>Ga0070737_10003920_pt1 | contig 15417 bp, 10 predicted proteins | sample Coa_R1_10_FD_66438 | JGI IMG/M metagenome (GOLD analysis project Ga0070737, IMG submission 66438) | Surface soil microbial communities from Centralia Pennsylvania, which are recovering from an underground coalmine fire - Coalmine... | ecosystem: Environmental > Terrestrial > Soil > Unclassified...
TCTACTACATGACACAGGCTTCGATTCGGCCGCCGACCTTTGCCGTCTTCACCGACAAGGCGGACAACATGCATTTCTCAATGGAACGAGCGTTGGTGAACCAGTTGCGCGAACGATTCGGATTCGAAGGCACGCCGATCGTAATCAAGGCGAAGAGAAGGTAAATTCAGATCCCAGTTAGCCGGCCGTTAGCGGCTCGAAGCAGAACGGTTACCTTCCAGTAATATATCTGGCCAAGCTCCTGGATTCCTGTTATAATCCTTCCACTCCTAGGGGGAGCTTGATGGCTAAGTCTATAACTGCTTTCGCTCGCTTACTTTTTCTATTGACGTTTGCTTTCGTCGCGTACTCCCAAACGACCGTCGCGACTGGCAGCATCACTGGCGCTGTTACGGATCCGTCGGGTGCCGCGGTGGCGGGCGCCAAGATCACGATCACGAACCTAGGCAATGGCCAGTCCACTTCCTTTACGACGAATTCAGATGGCATCTACAACTCCGGCGGATTGATCCCGGCTGATTATGAAGTCCAGGTGGAACAGGCCGGCTTTACGACCGTCAAGCTCAAGATCACGGTTCAGGTCGGGGTAACCGCGAATGGAAACTTGAAGCTGGCGATCGGGCAATCCTCACAGATTGTGGAGGTCAATACCAGCGCAGTGGCGGTGAACCCGGACCAGGCGACGGTGCAAGGCGTTTTGACGGCGCAGCAAATCGACCAATTGCCGATCAACGGGCGCAACTTTTTAGATTTGGCGCAGTTGGAACCGGGAGTTCAAATTCAGGACGGCGCCAACTTCGACCCGACGAAGGTGGGATACTCGTCGATTTCATTCGGTGGACGTTTTGGCCGCACGGCACGGATCTCGGTGGACGGTGTAGACATTTCCGATGAGACGGTCGGAACCACCACCGAAGACATTCCTTCGAGCGGCATACAGGAGTTCCAGCTCAGCCAATCCAATCTTGATCTTTCGAATGACCTGACTTCCTCGGGCGCCGTGAACGTCACGACGCGTTCAGGCAGCAACGAAGTACACGGCCAGCTGTTCTACTTCATTCGCGACAGCCTTTGGAGCGCGCAGCTTCCTCACCCGGTCGGCATTCCGGCGCCGTATCAGCGGAACCAGTTCGGCGGCCGGCTGGGCGGACCCATCATCAAGAACAAGCTCTTCTTCTTCATGGACTATGAGCGCACTAAACAGGATGAGCAGTCGCCTGTTCTGTATCCGTCGCCATTTTCGAATTTTTCCGGCGCATGGTCCGCACCGTTCCGCGAGAACGAACCGATGGGACGCCTGGATTGGAACATCAGCAGCAACGTGCACTTCTTTTACCGCTTCAACTATTTCTCGAACCTCGCTGCCGCAACCTTCTTTTCCTCGAGCTTCCAGGTTTATGACAACAAGGACTACACGCGAAATCACGTAGCCGGCCTCGATATCACCACCGGCAGTTGGACCCATACCATTCGTGTTTCCGTGATGCACTTTGAGAACAACATCGCAGACGCAGTGCTCGGTAGCAGCTTGCCGCTTGCGAATCTGGGCCTGAATCTGAACGTGAACGACGGGCCCCAGACGGGTCCCAACTTGCTGGCGCCGCAAGCCACGCTGCAGCATGATACGCAGGCGAAATACGACGGCGGTAAGCCGATTGGCACGCACTTTGTGCGTTACGGCATCAACTATAACCACATCGAATCGGGCGGATTTGCCAGCTTCTTCAAATTGGCTCCTCAGGTGGTCACAAACCTTGCGCCGGGCGATATTGCTGCCGCGGCGCTGGGGCCTTACCCTGGCGGTTCTTCCAACCCATTGAACTATCCGGTCGAAGTAGCAATTTTGGGTGACGGACAGGGCTACTCGACGGAAAAACCGGGACTTGGCTATCCGGCCGGTCTGCTGGGGCCGGATAATCGCATCGGCGCTTACATAGGGGATACGTGGAAGATACATCCCAACCTGACCATGATTTATGGCGTGCGCTACGTACGCGATACAGGCCGCACGGACAGCGACCTCGCCGGTTTTCCCCAATTGAACGCCTTGCTGCCGGGCACGGGCGGCCGCGTGAACCAGCCGAACTCCAACCTCGCGCCGCAGATCGGCTTTGCCTGGGACCCGAAGGGAGATGGCAAGACCGTTTTCCGCATCGGCTCCGGTCTTTTCTATGAGAACGTGATCTTCAACAACGTGCTGTTCGACCGCCCCCTGCGATTAGCCAGCGGGGCTTTTCTCGCCACGCCCACAGCTTGTAACTTCGGAGTCGCCGAGCCATTCAGTGTTCCGAGCGGCTCTACAACCGTCAATCCAGCGCTATGCAACGAGACGGTCGGTCAGGCGGCTGCCGGATTAGCGGCGGCCCAGGCCGGCTACCAGGCGCAGATTCCGTTCAGTCTTTCCGCGCCGAATCCCAATTACCTGGTCACGCAATTGAATAGCGGCGTTAATTTACCGCTGGGACTTTTCGCGCCAGACTACAAGACGCCGCGCTCCCTTCAGATGAATGCCGGCTTCCAGCGTGAACTGCGTCCGGGCACGGTGTTGACAATGGACTACCTGCGCAATATCACGACTCACCTGCTGCTTGGCATCGATCAAAATCATGTGGGTGATATTCGCTACTTCAATAAGAGTGCGGCGCAGGGTGCCATCTCGGCGACCTTGGCTGCAAATGGCTGGACCTCGATTCAGGACGCCATCAATCATGGCGCGACGATTACCGATTTCGCTAATAACGGACTCGGCTCGCCGAACCTCGATTTCGGCGGCGTCTGCCCGTTCAGCTACGGCTGCGCCTTCGGGGGCGTCAATCCCGCGGCTCCGGAGGTGCCGGAGCTGGAGCCGATCGGGCGCTCGGTTTATAACGGCCTCGACGTGAAGCTGACGCAGAATGTTCACAACCCGCTGCCTGGCCTGAAGAACCTGAATTTCCAAGTGGCTTATAGCGTATCTCGCTTCGTGGAGCCCGGCGGCGCGAGTGCGAGTACTCCCGGTGCCTTCGCCAACAACGACCAGGACTTCGTCAACTACGCGGTCGATTTCCAAAACCCGCTGGCCTACGAAGGCCCGGCTGCATTGGATCGTACGCAGCAGTTGTCTTTTGGCGGCGTGGCGGATCTGCCTGGTGGATTCCGTACGTCGATCACCGCGCATTTCTATTCGGGCCTGCCGCTCAGTTTGACGGTGCCCAATACCGGCCTTGGGCCCGGCGAAATCTTCCGCACAGACTTCACCGGTGATGGTACCGTCGGAGATCTCTTGCCAGGGACCAACGTCGGCGCATTCGACCGCTCGATTTCCGCCCCCGGCCTGGCAGGCGTTATTCAGAACTACAACAACACGGTGGCGGGCCAGCCGACACCCGCAGGAAACGTTCTGGTCGCCAATGGCCTGTTCACGCTCAGCCAGCTTCAGGCGCTGGGCGCAGTTGCCCCTACCGTTGCTCTGCCGCCTCCCGGCCAAGTAGGTACGGGCCCGCTCCGCGATTTCGATACGCGCATAAGCTGGGTGCACAACTTTGGCGAGCGCTTCTCGATCGAGCCGAGTTGCGGAATCTTCAACCTGTTTAACTTCGCAAATTTCGATCTGCCTCCAAACGTCATGAGCGGATTGCTGACGGGCGCAGCCGGATCGGTCAACGGAACGACTCAGGCAAACCGTATCTCCAATCGCGTTGGACTCGGGACCGGAGTGTACGCCCTGGGTGCGCCGCGCCAAATCGAATTCGGGATGACGATCTCGTTCTAAAAACGACGGGACTGGCCGTCTCTCGTTCGGTCAGTCCCTAAACTACGCAGGCTCGGAGGATACCCGCGCTTTCTCCTTCGACTCAGTGCAGCGGATATTGTTACGCGAATTCAAGCTGCTTCAAGTACTGGTAGGCGGGGAGCCAAAACACGCTAAACTAGTGGTTAGTAAAGCGTTAAATGGCCCCCGCTCGTACACCCTCGATAGCAATCCCCTGCCTTGACCACATGCGGGCTGGTGCGTAGGGCCATCTATGCTGGTTCAACTCGCTCCAGTCTCGGCTCCGCAAGCACCGCTCACTGGCGCTGTCACCGACACTTACGGCCGTATTCACTCCGATCTTCGCATCAGTGTTACGGACCGCTGTAACATCCGCTGTTTCTACTGCATGCCGGAGCACTCCGCGCAGTTTGCGCCCGTACGTTCTCTCCTGACGTTTGAGCAAATCGCTCGCTTCGTGTCCGTGGCTGTGCCTCTGGGGCTCTCGAAGATTCGCTTGACGGGAGGCGAGCCGCTGCTGCGCCCCAAACTGCCCCATTTGGTTGCGGCGCTTTCCCAGACGCAAGGCGTTCGCGATCTCGCGCTGACGACCAATGGCGTGCTGCTTCAGGATGCCGTCAAGCCGCTCTATGCTGCGGGATTGCGGCGCTTGAACATACACTTAGATACGCTCGACCGCGAGCGTTTTCGCAAGATCGCACGGCGCGACGACCTGAACCGCATTCTCGCCGGTATTGACCTGGCCCTGACCGCGGGCTTCTCTATTAAGTTGAACACTGTCGCGGTGAAGGGCCTCACCGAGCCTGATGTTCTCCCACTCGTGCGTTTCGGACGCGAGCGCAAGATTGAGATTCGTTTTATCGAGTTCATGCCGCTCGACGCGCAACAGTTATGGTCTCTCGACCGGGTGCTAACGGCGGACGAAATGAGGGAGATGTTGTCTCGGGAGTTCGGCTCGCTCACGCCTGTTCCGGACGCAGACCCGCGCGCGCCCGCTACCGAGTATCGATTTGCCGATGGGTATCGGGTCGGCTTCATCGCCTCCGTCAGCCGGCCGTTCTGCATGAATTGCAACCGGCTGCGGCTGACCGCGGACGGCAAGCTTCGCTACTGCCTTTTTGCGCGCGAGGAGACCGACATCAGGCCGCTGCTTAACGCGCCAGCTTCCGATGCAGCGCTTGAAAGCGCCATTCGTTCGACCGTTTGGCAAAAGTGGCGCGGCCATGAAATCAGCCAAACCAGCTTCGTGGCGCCCGGGCGGCCCATGTATTCCATCGGCGGCTGAAACGTCACCTATTGGCGAAGCGTAGTATTGCCGGATCTCCGCGTACGTGTGTCAAAAGTTAGCGTACATCAAAGTAAGTACGCCCACTGCGCTGGCCAGCAGCAAACTGTGCTTCAACGTAAACCGAAACAGCGCCGGTTCATCCTTGGGTTGCAATCCGGCAGCAGCCGCAGCGACAGCGATACTCTGCAAGCTGATCATCTTGCCCATGACGCCGCCGGCGGAATTGGCAGATGCCATCAGCGCCGGGTTCAGGCTTAGACGCTGTGCAGTTATCTGTTGCAAGCTGCCGAACAGTGCATTCGCTGACGTGTCGCTGCCGGTGAGGAATACGCCCAGCCAGCCGAGCATCGCGCTGAAGTACGGAAAAGCGCGGCCGGTTGAGGCGAAGGCCAAGCCAAGCGTCGCGGTTGCGCCCGAGTAGTTCATCACAAACGCCAATGCAAGCACCGCGACGATGCTGATAAACGAAAACTTCAGTTGGTCCGCGGATTGGATGGCCAGGCGCAGAAACCGCCGCGGGCGGACCCCAAGCAGGACTGCCGTCCCGAAAACTGCTATCGCGCAGGCTGTTCCGGCTTCGCCAAGGTATCGAAACCGGTACACGGCTGCATAGGGCATCGCTTGCGCCACCACGGGCGGAAGCTGCTGAACGGCATTGTGCAGGCCGGGCCAGGGAAACGTCAGGCTGGCGCGATTCAGCAGACTCTTCACCGCCTCGGTGCTCCACAAAAGAATGAAAAAGACCAGCAACAGATAAGGCGACCAGGCGCTCGCAATTTGCCGCGCCGAGTAGCGCGTGTGAAGCGCACGATGAGATTCTAAGCCCCAGAACTGCAGCAGCGCCACCAGACCGACCATGGCGGCCAATGAGGCCAAGATGTCGGTCAGGTACGGGCCGACGAAATTCGATACCAGAAATTGCACGGTTGCAAAGCAGCCGCCGCAGACCAATGCCGCCGGCCATACGCGTTGCAACCTACGGACTCCGCCCATCACCAAAACCAGATAAGCCGGGATGAACAGCGACACCGGCGCGCATAAACGGCCGACATATTTACTGAGCAGTTCGATTGGTAATCCGGTGGTGGCTGCCAACGTGACCAGGGGAATGGCTATGGAGCCGAACGCCACCGGCGCGGTATTGGCGAGCAGGCAGATGCCCGCGGCTTCAAACGCAGCAAAGCCTAGGCCGCCTAGAATAGCGGCTGACACGGCAACAGGCGTTCCGAATCCGGCGGCGCCCTCCACGAAGGCGCCGAATGCGAAAGCGATGAGGAGAGCTTGCAGAGTTCGGTCCGTGGTGAGCTGTGCGATTGAGTCCTTCAGAGTCTCAAATTTTCCGGTATCCACGGTCAGGCGATAGAGAAGAATGGCCCAGTAGATCACCCAGAAGATCGGGAATGCGCCGAATGCAGCGCCGTACAGAGCCGAGTCTGCCACCAGCAGCGGGGGCATGCGGTAAGCGAATAGTGCCACCAAAGCTGCGGCAAGCAGCCCAACGACGGACGATTTCCAGGCGCTCACACGCCGGATGCCGATTGCATACAGCAGCGCAATAACGGGCAGAGCGGCGACTATCGCAGACCAGGCGAGGCTGCCTGTTATGGGAGCGTACTCCTGGCGCCACATAAAAGGCAGCGCCTATCCACTCACGTCCATACGTCCGGCGCCCGCCGCCGGCTTGCAATTGTAAAATGCAGCGTCCTTCCCATAGCGCTCTAGGTAAGCGGTATGCAGATACTGACGGAAGGTATCCGCAGCCTCGGGTGCAACCAGGTTCACCGTGCAACCGCCGAAGCCGCCGCCTGTCATCCGCGCGCCGTACACGCCCGGAATGTCAATGGCCGTATCCACTAAGAAATCGATCTCTTCGCAACTGATCTCGTAATCGTGTTGCATGCTGCGATGAGACGCTACAAAGAGCCGGCCCATGCCGGGCAAATCGCGGGCGCGCGCGGCCGCGGCCAAATCCAAGACGCGCTGCGTATCGGAGATGACGTGCCGGGCGCGGCGGCGCGGCACTTCCGGAATGCTGTTCTGAATTTGTTCAAAAAAACCCGGCGATACGTCACGCAGGCTTTGCACGTTCGGATTCACCGTTTGAATCGCGCGCACCGCTTCCTGGCATTCGGCGACGCGCTCGCGATAGGCGGAAGTACCCAGCTCGTGTTTCACCATCGAGTTAACGGCCACGATGCTGACGTCATCAGGCAGCCGGACATATTCGTGCTGCAAGCTTCTGCAATCGATTTGGATGGCCGCCTGCTCGCGTCCGAAAACGGACGCATATTGATCCATGATGCCGCAAGGCACGCCGACAAACTGCGATTCTGCTCGCTGGCCGAGCAGAGCGATATCGAGCTTCGACATGGATTGCGAACCGAGGAGCGCCACCGCCGTCGCGATCTCGAGCGCGGCCGATGAACTGAGCCCCGAGCCGGTAGGCACTTCGCTCGCTACGCACAGGTCGGCCGGTGTTATCTCGATGCCCGCTTTGCTCAGCTCGCAAGCCACTCCGATGACGTAATCGCTCCACTGGTGTTGCGGCTTGGCGTGCGCGATGGCGCTGGCTTCAATCTCATATGTCTCGTTGAGATCTCGCGAGTAGACGCGTAACCGGCCGTGCTCGGCCGGAGCGATTGCGGCATAGCAGGCCATCTCCAACGCGATCGGGAAAACGTAGCCAAGGTTGTAATCGGTATGCTCGCCAATTAAATTCACGCGGCCCGGCGCGCGGTAGACGCCCGGTTCGCTGTTGGAGTGAAAACGCTCCCGAAAAAGCTTTACGATTTCGCTCGGAATGATAGCCAAAGCAGGCATCCTCCAAAGACAAATAGGGTGAAGCCGCACCACAGGTTTACATTCACGCCGGGTTCCAACGGCGCCTGCACCTCGGGGCTGATCAGCCCATAAAGCGCGAGAATCAACCCCAAGACTGCAAACAGGAATCCTGTGGGCCGGCGTAAGTCGTCCATATTTTTACCAGAAGATGATGTTAATGATGACTAGCACCGCAATCACTACGATAGCCAGGGGTCCGGGACGCTTATACCAGGGCGCCGCCCCTTGGTGCGGGATGTCGGTCACTCCGTAGACCAGGTTGTGCAACTCGCTTTCCGCTTTGGGCTGAGTAAAGAGGCTGATGAATATAGTAATCACCAAACAGACCGACCAGGAGATAATCGCGATCCAGTAGTTCTGCGCCATGGTAGAAGGAAACTGGTGCAGGTCGGCGATCCAGCCGCCTTTGTTCTCGGCCACCGTCAAGCCGTGAGTGAGAGCCGCGGATGTGGTGCCGATCAGCAAGCCCCAGAAAGCCGCGTCTCCTGTCGCGCGCTTCCAGAACATCCCCAGCAGAAATGTGGCGAACAGCGGCGCGTTCACAAACGCGAACACCAGTTGGAGAAAGTCCATGATGTTGTTGAAGTGCGTCGCCAGATACGCTGTGCCTATGGAGAGAGCTACGCCAGCGACCGTCGTCACCCGGCCGACCCAGAGATAATGGCTGTCGGGAGCATGCCTGCGGAAGTAGCTTTGATAAATGTCGTAAGTAAAGACCGTGTTGAACGCCGTTACATTGCCGGCCATGCCCGACATGAACGAAGCCATCAATGCAGTCAGCCCGATGCCAAGCATTCCGTTGGGATAAAACTTGGCCATGAGAGTCGTCAGGACCTGGTCGTAATCGTAACCGCCCGCGGCTTTGAGTGGGATCGTATAGCCGGACGACATACTCATCAATGCGACCGCGGCTATGCCCGGCAAAATGACGACGAATGGCATGAATATCTTCGGGAACGCAGCGAAAAGCGGGGTTTGACGGGCGCCGGCCATGCTTTCGGCAGCCATGGCGCGCTGCACAACCAGAAAGTTTGTGCACCAATACCCGAACGAGAGAACAAAACCCAGGCCCGCGACCAATCCAAAGATCTCGACGCCCATCGGATTCTCGCTCGAATGGGCAGCATAGCGCCACGTGTGTGTCATCACGGGCTGTAGACGAGTCGAGAGGCCGTGCCATCCGCCGGCTTTTTCCACCGCCAGCAGCGAGAGCGGCGCAAAGCCGAGAATGATGAGAAAGAACTGGACCACTTCGTTGTAGATGGCGCTGGTCAGGCCGCCAAGCAGCGTGTAAATCAGTACGATGGCCGCCGAAAGCAGCACGGAATTTGTAAAATTCCACTTGAGCACCAGCTCAAACAGAAGTCCCAGAGCATACATACTGATGCCCGAAGAGAAGATAGTCATCACGGCAAAGGTGATGGCGTTCAAGCCGCGGGTCTTTTCATCGAAGCGCAGCTTCAAGTACTCTGGTACGCTGCGCGCGCGGCTGCCGTAATAGAACGGCATCATGAAAACGCCAACGAAGACCATGGCCGGGACGGCGCCCAGCCAGTAGAATTGCGCCGTCATCAGCCCGTACTTGGCGCCGGACGCGCACATCCCGATCATCTCTTGCGCCCCCAGATTGGCCGCGATAAACGCCAGGCTGGTGATCCAGACGGGCACCGAATGCCGGCCCGTAAGAAAATCTTCGCTGCTCTTTACCTTGCGCTTGGCCATCCATCCGATGCCCAGCACGAAGGCGAAGTAAATGGTGAGACTGACGTAGTCTATCGGCCTGAGTGTCAATGCCAGTTTCCGTCCCGCGGAAATTGTATCGTACGGGCCTAAACGATCCTGCGGGCGGGCACTGCGCGCCATGTGCCGCCACCGGAGTTCTGTGCTGCAATGAAGCCATGTCTTTGGCCCGCCTTGCCCCGTTTCTGCCGATCTTCTGGTTTACTGTAGCGGCATGGTCTGCCGCCAAGCAACCTATTAACGAGACCGATCTTCTCAAGATCGAGCGCGTCACCGAAGTTCGCATAACTCCCGACGGCGCAACGGCCGTGTATGGCGTGCGCTCCATACATACCGAACCCGCGGCGACGCCGAAAGACGATCCCACTTATACCTATCGCGTGAATCTCTGGATGACCGATCTGCGCGATCCCGCGGCGCGGCCGGTGCAGCTTACTTATGGTGACGAAAACGATTCCGGTCTCGAGATCAGTCCCGATGGCCGCGAGCTGGCTTTTCTGCGCGCCGATTCGAAGAAGCATGCTCAGGTCTGGATTATGCCCCTGGCTCACGCAGGTGAACCGCGCATGGTGACGACGCTTGAAAATGGAGCTGCCAGCGTGCGCTGGCGAAAAGATGGAAAGGCGCTGCTGGTCTCAAGCGCCATTCCGATTTCGAAGCTGCCCGGCAAACCGGCGTTCGACCTGGAACGCCCGGCACGGGATTGGTGGGATTTCGATCGACCGCCGATCAAACAGGGAGAAAAGGACAGCGGCGATACCGTTCCGCACGGCAGCCCGGATGGCGACCTGCGTTCCATTCGCGATTGGCTGGAGCATAATTCGGCCCACGACGATCCGGCCGACATTACGCGTATCGCGTTCCTTGGCGAGCTCTCGTTAAACGGCGAGCTGAGGTTTTCCGAACTGTTTCGTGTCGATCTTGGCGAGGAGCCCAAGGCTACTCAGCTCACAACCAGCTTTCGCGATCACGACGACGGAGTCTTTTCTCCCCAAGGCGATCGCATCCTGTTTAGCTCCGCGCCTCCATCGCCTCTTCATCCCGACCGCCTGGAAGCGAAATCGGCCATCTGGGAAATGGCTGCCGATGGCGCGAACGAGCGGCCTTTGCTGAATGACGACCAATATGCTTACAGGCACCCTCAGTTCACGCTCGACGGCAAGCGCCTGATCCTCACCGCCCAGCAAAGCGACCAGCCCGCATATCGTCAGGAAATGCTTGCGATGTGCGATCCCGACGGCTCCCATCTGACATGGCTCACTCCCGACGGCGATCCTGCGGCGCAGCAGCCGCAGCCGGCGCCCGATGGACACGTCTATTACACGGTCGAATATCGGGGCGGGCAACCGTTGCGCCGTGTGGATCTCAATACCCGAAAAATCGAAGACGTCGTGGCCGGCCCGGTCGGTGTGAACGCCTTTGAAACTGCGGCAGGCAAGATCGTATACGCGCAGATTAGCGCGGAAAATCCGAATGAGCTCTACGTCACCAGCGACAGCCGCGCCTCTGCTCGCCGCCTGACGGAGATAAATGCCAAATGGCTCGAGAGCAAGATTCTTTCGCTTCCAGAAGAACACTGGATCACGCGCCCAGACGGTACGCGCGTTCAATATTGGCTCATGAAGCCCACCGGCGCGCAACCCGGCAAGCGCTATCCCTGGGTGCTTGATATGCACGGCGGTCCGGCCGCGATGTGGGGGCCTGGCGAATTCACAATGTGGCACGAGTTCCAGATCTTCTGTTCGTTCGGTTATGGCGTGGTGTATTCAAACCCGCGCGGCTCGGGCGGCTATGGATACGCTTTTCAGCACGCCAATTACAAGGACTGGGGCGATGGACCGATGGGCGATGTCATGGCTGTTGTGGACGACGCTTCGGCCGCCTCGCCGCTGATCGACAAGGACCGGCTGTTCGTGACCGGCGGCTCCTATGCCGGTTACCTGACCGCCTGGATCGTGGGCCACACGAACCGCTTCAAGGCCGCGGCCGCGCTACGCGGCGTGTACGATCTCTCCACATTTTTCGGCGAGGCAAATGCGTACCGGCTCGTACCGTGGGAGTTCGGCGGTTATCCTTGGGAGCCCGAAATCCGGCGTCTGCTGGACAAGGAATCGCCCATCAGCTATGTATCCGATATCCATACGCCGCTGTTGATCATCCACGGCAGCCAGGACAACCGCACCGGTGTGGTGCAGAGCCAGATGCTGTTTCGCGCGCTCAAGCAGTTGAATCGCCCGGTAGAGTACATTCGCTACCCCGGCGCAGGCCACGAAATCACGCGCTCCGGCCCACCCGCGCAGCGCATGGACCATATGCTGCGCATCATAGAATTCTTCGAGCGGTACTCGCACAACGCTCGCCCGGCCCCTGTGGAAACTGCGGCTGTTCACTAGTCGAAATTTAGGCGTACAATCAGCACATAGGGACTAGAGGAGTTGCAATATGAAACGCGTAGGGCACACAGCAGCCACGGTGCTGGCCGGGCTTCTGGTCACCGCCATGCATGCCATGCCGCAGGGGTACACGGTTTCCGCGCGCCCGGGCGCACTCAACTACATAGAGGGAGACGTTTTTCTCAACGGGCGAGCAGTCTCCGATAAAGGCCTGAGATCGCTTTTCCTGAGCGCGAACGACACGTTATCAACCGGCGTAGGCAAAGCCGAAGTTCTGCTCACGCCCGGCGTCTTTTGTCGAATCGGTGACAACAGCGCCGTCAAGATGGTCTCTCCCTCGCTGACCGACACACAGATCGAAGTCACGCGCGGAGAGGCGATGGTGGAAGCGGTCGGCTTGGTGAAGGACAACGACATTACCGTGCTCGACCACGAAGGCACGATCAAGCTTGAAAAGGAAGGCCTTTACCGCTTCTCGGCCGATAATCCGGCGACCGCGGCGGTGATCGAGGGCAAAGCCGAAGTTTTCTTCGGCAGTCAGAAAATCGAACTCGGCAAAGGACACGAGACGGTGATCGGTCCGGTGCTGAAGGCAGAAAAATTCGATGCCAAGAAAGCGGACGATCTGTACGCCTGGAGCAACATCAGGGCCCAATATGACGCCGCCTCCAGCTATCAGGCCGCGAAGACGGTGGATATCAACAACAACGGCGGCTGGTGGGGCTATGGCTATGGCGGCTGGTACAGCCCCGGCTGGTTCTGGAACAACGGTTTCAATTCGTGGGCGTGGCTGCCGGCATATGGCGCTTTCTACAGCCCGTTCGGCTGGGGCTTCTACGCGCCCGGCTTAATTGGATACGCGCCTTATGTGACCGTGCCTGTGTATGGAGGGACGTATTGGAAGAACAATCCAAAACCCGGCACGCCAGTGGCGGTGAACCCGAAGAACCCGCCCGCGGTGGGAGCGACCGCCAGTTCCCCGGCGCTCTATGCCGCGGCGCGCACACAGGCGGCCCACTCCTTCCAGGCGACCGGATACAGCACGGCCAATACCGGCCATGTTTCGGCCGGTCATGCAGCCAGTTCATTTGGCGCGGGTACGGCAGGAGGGGCAAGTCACGCGAGCGGTGGCGGATTTAGCGCGGCCAGCGGAGGCGGCCATGCGGGCGGCGGCGGGTTCAGCGCTGCGAGCGCTGGTGGCGGTGGTCACGCCGGCGGTGGCGGCGGCGGTGGTGGTGGCGGCGGTCACCGCTAGTCAATCAAACATCGATCGGGATACCCGCCGCGGCCTTTTCTTCGATGGTCGCTCGCGATAAGATAGCCGCCATCATGCCCTATCTGCTCAAATCCGAGCCCGACGCGTACTCCTTTGCCGATCTCGAGCGCGATAAGGAGACCGTCTGGGATGGGGTTACCAATCCGGTCGCTGTCAAACATCTTCGCGAGATGAAACCCGGCGAAAAGCTGCTGATCTATCACACCGGCGACGAGCGCCAAGCCGTGGGAACGGCTACCGTGGTTAGCGTGGATACGAGCGATCCCAAAACGCCGCGCGTCGCCATCAAAGCCGGTAAAGGGTTATCGAAGCCGCGCACGCTTCAAGACATCAAAGCTCACAAATTGTTCGCCGACTCGCCGCTGGTGAAGCAAGGCCGGCTTTCCGTCGTGCCTCTGACCAACGAACAATACGAGTGGCTGACGAAAGCTTGACTTCAATATCTGCTCCATTCCTCGAGCGCATCGTGCACGCGACTGAGGCCTTCGGCCAATAATCTTGTGTCCCCGCCAATTCCGATGCGAACCCTCTCCGGCGCTCCGAAGAAACGCCCGGGCGTAACAACTGTTTCGTAGCGCTCGCGGAGGAACCGACAAAATGTATCCACCGGAAAACGGATGCGCGGAAATAGCACCGTGCCCGCCTGCAACGGTTCACAATCGAGCTCCGGCGTCGCGACGACGAATTCGTTTGCCAGCGCGCGATTGGCGTCCAGTAAATTTCGCGCCCATTGGCCAATCTCTTTCAGCCGGGTGAGCGCAACACAACTCAGTTGATCGGTCACGTAAGGGTTATTGACGCCGAACAGATCGTTTAGCCGATAGATTCTGCGCGCCAGGTCCGGGTCCGCCAGAATCCAGCCGCAGCGCAGCCCGCTCAGGCCGTAAACCTTCGTCAAGCTGTTCGTCACGACAAATTCACGTCCCAACGTGTAAGCGGTCGGCGGCGCAGCCTCAAAGAGCAAATCCAGATAGACCTCATCGACCAGCACACGCGCGCCTACCGATCGCGCGATGTCGCCGATGCGCCGCAGAGTGGCCGCCTCTGTGTAAGCGCAGCTTGGGTTGTGCAGATTCGATATCACGAGCAAGCGTGTTCGTGGCGTCATGGCGCGCTCGATAGACCGTACGTCCAGCGCAAAATTCGATTCCTCCAGACGGTCGAAATGCTTGATGTTCGCGCCCAGATAGGCTGCCGTTTCCTCCAATAGCGGATAGGCCGGACGCTCAATCAGCACGTCCTCACCGGGCTCAAGCAACGCAGCCAGAGCTAAGTGATTCGCCCCCGACGTGCCTTGCGCTGTGACAACGCACTCCTTTTCTACTCTACACTTGCGGGCGATCGCCTCAATGAGAGGCGCGTACCCGTATGCGCCCGGTCCGCATAGCTCGAAGGAATTGAAGTCCGCGCGCAGGGCGGCCAGCGAGTAGTTCTTAACGCCGCTATTCGCCAGATTGAAGGGCGCGTGCGATTCTGTTTTTACCCACTCCATGTAGGCGGAGTGCATCACGCGCACAACGTTCGTCTCCTTCTGCTCCAATACAGGTAGACTGGAATTCCTAATAGTACGAGGGCAAGCCCCGAGAAGCTGTTTTGTGGCGAATGGTAGAACGTGGCCAGCACTACCAGCCAGCACACGCTCACAAAGAAGACGGTTGTAATTGGATGGCCAGGCGTTCGATGCTCTTGCGCCTGCTTCATGCGCCGGCGAAAGATAAACAGCGACGCACCCGTGAGCCCAAAGAAGATGAAGTCGATCGAGACGACATAGTTCAGCATCTGCTCGTATTGCTGTGACAGCGCGATTACGGCAGCCAGTACGCCTTGCATCGCGATCGCAGGCGCCGGTACCCTAGTTGTCTTAGGAACCCAGGCAATCGCTCGAAAGAACAGGCCGTCTCGCGCCATTGCAAAGTAGATTCTTGGAGCGGTCAGCATGCCCTGGCTCAGAAATCCGAGCGTTGAGATGGCAATGGCGTAGGAGATGAACACTGCGCCGCGCTCCCCGATTGCTTTCTGCATGACGGTGTAGGCCGGGGTCACGGTTGCGGCCAATCCGGCCGGTCCCAATATGCGCAGGCAGACCACGTTCACAGAAAGATAAATCGCGGTCACGCCCACCACCCCG
>Ga0070737_10003924_pt1 | contig 15401 bp, 13 predicted proteins | sample Coa_R1_10_FD_66438 | JGI IMG/M metagenome (GOLD analysis project Ga0070737, IMG submission 66438) | Surface soil microbial communities from Centralia Pennsylvania, which are recovering from an underground coalmine fire - Coalmine... | ecosystem: Environmental > Terrestrial > Soil > Unclassified...
AACATCTCCGGGTGGAGGTCACGTCCGCCATCAGGGGACGGTGGCTCGCGGGAAAAGTGACCGACGCCCGCGCTGACGCGGCGGTGCGGGCACTCACCCAGCTCACGGTGAGCTACGTGGCCTGGGCCGCTGTCGCGGAACGCGTCTGGGAACTGCGCCACAACCTCACTCCGCATGACGCCGCCTACCTCGCAGCCGCCGAGACCCGCGGCGTCCGGCTGGTGACCACGGACGGGAAGCTCCGTACGTGCCCTGGTCGCCGCTGCGACGTCCACGTCGTCACGCCGTGCGAGCCGTAACCGGCCAGCCACAGCGTGGTTCTCACCATAGCTATCCGGCGCCGGCCGCTCGCACGGACTCACAGGGCCCGTGGCCGCCGGGCCGGCAGGTGGGTAACGCTCCCGGGGCACCCGTCCGGCAACTCAGCGGGCGTCACCTCTGCGGTACCTCTGCGGTGGTGCTGCCGTTTACCGGCCTGCGGTGATGGCGCGGGCCTCGGCGACGTCCTGGCGCATCTGGGTGACCAGGGCGCCAGGCGAGTCGAAGCGGGCCGTGCCGCGGAGCCTGCCGGCGAAGTCGATCGCGACGTGGGTGCCGTACAGGTCCAGGTCGTCGCGGTCCAGCGCGTAAGCTTCCACGGAGCGTTCGGCCTCACCGAACGTCGAGTTCGGCCCGACCGAGATCGCCGCGGGCCAGCGCTCCGCGTCGCGGCCGTCGTCCGCAAGCCTGGCGAGCCACCCTGCGTAGATGCCGTCGCCGGGGATCGCGGTGTGCGGCGGGCACTCCAGGTTGGCGGTGGGGAAGCCGAGCGCCCTGCCGCGCATGTGCCCCCTGACGACCACGCCCTCCACTCGGTGCGGACGGCCGAGCGCCGCCGCCGCGGTCGCCACGTCGCCGGCCTGCAGGCGCTCCCTGATGTAGGTCGAGGATATCGTCACGCCGCCGGAGACCAGAAGCGGCACGCCCTCGGCGGTGAAGTCGTACTTCTCGCCGAGCTGGGCGAGCAGCGTCACGTCCCCCGCCGCCTTGTGGCCGAACCGGAAGTTCTCCCCCACCACCACGATGGCCGCGTGCAGCTTGTCGACGAGCGCCGTCCTGATGAACTCGTCAGGCCCCAGCCTGGAGAACTCGAGGGTGAAGGGCAGGACGCAGACCGCGTCGGCACCGAGGCCGGCGAGCAGATCGGCACGGCGCCTCGCGGTGGTGAGGAACGGCGGGTGGGAACCGGGCCGCACCACCTCGTCCGGGTGCGGGTCGAAGGTGACCACGACAACCGGCAGCCGCCGTGCGGGCGCTCCCTGCCCCCCCGGGGCGCTGGCGCCGGCCCCCGCGGCTCCCGCTGCCTGCGCGGCCAGCTCTACGGCGCGGGCGACGATGCGCTGGTGGCCGCGGTGCACCCCGTCGAACACGCCGATGGTGACGACGGAGGCACCCCAGTCACCGGGAACATCGTCCAGGCCATGCCAGCGGTGCACGCGACGCTCTCCCTTCCGGCGGTCATCTGGCCTCATCTCGCGGGCGGCCGGTTCGCCCGCATTCCAAGCCTGCCATGCGCCGGGCACCGCTGCGGCCAGCGGGGCGCGGCCCGGCCTCAGCCAGCGAAGACGGCGACGGGGCGGGCGCGGCCGCCTTCTTCGCGCACCAGGGCGATGAACGTGCCATCGGGGCCGAATACGGCGGCAGGCTCCGGCCCGAACCCGGCGGCGGGCAGCGTCCCGCCGTGGCTGACCCGGCGCGCCTGCTCGCCCGTCACGTCCCTGCGCGGGAACGCCGCCGCGGCGGCGGCTTCCAGGGGAGTCACCGCGAACCGTTCGGCGAGCTGGTCCAGGGTGCGGGCCTGCGAGATGTCATATGCCCCGGTCCGGGTGCGGCGCAGGCGGGTCAGATGCCCGCCGGTGCCGAGCGCGGCGCCGAGATCGCGCGCCAGGGCGCGGATGTAGGTGCCGCTGGAGCAGCGGATGTCCGCATCGACATCGAGGACGTCGCCGGCGGCACCGGGCTGCCCAGCGGTGGCACCGGGCTGCCCAGCGGCGGCACAGGGCTGCCCGGCGGCGGCGCCAGGGGCGCCGGCGGTGGGAGCGGCGGTGCCAGGAGTGCTGGAGGTGCCGGGGGCGGCGGGGGCGGCCGCCGCCCGGGTGCCGGTGATGCGGCGGACCGCGGTGATCGTGAACTCCTGCACGGTGACGGGGCGGGCAGCGAGGTCCGGCGCGGTCCCGGCGCGGGTCATCTTGTAGGCGCGCTCGCCGTTCACCTTGACCGCGCTGATGGCAGGCGGTACCTGCATGAGGGATCCGGTGAGCGCGGCCACGGCCGATGACAGGAGCTCGCCGGAGACGCCGGAGGCCGGTGCGCCGCCGGTGACCTCGCCTTCGGCGTCGTCGGTGTTCGTCGACTGCCCAAGCCGGATCGTCGCCGAGTACTCCTTGTCCGCGAGGGCCAGGTGGCCGAGCAGCCTGGTCGCCTTCTCCACCCCCACGACGAGCACGCCGGTGGCCATCGGGTCCAGCGTGCCCGCGTGCCCCACCCTGCGGGTCCCCGCCAGCCGGCGGATCCGGGCCACGACGTCGTGGGAGGTCAGCCCGGCCGGCTTGTCGACGATGACGAGGCCGCTGACCGCGGTCACCCGCCGTCATCCTCCCTGGGGGCGCGGTAGGGGTCGGGGTCACCCGCCGGCTCGGCCCCCTGCCGGGCGCGGGCCAGCTCCTCGTCCGCCTTCCTCGCCGCCTCGACGAGGTCCTCGATCCGCTTGGCGACCTCGGGTACGGCGTCGGCGACGAACGCCAGCGAGGGCGTGTGCCGCAGGCCGGTCTGCCGCCCGACCTCGGCCCTGATGATCCCCGTGGCGCTTTCCAGCGCGGCGGCGGTGTCCGCGCGCTGCTGGCCGGACCCGTAGACCGTGTAGTAGACCGTTGCCTGCCTCAGGTCGCCTGTCAGCCGGGTCTCGGTCACCGTGACGAAGCCGAGGCGGGGATCCTTGACGCGCCGCTCGAGCATCTCGGCCACGATCTGGCTGATCCTGTCGGCCAGCCGGCGTGCCCTGGGGGAATCCATGGCCGGTCATTCCTCCTCGTTGAAGAGCCGCTGCCTCGCGGACAGCAGCTCGATCTCGGGGCGCTGGGCCACAAGGCGCTCGCAGCGTGCCAGGACCTCGGTGGCGTGCGTGGCCGTGGCTGACACCACGGCCACGCCGATCTCGGCCCTCCTGTGCAGGTCCAGGTGCCCTGTCTCGGCCACCGAGACGCCGGGGTACTTCCTGCGCAGCTCCGCGACGAGAGGCCGCACGACGGAGCGCTTCTGCTTCAGCGAGCGCACGTCGCCGAGCAGCACGTCCAGCGTCAGCGCAGCCACGTACATGGCACCAGACCTTGGTCCGGCCCAGCGGAACCCGGGCCCGCAGAACCCGGGCCCGCGGAGCTCAGGCCCGCGGAGCTCAGGCCCGCGGCTTCTCCCGCATCTCGAAGGTCTCGATGACGTCCTCCACCTTGATGTCGCTGTAGCCGATGCCGACGCCGCACTCGTAGCCCTCCCGGACCTCCGTCACGTCGTCCTTGAAGCGCCGGAGCGATTCCACGGTCAGGTTGTCCGCGACGACCACGCCATCCCTGACAAGGCGGGCCCTGCTGCCCCGGTGGATGGTGCCGGAGCGCACGATGCACCCGGCCACGTTGCCGACCCGGGGCACCCTGAAGACCTCCCTGACTTCCGCGGTGCCGAGCTGCGCCTCCTCGAACTCGGGCTTGAGCATGCCCCTGAGCGCGGCCTCGATCTCGTCGATCGCCTGGTAGATGACCGAGTAGTACCGGATGTCCACGCCCTCGCGGGCAGCCAGCTCCCCGGCCCGGCCGGCCGGCCGGACGTTGAAGCCGATGATCACCGCGTCAGAGGCGATGGCCAGGTTGACATCGTCCTGGGTGATCGCGCCGACACCGCGGCTGATCACCCGGAGGGCGACTTCCTCGCCGACATCGATCTTCAGCAGCGCGTCCTCCAGAGCCTCCACGGACCCGGAGACGTCGCCCTTGATGATGAGCCGCAGTTCCTCGCGTTCGCCGGCCTTGAGCCTCGACTCGAGGTCTTCGAGGGTGACGCGGCGCGGCCGCTGCGCGAACTGGGCGCTGCGCTCGCGCGCCTCCCGGCGTTCGGCGATCTGCCTGGCCACCCGCTCGTCAGGGGCGACGATGAAGCTGTCGCCCGCACCGGGCACGGTGGAAAGCCCGAGCACCTGCACCGGCCGTGACGGCGGTGCCTCACTCACCTGCTCGCCGTTCTCGTCGAGCATGGCCCGCACCCGGCCGAACGCCTCGCCGCAGACGATCGAGTCGCCGACGTGCAGCGTGCCGCGCTGCACAAGCACGGTCGCCACCGGGCCGCGGCCCTTGTCCAGGTGCGCCTCGATCGCGACGCCCTGCGCGTCCTGGTTCGGGTTGGCCCGCAGGTCGAGCTCGGCGTCGGCGGTCAGGATGATCGCCTCGAGCAGCTCGCCGATCCCGCGGCCCTCCTTGGCGGAGACGTCCACGAACTGGGTCTGGCCGCCGAACTCCTCGGCGACGAGGCCGTACTCGGTGAGCTGTGCGCGTACCCGCTGCGGGTCGGCGCCCTCCTTGTCGATCTTGTTGACCGCCACCACCACGGGGACGCCCGCCGCCTGCGCGTGGTTGAGCGCCTCCGTGGTCTGCGGCTTGACGCCGTCGTCCGCGGCCACGACGAGGACCACCAGGTCGGTGGTCTCGGCGCCGCGGGCCCGCATGGCCGTGAACGCCTCATGGCCCGGGGTGTCGATGAACGTGATCTTCCGGTCCTGGCCGTCCACCTCGGTCGTCACCTGGTAGGCGCCGATGTGCTGGGTGATGCCGCCCGCCTCGCGCGCCACCACGTTGGTGTGCCTGATCGCGTCGAGCAGCTTGGTCTTCCCGTGGTCGACGTGGCCCATCACGGTGACCACCGGCGGCCGGGGGGCGAGGTCCGCGTCACCGCCTTCGTCCTCGCCGAACTCGATGTCGAACGACTCGAGGAGCTCCCTGTCTTCTTCCTCGGGGGAGACCACCTGCACGTCGTAGTTGAGCTCGGCGCCGAGAAGCTGCAGCGTCTCGTCGCCCACCGACTGCGTCGCCGTCACCATCTCGCCGAGGTGCAGGAGCACCTGGACAAGCGAGGCCGGGTTGGCCCCGATCTTGTCGGCGAAGTCGGCCAGGGACGCGCCACGGGAAAGCCGGACCACCTGGCCGTTGCCGTGCGGCACCTGCACGCCGCCGATCGACGGCGCCTGCATGTTGTCGAATTCCTGGCGGCGCTGCTTCCTGGACTTCCTGCCGCGGGAGGGCCGCCCGCCGGGACGGCCGAACGCACCCTGCGTGCCGCCCCTGCCGCGGCCGCCGGGACGTGCGGGGGCGCCGGCGCCGGGCCTGGGGGCGCCTGCCCCGCCGCGCGTGCCGGGACCGCCCGCGCGGCCGCCGCCGCGGGTTCCCACGCCGGCCCCTGGGCCGCCGCGGCCTCCCGCAGGCGTTCCGCGGCCTCCCGCCGGCGCTCCGCGGCCCGCCGCAGGCCGGGAGGGCATGTTCATCGGGCTCGGCCGCGGGCCGCCGGGACGCGGCCCGCCGGGACGCGGGCCTTCCGCGCCCGCGCGGCCGGGGGCGCGCCCCGGCACGGGCCGGGAGGCCCCGGGCATCCCGGGGCTGCCGTACCCCCCGGCTGGCGCCCCCGGCCTTCCTGGCTGGCCGCCGCCTGCCGGGCCGGGAGCCGGCCTGCCGGGCGGGGCCTGCGGGGTCGCGCCCATGCCGGTGGGCGTCGAGCTGAACGGGTTGTTGCCCGGCCGCGGGCCCCTCGGGCCCCTCGGGCCAGGCTGCGGGCCGCCGCGCGGCGGTGCCGGCGTCGGCCTCGTGGTCCCCCCTGGCCGGGCCGCCTCAGTTCCCGGCTGCTGCCCGCCGGACGGCGGGCGCTGCCCGGTGCGGCCTCCGTCCCGGCGCTGGGCGGACGGCCCGGCCCCGCCAGGCACAGGGGCGGAAGGTACCGGGCGCCGCGGCGGCGCCGTCCCCTCCTGCCCGCCGCGTTCCCCGGCCTGCCCGGGGCCTTCCCGCCGCGGCGCGCCGTCAGGTGCCGCGGGTCCTGCAGGGGCCGCCGGCGCGGGGGGCTCCGGCCGGCGCGCACCCGGCGCCGGCGGAGCGGGCCGCGGCGCCGCCGGGGCATGGCCGTCGGCGGGGCCTCCGGCGCCGCGCTCGCCCGGCTGCCCGTTGCCGGTGAACGGCGTCGCCGCCGCGGGCGCCTGCTGCCCGGCCGCCCCCTCCGCCTGCGGCGGGGCGGTGGCTCCGCGCTCCTGCGGGCCACCTGCCTGGGGCACGGCCGGGGCCGCCGGTCCCGCCTGCCCGCAGCTTCCCGCCGGCTGGCGTCCTCCGGCCTGCGCCTGCCCGGCCGCGCTTTCCGCCCCGGCGGCTTCAGGGCCGAACGCCTCCTTGAGCCTGCGAACGACGGGCGCCTCGATCGTCGAGGACGCCGAACGCACGAACTCGCCCATCTCCTGGAGCTTGACCATGACGGCCTTGCTCTCTACACCGAACTCTTTCGCGAGCTCGTATACCCGGACTTTCGCCACTACGCTCCTCTACTCGGCCCGGATCACCCGGACCATCTACCCGGACCATCACAGCCGGTCCGGGGCAGGGCGTGCTCCGGGCCGGCGTCAGCCTGCGGTCTTCATCGCCTCGTGCTCATCGAGCGCTCATCAGCTTCTCGACCTGCTTTCCGCCAGGTTTTGCGTTCCTTGCTCCACTTTGCCTGATTCGCCGCGCATCCGCCACCGGCGGGCGCGGCATCCCGCTCAGCGGCATCCCGCCCACATGTTATGCCCTTACGGAACGGGCCTCCAGATACGCACGGACCGGTGCAGCGCCGAGCGGCCCCGGCGCGCGCAGCGCGCGCTGGAACGCCCGCCGGCGTTGCGCTAGCTCAAGGCATCGCTGGCTAGGGTGCAGGTACGCACCACGGCCAGGCATGCAGGCCCTCGGGTCGGGGACAACGGTATCCCCGGCCGCCACAAGGCGGAGCAGACTGGACTTGACTGCACGCTGCCTGCAGCCAACACACGTGCGCACCGGGAGTGCGCCCTGCGGCCCCCGCAGGGATCGTCCAGCCATTCCGGCGGCCAGTCTACCGTGCTGGCGTGCCCGCGGCACCGGGGTCCCTGGGCTTGCCCGCCACTGCCGCACCGCAGGCTCCGGGGCCCGTCCCGGGGGTCCGTGGCCCCGGCCTCTGCGCCCTGCGCGCCCGCCGGGGGGCGGGACCGTACCCGCGGCCCTGCGGGACCGCCCTACCCAGGTCCCCCGGCGATTCCCGCCGGGCCTCCGGCGATCTCCGCCTGGGCATCCGACCTGATGTCGATGCGCCAGCCGGTAAGCCGTGCTGCCAGCCTTGCGTTCTGGCCTTCCTTGCCGATGGCAAGCGAAAGCTGGTAATCGGGCACGATCACCTGCGCGACCCTGCCCTGGGCATCGGCTACCTCCACGCGGGTCACCCGCGCCGGCGACAGCGCGTTACCTACGAAACAAGCCGGGTCGTCAGAATAATCCACGATGTCGATTTTCTCGCCGTGCAGCTCCGCCATCACGTTGCGCACGCGGCTGCCCATCGGCCCGATGCAGGCGCCCTTGGCGTTGACGCCCTGCTGGTGGGATCGCACGGCGATCTTGGTGCGGTGGCCGGCCTCACGCGCAATCGCGACGATCTCGACCACGCCGGAGGCGATCTCCGGCACCTCCAGGGCGAACAGTTTCTTCACCAGGTTGCGGTGCGTGCGCGACAGGGTCACCGACGGCCCCCTGTGCCCCTTGCGCACGTGCAGCACATAGCAGCGGATCCGCTCCCCGTGCGCGTAGCGCTCCCCGGGTACCTGCTCCGCCGGCGGCAGCACGCCCTCCACCTTGCCGAGATCCACGAGCACGTTGCGCGGGTCCTTGCCCTGCTGGATCACCCCGGCGACGATGTCACCCTCGCGGCCCGCGTACTCGCCGAAGGTCATCTCGTCCTCGACGTCACGGAGCCGCTGCAGGATCACCTGGCGTGCCGTGGTCGCCGCGATCCTGCCGAACCCCGCGGGCGTGTCGTCGTACTCCCTGATGACCGACCCGTCCGGTGCCGTCTCCGCTGCCCAGACGGTCACATGCCCGGTGCGCCTGTCCACCTCGACGCGGGCCACCGGAGCGGCGCCCTCGGACCGGTGGTAGGCGACGAGCAGCGCATCCTCGATGGCCTTGACCGACAGGTCCATCGAGATGTCCTTCTCGCTTTCGAGGCTCCGAAGCGCGCTCAGATCAATGTCCATCGGGCTCCGCTCCCGGTCCCCGTGTTCCCGGCTCCTGGGCCACAGGCCCCTCGCCCACGTTGCCGAACTCGACCAGAACCTCGCCAGGGCCCAGGTCTGGATAGCCGAACCTGCGGTGTTCACCGCCTACGTCAAGGATGACCGCCGCCTCGTCCGCGGCGACGACCCTGCCCTGGATGGTGCCGGAGGACGCGACGTGGACGCGGGCAAGCCGTCCTGCCGCGCGCCGCCAGTGCCGCGGCTGGGTGAGCGGGCGCCCCACTCCCGGCGAGGAGACCTCGAGTGTGTAGGGCATCTCGCCCATCACGCCGGAGGCGTCGAGCGCGGCCGACAGCTCACGGCTGAGGTGTGCCACCTCGTCGAGACTGACCCCGCCGTCCTTGTCCACCACGACGCGCAGCAGCCGCCGGCGCCCCGCGGCAGTGACCCGCACCGACTCCAGGTCCATGCCGAGGGCGGCAGTCACCGGCGCGATCAGGCGCTCGACGCGATCGGGGCCGGCGGGACCGCGCCCGGCACTGCCTGGCACCGCGGCGCGCTCCTCCGCGTCTGCCGCGCTTTTCGCGTCCCTTCCCGCATGCTCTGTCCCGTGCCGGGATCCTGCCCCGTGCCGGGCGGATGCCTGGCCCGCCCGCCGGCCGACCGGGTGCCTGCCCGCCCGCTCCGGGCGCGCCGGGACGTATCGGGGGCCATCGCGCATCACGATCCCCTCCTTCACGTCCATGACCTGCGCCGTCGTCATGACTGATCTAGCCTATCCGCAGCCGGGCGCGCCGGCTGCCTTTCGCTTTCCGTGGCATCCTTGGTGGCTGTGCGCAGGCTGACGGCATGACGGACAGCTCGGGAGGTGCCCGGACGGTGAGGGGTTCGCTCGGAGCGGCAGCATCCCGGACGGTGCCGTCCGGGGGACGGGAGCGCCCGCGGGGCGCGGCGGTGGGGCGGCGGCGCGTGCTCGCCGTTTCCGCGACGCTGCTGCCGCTGCTCGCCACGGCCTCGTGCGGGGAGCCAGATCCGCTCACAGGGCCGCCGCCGCCTTCCCCGCAGGTCCGCACCCTGCAGGCGGCGATCGCAGCCGAGCGCGCCCTGGTCGGCGCGTACACACGGGTGCTGGCGGCGCATCCGGCGCTGTCCGGCTCGCTCAGGCCGCTGCTCATCCAGCACGAGGATCACCTGGCCCAGCTCCGCGGGCGGCTCATCGAGCCGCCGCGCGCGGCGGCGAGCCCTTCCGCATCCGCGCGGCCGGGGCACTCGCCGGCGCAGCGGCTGCCCGCGACGGCAGGCGGGGCCGTCACGGTCCTGGAGGACATGGAGCGCTCCGCCGCCGCCGCCGGCGTGCGCCGGCTGGCACACGTCACGCCGTCCCTCGCGCAACTGCTCGCGTCCATCGCAGCATCCGAGGCCACCCATGCGGCGGCGCTCTCCGCGCTGCGCCCGGCTGGTGGTGCCTGATGGCGAGGACGGTCCCCGCGGACACAGCCATGGCGCTGCAGGGGGCGCTGGCGGCCGAGAACGCGGCCATCTACGGCTACGGGGTGGCGGGCGCCCGGCTCAGCGGCGCCCAGCTCGCCGCCGCACAGCAGGACTGGAACCAGCACAGGGCCGCGCAGGCCACGCTCACGGCCATGCTCACGAGGCTGGGGGCGCAGCCTGTCCCGGCTGCGGCTGCCTACACGCTGCCGTTCCCCGTGCGCACGGCGCAGCAGGCCGCCTCGCTCGCGGCCTTCCTCGAGGAGGGTGTCACCAGGGCCTACCTCGGGCTTGTCGCGCTGGACGACGCCTCGCTGCGCGCCTTCGGCGCACGCGCCATGCAGGCGTGCGCCCTGCGGGCCGCGTCCTGGCGCGGCAGCACCGTGGCCTTCCCCGGCCTTCCCGCGAGCGCGCTGCGCCGCCCCCGCCCCAGCAACCACAGCCGCTGAGGGGCGGGGCCGCTCAGGGCGCGCCAGGGCCGCGGCCGGTGAGCACACGGGCGATCACAGCCGCCGCCGTGGTCACGTCGCCGGCGACCGCGATCCGCTCGGCCCACGACCACCAGAACCACAGGGCCCCGTCGCTTCCGCGGTCCGCGTACACGTCCTCGTCGAGCATCGCGGCCTGCGGGTTCACCACGTGCAGGCTCGGCACCCGTCCCGGCGGCAGCACGAGCCGGGCGCACAACCCGCGGCGGATGAGCTCGTCGCCGAGCTTCCCGAGACAGTCGAGCTGCTCCTGCGCCGGCTCGCGGGTGCGCTGGGCATTCATCACCATGCGTCCTCACTCCTGGTAATTCACACATCGCTCATCGTAAGCGACATAGTCCAGCATGCCGCCCCCGCGGGGTGGCCGCAACGCCATCGGGGAAAGCGCCTGTAACCGGCAGGAGCAGCGGGCCGGGGAGCGGCTCGGCGTGCAGCACGGTCAGCCGGGACACCGCCCGCGTCAGCGCGACGTAGAGGCGCTGCAGGCCGCGGGGTTCGGCGCGTGCGATCCTGCCCGGCTCGACCACGATGACATGGTCGAACTCGAGCCCCTTGGCCAGCGTGGCGGGCACGAGCGTCAGGCGCCGCGCCGGCCCGGTCCCCCCATGGCCTTCCCCGCCGGCCCCGCCGGGCACGGCGCCCTCCCCGCCGGGCACGGGATCTCCCTCGCCGGCCACGGCATGGCTCACCCCGGCCCTGGCGAGCAGCCGGGACACCTCTCCGACCTGCCGGTCGGCGGCGATCACCGCGACCGAGCCGGGACACGCGCACGCACGCTCGCACGCGGCGGCCAGGCGGCCCTCCAGGCCCCCCAGGCCCTCCAGGCCCCCCAGGCTTGCCGGGCCCTCCGGGCCTGCCAAGCTCCCCGGGCCCTCTGCACCGTCCCTGCCGACTGTGATCACCTCGAGCGCGCCGGGGTCCTCGCGAAGCGAGGCGGGAGGCGTGAGGCCGGGCCCTATGTGCGGGAGCAGCCGGCCCGCGTAGCTGAGTATCTGGCGGGGCACCCGGTAGCCGGTGCCGAGCACGTACAGCACGGCATCCGGCTTGCCGAGGTGGCCGAGCACGTCCGACCAGTCCGCAGCCGCCCATGGCGTGGTGCCCTGCGCCAGGTCCCCGAGCACTGTCGCGGAGCCTGTCGAGCACCGGCGGCCAATGGCGCGGCACTCCATCGGCGACAGGTCCTGCGCCTCGTCCACCACCACGTGGCTCAGGCTGGGCGTCCGCTCGATCAGGTCACGCGCCTCGTCGATGAGCACCGCGTCCGCCGCCGACCACCGGGCCGAGCCGGGCCCGCGCGGCGGCGCCTGCCAGCGGATCGCCTCCTGCTCCGCCTCGCTGAGCAGCCCGTCCGCAGCCGCGGCGAGCGCCGCGCGATCCGACAGCAGGCGCAGCACCAGCCGCACGGGGTCGGCCTTCGGCCAGATGGCGTCCACGGCGGCGCGTACCGGCCGGGCGCGCCGGACCGCGTCGTGGGTCCTGTCGTCGCACGCCTCGCCGGACGCCTCCATCTTCGTCAGGATCAGGTGCGCGATCCGGTGGCCGAGCAGCTCACGTCCTGCCCCGTAGCGGACGCCGCGGCCGCACAGCTCCGCGACCAGTTCGTCCAGCTCGTAGGGCGCGACCCGCCAGCGCCGGGAACCGCGGGGCAGGACGATCGCCTCACCGCCCCCTCGGTACCCGCCTTGCCCGCCGGGCCAGTGCCCGGACCCCGCCGGCGCCACTGCACCGGCCGCTCGCACGGGCTCAGCAGGCCCGTGCCCACCAGCCGGCAGGCGGGCAGCGCTCCCGGGCCATCCGGCAACCTGCGACCACAGCGCGCGGCGCAGCACCTCAGCCATCCTGGCGTCACCCTTCACGGTGGCGGCCGTCACGCTGTCGGTGCCGCGGACCGGCACGGACGCGACGAGGTCGGCCACGGTCACCTGGCGGACGCCGGTCTCGCCGAGCGCGGGGAGGACGTCCCGGATGTAGGAGAGGAAGGCGCGGTTCGGCCCGACGACGAGGACACCGCGCCGCGTCACCCGCTCGCGGTAGGCGTACAGCAGGTAGGCGACGCGGTGCAGCCCCACCGCTGTCTTGCCCGTGCCCGGGGCGCCCTGCACGCACACGGTCTGGCCGGCGCCGGCGCGCACGATGTCGTCCTGATCGGGCGCGATGGTCGCGACGATGTCCCGCATCGGCCCGGACCTCGGCCGCTCGATCTCCTCGATGAGCAGCCGGCTCACCGGCGCGGAACCTGCGCGTCCGGCATATCCCGCAGGCCCCGCCGTGGTGCCCGCCTCATGGCCAGCCGAACGGGTCGTGGCGGGTGTTCCGCGGAACGGCTCGTCCTCGTAGGCGGTCAGTGTGCCGCCGGAAAAGCCGAACCTGCGCCGCAGCAGCAGCCCCATCGGGTCCGCCTGGCTCGCCCGGTAGAACGGCCGGGACACCGGGGCGCGCCAGTCGATCACCACGGGGCGGCCGTCCGGGTCGTGCACGTGCCTGCGGCCGATGTGGAAGGTCTCTCCCGCGGCTGCCGCGTCCTCGGTCCCGGGCCCGGTGCCGGTAGCACCGGGGGCGTAGTCGAGCCTGCCGAAGAACAGCGGCGCGCCGGGCATGTCGCGGAGCGCCTCGGCGCGGTGGTACAGCTCTGCCTTGAGGTACTCCTCGGACACCGGGTCGCCGCCGAGCGCCCGGAGCGACAGTACGTCGGCGCGCATCAGCGCCAGGCACTCCCGCGACCGGCGGAGATGGGCGCGCTCCGCGGCGAGGACGGTGCCGGCAGGGTCAGCGTCGTGCGTGGCGGTGCCGCCGGTGGCGGCCTCATCCGTGACGGTGCGATCCGGGGCGGTGCGATCCGGCAGTCCTGGCTCACCGGGTGGCGGGTCACCGGGTGGCGGGTCACCGGGTGGCGGGTCACCGGGTGGCGGGTCACCGGGTGGCGGGTCGGTATCTGGCGGCTCTCCTTCTGTGCCGTCCGCGCGGCTGGCTACGGGCATGGGGTATCTCCCGGGGATGTGCTGGGTCTGCCGGATCTCGGCGCAAGGTGCTGGAATCTACCACCAGCAGCCGCGATCGTCACCTGGTTTTCCGCCCGCCGGGGCCGGCGGCCTTTCCCCGGGCCCGCACAGCTCTCCGGGCTGATTCACCGGTTCTCCTGGCTGATTCACCGGCGCTGAGCGCGCCGTGGCCTTACGATGAGCTCTGTCAGCAATTGACTACGGTAAGTAACAGACCGCCCGGGAGGCTGCGTGCCGCGCGAGAGTGAATGCCGGTGCTGGCGGCCGGCCGGGGCCGCTGCGGCTGCGATCGCGGCGGCCGTGGCCGCGGCCGCGGCCGGCCTGCTGGCCGTGGCCACGTGCGGCCCCGCGCGCGCCTCGCAGGTGACAGCGGGATCACGGGCCCAGGCTGCCCGGAGCGGCGCCACCGGCCCCTCGGCCCCCGCAGGGCCCGCGCAGATCAACCTGCTCGGGCATCCGGGACTGTGCTGGCAGGCGCATGGGAACGGTTCCCCGGTCACCTTGCAGGCATGCGACCCCGCCCTCCAGGCGCAGCAGTGGACGCTCACCGGCAACGGCGTGCTGATGAACGGCACGGGTTACTGCCTGGAGGGCACGGGCGTCCCCGCGGGCGGCGGCACCGCGCTCTACGTGGACTTCGCCGGCCAGTGCGGCGGCAGCGCCGCCGGGCAGATATGGCGGTTCAGCGGAGCGTCCGGCCGGTTGAGCGCTCCACGGGCCCGGAGCCACGGGACATCCGGGGTCTGCGCCTACCCGGACGGCGGCCGGGCCGCCGCCGGGGTCCAGGTGGTCCGGCACGCGTGCGGGAGCGCTGCGGGTCAGCCGAGGTGGAGCTGGGGTTACAGCGACGTGACCCTGACCGCAGGCCACGGGCGCGGCACGGCGGCCGGGCCGTTCACCGCGTCCGTGGCCGTCTCGGACGCGGCCTCGGCCATGACGGCCTACGGCGTGTCGCTCAAGATCAGGCCGGCGCCCGGCCTCAGCGTCACGGGACTGCGCGGGTACGACGGCGCCGCCTCCCTGACGTGCGATACCAGGACGCTCACCTGCGCGGGCGACCTCGCTCCCGGCTCGGGCGGCCGCATCGGCATCACCGGGCGCATGGCCGCGGGCACCGCCGCCGCGCATGACTACGCCATCACGGCACAGGTGCGGGTGACGGGAACCAGCCAGTCCCCCGCGGCCAGGCACGTGACGGCCGTTGCCTCCGTCACCGTGCTGCCCTCCCCGGCCGCGGGGGGCGGCTTCCTGCCGGGCAGCGGCGCCGGGCACGGGCAGGCGGGCCGCGGGCCGCGTGCGGCGATCCTGCTCATCGCCGCGCTGGCCGCGGTCCTGTTCGCAGGCGGCGCGCTCCTTATCGGCCTCGTGCGCCACAGGCCACGGGGCCGCGGCACGTCACGGGCCGGCAGCGCGGCACGGGACCTTAGCGTGGCACGGGACAGCGGCATCCCACGGGACGGCGGCGCGCCGCGGGAGGGCAGCGCGCCCCAGGGCGGCGGCACCGGCGAGAACGGCGCACGGGAGCGCCGCGGAGGGAGCCACCGCGCACGGCATCGCAAAGCCCCGGTCTGAACAGCCCCGCCCCGGATCACCCCTGGGCAGCCCTGGCCTCAGGAACACCAGCCTGCACAGCGCTCGCTGATCACCCCGGAAATACTTGAACTTTCATCTTTGTTCTGATGGGCGCACAGCGGCTCCGGCGCGGCGGAACGGCAGCAGAGCGACTGCCGCGGCGGGGCCAGGGAACGAGCATAGGAGGACAACCGGGATGACTGCGACGGTCACGGAGGCCGCTGGCACGCTCGAACTAGGCACCGACGGGCAGGACCTGCTGTTCCGCGAGGCCCGCACGGCCAACACGTTCGCTGACGAGCCGGTCAGCGACGATCAGGTCCGCGCCATCTACGACCTCGTCAAGTACGGGCCCACGTCGGCGAACCAGCAGCCGCTCCGTATCGTGCTCGTCCGCTCGCCGGAAGCCCGCCGGCGCCTCGTCCGGCACATGTCGGAGGGCAACAGGGCCAAGACAGAATCCGCGCCCCTTGTCGCGATCCTCGCGGCGGACCTGAACTTCCACGAGAAGCTGCCGAAGGTCTTCCCGCACAAGCCCGGCATGAAGGACGCCTTCGCGGACCC
>Ga0070737_10003927_pt1 | contig 15395 bp, 13 predicted proteins | sample Coa_R1_10_FD_66438 | JGI IMG/M metagenome (GOLD analysis project Ga0070737, IMG submission 66438) | Surface soil microbial communities from Centralia Pennsylvania, which are recovering from an underground coalmine fire - Coalmine... | ecosystem: Environmental > Terrestrial > Soil > Unclassified...
GAGGAGCTGCTGGAGGCCGAGCCGAACAAGATCGTCTCGACGCCGGTGTTCGACGGCGCGCGGGAAGAGGAGCTGCAGGGCCTGCTGTCCTCCACGCTGCCCAACCGCGACGGCGAGGTGCTGGTCGACGGCGACGGCAAGGCGATCCTTTACGACGGGCGCTCCGGTGAGCCGTTCCCGTACCCGGTGACCACCGGCTACATGTACATCATGAAGCTGCACCACCTGGTGGACGACAAGATCCACGCCCGCTCCACCGGCCCGTACTCGATGATCACCCAGCAGCCGCTGGGCGGTAAGGCACAGTTCGGTGGCCAGCGGTTCGGTGAGATGGAGTGCTGGGCCATGCAGGCCTACGGCGCGGCGTACACGCTGCAGGAGCTGCTGACCATCAAGTCCGACGACACCGTCGGGCGGGTCAAGGTGTACGAGGCGATCGTCAAGGGCGAGAACATCCCCGAGCCGGGCATCCCCGAGTCGTTCAAGGTGCTGCTCAAGGAGCTGCAGTCGCTGTGCCTCAACGTCGAAGTGCTCTCCAGTGATGGCGCGGCCATCGAGATGCGCGACGGTGACGACGAGGATCTGGAGCGCGCTGCAGCCAACCTGGGAATCAACTTGTCCCGCAACGAATCTGCCTCGGTTGAGGACTTAGCCTAATTGTTTTCTAGTCCCGAAAGGGGAAAGGGAGTTACGTGTTAGACGTCAACTTCTTCGATGAACTCCGGATCGGCCTGGCCACCGCCGACGACATCCGTCAGTGGTCCTACGGCGAGGTCAAGAAGCCGGAGACCATCAACTACCGCACATTGAAGCCGGAGAAGGACGGCCTGTTCTGCGAGAAGATCTTCGGACCGACTCGCGACTGGGAGTGCTACTGCGGCAAGTACAAGCGGGTGCGCTTCAAGGGCATCATCTGTGAGCGCTGCGGCGTCGAGGTGACCCGCGCCAAGGTGCGCCGCGAGCGGATGGGCCACATCGAGCTGGCCGCTCCGGTCACGCACATCTGGTACTTCAAGGGTGTGCCGTCGCGGCTGGGCTACCTGCTGGACTTGGCGCCCAAGGATCTCGAGAAGATCATCTACTTCGCCGCCTACGTGATCACCAGTGTGGACGACGAGCTGCGGCACAACGAGCTGTCCACGCTCGAGGCCGAGATGGTCGTCGAGCGCAAGGCCGTCGAGGACCAGCGCGACGCCGACCTGGAGGCGCGCGCGCAGAAGCTGGAGGCCGATCTGGCCGAGCTGGAGGCCGAGGGCGCGAAAGCCGATGCGCGGCGCAAGGTTCGCGACGGCGGCGAGCGGGAGATGCGCCAGATCCGGGACCGTGCCCAGCGTGAGCTGGACCGGCTGGAGGACATCTGGAACACCTTCACCAAGCTGGCCCCCAAGCAGCTGATCGTCGACGAGAACCTCTACCGTGAGCTGGTCGACCGCTACGGCGAGTACTTCACCGGTGCGATGGGCGCGGAGTCGATCCAGAAGCTGATCGAGAACTTCGACATCGACGCCGAGGCCGACGCGCTGCGCGAGGTGATCCGAAACGGCAAGGGGCAGAAGAAGCTTCGCGCGTTGAAGCGTCTGAAGGTGGTGGCTGCGTTCCAGCAGTCCGGCAACTCGCCAATGGGCATGGTGCTCGACGCGGTGCCGGTGATCCCGCCGGAGCTGCGTCCGATGGTGCAGCTCGACGGCGGCCGGTTCGCCACGTCGGACCTCAACGACCTGTACCGCCGGGTGATCAACCGCAACAACCGGCTCAAGAGGCTCATCGACCTCGGCGCGCCTGAGATCATCGTCAACAACGAGAAGCGGATGCTGCAGGAGTCCGTCGACGCGCTGTTCGACAACGGCCGTCGCGGCCGCCCGGTCACCGGGCCGGGCAACCGCCCGCTGAAGTCGCTCTCCGATCTGCTCAAGGGCAAGCAGGGCCGGTTCCGCCAGAACCTGCTCGGTAAGCGTGTCGACTACTCGGGCCGTTCGGTCATCGTGGTTGGCCCGCAGCTGAAGCTGCACCAGTGCGGTCTGCCCAAACTGATGGCGCTGGAGCTGTTCAAGCCGTTCGTGATGAAGCGGCTCGTCGACCTCAACCACGCGCAGAACATCAAGAGCGCCAAGCGGATGGTCGAGCGTCAGCGTCCGCAGGTGTGGGATGTGCTCGAGGAGGTCATCGCCGAGCACCCGGTGCTGCTGAACCGCGCACCCACCCTGCACCGGCTGGGTATCCAGGCGTTCGAGCCAATGCTGGTGGAAGGCAAGGCGATTCAGCTGCACCCGCTGGTGTGTGAGGCGTTCAACGCCGACTTCGACGGCGACCAGATGGCGGTGCACCTGCCGCTATCCGCCGAGGCGCAGGCCGAGGCCCGCATCCTGATGCTGTCCTCCAACAACATCCTGTCGCCGGCCTCGGGTCGCCCGCTGGCGATGCCGCGGCTGGACATGGTGACCGGGCTGTACTACCTGACCACCGAGGTGCCCGGCGACAAAGGCGAATACGTCGCGGCCGCGAAGGACCGTCCCGAGTCGGGGGTGTACTCCTCGCCGGCCGAGGCGATCATGGCGATGGACCGCGGCGTGCTGTCCGTGCGGGCCAAGATCAAGGTGCGCTTGGATCAGCTGCGTCCGCCCGCCGAGCTGGAGGCCGAGCTGTTCGGCGTGAACGGTTGGCAGCCAGGGGATTCCTGGATGGCCGAGACCACGCTGGGCCGGGTGATGTTCAACGAGCTGCTGCCGGTCGGTTACCCGTTCGTGAACCAGCAGATGCACAAGAAGGTGCAGGCCGCGATCATCAACGACCTGGCCGAGCGCTACCCGATGATCGTGGTCGCGCAGACCGTCGACAAGCTCAAGGACGCCGGCTTCTACTGGGCCACCCGCTCCGGTGTGACCGTGTCGATGGCCGACGTGTTGGTGCCGCCGCGCAAGCAGGAGATTCTCGACTCCTACGAGGAGCGGGCCGACAAGGTCGAAAAGCAGTTCCAGCGTGGTGCTTTGAACCACGACGAACGCAACGAGGCGCTGGTGGAGATCTGGAAGGAAGCCACCGACGAGGTGGGGCAGGCGCTGCGTGAGCACTACCCCGACGACAACCCGATCATCACGATCGTCGACTCCGGTGCGACGGGTAACTTCACCCAGACCCGGACGCTGGCCGGCATGAAGGGTCTGGTGACCAACCCGAAGGGTGAGTTCATCCCGCGGCCGATCAAGTCGTCGTTCCGTGAGGGCCTGACGGTGTTGGAGTACTTCATCAACACCCACGGCGCCCGAAAGGGCTTGGCGGACACCGCGTTGCGAACCGCCGACTCGGGTTACCTGACCCGGCGTCTGGTGGACGTGAGCCAGGACGTCATCGTGCGCGAGGCCGACTGCGGCACCGAGCGCGGCATCACCGTCGAGCTGGCCGAGCGCCAACCCGACGGCACCCTGATCCGCGACCCGTTCATCGAAACCTCCGCCTATGCCCGCACTTTGGGCACCGACGCGGTGGACGAGAAGGGCAACGTCGTCGTCGCGCGCGGCCACGACCTCGGGGACCCCGAGATCGACGCTCTTCTGGCCGCGGGCATCACGTCGGTGAAGGTGCGCTCGGTGCTGACCTGCGGGACCGGAACCGGCGTGTGCGCCACCTGCTACGGGCGTTCAATGGCGACCGGCAAGCTGGTCGACATCGGCGAGGCCGTCGGCATCGTTGCCGCCCAGTCCATCGGCGAGCCCGGCACGCAGCTGACCATGCGCACCTTCCACCAGGGTGGTGTCGGTGAGGACATCACCGGTGGTCTGCCCCGCGTGCAGGAGCTGTTCGAGGCCCGGGTGCCGCGCGGTAAGGCGCCCATCGCCGACGTCACCGGACGGGTGCGCCTGGAGGAGGGCGAGCGTTTCTACAAGATCACCATCGTCCCCGACGACGGCGGCGAGGAAGTGGTCTACGACAAGCTCTCCAAGCGCCAACGCCTGCGGGTGTTCAAGCACGAGGACGGCACCGAGCGGCTGCTCGCCGACGGCGACCACGTCGAGGTGGGCCAGCAGCTGATGGAAGGCTCCGCCGACCCGCACGAGGTGCTGCGCGTGCAGGGCCCGCGTGAGGTGCAGATCCACCTCGTCAAGGAGGTCCAGGAGGTCTACCGGGCCCAGGGTGTGTCGATCCACGACAAGCACATCGAGGTGATCGTCCGGCAGATGCTGCGCCGGGTCACGATCATCGACTCGGGTTCGACGGAGTTCCTGCCCGGCTCGCTGATCGACCGTGCCGAGTTCGAGGCCGAGAACCGTCGGGTGGTGGCCGAGGGCGGCGAGCCCGCCGCCGGCCGTCCAGTGCTGATGGGGATCACCAAGGCGAGCCTCGCCACCGACTCGTGGTTGAGCGCGGCGTCGTTCCAGGAGACCACGCGAGTGCTGACCGATGCGGCGATCAACTGCCGCAGCGACAAGCTCAACGGTCTGAAGGAGAACGTGATCATCGGCAAGCTGATCCCGGCCGGCACCGGCATCAGCCGTTACCGCAACATCCAGGTGCAGCCGACTGAGGAGGCCCGGGCCGCCGCGTACACGATCCCGTCGTACGAGGATCAGTACTACAGCCCGGACTTCGGCCAGGCGTCCGGTGCCGCGGTGCCGCTGGACGACTACGGGTACTCCGACTACCGCTAGTACCGCGAGCAGACGCAGAATCGCACGCCAGGTGCCCTGGCGATGCGATTCTGCGTCTGCTCACTGCGCCATCCCCAGGGTGGTTAGCCAATTCCCCGGAACCCTCTCATGCTTCCGGTGTGCACGTCGATGCGATAGCCGTCTTAGCGGAGGGCGGAGGCTTCGCTACGGCAGCGCAGTTGCTTTCGGTGATGACTCGTCAGGAACTCGATGTGAAGGTGAAGAATGGCGGCCTCACCAGGGTGTGGTACGGCATTTATGCTGCGGCTGAACCCGACTTGTTGGGCCGCTTGAAGGCACTCGACCTCTTCATGGGACGTCATGCGGTCGCCTGCATGGGTACAGCCGCCGCGTTGTACGGCTTCGATACCGAGGTCACGTCGCGCGTCCACGTGCTCGATCCCGGCGTACGGATGCGGCCGTCGCGAAACCTGATGGTGCATCAGCGAATCGGTGCACCGCTGCGGCGAGTCGAAGGTCGGCTCGCAACAGCGCCAGCATGGACCGCGATCGAAATCGCACGGTCCTTGCGACGGCCACGAGCCTTGGCGACGCTCGACGCGGCCTTGCATGTCGGCGCTTGCACCACCGGCGAACTGCACGCGGCGATCCGCGAGCAGAAAGGCCGTCGCGGCATCGTCAAGGTCCGCGAATTGATTGGCTACGCCGACGGCCGCGCTGAGTCGCCGATGGAAAGTGAGGCGCGCCTGGTCTTTATCGACGGCGGAGTGCCCATGCCCGAGTTGCAGTACAACATCGTCGACTACTACGGCAAGGTTTGGCGCGTCGACTTCGCCTGGCCGGCGGCAATGGTCGTCGCCGAATACGACAGTGTCGAGTGGCATGTTGGCCGTGAAGCCCTGCTACATGACCGCTTGAAAACCGCCCGATTGCAGGAATGCGGTTGGTCTACTGTCCCAATGACTGTCGACGATATCCGCGGCGATCCGTTCGGCCTGGTAGCGCGGATCACGGGCCTCCTGGCGACGCCGCGCTTGGCTGGGTGAGCAGACGCAGAATCGCACGTTCGGGCACGGAAACGTGCGATTCTGCGTCTGCTCGCGGAGGAACGTGACCCACTACACTGATGTCAATGCTCATCGGTTCGCATGTAAGCCCGAAGGATCCGCTGGCCGCCGCAGCGGCTGAGGGCGCCGACTTGGTGCAGATCTTTCTCGGCAATCCGCAGAGCTGGAAGAAGCCGAAACCGCGCGACGACGCGGCCCAGCTGAAGGCGTCGAGCATGCCGCTCTACGTTCACGCGCCGTACCTGATCAACGTCGCATCGGCGAACAACCGGGTGCGGATCCCGTCGCGCAAGATTCTGCAGGACACCTGCGATGCGGCTGCCGAGATCGCGGCCACCGCCGTGATCGTGCACGGTGGACATGTTGACGACGACGATCTGCAAGCCGGTTGCGAGCGCTGGCGAAAAGCGATGGAGCGCCTGGAAACCGATGTGCCGGTGTACTTGGAGAACACCGCCGGCGGTGACCACGCGATGGCCCGCCACTTCGAGACCATCGCCCGGCTCTGGGACCACATCGGCGACACGGGTATCGGTTTTTGCCTGGATACCTGCCACGCATGGGCAGCGGGCGAGGTGCTCATCGACGCCGTCGACCGCATCAAGGCGATCACCGGCCGCATCGATCTGGTGCACTGCAACGACTCCAGGGATGCGGCGGGCTCGGGCGCGGACCGCCATGCCAACATCGGCTCCGGCCAGATCAATCCTGAGCTGCTGGTCGCGGTGGTGAAAGCGGCCAACGCGCCCGTCGTCTGCGAAACCGCCGACGATGGCCGCAAGGACGACATCGCCTTCCTCCGCGACCGCGTCGGCTAGCCATGGTCGCCCGGCTCGCTGCGCTACTCGGTGTGCTCGCGACGGTGGCGGCGTGTGCGGCTTCCCCGCCGGCGACGGCCGCATTGCCGGACGGCATGAGTGTGCACACGATCAGCGTTGGCGGCCTGGATCGGACCTATCGGGTGTACAAGCCGACCGGGCTGCCGGAGTCCGCGCCGCTGGTGGTGATGCTGCACGGCGGGTTCGGCAGCGCGCGGCAAGCCGAAAAGGCTTACGGCTGGAACCAATTGGCCGACTCGATGAAATTTCTGGTCGCTTATCCCGACGGCGTCGGGCGGGCCTGGAACACCGGCGGCGGGTGTTGCGGGCAACCCGGCCGCGACGGGGTGGACGACGTCGCCTTCATCACGGCGACGGTTACCGAGATCAGCCACGCGATCGGGGTCGATGCGTCGCGGATCTACGCCGCCGGTATCAGCAACGGCGGCATCATGGCGTACACGCTGGCGTGCCATACCGGCATGTTCGCGGCGATCGGCCCCGACGCTGCCACCCAACTCGACCCGTGCACGTCGCCGCATCGCACGTCGGTGATGCACATCCACGGCACCGGCGACCAGAACATTCGCTACAACGGTGGACGCGGTGCCGGCGTCGCACACATCGACGGGCCCCCGGTGCCGCAGGTGAATGCCTTCTGGCGCAACGTCGACCATTGCGCGCCGCCGACCACCAGCACCGAGCGCCGGGTCACCACCTCGACCGCCGAGTGTCCCGACAACCGCAGCGTCGTTCTGATGACGGTCGACGGCGGTGGCCATGAATGGCCGCAATTCGCGACGCCCACACTGTGGCGGTTTTTCGCCGCCCACGCCGACTGAGTATTACGTCTCTTGTGCGGTTGTCGCAAAAATGTAACACTGGAAGGCATGTCAGACACGCACGTCGTCACCAACCAGGTCCCGCCGCTGGAGGACCACAACCCTGCCACCTCGCCGGTCCTCATCGAGGCGCTGATCCGCGAGGGCGGGCAGTGGGGTCTCGACGAGGTCGCCGAACTCGGTGCGATCTCCGGTTCGGCGCAGACCCAACGCTGGGGCGAGCTGGCCGACCGCAACCGGCCCATTCTGCACACCCACGACCGCTACGGGCACCGCATCGACGAGGTGGAGTACGACCCGGCCTATCACGAGCTGATGCGCAGGGCCATCGCCCATGGCCTGCACGCAGCGCCGTGGGCGGACACACGGCCGGGCGCGCACGTCGTCCGGGCCGCCAAGACCAGCGTGTGGACCACCGAACCCGGCCACATGTGCCCGATCTCGATGACCTACGCGGTTGTCCCCGCCTTACGGCACAACCCAGAGCTGGCAAAGGTTTACGAGCCGTTGCTGACCAGCCGGGTCTACGACCCGGAACTCAAGGTGGCGACGGCCAAGGCCGGAATCACCGCCGGCATGTCGATGACCGAAAAGCAGGGCGGCTCCGATGTTCGCGCCGGCACCACCCAGGCCACTCGCAACGCCGACGGCAGCTACCGCCTCACCGGGCACAAGTGGTTCACGTCGGCGCCGATGTGCGACATCTTCCTGGTGCTGGCCCAGGCGCCCGGCGGGCTGTCGTGCTTCCTGCTGCCCCGAGTGCTGCCCGACGGCAGCCGCAACCGAATGTTGTTGCAGCGGCTCAAGAACAAGCTGGGCAACCACGCCAACGCCTCCAGCGAAGTCGAGTACGACGGGGCGGTCGCCTGGCTGGTCGGCGAGGAGGGCCGCGGCGTGCCGACCATCATCGAGATGGTCAACCTGACCCGGTTGGACTGCGCGCTGGGCAGCGCCACCAGCATGCGCAGCGGGCTGACCCGCGCCGTTCACCACGCCCAGCACCGCAAGGCGTTCGGCGCGTATCTGATCGACCAGCCGCTGATGCGTAATGTGCTGGCGGACTTGGCTGTTGAGGCCGAGGCGGCCACCATGGTCGCGATGCGGATGGCTGGCGCCACCGACAACGCGGTGCGCGGCGACGAGACCGAGGCGCTGCTGCGCCGGATCGGATTGGCCGCCACCAAGTATTGGGTGTGCAAGCGAGCCACCCCGCACGCCGCCGAGGCGATGGAATGTCTCGGTGGAAACGGCTACATCGAGGACTTCGGAATGCCGCGACTGTACCGGGAGGCCCCGCTGATGGGCATCTGGGAGGGCTCCGGCAACGTCAGCGCACTGGATACCTTGCGCGCCATGGCAACCCGGCCCGAATGCGTCGAGGTGCTGTTCGCCGAGCTGGCCAAGAGCGCGGGCCAGGATCCGCGGCTGGACGCACACGTCGAACGCCTCAGGCCGCAACTCGGTGATTTCGACACTATCCAGTACCGGGCCCGTAAGGTCGCCGAGGACATCACCCTGGCACTGCAAGGCGCGCTGCTGGTGCGCCATGGGCACCCTGCCGTCGCTGAGGCGTTCCTGGCTACCCGGCTCGGCGGCCAGTGGGGCGGCGCCTACGGCACGATGCCCACCGGCCTGGATCTGGCGCCGATCCTCGAGCGTGCAATGGTCAAGGGATGACGTTTACTGGCGAGCAGACGCAAAAGCACCCAATTTTCGCCTTTTCAGGGATACTTTGCGTCTGCTCGCGAAGGGGACTCGAGCGATGACTCACGCGATCCGACCGGTCGACTTCGACAACCTGAAGACGATGACCTACGAGGTCACCGACCGGGTTGCGCGGATCACCTTCAACCGGCCCGAAAAGGGCAACGCGATCATCGCCGACACCCCGCTGGAGCTGTCGGCGCTCGTCGAGCGCGCCGACCTGGACCCCAACGTGCACGTCATCCTGGTCTCCGGGCGGGGTGAAGGGTTTTGCGCCGGTTTCGATTTGAGCGCCTACGCCGAGGGCTCGTCGTCGGCCGGTGGCGGCAACGCCTACAAGGGCACCGTGCTTGACGGCAAGACCCAGGCCGTCAACCACCTTCCCAACCAGCCGTGGGACCCGATGATCGACTACCAGATGATGAGCCGGTTCGTGCGCGGTTTCTCCAGCCTGATGCACGCCGACAAGCCGACCGTAGTGAAGATCCACGGCTACTGTGTGGCCGGCGGCACCGACATCGCGCTGCACGCCGACCAGGTGATCGCTGCCGCGGACGCCAAGATCGGCTATCCGCCGACCAGGGTGTGGGGAGTGCCGGCCGCGGGGCTGTGGGCCCACCGGCTCGGCGACCAGCGCGCCAAACGCCTTCTGCTGACCGGGGATTGCATCACTGGCGCGCAAGCCGCCGAGTGGGGTCTGGCGGTCGAGGCGCCGGACCCGAAGGATCTCGACGAGCGCACCGAGCGACTCGTAGAGCGGATCGCGGCGGTGCCGGTCAACCAGTTGATCATGGTTAAGCTCGCGCTGAACTCCGCGCTCCTGCAGCAGGGGGTGGCGACCAGCAGAATGGTCAGCACCGTGTTCGACGGCATCGCCCGGCACACCCCGGAGGGCCATGTGTTCGTTGCCGACGCGGTCGAACACGGCTTCCGCGACGCGGTGCGCCACCGCGACGAGCCGTTCGGCGATTACGGCCGCCAAGCCTCCGGGGTGTAGGTATGCCGAAAACGCTGGCCCGCATGACCGCACGCTCCGTCGTGCTGTCGGTGCTGCTGGGCGCCCACCCGGCATGGGCGAGCGCCGCCGAATTAGTCAAGCTCACCAGCGATTTCGGCATCAAGGAGCCCACGTTGCGGGTAGCGCTGACCCGGATGGTCGGCAACGGCGACCTGGTCCGGTCGGCCGACGGCTACCGGCTCTCCGACCGGCTGCTGGCCCGGCAGCGCCGTCAAGACGAGGCGATCAGCCTGCGGGTAAAGCCATGGCGCGGCCATTGGACCACGCTGATCGTGACCAGCATCGGTACCGACGCACGTACCCGCGCCACCCTGCGAACCACGTTGCACGACAAGCGATTCGGTGAACTGCGCGAAGGGGTGTGGATGCGGCCGGACAACCTGGCACTGGACCTGGACGCCGAGGTGCGCACCCGGCTGCGCATCCTGACGGCCCGCGATGACCGGCCCGCCGAGCTGGCCGGCCAGCTGTGGGATCTGCCCGGATGGTCGCAGACCGGCCGCGGCTTGCTGGACGAAATGGCCGCCGCCACCGACATTCCCGGCCGGTTCGTGGTAGCCGCTGCGATGGTTCGTCACCTGCTTAGCGACCCGATGCTGCCGAGCGAACTGCTGCCCGCCGACTGGCCCGGCACGCAACTGCGCGCTGCCTACCACGACTTCGCCACCGAACTGACCAAGCGGCGCGACGGTATCCAACTAGTGGAGGCACGATGAGCGAGTCGGTACGGGTAGAGCGCAATGGCCCGGTGACCACAGTGATTCTGAACCGCCCGGAGGCGCGCAACGCCGTCAACGGCCCGACGGCTGCCGCTTTGTTCGCCGCCTTCGAGGAGTTCGACCGCGATGACACCGCGTCGGTGGCGGTGCTGTGGGGTGACGGCGGAACGTTTTGCGCCGGGGCCGATTTGAAAGCATTCGGCACCCCTGATGCCAACCAAGTGCACCGGACGGGTCCCGGCCCGATGGGCCCGACGCGAATGGTGTTGTCCAAGCCCGTGATCGCTGCGGTGAGCGGGTACGCGGTGGCCGGCGGCCTGGAATTGGCGTTGTGGTGCGATATGCGTGTCGCCGAGGAGGACGCGGTGTTCGGAGTGTTCTGCCGGCGCTGGGGGGTTCCGCTGATCGACGGCGGCACCATCCGGCTGCCGCGGCTGATCGGGCACAGCCGGGCGATGGACATGATCCTGACCGGCCGCGGCGTCGACGCCGCCGAAGCGCACGCGATCGGGTTGGCCAACCGCGTCGTGCCCAAGGGGCAGGCCCGCCGGGCCGCCGAGGAACTGGCGGCGCAGCTGGCCGCGCTCCCGCAGCAATGCATGCGGTCGGATCGGCTCTCGGCGCTGCACCAGTGGGGCACAACAGAATCAGAGGCGCTGGACTACGAATTCGCCAGCATCTCCCGGGTCAGCGCCGAGGCGATGGAGGGCGCGGGACGCTTCGCGGCCGGCGCCGGCCGCCACGGCGCCAGCGCCTAACGCGGTCGCGAGCAGACGTAAAAACACCTCAAAACGGCCATTCTTAGGGGCCTTTTGCGTCTGGTCGCGGGAGAACCTAGCCCTTGTTGATCGTGTTGCCCGAGCCGAGGTTGTCGACTTTGGGGTCGCCGTTTTTGTAGGTGATGGTGTTGTTGAGCCCGACGACGCTGAGTTGCTTGTCGATCTTGTCGAAGGTGATCTTGTTGTCAGCGCCGCCGATGCTCACGGTCCCGCATGTGCCCTTGACGGTCAGTGTGTTGTTGGAGCCGCCGACGTTCAGCGACTTCCCGTCGCCGCAGTCGAGGTCGGTTGTGGTTCCGAACGATCCGTAGTTGATCGTGTTACCGACCTCGAACTGTGCGCCGGTGCTTCCGCTGGTGGTGCTGGTCGACGGCGTCGCGTGCTTCTCGTGCGAACCGCAGCCGGTTAGCCCTGAAACCACTACCGCGGCCGACAGCGCCAGAATCGTGTACGCGCGCATTCTTCCTCGATTCTCAGGTTGTGGCGGGATTGTCGCTGTTGCAGGAAAACTCACGTCGCTGCACGGTTGATGCGGTTGACCATGCCCAGTTCGCGACCGCGGTCCCAGATGACCGGGTCGCCGTTGTGGAAGTACACGGTCTCGTCGGAGCCGTAGACCGTGATGTCGTTGAGGACGGTGTCGGCGACGACGGTGTTGCCCGAACCCATGACCGTCACCGCCCAGCACGTTCCCAGCGCGTTGATGGAATTGGACGTGCCGTTGACGATCAGCGTGGCGTCGTTGCAGTCCACCGTCTGCTCGACGCCCTCGCCGGTGATGTGGGTGTCACCGTTCTTGGCGGCGGCGGAGGGCACCCCGGCGAACAATGTGAAACCAACGGCCATCGCACACGCCGCCGACGTGCGGCCAAGGGTCGTCCATGTCACCGCGGCTCCTCTCGCCATGGCGGGTGATCTGCTCGAGGAGAGCCTACGTGCATCGCCCCGTGTGATGGCCGCCTTCCCGCATTTGTCAACTAGAGTTCTTCGCTGACCCCGGTCCAATTGAGAACGCGGGTCAACGCAAACCGAAGGGCGATCACCATGGCAGCAGAGCCGGAAGCATCGGGTGGTCGCTCGCGTGCCGGGACCAAGTCGACGGCCCGCCCGGCAAAGCTGAGCCGCGACATCATCATTAACGCCGCGCTCACCTTCCTGGACCGTGAGGGCTGGGACGCGCTGACCATCAACGCGCTGGCGACGCAGCTGGGAACCAAGGGGCCGTCGCTCTATAACCACGTGCACAGCCTGGAAGACCTGCGCCGCACGGTGCGCATGCGGGTGATCGACGACATCATCACGATGCTGAACAGGGTCGGCGAGGGCAGGGCCCGCGACGACGCCGTGCTGGTCATGGCGGGCGCCTACCGCAGCTACGCCCATCACCACCCCGGCCGCTATTCGGCGTTCACCCGAATGCCGCTCGGCGGCGACGACCCGGAATACACGGCCGCGACCAGGGCAGCGGCCGCGCCGGTCATCTCGGTGCTGACGTCCTACGGGCTGGACGGCGAGGAAGCCTTCTATGCGGCGCTGGAATTCTGGTCGGCGCTGCACGGGTTCGTTTTGCTCGAGATGACCGGGGTGATGGACGAGATCGACACCGACGCCGTGTTCTCCGACATGGTGCTGCGGCTGGCCGCAGGCCTGGAACGCCGCAGCGGAGCCACCGCCGGCTAGGTTGTTGATCGCCGCTTTGACCTGTCCGACCAGCGGCGGGTATTGTTGATGCTCGCGCCTGGCCTCGTACGGCGCCTTCGGTGACGTAAGGCGTGCCGCCGGGCCAATTCGCATGTCCACGATGCAACGGATGACGCTACGGTGTGTTCGAGGCAGGCGCGTGCGACACGCCCGGTCGCGGGGTACTGCGGCGGGGCGTAACTGCAGTACAGAGACTTGAATACAGCAACACAGAAAGCCGGTAGATGCCAACCATTCAGCAGCTCGTCCGCAAGGGGCGCCGCGACAAGATCGGCAAGGTCAAGACCGCGGCCCTCAAGGGCAGCCCGCAGCGCCGTGGCGTGTGCACGCGCGTGTACACCACGACTCCGAAGAAGCCGAACTCGGCGCTTCGGAAGGTGGCTCGCGTCAAGCTGACCAGCCAGGTTGAAGTCACCGCATACATCCCCGGCGAGGGCCACAATCTGCAGGAGCACTCGATGGTGCTGGTGCGTGGCGGCCGGGTGAAGGACCTGCCCGGCGTGCGCTACAAGATCATCCGCGGCTCGCTCGACACGCAGGGGGTCAAGAACCGCAAGCAGGCTCGCAGCCGTTACGGCGCCAAGAAGGAGAAGAGCTGATGCCGCGCAAAGGCCCCGCGCCGAAGCGTCCGCTGGTCAACGACCCGGTCTACGGCTCGCAGCTGGTCACCCAGCTGGTGAACAAGGTTCTCCTGAAAGGGAAGAAATCGCTCGCCGAACGCATTGTTTACGGTGCGCTCGAACAGGCTCGCGAGAAGACCGGCACCGACCCGGTCATCACGCTCAAGCGGGCTCTCGACAACGTCAAGCCGGCTTTGGAGGTGCGTAGCCGCCGCGTCGGTGGTGCCACCTACCAGGTGCCCGTCGAGGTGCGCCCGGACCGGTCCACCACGCTCGCGCTGCGCTGGCTGGTCAGCTTCTCCCGGCAACGTCGGGAGAAGACCATGGTCGAGCGTCTGGCAAACGAGATCTTAGATGCCAGCAACGGCCTCGGGGCTTCCGTCAAGCGGCGTGAGGACACCCACAAGATGGCCGAGGCAAACCGCGCCTTCGCGCATTATCGCTGGTGAGAGTTCCGGCGACGACGCCGGAGACCCGCACCACAGCTAACCAAGCAACCGAAAGAGTGGGAAGACTTCTGTGGCACAGAAGGACGTGCTAACCGACCTGAGCAAGGTCCGCAACTTCGGCATCATGGCGCACATCGATGCCGGCAAGACCACGACTACCGAACGCATCCTGTACTACACCGGCATCAACTACAAGATCGGTGAGGTCCACGACGGCGCCGCCACGATGGACTGGATGGAGCAGGAGCAGGAGCGGGGGATCACCATCACCTCCGCCGCCACCACGACGTTCTGGAAAGACAACCAGCTCAACATCATCGACACGCCCGGCCACGTCGACTTCACCGTCGAGGTGGAGCGCAACCTGCGGGTGCTCGACGGCGCGGTCGCCGTGTTTGACGGCAAGGAAGGTGTCGAGCCGCAGTCCGAGCAGGTGTGGCGCCAGGCCGACAAGTACAACGTCCCGCGGATCTGCTTCGTCAACAAGATGGACAAGATCGGCGCGGACTTCTACTTCTCGGTCAAGACGATGGAGGAGCGGCTCGGCGCCAACGCGGTGCCGATCCAGCTGCCGATCGGCTCGGAGAGCGAGTTCGAGGGCGTCGTCGACCTGGTCGAGATGAACGCCAAGGTCTGGCGCGGCGAGACCAAGCTCGGCGAGAAGTACGACGTCGTCGACATCCCCGCCGAGCTGGCCGAAACGGCCGAGGAGTACCGCAACAAGCTGCTGGAAACCGTCGCCGAGTCCGACGAGCACCTGTTGGAGAAGTACGTCGGCGGCGAGGAGATCACCGTCGAGGAGATCAAGGCCGCGATCCGCAAGCTGACGATCGCCTCCGAGATCTACCCCGTGCTGTGCGGCAGCGCGTTTAAGAACAAGGGCGTCCAGCCGATGCTCGACGCGGTGGTCGACTATCTGCCGTCGCCGCTGGACGTGCCGCCGGCGATCGGTCACGCACCCGGTCACGAGGACGAGGAAGTCGTTCGACACGCCACGACCGGGGAGCCGTTCTCGGCGCTGGCGTTCAAGATCGCGACGCACCCGTTCTTCGGCAAGCTGACCTACATCCGGGT
>Ga0070737_10003928_pt1 | contig 15393 bp, 13 predicted proteins | sample Coa_R1_10_FD_66438 | JGI IMG/M metagenome (GOLD analysis project Ga0070737, IMG submission 66438) | Surface soil microbial communities from Centralia Pennsylvania, which are recovering from an underground coalmine fire - Coalmine... | ecosystem: Environmental > Terrestrial > Soil > Unclassified...
CGCGCCGACGGGCCACACCAGGCGAACCTCTTCGATATCCAGGCCAAATACGGCGATGTGCTCGCACTCGACGAGGTAGTGCAATATCTCCAGGCATTACCCGCGCCGGGTGCGTAGGGCGTAACACGGACCCAGCCGCTCGGAATCAGGCTTCTCTATCCCTGCTTGTATATAGTCGTGTTACTTTCGATTGCGAAGATGGAGGTATCATGATAACCAGGACCAGGAGATCAAAGGCCCACACTGGCGAAAAGGCCATCCGCCAGGAACTTGAAAAGCGCGTAGCGCAACTCAAAGCGCTTTCGCGCGGCCAGGCTATCATTTCTACGAGCATCATGGATGTGCAGACTGTGTTGCAGGGCATGCTGGACGAACAGAAGCGCGTGCTCAACGCCGACACTGCGATTATTGTGCTGCGCGAGGGCGATACCTCCATGTTCCGCGTTGCGGCAGTGACCGGCTATGGCAGTCGGGAGCCTGCCATGCTGCGGGTGCGCATCCCGTTTGATGATAACCCGATTTTGCGCGAGACCAGCCGGACGCGCCGGGGCCTGATTATAGCGGATGCGCGTCGCGATCCGCGTGTACAAAATCTCGCGGGCAGTACCGATGTGGAGAGGGCGTTGATGGTTGCTCCGCTGATCTTCAATGGTAGCTTCCTCGGCGTAACCGCCGTCAGCCAGACCTCGCCCGGCGTGTATACAACGGAGAACCTTGAGCTGCTCACCCTGTTCGCGAACCAGGCCGCCATTGCCATCGCCAACGCACAGTTGCATGAGATGTTGCAGAAACAGCGCGATGAGGCCCAGCAGCGTCAGATGGTCCACGAAAGCCTGATAGCACAGGTGCTCGACGGCGGCAATGTCCAGGCTATCGCGACGGCGCTAGCGGAGCAGAGCGGCGTGGCAGTCGAGATCCAGGGGGTGGACGGTGAGCGTCTGGCCTGGGGATCGCCGCGCGACGCGATGCTGGTAACGCGCGACGCCCAGATCTGCGCGCCGGTGGTTGTGCAGCGCCAGCACCTCGCCAATGTCTATTTTTATGGCGCGAGCCACGAACTGGGCAGCTCGATGCAGGCTCTTGCCGAGCAGGCCGGAATAGTGGTGGCGCTTACTCTCATGCGCGAACAGGCAGCGCGAGAAGCCGAGCGTCGCCTGCAAGAAGATCTGGTTGAGCACCTGCTGGCTGACCGTATGGCCGAGGGCAGCAAATTCTGGCTGGTGGCGGAGCGGCTCGGCTGGAAGGCGGGCTGCGCCGCTCAGGTCTGTGTCGCCGTTGTGGAACCGGCGCATGAGACATGTGAGAAACGCGATGTCAACAGCGCTTCGTTAAAAGAGCGTTTCGCGCAACTGACGTATAACTGGCTGGGCTGCCATGTTCCGCATGCGCTGCAAATCGCGCGCAACGAAGAGGTGATTATGCTGTTACCGGCCAGTTCCTCCCAGAACGCGCCGCGCAGCATCCGTGAAACCATGCAGCGGCTCCTGGAATATGTCGCTGTTGAGCTGCCGGAGGGCCTGGTAACTGTGGGGATAGGGGAGCAGCGCCGGCTCATGGTCGATTTGCATGCCTCCTTTGCATCAGCGCAGCAGGCGGTCTATTTGATGCGACAGTTGAACCGCCGGGGCGAGGCACTGATGGTTGAGGATTTCGGTGTGCTGGCCGTGCTCGTGCGCGCGACTGACCGCCACGAGCTGGAGCACTTCGCGCGGCAAACGCTGGGCAATATCCTGTCTCATCCCGATCTGTTGAGCACTCTGCGCCTCTATCTCTCCTCGAATGGCAGCCTGGCCTTTACCGCGCAGCAGCTCTTTACGCATCGCAACACGGTGCTCTATCGTCTCAAGCAGATCGAGGAACTGCTGGGCGTTGATCTTAGCGATGGGGATACGCGCCTGCGCCTGGATCTCGCGTTGAAGATCGAGGAGATGATGGGATCGGCTTCCCGCCGTACTTCGGCTCCCCTGGCGCCAATCGTTGCACAATAGAGCGTCAGGATGCTGTGGCCCGATCATGTTCGAGCCAGTCGCCAATGCCATAGGGATCGCTTGCCGGCAAAGAAAAGTGTTCGTGGACGATGGACCAGGAATCCTCGCGAGCGCGGCGCAGCACAAACGTTCCCCGCAGGCGCAGCGTTTGCACGCGGTCACGGACCTGCACCGTCAGCTCGACGATGCCGGCAAGCCAGGCCATGTCGTCGGCGACCTGGCTGAAAGGCCCTTCAACCCACGTGCATGATTGCACGGCCAGCGGCGCATTGACGAAGGCGCGCCACCCCTCAGAAATATTTTTGATGCCAAGCGTAGACCAGCGTGGTCCCTCAACGAATACATAGGTCGCCGGCGAATCCGCGTAGTAGGCGAGGATGTCTGTAACACGCTTCTCGACGATTGCCGAAAAAAGGCCCTGGATAGCAGAGGTAACATCTGCCACGGAGCAACTCCTGACCTCGATAATATATCTTTTATAGCATACGCGGCGGCGAAGCCGGTGTCTATGTGCCTGAGCATAGTATTAGCAGAAGATACTTTGTGCTCCAGCACATAGGCAGAGGCGACAGATCGCGTTATGTTGAAAGGAGTAGAATATCTCCCTGTGCGCCGTCGCCCCAGTCATCCAGAGCGGTAGGCTCTGTAATTCTCAGGAATGTCATCCTTCGCTGCCGCTCAGGATGACATGGGTAGCGACGCACAATAAGGGACCATGAGGGAAGGCATATCACGATATGACAGAGAGCGCACCCCCACTGCCGGCGGATTTGCGGCGCATCCTCTCGACCTGGGAAGAGGGCTGGCGCAGGTTGGATCGCGCCCTGCTGGAGTCGGTATGGGATACCAGCTATCCGCACCTTGTCTATGTCGCCGAGGAGCGCCACGAGCCGCTGCTGGAATGGCCGGCTATTCAGGAATATTATCGTTTCACGACAGAGATCATGGAATGGTTCGAGGTGAGCTTTGAGCCTGTATGTGCCGATATCCTCGGTAAGACAGCCTGGGTGCTCAGCACTGGCCGCTGGCGTGGAAAGAGCCACCAGCGCAACACACAATCGAGCGGGGTGGCAAGGGTGTATCTTCTGGCTCGCCGGCAAGGGCCAGAGTGGAAAGCGATCCACTATATCGAAGCTCCAGTAAACCTCACATATGCTGAAGTTTAATTTTCAAGATGGGAAGCCCCGTCCCATGTCATCCTTCGCTGCCCGCTCAGGATGACATGGGGAGGGGCCTGGTTCCCCCTCTACCGTTCCAGAATAGATCCATGTGCTTGAGCACAAATGAGATGGGCCAGATATTGTGCTCAAGCACATGGACAGCGATCAGCATTCCTCCCTATACTTGTGAAAGATAACCCGACATAGATATTTACCGCGCTCTCTGGGAGAAGCTATGAAGCCACCTTCTTTTTGCTATCTCCGTGCTGGTTCCGTAGAGGAGGCAGTGGAGGCGCTGGCGCGGAGCAATGGCGAAGCAAAGATACTGGCCGGCGGTCAGAGCCTGGTGCCGATGCTCAACCTGCGCCTCGCCCAACCGGACTTGCTGGTGGATATTACGCGCATCGCCTCGCTGACCCGGCTGGAACTGGATAGTCAGCGCCAGCGCCTGTTGATCGGCGCTGCTGTTACCCAATCGGAAGTGGAAAAATCGGCACTGGTACGACAGGCCGCTCCGCTGCTCGCCGAAGCGCTCTACTATGTGGCCCACCCGGCAATCCGCAATCGCGGAACGCTGGTCGGCAACGCTGTACATGCCGATCCGGCCTCCGAGGTACCGGCGGTGCTGCTCGCGCTCGGCGCCGAATTCATCGTCGTAGGACCGGGCGGTGAGCGCACCATCGCGGCTGGCGATTTTTACGTTTCAGCCCTGACCACGGCGCTGAAACAGGATGAGATCGTCACGCGCATCGAAATTCCCGTTGTCCAGGCGCGCTCCTGCTCATGCTGGTTAGAGGTCGCGCGTACACACGGCAACTATGCCCTGGTAGGGGCCGGCTGCCGGCTGGAATGCGATGCTGCCACCATTCGCCGCGCGCGTATCGCGCTCTGCTGCGTCGCTGATACGCCCGTGCGGGCGCTGGCTGCCGAGGCGGAACTGGCGGGCCGCAGCATCACGGACGGGAGGGCGGTGGAGCGGGCGGCGGAAGTCGCGGCGCTCAACCTGCGTCCGCCGGGCGATATTCATGCGTCGGCAATCTATCGCAGCGAACTGGCAACCACGCTAACCAGGCGAGCACTCAATACGGCGCTCTCGCGGCTCAATCACGACCCGGTAATGGAGTAATCAACGATGTCTGCTCATAGTGCTGCACATGCAACGATCCAACTCAAAGTGAACGGGCGGTCCTACCGGCGCAGCATACCGGTGCGTAAACTGCTGGCCGATGTGCTGCGTGAGGATATTGGTCTGACCGGCACGCATCTTGGCTGCGAGCATGGCGTCTGCGGCGCCTGCACAGTCCTCATCGACGGCAGAACCGCTCGTTCCTGCCTGGTGCTGGCGGTACAGGCCGAGGGCAGCGAGATCCTGACCGTCGAGGGGCTTGCCGCTCCAACCGCGCCGCTCCATCCGGTTCAGGAGGCGTTTTGCGAGAAGCATGGTTTGCAGTGCGGATTTTGCACGCCCGGCATGCTGCTCAATGCCGTCGCGCTGCTACAAGAGAAGCCCGATCCCACCGAAGAGGAGGTGCGCGAGGGCATCGCTGGCAATATCTGTCGCTGCACGGGCTACCAGCAGATCATCGCGGCGGTGCTCTATGCCGCAAGCTTGCGGAACGGTGGTGCTGCATCCAGGCAGTCCGAAGAGGTCACGCGGGAGGAGACGCATCATGCTTGAGACGGGCCAGAAAGCTGCCAGGGTGATCGGCAAACCGCGCAGAACGCTTGAATCTGCCCGCATGGTGCGTGGGGCCGGGCACTTCATCGCCGACCTGCAACTTCCGGGCATGCTCCACGTTGCGCTGGTGCGTAGCCCCTATGCTCATGCGCGTATCGTTTCGACAGATGTCAGCGGCGCCTGGGAGGTGCCCGGCGTGGTTGCGGTTCTGACGGGCGAGGAGGCTGCGGCGCGTTCCGGGCCAGTCTTTTCGCTGGCTGAGATACCTGATCCACCCATCCCGGTCCATCAATATCCGCTGGCATATAGGAAGGTGCGCCTGGTCGGCGAGGGCGTGGTCGCGGTAGCCGCCGAGAGTCGCTATGCTGCCGAGGATGCCTGCGAGCGCATCGTCGTCGAGTACGAGCCGCTGCCCGTGGTAGCCACGCCAGAAGCGGCACTGGCGCCAGGTGCTTCGCTGGTGCATGAGGAGCTGGGATCAAACGTAATTATGCATCGCCACCTCAAGTGGGGCGACTGCGATGGCCTCTTCGCGCGGGCGGATCACGTTGTGCGCCGGCGCATCTACTGGAGCCGGCACAGCGGGGCCGCGCTCGATACGTTCGGCTGCGTCGCTCACTACGACAGTGGCAGCGGGGATCTCACCTTTTATTGCAACCTGCAAAGCTACAGCCTGATGCGCACACTGGCCCATACGCTGCATCTGCCGGAGCATCATATCCGCACGGTAGCGCAGGATGTCGGCGGGGCCTTCGGCGGCAAGTTCTGGCAGCCGCGCAATATGGTCGTATGCGCTCTCCTGTCGATGGAGACTGGGAGGCCCGTCAAATTTATCGAGGACCGTATCGACAATCTCATTGCCGGCGATAACCACGGCGAGAACCGCAGCTATGATGCCGAACTTGCCCTGACGCGCGATGGCAGAATGCTGGCCCTGCGCTTCAAGGTCGTAGAGGACCAGGGGGCGTATTTCCTGCTCGGAGCCGGCTCCAATGCCAGCCCCATGTCGCAGATCGGCGGAGCCTACGACATCAAAGCCGTGGAGGCCGATATTACCTTTGTAGCGACCAACAAAACGGGACAGGCGGCGTATCGTGGCTATGGGGCGGCGGCGGCCAGTTTCATGATCGAGCGGATGGCGGATGCCGCTGCCTCGGAGCTTGGCATCTCGCGGGGCGAGATCCGGCGCCGCAACTTCATCAAGCCGGAGCAGTTCCCATATACCACGCCCGTAGGTAACGTCTACGATTCGGGAAACTATCCCGAAGCGCTGAGAAGGGCGCTCGACCTGCTCGGCTACGAGGACTGGCGCAGGCGCCAGCGTGAGGCGCGGGCGCAGGGTCGCTATATCGGCCTCGGCATCGCCACCATCCCGGAGCGCAGCGTGCCGAGCCTCACCGAACTGTGGCTGCTCTTTGAGAGGCCGCGTCTGACCGCAACCGCCGCCCCGGAGACGATCACTGTACGTATCGACCAGGATGGCAAGATGCGTGTTGGCCTGCATACACCCGGCCTCGGCACCGCCGTCGAAACGGTGGCGGCGATGGTCATGGCCGAAGAGTTCGGCATCGATCCCGCCGATATCAGCGTTACACGGCTCGATTCCACGCTGGCCGGACCTTCGATGGGCATGGCCGGCAGCCGCATGACCGCCATGCTTTCCGGCGCGGCCAACCTCGCCGCGCAGGAAATCAAGGAGAAGATGCGGCGCGTGGCCGCTCATGTGCTGGAAGCGAACCTGAGCGATGTCCGCTATAATGCCGCTACCGGCAGGCTCGAAGTTTTCGGCGTTCCCGGTAAGGGCCTCTCGTTCAAGCAGGTGGCGGCTCATGTCAACACGCGCAGCCTCGACTTGCCGGAGGGCCTTACCTCCGGTCTGGAGGCGACAGTCAGCTACGATCATCCCCATGCCAGTCTGCCCGACGCGGAGAGCGGGAGCTGGGGGAGCTTCAATCCGGCGGTTGGCTTCGCCGTACACCTGCCGGTTGTGGAGGTCGATGCGGAAACCGGCCAGGTCAGCTTCCTGGATTATGCCGTGCTGCACGATTGTGGTACGATTGTCAATCCGCCAGGCGTTGAGGGGCAGGTGCTCGGCGGCATCTGCCAGGGCGTCGGCAGCGCGCTCTACGAAGAGTTCGTCTACGACGATCAGGGACAGAGCCTCTCATCGACCTTCATGGATTATTTGCTCCCATCGAGCATGGAGATGCCGAAGGTGCGCCTGGTACACATGGAGACGCCGTCGCCCTTCACCTATCGCGGCATCAAGGGAGCGGGCGAAGGAGGGCGGATGGCGGCACCGGCTGCTATCGTTTCGGCAATCGAGGATGCACTGCAACCATTCAAGGTCCAGGTGAATGAGATTCCGGTCACGCCGGAGAAGATTCGCCGCTGGATCAGGGAGGCCAGCAACCATGCCTGATGTACTGGGTTATCGCGGGAAATGGGGCCTATTGATGCCCTCAACCAATACCATCGTCGAGCCGGACTATTATGCGATGGCGCCGCATGGCATCACGCTGCACGGCAGTCGCATCTACATCGAAGATTCGCGGCTTGGCAGCAACGACCAGTTCGTGCATCTGCTTGAGCAGGTACGCGCCTCGATTGATCAGGCCGTGGTAGAGGTCATGACCGCCGAACCGGACTACCTGGTAATGGGTATGTCGGCAGAGACGTTCTGGGGTGGCAAAGAGGGCAGCGAGCGTTTCACCAGGCGTATGCAAGCGCTCTCAGGTCTCAACGTCTCCACGGGAGCGGACGCCTGTAAGCTTGCTCTGCAAACCTTCGGCGTGCGTCGCATCGCCGTCCTGACGCCTTACCAGCCCGTCGCCGACGAGCAGGTACGCACCTTCTTCGCCGAAAACGGCTACGACGTGATGCGCCATCACGGCTTGAAGTGTCCCACGGCGGTCTCGATTGCGAAGGTAGAGCCTGCCACGCTGCGCCAGGTGATCCAGGACCTCAACGGGCCGGACGTGGAAGCTATCGTCCAGGTAGGCACGAATCTCTCGATGGTGCGGCTGGCCGATGAGGCTGAGCGAGAACTGGGCAAGCCGGTCATCGCCATCAATGCGGCGACGATGTGGCATGCCCTGCGCACCAATGGCATCAGCGATCAATTGCAGGGCTTCGGCTCGCTCCTGCGCGAGCATTAGCCCCGGCACAGGGGGTGCAGGGGCGGTGGCCTCTGACGGGGCGCGGGGTGTCCTCGATAATCTCCATTCCTCCAAAGTCGCGCAGGATTATTTTAGAGTACAGAAAACATACGAGTAAAAAAAGCACGAAGGGAGGTGCAGCAAGCTATGACTACCACTCTGGAGAGAGGCCAGCAGCCAGGCGGAAACTACGTCGGCGCGTCCCTGCGCAAACTCAACGGCGACCTCTTTGTCACCGGCAGCGCGGACTTCATCAATGATATCGCCCTGCCCGGCACGCTCTATACCGCTATTTTGCGCAGCCCTTGCGCGCATGCCCATATTCGCAGCATCGATACCAGAACCGCCGCCAGTGCGCGCGGCGTCGTCAGGGTGCTCGCCAGCGCCGAGATCAAGCAGTTGTGCAATCCCATTCCCCACTGGGTTGATCCCAAATTCTTTGGCGGTCAGAGCACCGATGTCTACCCTCTCGCCGTCAACAAAGTTGTCTACGCCGGCCAACCCGTCGCCGCCGTGGTGGCGACCAGCGCGAACGACGCCGAGGCTGCTCTGAATCTCATTCAGGTCGAGTATGAAGAGCTTCCGGTTGTGCTGGATGCCGAAGAAGCCTTGCAGCCGGAGGCGCCGATATTGTACGAGGGCTGGAACAGCAACCTTGTCGTGCGTATTCCCTTTATCGGCGGCGATACGGCGGGAACTTTCGCCGGAGCCGATCACGTCATCAAAGACACCATCAAGATCCAGCGCTACAACGCGGCCCCCATTGAGCCGCGCGGCTACCTGGCCCACTATGATAAGCGCACGCGGAACCTGACCTTTTATGGCTCGATCCAGAATCCTCACCCGCTGCGCCTGGTCCTCTCCACCGCGCTGCGTATGCCGGAGAATAGAATCCGCATCATCGCCCCGCATGTCGGCGGCGCTTTCGGATCGAAGATGCACGGCTATCCCGAAGAGGTGCTGGTCTGTATCCTCTCCATGCTGACCGGAGCGCCCGTTAAGTGGGTGGAGAGCCGGAGCGAGAACCTGATCGTCGGCGCGCGCGAGCAGACGCATCACTTTGAAGTCGCGTTCAACGCCGATGGGCGTGTGCTGGCTATCCGCGACCATATCATCGCTAACGTTGGGGCGCTGGAGGCGATGGTGGGCTGGCCGATGACCTACCTGACGGCCCTGACCATGCCTTGCGGCTACAAGATAGAACATGGCGAATTTATCTTCTCGGTGGTGGCGACAAATAAGCCACCGTGGAATGCCGCGCGGGGCTATGGCAAGGAGGCGACGAACCTGGTCATGGAGCGCATCATGGACCTGGTGGCGCGCAAGTTGGGCATGGACCCGGCGCAGGTGCGTATGCGCAACTTCGTGCAACCCCAGGATTTCCCCTATACCACCGTGCCGGGGCTGATCCTCGATAGCGGCAACTATCAGGGCGCGTTGCAGAAGGCGCTCGATCTGATCGATTACCCGGGTCTGCGCAGCTTGCAGGCGCAGTTACGCAGGGAGGGCCGCTACATCGGCATCGGCATCGCCTACGAACTCACGCCCGAAGGCGGCGCCGTCCCATCCACGATGATCGGCGGCTACGACTCCACCACCGTGCGCGTCGATCCGTCGGGCACAGTCTCGATCCTGACCGGAGTAACCACCCCCGGCGGCGGCAACGATACGGCCATCGCCCAGGTTGTGGCCGACACGCTGGGCATCGAGATCAGCGCCATCCAGGTGACGCAGGGCGATACCGAGATCTGTCCCTACGGTCATGGAAACTACAGCGGACGCAGCATGATCGTCGGCGGCTCCTCGGCGGCGCTGGCGGCGCGCGAGGTGCGCGAGAAAATGGCGAAGCTGGCGGCTGCCATGCTGGAGTGCAGCACGGAAGATGTCGTCTTTGAGGACAGTAAGATCTACCCCAAAGGTTCGCCTGGCCGCGCGCTGAACTTTGCCGAGGTCGCGCTGGCCGGCTATAACCGCGCCTACGACATTGGCAGCATCGTGGAACCCACGCTGGCCTCTACCCAGGTCTATCGCCCGCCGCATATCCGGCACATTCCCGATGAGCATGGTCGCATCAACCCGTATCCCTCCTACTCCAACGGCGCCTACATCGCGCTCGTCGAGGTCGATATCGAGACGGGCTGCACGAAAGTACGCAAAATAGCCGTGGTACATGACTGCGGCGTGATTATCAATCCGGTCTTTGTCGAGGGGCAGACGCAGGGGGCGGTAGCGATGGGGATCGGCGCGGCGCTCTCCGAGGAGGTCGTCTATGACGAAAAGGGCCGGCCACTGACGACCTCTCTGCGCGACTACCTGATGCCGCGAGCGGCGGATGTGCCGGAGATCCTGATCGGCCACCAGGAGACACCGTGCCCCTATACGCTGCTTGGTACGAAGGGCGCGGGCGAGGCCGGCGTCGGGGGTACGCAGGCTGCGGTGGTGAATGCCGTCGTCGATGCCCTGGCCCCGTTTGGCGTAGAAGTCAGCCGGCTACCGTTGAATCCGCCCAATATCTTGCGTATGCTGCGCGAGGCGCGGCAGAGAGGGGCCAGTTGATCGCGACTGCATTATCGACATGAAGTGAGGATGCCATGATTGCACAAACATTTGCCTATTATGCCCCCTCCAGCGTTGGCGCGGCCTGTGCCTTGCTGGCGCAATATGGCGATCACATGCGCGTGCTGGCGGGCGGCCAGGAGTTAGTGCCGGCAATGACAGCGGGGGAGATCAGCCCCGCCGCGATCCTCGATCTGCGGGCCATTGCGTCCCTGAGCGATCTGAGCAGGCGCGATGGCAACCTGCACATCGGTAGCACAGTCACGCACCGCCGGCTCGAACGAGATCCCCTTGTGCGAGAGTGCTGTGGCCTGCTCGCCGAAACCGCCGCATCCATCGGCGGCGGCGTGCAGGTGCGCAACCGGGGCACTATCGGCGGCGGCATTTGCCGGGGCAGCAATGCCGGGGATTATCTTGCGAGCATGGTGGCGCTGGATGTGAAACTGCGCCTGATCAGCGCGGGCGGCGAGCGCATCATCCCCGCCGCTGATTTCTTCCTTGCTCCACTGCAAACCGCTGAGCGTCCCAATGAACTGCTGACGGAGATTATCGTTCCCGAACTCAGTCCACGATCCGGCTATGCCTACTATAAGCTGACGTTCAGCGACGGCTGCTACAACATCGCCAGCGCGGCCTGCGTGCTGACGCTCAGCGAGGATGGCGTGTGCAACGAAGTTCGGCTCGCATTGGGCGGCGTCGCCTCGCGCCCGCTGCGCCTGCAAACCGTGGAGGCCGCGCTTGTCGGCAATGCTATCACCCCCGAAGCGCTCGATAGCGCTGCGGAACTGGCCCGCGTGGCGGTAGAAGATCCGATCAGCGATGTACAGGCCGACGGGACCTATCGCCGGATCGTGGCGGGCGTGGTCGTCAAACGCGCTATCGAGGCAGCGCTGGCGCGCTGTGGCAGCAGCAGGTAGCAGGAAGGAGACTATCAACATGAATACAGAGATCGGAACAGGCCAGATTACGGCGCAGCCCGCTCAACAGGCCGGGACAGTGACGATCCAGCTTACCGTCAACGGAACGCGGCACCAGATCAACGTCGATCCGCGTATGCTCCTCATCCACTGCATACGCGACATATTGGGCTTGACGGGCGCCAATATTGGCTGCCTCACCGGCCACTGCGGAGCCTGCACTGTCATGCTTGCCGGGCAGATCGTGAAATCGTGCACGATCCTGGCCGTCAGCGCCGATGGTGCGACCATCACCACGGTAGAGGGGCTGGCGCGGGATGGGCAGCTCACTCCCTTGCAGGAATCGTTCTGGGCCGAATATGGCTTTCAGTGCGGCTACTGCACCCCCGGCATGCTGATGGCGGCCACCGAGCTGCTGCGCGATAACCCCGATCCCAGCGATGACGATATTCGCCGTGCCATCGCCGGCAATCTCTGTCGTTGTACCGGCTATCAGAACATCATCAAGGCCGTGAAAGCGGTCAAGGTACAGCGCGAACAAGTTAAATGAAGGAGTCAGGCACCATGAGCGAACCAACATTATCGGCGCCGGCGCCAGTGCAAAAGGCATACGGCGGCATCACGCGGCAGCCCCTGTTCATTTTCGGCCTGTGTCTGCTGGGCTGGACACTGGCGCAAATGGATCAGGCATTCTTCGGCTTTGTCATTCCCCAGGTCGCGAAAGAATTCCATCTCACGCTGGGGGATATCGGTCTGATCCTCGCCATTACCTCCGTCGCAACCGGCATCGGCGTCGTGGTCTGGGGCATCCTCACTGATCGCCTGGGACGCAAGCCGGTCTTTCAGATCACGCTGATCTTCTATGCCATCTTTACCGCGCTACAAGGTCTGGCCCCCGGCGCCGTCACCTTCACCATCGCGCGCGGGCTGGCCGGCATAGGTACGGGCGGCGAAGCTCCGCTCACCAACACGATTGTAGCCGAGGAATCGCCGGCCCGCTGGCGTGGCGTCCTGACCGGCATCCTGCAAATTGGCTATCCGCTGGGCTGGTTCATCGCTTCGCTGATAACCGTGCCCATCGTGCTCGCCTATGGCTGGCGCGCGGTCTTCTTTGTCGGAATCGTTCCGGCGCTCTTTATCATTGTCCTGCGCGTGGCTTTCAAAGAGACGCGCCGCTTCGAGGCATTAAAAGCCGTGCGAGAAGGGAAAATCGCCGCTGAACAGACGAACGTGGTTGCCAGCAAAGAAAAGGCCGAGCGCGTGAGCCTGAGCGAACTCTTCTCGCCCGAACTGCGGCGCACAACTATCGTCCTTTTCATCGCCACCTTTCTCTGGGCTGGCGCGTATGGAGGTATTGCCTTCTACCTGCCGACGTATCTGCAAGCCGTAAAGGGCTTTACCTTTGCGCAGGCTACTTATCTAACCGGCATCGCCTATGGCATTGCCGTCATCGGCTACATCAGCGCCAGCTTCGTTGGCGAGTTTGTGCTGACGCGGCGCAATACCATGATTATCTGGGCTGTACTGGGCGCCGTCGGCTTTGCCGGCCTGCTCTGGCTGGCTAATGGCTGGCTCACCGTCTTTCTCTGGTTTACCTTCATGAGCATCTTCTTCTATGGTACAGCCGCCATTGAGGGCCTGCTGGTGACGGAGTGCTACCCGACCAGGATCCGCGCGACGGGCGCGAGCTTTACGGGATCGCTTGCTGTGGCACTGGGCCTGGGCATATTTCCCCTCATTACTGGCAATATGATCGGAGCGGTGGGCTGGAACCAGACGATGCTGTTCTTCGTCATTATTCCGCTGCTGCTCAGTGCCGCCGTACTTCTGTTGGCACGCAATGTCAAATCCGGTGTAGAGGTTGAAACTATTGCCGTCTAAGTAAGCCAGCATGTCATCCTGAGCGGCGGCGAAGGATCCAATGAGGGCACGCTGATCCTTCACTGCCGCTCAGGATGACATGGGGTAAGGGACTGCCGGACTTGATCGTTAACGTTCATGGATATCCGCCGAGGAGAATAATATGGTTCGAAAGCACATCGAGTTTGTGGATACCCAGGTACTTCCCTGGCAGCCGGTCTCGCTGCCAGGGATCGATGGTAATGCCCTCCAGAAGCTGCTCAGCGAGGATGATGAGACGGGCGCGGCTACAATGCTGCTGGGACTGCCCGCTGGCTGGCAGCAAGCGACGGCTGGCTTTCGCAGTGTCGCCACAGAAATCTTCGTGCTGCGTGGGGATCTCACTGCCGGTTCGACGCGCCTTATCGATGGCTGCTATAGCTATATTCCCGCCGGGATGGCGCATGGCCCGCTTGCCAGTGTGCAGGGATGCCTGGCGCTTATCATGTTCGCAGGCCGCCCCGACTTTGTAGCCGGCGAAACCTCCAAGGCGAATGCCAGGCTCGATCAGTATATCCCCTGCATTAATAGCTCCGAGATGCCCTGGAGCTCTGCCCGTTTAGAGGGGCCGCCGCCCGGTATTCTCGTCAAACCCCTGCGCAGCGACCCGGAAACGCACGACTGGACATGGATCTCCGCCGTCCTTCCGCTCTGGCGCGAGGATCGTGCCGAGATCCATCCCACTGTCGAGGAAGCGTTCATGTTGCGGGGTGATACACTGCTGGGAGAACGCGGCGTGATGCGGGCTGGCTGCTATTTCTGGCGTCCCCCCAACGTTCCGCATGGGCCGATGCTCTCCAGAACCGGAGGCATGTGGTTCTTCCGCACGCAGGGCGGCGGCCTCGAAGTCACCTACACCCATCCCCCGAACTGGGAGAAGTTGGTCAAAGACTATCTCTACTCAGGACCGTTGTTCCCCTTTACATTGCCGAAGGAGTGAGTATTGTGGCGCGCGATCACATCGAATTTATCCAGCAGCAGGACATTCCCTGGAAGCCCCTGCTGGCACGAGGCTGGCCGGTAGAGGGATTGGCTACGCAGGGCCAGGGCGGCCAGATCAAAGTGCTGAGCGTCGACCATGAGACGGGTGCATCCTCGCTGCTGATGCGACTGCCGCCGGGCTTCCAGCGCCCGGCAGGCTACTATACGACGGCGGAGGAGCTGTATATTCTGGAGGGCGACCTGACAATAGGCGCTGCATACTACAAAAGGGGCCTTTACTCCTATCTTCCAGCGTATGAGACGCAGGAGGCATGGCGGAGCGAAGCGGGATGCCTGGCGCTGGTCTTTTATAACGACGGCCCACCGATCTTCAACGCGGGCAACACCCCGGCCCGCCAGGGCGCAGAGCACGAGGAGCGCATACTGCTCGATACGGAACAGATAGCGTGGACGATCCCGCACGTCGTGGGTCCGCCGCCGGGGATCGTCAACAAGGTTCTGCGCATGAATACAGATACGGGAGCGATGACCTTCCTCTTTGCCTGCGTCCCCATCTGGGATTACCCGAAGCTGGAGTACCACGACTGCGTTGAGGAAATATATTGTATCATAGGTGACATATGGATGGGCAATGCCGGTACGATGACCGCAGGTTCCTACTTCTGGCGCCCTCCATACCTTACGCATGGCCCATTTTACAGTAGAGGAGGTGGCGCATTTTTCGCTCGCACCGATGGGGAGCTAATCAACCATTATACCGATGATCCTCACCGCACGCCCGAAAAGAACCAGGCCGAGGCTATGGCTCAACGTAGTCGTTGAGAGCGAGCAAACCTGTCATCCTGGCACCAGACATGTCATCCTGAGCGGCAGCGAAGGATCCGCCCATCGCCACCGGATCCTTCGCTGCCGCTCAGGATGACATATCCGATGGTGGGTGGTAAAGATCATTAGCAGCAGCTTTACACTTATTAGTCAGGAGGAACGTATGGCATACCGACTGGGCATCGATGTCGGCGGCACCTTCACCGATCTCGTGCAGGTGAACGATGAGACGGGGGAATTCTTCCGTATGAAGACGCCTTCGACCCCCGC
>Ga0070737_10003929_pt1 | contig 15392 bp, 13 predicted proteins | sample Coa_R1_10_FD_66438 | JGI IMG/M metagenome (GOLD analysis project Ga0070737, IMG submission 66438) | Surface soil microbial communities from Centralia Pennsylvania, which are recovering from an underground coalmine fire - Coalmine... | ecosystem: Environmental > Terrestrial > Soil > Unclassified...
TCCCTGCACACTCGATCGATACGTCGACCCCGACCCCGCCGGTCGCCTCGCGCAGAGTCTCAACCACCGGCGCGGCGCGTGGATCGAGCACGGCGCTCACACCAAGGCCGTCGGCGAGCGCCGCCCGCTCGGGGTTCGGCTCTGACAGGTAGACCGCGCCCGCGCCCGCTGCCTGGGCGGCGAGGACCGCGAGCGCGCCGATCGGGCCGGCGCCCGTGACGAGCACGGTGTCCCCGGCGCCCACCTGACCCCGCCGCACGCCGTACTCGGCGACCGCGGCCGGCTCGATCAGTGCGCCCTGCTCGTCGGTGAGCTCGTCGGGCAGGACCGCAACCTGGTACTCGCGCACGACGGCGAGCTCGCCGAGGCCGCCCCACGCATCGCTCAGCCCGGTGCAGGCCATCGTCTCGCAGAGGTGGTTCAGGCCGCGGCGGCAGCAATAGCAACGGCCGCAGTAGATCAACGGCATGATCGCCACCCGGTCCCCGGGCGCGGCAACTGTGACCTGCTCGCCGACCGCCACCACCTCGGCCGAGAACTCGTGTCCGAGGATCTGCGGGTTGACGGCACCGGTGAGCGGATGCGCGGTCGCGGTCGCCGGGGTGACGATCGGGCCGGCGAGATACTCGTGCAGATCGGTGCCACAGATACCGCAGAGCCGCGGGCGCACGAGCAGCTCGGTCGGCCCAAGCGGCCCGTCGGGCTCCGGGACCTCCTCGACCTGGATGTCCTTGATGGCGTGGTATCGGGCGGCGCGCATCGTCACCGGCCGAGATGCTCCCGGATCGAGGCGATGATCGGCTCCGTTGTCGGTAGGAAGGCGTCCTCGAGGGTCGGGCTGTAGGGCGTGGGTGCGTCGGCGGTGGTCAGCCGCCAGGCATCGTCGAGGTGCTCAAGCGCCGTCTCGGTGAGCTCACCGAGCACCTCGCCCGACCAGCCTCCAGTCCGGGGGCCCTCCTCGACGACCATCAATCGATTCGTGCGCTGGACCGACTCACGCACCGTGTCGTGGTCGAGCGGACGGAGCGTGCGCAGGTCGATGACCTCAACCTCGACGCCGTCGCCGCTCAGTTCCTCGGCGGCGGCGAGCGCGTCGTGGACGGACTTGGAGACGGTGACGAGCGTGAGGTCGCCCCCCGCGCGGACGGTCCGCGCGCTGCCGAGCGGGATCAGTGCCTCGCCATCGTCCACCGACTCCTCCTTGACCGAGTACAGCCGCTTGTGCTCGAGGAACACGACCGGGTTCTCGTCGCGGATCGCGGCCTTGAGCAGTCCTTTGGCCTCCACCGGTGTGGCCGGCGCCACGACCTTCAGGCCGGGGATCCCCTGAAACCACGGTGTCGGCATCTGAGAATGGATCGCTCCGAAGCGACCGCCGGCACCGACCGCGGACCGCACGACCAGCGGCACGCTCGCCTGCTCGGCGGACAGGTACCAGTACTTGGCCGCCTGGTTGGCGAGGCTGTCCATCGCGAGGAACAGGAAGTCGCCGAACATGATCTCGATCACCGGTCGCAGCCCGCAGACCGCGGCGCCGAAGGCGGCGCCGGTGATCGCGAGCTCCGAGATCGGGGTGTCGAAGACCCGCGCGGTGCCGTGGCGCTCGTACAGGCCCTTGGTGACGTTGAAGACCCCGCCGGGGGCCGCGACGTCCTCACCGAAGAAGACGACGGTCTCGTCGCGCTCGAGCTCCTCGTCGAGCGCGTCGCGGATCGCGTTGCGGAATTCGAGTGTGGGCATCGGTTCTCCCTGTTGTCGTCAGACCAGCAGTCCGAGCGGCGCCTGAAGGCGCTCCCGGACGTCGGTGATGAAGCGCGCCGCGTCCGCGCCGTAGAGGATCCGATGGTCGGCCGCGAGCGTCGCCGTCATCACCTGACCGGCGGCGAGCTGCCCGTCGCGGATCACCGGCCGCTCCGTGACCGCGCCGACGGCGAGGATCGCGGCCTGTGGTGCGTTGATGATCGCCGAGAAGCGGTCGACGCCGAACATCCCGAGGTTCGAGACGGTGAAGGTGGCGCCCGAGATCTCCGGCGGGGTGATCTCCCCGGTACGCGCGCGGGCCGCAAGCCGCCGCGTCTCCCGGGCGATCTCGCCGAGGGGGCGTCGATCGGCGCCCGTGATGACCGCGACGAGCAGGGCGTCCTGTGCAGCGACCGCAATTCCGACGTTCACCGCCTCGTGCAGTTCGAAGGCCTCCTCGCGGTAGGCGCCGTTCACGCGCGGGTGCTCGCGCAGCGCGAGCGCGGAGGCACGCACCACCATGTCGTTGATCGACGGCACCGGGTCAAGGTGTCCCGACAGCTCGGCGCGCAGGCGTAGGCATGCGCCCATGTCGATCTCGACTGAGACCTCGAAGTCTGGGACTGTCGCCCGGGACTGCGCCATCCGCTGGGCGATCGTGCGCTGGGTGCGGCTCAGCTCCTCGCGGCGGACGGGCGACACCGGTCGGGTCTCCTCGTCCCTGGTCGGATCCGCGCGTGGCGCCCGGGACGCGTACTGCTCGACGTCGGCCTTCATCACCTGTCCGCGCCGGCCGCTGGGTGCGACCGCCTCGAGCGAGACGCCGAGCTCGGCCGCCATCCTTCGCGCCACCGGGGTGGCGAGGACCCGCTTGCTCGCGCCGTTGGGCGTCCGAGCAGCGTCGCTCAGCGGCGGGCCGGGTCGCTTCGGATGATCCGACGGGCCTGGTTCGTCCTCGGTCCGAGTGTCAGGCTCGCGCTCAGCTCCTCCGTTCGCATCGGGGATCTCGGATCCCGGCGGAAGCAGGCGCGCGATCGGCTCGCCGAGCACCGCACTCGCGCCTTCGCCGACGAGGATCTGCAGCACGCCGCCGCTCTCGGCCTCGTACTCCATCGTCGCCTTGTCGGTCTCGATCTCGACGATCGCCTCCCCCACCGAGACCTCGTCGCCGTCGCCCTTGAGCCACTGCACGATCGTCCCGTCCTCCATCGAGTCCGAGAGCCGGGGCATCGGGATCTCGACGATCTCGGCGACGCTCATGCGAGCGCCTTGTATTCGGAGGCCGGTGTCGCCGGGTCCGGGTACGGCGCTGCGAGCGCCTGCTCGGCGACCTCGGCCATCCGCGCGACCGCGTCGCCGGCGATCCGTTCGAGCCTCTCGGCCTCCACGCCCTCCTCTGCCAAGCGCGCGGCCGCCACCGTCAACGGATCCCGCGCGCGCATCTCATCCAGCTCGCCGGGCTTGCGGTAGGCACCGGGATCACTGCGCGAGTGGCCGACGAAGCGGTAGGTGAGGGTCTGCAGGAACGCGGGTCCGGCGCCTGAGCGCGCATGCTCGATCGCTTCCTCGGCGCCCGCGCGGACCGCCCAGACATCCATCCCGTCGACCGTCCGCGTCCGGATCCCGAGCGTCTGCGCCCGCGCCGCGATCTCGCCGGCGGTGACGTCCTCGATCGGCGTGAACTCCATGTAGCGGTTGTTTTCGCAGACGAACACGACCGGAAGTTCGAGCACCGCGGCGAAGTTCAGGCACTCGGCGAAGTACGCCTGATTGGAGGTCCCTTCGCCGAAGAAGGCGATCGCGACCGCACCCGGCGAACGGCGCTGCAGCGCGAGCGCGGCACCGGTCGCCGCGGCGATCGAGCCGCCGACGATCCCGAAACAGCCGATCAATCCGTGCTCGAGGTCGATCACGTTCATCGAGCCCGCACGCCCGCGGCAGATTCCGGTCTCCCGGCCGAGCATCTCGTCGAGCAGCGCCTGCGGATCGACGCCCATGGCCAGCGCATGCCCGTGTCCGCGGTAGGTGCCGGCAGCGCGATCGCCCTCGCGCAGGGCCGAGCAGACCCCCACCGCACCGGCCTCCTGGCCGATGTAGAGGTGGGTCGTGCCGTGCACCTCGCCCTTCTGGAACAACCGCTGGACGGTCGTCTCGAACTCCCGGATGAGGTGCATCCGCTCGAGCAGCTCGAGGCCGAGCTCGACATCGATCGTCTCGCTGGCGGGGGTGGTCGTGGTCTGTGCCATCGCGTCAGCTCCGGGTCGGGGATGGACGGCGCTCCGCGCCATTGCGGGATGCGAGGTACGCGTCGATTGCCTGGCGACGTTCGGCGGTCCGCTCGTAGGCGGTCTCGACGAGCTCCAGCGCATTGCCGTCAGGGTCGGTGAAGTACACCCAGCGCCAGCCGGCGAGCGGCCCCTCATCGACGACGTTGATCGCGGAGAGGAAGCGCACGCCCCGAGCCTCGAGCTCACGCATGCGTGCCTCCGCATCCTCGACGGCGAACGCGACGTGCTGGGCGCCGAGCGCATTCTGGGGCAGCGGTGCCTCGACCGGCGACGCCGGCGCTCGGTACTCGAGCAGCTCGAGCAGCCCGTCGCCGAGCCTGAGCAGGACGCAGCGGAGCCTCGCACCCGGGACGCCGACGGCCGGGCCGAGCGCCGGATCGTCGAAGATCGGACTCGGCTCCGAGGCGAGATCCAGCCCGAGCACCCCGTGGTAGAAGTCGAGCGCTGCGTCCAGATCGGAGACCGTGATCCCGACGTGGTGCTGACCCTTCACCTGACCACCTCCGCGGCGTGTCGACGCAGTGCCTGGGCAACCGCGGCGAGGTCGGCGTCGTCGCCCTGCGACCGCCGCGCCGCCGAGATCGACTCTCGGCTGGAGCGCGCCGCCGGCAGATCGATGTTGAGCGATCGCCCCAGTGCCAGGTAGAGCTCGAGGTCCTTCTCCATCAGCTCGAGCGTGAACGACACCGGCTGCTCGCTCGGTGAGACAAACGCCTCGCGCTTGTACTGGACGAACGGCGATCCGACGGCGCTCTGCACGATCGCCTCGTAGGCGAGGGCGCGATCGATCCCGCATCCCTCGGCGATCACCAGCGCCTCCGCGACCGCCTGGTTGGTCGCGGCGATCAATCCGTTCAGCCCCAGCTTCATCGCCGCCCCGGCACCGGAGGGACCGAGCCACAGTTGCGCGCGAGTCATCGCTGCCAGCACCGGCCGGACCTGCTCAAACCGCGCGCGGTCGCCGCCGACGAGCGCGGTCAGCGTTCCCTCCTGCGCCAGCGCGACGCTCCCGGAGACGGGCGCGTCGAGGAGCGTGACGCCGGTCTCGGCGACCCGGACGGCGAGGCGGCGCGCCCGCTCGGGGCCGATCGTCGACATCTCGATGAATGTGCTCCCCGGTCGGCACCCGGCGAGGATCCCCTCCGGCCCCTCCGTCACCGCCTCGACGGCGTCGCCATCGGCAAGCATCGTGATCACGACATCGGCCATCCGGGCGGCCTCGGCGGGGCTCTCCGCCACCGTCGCGCCGGCGTCGGCGAGGAGAGAGGCCCGCCGGCGGGTGCGATTGTGGACGGTGAGCGGAAAGCCCGCCCGCAGCAGTGAGCGGGCCATGGGGGAACCCATGCGGCCGAGTCCGACGATCGCGACCCTCATGGCGCGACCACGATCTTGCCCGTCGCGGTGCCGGCGGCGAGCGGCCGGATGCCCTCCTCGACGAGATCGTCGAGGCCGATCACGCGATCGGTGACGATCGATGCCAGGTCGCTGTCGGCGAGCAGCGCGAGCGCCTCAGGCAGGTCGATATCGCAGACGTGGGCAAGCGTCGTCGAGAGCTCGACCTCGCGCACCGCCATCGAGAGCAGGTCGAGTGCCCGCGGCGCTGATTGCAGGCCCACGATCAGGACGCGGCCACCGCGCTTGGCGGCGGCGAGCGCCGCGGCGGGCGCGGCGGGAACTCCGCTGGCCTCGATCACCACGTCGGCTCCCTCCGGTCCCAGCGCTGCATGGATCGCCTCGTCGATGGTCCGCCCCCGGGCGTCGACGGCGAACGTCGCGCCGAGCCGCTCGGCGGTGCCCAGGCGGGCCTCGTCGACATCGAGCGCGACGAGCGGCGAGGCGCCGGCGGCCGCCGCGGCGGCGACGATGAACGCGCCGATGCCACCAACCCCGATCACCGCGCAGGACTGCCCGCGCCGCACGCCGCTGCGCCGCACGGCGTGCAGCGCGACCGCCAGCGGTTGGGCGATCGCAGCCGCATCGTCGGATACGGAGTCGTTCACCGGCAGGCAGATCCGGGCAGGCGCAGCGACGAATTCGGCCAGACCGCCGTCGACGTGCAGGCCGATCGTGCGGTAGCTCGCGCACAGGTTGGTGCGTCCCGCCTGGCACCACTCGCACTCGCCGCAGGAGATCCCGGAGCCGCAGACCACGCGGTCGCCGACGCTCACGCCGCTCACCTGTGGTCCGGTCGCCTCCACCACGCCGATGAACTCGTGACCGAGGACGACCGGCGGGACGGCGAGCAGCGGACCGTGCGCCCACTCCGAGGAGTCGGTGCCGCAGATCGCCGCGCGCCGGACGGCGAGGACGAGCTGGCCGTGCCCCGGGTCGCTGGGCTCAGGCACCTGCTCGACACGGAGGGCGCCGGGACCGCGGTAGACCGCCGCCCTCATGCGCCGTGGATGTGGACTTTGACGTTCGCCGTCGTATCCCGCGCGGCGTCGAGTGCGGCCAGCGCGTCGACGAGCGGGAACTGGGCGGTGACGATCGCGGTCGGGTCGACGGCACCGCCCGCGAGGAATCGGATCGTCTGGGGCCACAGCCCGGCCGAGCCGATGATTCCACGGATCTGCAGCGCCTTGGACTGGATCAGACCGAGGTCGGCGGGAGCGGTGTTGCCGATCGAGATGCCGACGAACACGACCCGGGCGCCGGGCGCCGCCACTCTCAGGGCGCTTGCCATGGCCGCGGGGGCACCCGCCGCCTCCAGCACGACATCGAATCCGTGGCCGCCGGTGAGCTCGGCGACTGCGTCCTCGAATCCAGGCTCGGTCGGGTCCAGTGCCTGCCGGGCGCCGAGGTCGATGGCGAACGCGCGGCGTGCCTGCTGAGGCTCGATCATCGTCACGGGAGCGTTGAAACCGGCTGCCGCGGCGACGCAGAGCAGGCCGATCGGGCCTCCGCCGATCACCGCAACGCGGTCACTGGGATCGATCCGGTCGGCTGCGCGCGTCGCCGCATAGGCGACCGAGAATGGCTCGACAAGCGCCCCGGCGGTGTCGGAGAGCTCCTCGGGCAGTACGTGCAGCCACTCCGCACGGGCGCGGAAGTACTCGGCGTTCGCTCCGTCGATCGAGAAGCCGAAGTGGTCGCGGCCCTCAGGTCCGACCACGCACTCACCGACGACACGGTCGCCCGGCTTCAGGCCGCGAACGTCCCGGCCGAGCTCGGCGACCTCGCCGCACCACTCGTGGCCGGGGATCACCGGGTAGCTCACCGGAATGATGTAGCGACCTTCGTAGAGCTCGAAGTCCGAGTGGCAGATCCCGACCGCGCGGGAGCGGACGATCACCTCGTCAGGCCCGGGTGCCGGGCGGTCGACGTCGATGACCTCGGCCTGCTCGGGCGCCTGGAAGACCAGCGCTTTCATCGAATCCTCCTCATCAGTGGAGCTGTTGCCCGCCGGTCACGTTGATGCCCTGGCCGGTCATGTTCTTCGCCAGGTCGGAGGCGAGGAAGGCGACCGCCTCGCCGATGTCCTCGACCTCCTGGGGACGTCGCAGCGGGATGTCGGCGACGAACTCGCCCCACGCCTCGTCGCGCGTGATCCCCTTGTTCTCGGCAAGCTGGTCAAGCAGCGGGTCCCAGAGCGGCGTGCGCACCACTCCGGGGCAGACCGCATTGACACGCACCCCGTACGGCGCCATCTCCTTCGCCAGTCCCTGGGTGAGACCGATCACGGCGAACTTCGACGCGCTGTAGTGAACGAACAGAGGGATCGCCTCCTTGCCGACCATCGAGGAAATCGACACGATCGATCCGGCGCGGCGTTGCATCATGTGCGGCACCACGGCGCGGGTGGTGATGAACACGCCTTTGACGTTCACGTCATGGACGCGGTCCCACTCGGCCTCGTCGATCTCGTGAAACGGGATCGACTTCGATACCCCGGCGTTGTTGACGAGCACGTCGATCCGACCGTGCTCGGCGAGCACCGCGTCGACGACTCTCGCAGTCGCCTCCCAGTCGGTGACGTCATGCGCCAGCCCGGAGCCGCCGAGCTGCGCAGCGGTCTCCCGGGCCCGGTCGCCGTCGATGTCGGTCACCACGACGGAGGCGCCGCGCGACGCCAGCACGCGGGCGATCCCCTGGCCGATCCCCGCGCCCGCGCCGGTCACCAGCGCGACGCGGCCGTCAAGCGTCTGCTCACGCATGGTCAGCCCGTCCTCCTGCTGCGGCGAGCCAGCGTGTACGCGACCGCGGCGACGAGCACGAAGATCCCCTGAAACCAGTACTGCCAGGCCTGGTCGAGCGACAGGAACGTGGTGGCGTTGATGGTCTCCTGGATGAGCACGGCGCCGAGCAACGTCGCGATGAACGAGCCGCGGCCGCCGAACAGACTCGCACCGCCGAGCACCACCGCGGTGATCGACGCGAGCGTGTAGGTGACCCCCTGGGTCGGGTCGCCGACGCCGACCTGGGCCATCAGCATCAGCCCCCCGAGGAAGGTGAGGGCCGAACAGGCGACGTAGGCGCCGACGATCGTGCGGTCGACGCGGACGCCCAGCCGGTGCGCGGCGTCCTCACGCGAGCCGGCGGCCCGCAGCGCGAGGCCCCAGCGGGTGCGTCGCAGGCAGACCTCGAGAACGATCGCCAGCACGACGGCGACGATGAAGGCGAGTGGGATCGGCCCGCTCGTGATCTGGATCGCGTTGGTGATGTTCGTCGCGATGTAGCCGCCCTGGAACGGGCGCAGCAGGAGCGAGATGCCCTGCAGCCCGATGTAGGTGACCAGCGTCGCCGCCACCGCGGTGAACCGTCCGACGCGCACCATCAGCCCGTTGATGAGACCGGTCGCCAGCGACGCCCCGAGCATGATCAGCAGGCCGAGCACCACCGTGGCGGTCGACTTGCCGGCGGTGAGGAAGAACGACGCGAGCACGACGACGAGCCCGGACAAGGGACCGACGGAGATGTCGATCCCCGCGGTCATGATCACGATCGCCTGCCCGTAGCCGATGAACGCGAGCGCGGCGACGAGCACCAGCAGCGTGCTCAGATTGAAGGGGAGCAGGAAACGGGAGTTGTCAGCATCGGTGTATGCGGCGAGGGCAACGATCACCAGCGTGAGCACGATGCTCGGGAAGTAGTCGCCCGACAGGAAGCGCCGCCCGCGGTCACGCCGGCTCGTGTGCTCGCGCGCCGGCACCCGATCGCCGCTGCGCACCGAGGTCGCGGTCACGATCCGCTTGGCGATCTCCTCGTCGCTGACCTCCGGGCCGGTGAGCTCGGCGACGACCGTCCCACGGGAGAACACGATCACCCGGTCGCACAATCCTTCAAGCTCCAGCCCGTCCGAGCTCACGATGAGCACCGGCACACCGCTCGCCGCAAGCTCGCGCATGATGCGATAGATCTCAGCGCGTGCCCCGACGTCGACGCCCTGGGTCGGCTCATCGGCGAGCACCAGCTTCGGCTCCGCCAGCATCGCGCGCGCCAGCACGACCTTCTGCTGGTTACCGCCCGACAGCGTATTGACCTCGGTCTCGAGCGTCGTCGTCTTGATCTCGAGCTGGTCCCGCTGGTGGGAGACGGCCTCGACCTCGGCGCGGCGGGAAACGAGCCCGCCGCGGACGTACCGGGGCAGCGAGGCGAGCGTTGCGTTCTCACGCACCGAGAGCCCCATCAGCAACCCCTCGCCGTGTCGGTCGGCGGGCATGTAGGCGACACCGCCGCGTTGCGCGGCAACTGGGTTGCCAAGCTTGAGCGGGTCGCCGGAGAGCGTCACCTCACCGCGCGCGGGCTCCAGGCCGGCGAGTGCCCGCAGGAACTCCGACTGGCCGTTGCCGGCAATGCCGGCCAGACCGACGATCTCGCCGGGGCGGACCGACAGGTCGACGTCGGAGAAGGCGCTGTTGGACAGCCCGGTGACGGTGAGGCCATCGCCCTGGGCCGGAGCGGCGAGCTTGTCTGGAAACGTCGCCGCGACCTCGCGCCCGACGATCAGCCGCAGCATCTCCTCGTCGGACATCTCGTCGATCGATGCGCTGCCGCGCACCGCGCCGTCGCGCATGACGGTGACGTGATCGGCGATCTCCCGCACCTCGGCGAGCCGGTGGGAGATGTAGACGACGGCCGTGCCCTGCGCCGCGGCCGCTCGCACGAGTGAGAAGACGAGCTCGACCCGGTCGGCCCCGAGCGGGGCGGTCGGCTCGTCAAGGATCAGCACCTGGGGCTCGATGGCGAGCGCCTTGGTGAGCTCCAGCAGCTGGCGCTGGGCGACAGTGAGCTGTTCCAACCGAGTGCCGAGCGAGACGCGCAGGTCGACCCGCTCGAGCTGCTCGCGCATCCAGGACGGCGTCGCGCGAGCGTCGGGCGAAGCGAGCGCCAGATTCTCCGCGACGGTGAGGTCAGGGATCACGGCGGGGTGCTGGTGGACGATCGTGAGCCGGTGGGCACGCGCCTGACTCGGGGTGAGCCGGTCGATCGTGTCCTCACCGATCGCGATCGTGCCCTCGTCGGCGGTGAGTGCACCGCAGGCGACGGCCATCAGGGTCGACTTGCCGGCACCGTTCTCGCCGAGCAGCGCGTGGACCTCGCCGCTACGCAGAGCGAGGGAGACGCCGCGCAAAGCGACGACGCCCGGGAACCGCTTCCAGATGTCCGTCAGCTCAAGGACGGTGCGAGTGTCGGTGCTGGTGGTGGTGGCCATGATGCGTGGGTTGGGGATTCATGGACGGTCACCGCGGTCCGTCCGCGGTGACCGCCCTGCGCAGTGATTCAGCCCTTGAATCCCGTCTGGCCGAGTGCCTTGAGCTGTGCCGCGTGGCTCAGGTGGGAGGACAGGATGGCGTCCGGGGGCATCGACGGATCGCACTCCACGTTGTGCGGTTTACCGGTGAGGGAGTTCTCGAACGGTTTCTGCGGCACGACCGTCGAGGACGGCAGTTTGCCGCCGGTGGCCTTGGCCACTGCGTAGTCGACGGCGGTGCGCACCATCCAGTTCTGGGAGTCGACCGTGAACAGCTGGAACTGCGGATCGCTCTTGACGTCCTTCTGCCGCTGACAGGAGAGCTGGTTGGAGTCCTCGGTGGCAACCGCCGGGATCTTGCGCCCGGCTTGGGTGAACGCGCTCGCCGAGCTGGCCAGCGCGGAGCCGAAGTCGGTCGTGATGGCGTTGATGTCAGGGTACTTGGCGAGCACGGCAGTGATGACCTTCTGTGTCTGCGCTGGGTCCCAGTTGGTGACGTAGTAGGGCGTCTGACCGATGATGTGGATACCCGGGCACTTTGCCGTGGCCTTCTTCAGGCCCTGGTACTCCGCGAGGCTCTGGGTGTTGGCGGGCGGACCGCCGAGGTTGATGACGTTGCCCTTGCACTTGAGGGCCTTGTCGAGCCAGTCTCCCCACAGCTGCCCCGCCTGGGCGAAGTTCGTGGAGATGTAGGCGTCGTAGTTGACACCCGCCTTGCCGCCTGGGAACACCCGGTAGGGCACGGTCACCACACCCGCCTTGTACGCCTGGGTGATCGCCGGCAGCACGGCCTTGCCGGCGTCCGGGAAGACAACGAGCGCGTTGACGCCGTTGGCGACGTCGCTGTGGATCTGGGAGATCGCCTCCTGGGTGTTGCCCTGGCCGTCGGTGTAGACGAACTTCGTGATCGACGGGCACAGCGCCGCCTCGGCGCGCGCTTCGCCGACGGTGATCTTGCGCCAGTTGTTGTCACCGAAGCCGTCGGCGAGCCCGAACACGATCTTCTTCTTGCCACACCAGGACGGCGCGCCTGAGACGTGACTGGAGCTCACGTTGGCCGCGTTCGTGCCTCCGGAGGACCCGGCGGTTCCGCAGGCGGCGAGCGCCACCGACGCGACTCCGGCGAGCCCCAGCGCGAGCACCCTCTGTGCCTTGCCCATTATTTTCCTCTCCGCTTTCGTTGTCTCACTTGTGGGAGCCCGACGTGACCGTCGTCCCGGCATCGACCGCGTCCGGCGCGTGGGTCGGGCCCGAGGGGTTCTGATCGGGCCCAACCGGTCCCGAATGACCTGCTGCCTTCATGTCGCGCTCTCGGCCCCGCAGCCGCCTCCAGGGAACGCTGTAGATCGCCAACCCGGCGCCAAGCGCTCCCGCGTCGACGAGGTTCTGCACTCCGTTGCTCGCCCCGAGGACGAGCACGAACTGATCGAGCTGGCTGATGAACAGCGCGGCGACCGCGGTCGCGATGACCGACCCCCGCCCCCCGAGCAGCGAAGTACCGCCGAGGACCACCGCCGCCACCGAGGGCAACAGGTAGGAGTCGCCCTGGAAGAGGTTCGGGGTGCCGAGGATCCCGCCGAGCAGCACCGCACCCGCGCAGTACAGGCACCCGGCGCACGCATAGGCCGCCAGCTGGTAGCGACGGGCCTCGACGCCGGCGGCGCGGGCGCCGAGCAGGCTCGAGCCGACCGCCTCGAAGCGGCGGCCGGCGACGGTCCGCTTGATGATGAGGGCGGTGATCCCGGCGAGGACGACCGCGATGATCACCGCGGTCGGAATGCCGGCGACCCGGCCGCCGGCGAAATCCGAGAGTGCATTCGTGGTGCTCGTCGGGTTGCCGCCGGAGATCTGCAGCACGAAGCCGTAAAGAACCGCGTTCATCCCGAGCGTGGCCACGATCGGCGTCACGCGGACGTAGCTGATGATGAATCCGCTGAGCAGACCGGCCGCGATCGTCGCGACGAACGCGAGGATGATCGCGACCGCGAGCCGTCCGCTGTTGCCGCCGGGGTAGTGGGTGACGAGCACCAGCGTGAGCGACACCATTCCGGGCACGGACAGATCGATTCCACCCTGCTGGATGACGAGCGTCTGCCCCATGGCGAGGATCGCGAGCACGGCCGCCAGAGGCAGCATGCCGAGGATCGCGGAGTGCCGAACGCTGTCGGGCTCGAACACCGCGCTGACTACGAACAGGGCGATTGTCGCCGCGATGATCGGCAGCGACGCGCCGCTCAGCCGCACCCGCGACTGGAGGGTGGCGGCGGCCGTCTCCGGCTCCGGTGTCCTCGTCGGGCGGTTGGCGATGGGATCGTCGGCGGACATGCGTGTGAGCGGTCAGCGCGAGGGCGGCCTCTCCTCTGACCTCAACTCCCTCGCAGTTCAAGCTTACTACACACTCCCGCGCTTGTGTCAATACACAGCGCACACGTCTTAACCTCGAGTACACTCCCACCGTGAGCGCAGATCCCGGCACCTCGCCCGAACGGCTCGCCCTTCCTGACCTGGGAGAGCAGATCCGCACTCGCCGGGCCGCGCTGGGCATGTCGGTGCGAGAGCTTGCCCGGCGGCTGGCGGTGTCCCCGAGCCTCATCTCGCAGATCGAACGCGGGAAGGCGACACCGTCGGTGGGGACGCTCTACGCGATCACCACCGAGCTCAGGCTGTCGCTCGACGAACTGTTTGCGGGCGCCCAGCCCGAGGGCTCTGACGGCGAGACGCCGGACGCGCTCGAGGGCGCCGGTGACGCCCCGGATGCGAGCGCCGGCCTGCGGCTGCTCGACGCCCAGCGCATTCGGGATCTGCACGCGATCGCGCCACCGCTCGGCGCCAAGCGGGTCGTACATCCCGGCGAGCGCAAGCGGATCGAGCTTGGCTCCGGCGTGCGGTGGGAGCGCCTCACCGACCACTCCGACCCGCTCGTCGACTTCCTGTATGTCGTCTACGAGCCCGGAGGAGCCTCCTCGGAAGGGGGCGCGCTCATGCGTCACTCAGGACGTGAGTACGGCCACGTGCTGAGCGGGACACTCGAGGTGACCGTCGGCTTCGACACGCACCTGCTTCGCCCCGGGGACTCAATCGCCTTCGAGTCGACGGTCCCGCATCGCCTGGCCACGGTGGGCGACGAGCCGGTCGAAGCGCTGTGGTTCGTCGTCGGGCGCTCCGGCGACGCGCGAACCGGCAGCTGACCGCCCGTCCCCCGCAGATCAGGCACGGCCGCCGAGGGCGGCCGGCGCTCAGACGGTGGCGGCTCAGACGGTCGCCGCCGCCGGAACCCCGCCGTCGGAGCCGACGAGGTCGGCGCCGCGCACATACGTGCGTCCCGCGACGAGCAACTCCTGCGCCGGGAAGCGAGTGATGATCCGGTTCCCCTCGGCGGTGACGACGATCTCCTCCTCGATCCGCGCCGCGGACACACCGTCGCTCGCCGGACAGTAGGTCTCCAGCGCGAACACCATCCCCGGCTTGATCTCGACCGGGTCATCGAAGCTGTGCAGCCGGGAGATCATCGGCGACTCGTACAGCCCGACGCCCAACCCGTGGCCGAACTGCAGCCCGAAGCACGACGCCTCATCGGGGAACCCGAGGTCCTTCGCAGTCGGCCATACCGCGGCGATCTGGTCGGTGGTGACGCCCGGGCGCACGAGCTCGATCGCGTCGTCGAGCCACTCGCGGCACTGCTTGTAGGCGTCGATCTGACCCTGGTTGGCTCCGCCGACGCTGAACGTGCGGTAGTAGCACGTCCGGTAGCCCATGAACGAGTGGATGATGTCGAAGAAGGCCTGGTCTCCCGGGCGCAGGAGGCGATCGGAGAACACGTGCGGATGCGGGTTGCAGCGGTCCCCGGAGACCGCGTTGATCGCCTCCACCTGCTCTGACCCGAGCTCGAACAGCAGCCGGTGCGCCTCGGCGACGACCTGCCGCTCGGTCACTCCGGGACGCAGCACCTCGTAGATCCGCTCGTACACCGCGTCCACGATGCCCGCTGCGTGGTCGAGCAGCGCGATCTCCTCGTCGGTCTTGATCTCCCGCGCCGCGAGCATCACTTGCGAGCCGTCCGCCGTCAGGACCCCGATCCGGTGCAGCGCATTGAGCGTGACGATGTCGGTCATGTCGATCCCGACCGGCTCGGAGCCGATCCCCCACTCGTCGAGTTCGCGCTTGATCGCGGATGCGAGCGTGTCCGGAACCCCCGTCGCGTCGGGCATGGCCCCGCGCATCGGCGAAACGCCGCCGCGGAAGTTCTCGGCCGGAAGCCACGGTGCGTACAGCTGGTGATGACGCGCCGCCGAGCCGAAGTCCCACAGAATCGGGCTTCCCTCACGCGGCACGAGCGCGAAGCGGGCGTTCTTGTCGCGCGCCCACTCCCCGATGTGGGTGCTCGTCACGTAGCGGATGTTGTTCGGATCGAACAGGAGCAGGGCCCCGAGGTCGGACGCGCGCAGCGCCTCCTGGGCGCGCCGCATCCGATCCGCTCTCAGTTGCGCGAAGTCGATGCGCTGCTCCCAATCCACGGCCATCGTCGAGCCGCGCGACGCGATGTTCGCCATCTCGTTCCTTCCCTCGTTCGCGAGTCCTGCTGTGCATCAGCAGTAAACACTACTCGGGTCGTGCGGTCAATGACGCCGTACACTTCTGGAACGTGTGGCTGTCCGCACGGCGCCTCTGGTTCC
>Ga0070737_10003932_pt1 | contig 15378 bp, 21 predicted proteins | sample Coa_R1_10_FD_66438 | JGI IMG/M metagenome (GOLD analysis project Ga0070737, IMG submission 66438) | Surface soil microbial communities from Centralia Pennsylvania, which are recovering from an underground coalmine fire - Coalmine... | ecosystem: Environmental > Terrestrial > Soil > Unclassified...
AGGCTGCGTGGCGGGGGACCGATAGATCAAAGCATCAAGACCGAAGAGGAGGAAATCCATAGCTCAGGAACAAGCTCAAACTCTTACCCGTGTACGGAAACGGGTCAACCCCACGCCCGCGCTGCCCGCCGCAGCGTGGATCAATCCACCGAAGGAGACCGCGTCAGCCAGAAACACCGACCCTTGCACTGTAATTTCCGTCAACCAGGTGTCTCAAAGTGATTGACAAGTTCCGGACGCGCGTCGCGTCACGGACCGCGAGAAGACCGAAGCGGTGTTCGGCCCCTCGAACGACCCGGAGGCGCACGCCGGAGCCCTCGTCGTCGGCGATGCGCGCCTGCTTGCGCTCCCCGTGCGGAGCTTTCGTGGCACGTTCGCGTGGACCACCTCGCCGCTGCTGCTCACGCTCGCGAAGCGTGATCTCGAAGAGGCCTCGCTGCCCGTTCCGAAGCTCACGGGACGCGGTGCGCGAGTCGCAAAGGAAAGCTGCGTCCTTCACCAGGGCAAGCTGTATCTCGAGGATCTCGATCTGCCGGCGACCGAATCCGACGAAGCGACCGCGTGGGCGGGGAGGCTCGCGCCGCTCGCATCCCCCGAGGACGACATCTTCAAGAAGCGCTTCGCCATCGTCGACGACGACACGATGACGTTTCTCTGCGAGACGGCAATGCAGGTGGATGCACGGGTCCGTCTGGACGAGAGAACGCGTACCGTCGAGAGCGGCGCCCTGTGGCTCGAGGAAAGCCTGCCCCCGGAGAGCCTGCTGCTCGGCCTCCTGGCCGCGGATCGGAGCCGACGTCGCGGCGTCGACATGACGCCCGAGGAGGTACTCGACTTCGCCCTCGCGGGCGAGCAGATCCTTCAGCTCGGGGGCAAGGCCAGCACCGGCCGCGGCCGCTGCCGCATCGTTCCGATGGCGCGAAAGGAAATGAATCATGGTCAATCCTGACCCGCGCCAGAAGCCTCTCCTGCGCGAACAGCGGCGCGCCCTTCACGCCTACGAAGCGGTCGGCAAGGTACCCGAAGAGCAGCGGGCGACTTACAAGATTGCAGTCAACGATCTCGGCGCCAACATTCTGCGCAGTGGACTGTGCGCCGCCATCGCCGCGGTTCAGCGGCTGGGCGAGCGCGGCGCTCTGCTGCTCGATCATCTCGCTTCGGCGAGCATACCCGGCCTCGAGGACGCGACGAAGAAGGACCTCGCGAGGCGAGTGCGCGAGCTCGACGCGGATGCGTACATGGTCGCGACGCGCGAGACGCTCCGGATCGCCGTATGGCTCAAACGCGCCGTTCAGGCGACGTTCGGAGAACGCTGATGCGTCACGCCCTCGAATCCGTCCTCAAATCCGTCGGCGTGCCCGACCATTTGACGCTCGCCTACGATGCGTGGGCACCGATTGACGACGACGGCAAGGTTCCCGAGGAAGACAACGCGAGAAGCCGATGGCTCACCCAGCTCGCGGGCATCGGCGCGCCGCGCGACTACTCGCGAAGCTACGAGCGCTGGAAGGAGAGCTTCTCGGGGAGCGGCGACCGTGTCTTCGAGCTCGAGCTTGCAAGCCGCCTGCTCGTCGGCCATGGGAACTCGAGCGCGACCGGCATCGGCCTCACCGTGCATCACACGTGGGGCGTGCCGGTGATTCCGGGCTCCGCGCTCAAGGGACTGGCTGCGCACTATGTCGATGCCGTGTACGGCCCCAGCGATCCCGAACGAATGCCCTGGGAGCAAGACGGTGACGAGCGGGCGCGAGCCGACTATCAGGGCTCCTTCCGGCATGGCAGTCGGATTCGGCGCGGACCGGGGACAGCCTATCGTGCGCTCTTCGGTGCGCCCGATGCCGAAGAGGACGATGCCATGCGGGCGCGAGGCCTCGATGCCGGAGCGTCGGCCGGTCACGTCATCTTCCACGATGCGCTCTACGTCCCGATGTCCGTCAAGGACGACAAGCCGTTTGCCGCCGACGTGATCACCGTTCACCAGAAGCGCTACTACGACTCCTCCGGCGGAAGCTGGCCCAACGACTTCGATGATCCGACCCCGATCGCGTTCCTCACCGTCCGTCCCGGAGTGCGCTTGCTCCTTGCGCTGTCCGGTCCGACGGAGTGCACCGCGCTCGCCGAGCACATCCTTCGCGAAGCGCTCGAACAGTGGGGCGTAGGGGGCAAGACCAGTGCGGGATACGGTCGCCTGATTTGTCCGCGCCGCAACGCAGACGACGATCTTCGCGAGGCCGCGGCACGGGCATCCCAAGTGCGGCCGGCCCCGAGACCCGGCGACGTCGTCGAGGCCGTGCTGCTCGAGGAGCGTACGAAGAAAGGCGGTTGGAAAGCGCGTCACGAGCCCTCGGGCCTCGAGGGCCCGATCCAGAACAGTGCGGCGGTCCCGTCGGACAGAAGGTCGGGCGATCGTGTGAGCCTGATCGTGAAGATTGCGAAGGGACGCGAGAGCGGCTTCGAGTGGCCCAGCGAGAAATCCCCCGCCCGATCCGGCGACAGGAGAAGGAAGCGATGACCAAGCCTCGCCTGGTGTCTCTGCCTCCAGAGCTCATGGAGCTTCAGCAGCGTTGGCTCACTCTCGAGCGAGAGGAACGGGATGCGCTCTACGCATCGGAGATCGGCCCTCGCTTCGCGCCGCTCTTCGCCGAGCTGCCGTTGCATGGTGCGTCGGGCTCCTTCGTGCAAAAAAGACCTCGCGTCCTTGTGAGCGTGCTCGGCCTCTCATGGCAGCCGGTGGCACTCATGGCGGCCTGGTGCAAACCGCAGCGGATGCTCGTGCTCGGTACCGACGATTCGTTCCGGCAGCGGCCCGGTAATGAGAATGTCCTGTCGCTGATCGCCCGCATCGCGGGCATTTCGCGCGATGCGATCGAACCACCCGTCCGTATCGGCGATCCCGGCGAGGCGGACCTCTATCGCGCGGTACGGGACTTTCTACGCCGGGAGCGCATTCACGCACCCGACGTGTTCGTGGATCTAACGGGCGGCAAGAAGTTGATGTCCGCCTCGGCAGCGCTCGCCGGCTTCCTGGCCGGTGCACGGCTCGTCTACGTGGATTACGGCGAGTACCACGGCTCGAAGCGGATTCCGGTTGCGGGCACGGAATATCCACGGCTTCTCACGAATCCACTCGAAGTCATGGGTGATCTCGAGCTGCGCGATGTCTTCCGTGCCTTCGATCGGAGCGACTTTCAGGAAGCAGAACGGCTCGCGCGGAGGCTCGCCGACCGCCTCTACGAACCGCGCGAGGCGGAATGTCTTGCCAAGCTCGCGCGCGGCTATGGTGCCTGGGATCGCTTCGACTTCGCTGGTGCACGTCAGACGCTCGGTGCGGCGTTGGAGGAGCTGAATTGCTTCGCCACTCAGGGCCGATGGGCGTGGGCTCCTTCCGTCCGTACCACGCTGGCCGCGAACCTGGCAGCGCTGGAGGCGCTCGCGAAGGTGCAGAAGAAGCCCGCCAGCCTCGAAGGGGGCGTACCGCTTCTGATCTGGTACCTTGCCGCCGCCGAGCGCCTGCTCCACGCAGGCAAATCGAGCCTCGCCGTGCTGCTGACCTACGCCGCGGTCGAGCGCTACGTGGACCTCTGCCTGTGGGTCGACTTTCGCCTCGATGACGAGAAGCCAGACTACTCCCAACTGCGTCTCGATCGCGTGAGATACGACGAAGCGGGACGACAATTTTTCGGCAAGGACTACAAGCCCCGGGAACTCGAAGGCCCGCTGATGTTCGCCAACGGAGTGCAGCTTCTCGCCGCATTGGCGCCTGCGCGTCTCGACCTGCGCGACCTCGGACCGCTCAAAGGACTCGCGAGCATCCGCAACAAGTGCGAGTACGAGCACGGCTTCCTGCCTGAAGCACCCTCGGTAGATGACGCCCAACGCCACTGGAAAACGGCCAGGAAAATCGTCGCCCGGTGTTGTGATGGCGAGACGGAGATGTCGCGGCGGATGGAAGAATGCCGGTTCGCAACGCTCGACGCCACGACCGACGTCGCGCCTCAGGCAGTTGATCGTCCCCTATCGTGAGCGAGGATTGACCATCGGTCGAAACCCCGCCGTCACGCGCTGGCGTGGCCAGCCTATGAACCACGGGATCGCCATGCGAGGGCTACTCCAGCGCCTCTCGCGCGGAGGGCGCGACGCTTCCGCAGAAGCGCGATCGAGCTGAGTCTCCTCCGTAGCTTGGATCGCCTCCGTCCGAAATACCGCTCCGCATCTGTGACCAGAGCACGGCCTTCGGCACACGTCTGCCGAAACTGCGCACCATCTCGCACTTCAAAGACCCCGAGCTGATCGGGATGCGAAGCGACTCATATCTCGAGCCCCCGATCAGCGCGATATGCTCAATGCCCTCACGTTCGAGGGAAAATCGGCCTGACGCCGTATGGACACCGCGCAATCGGAATTATCACCGTCGTCTCCGGATCCGGCGAGCGACGTACCGCTGTTGCCGGCACGGATGGTCAACGAATACCAGTACTGCCCGCGTCTCGCCTATCTCGAGTGGGTGCAGGGCGAATGGGCTGAGTCCGTCGACACCGTAGAAGGCCGCCACGCTCATCGACGCGTCGACAAGCGCAGCGGAACGCTCCCGACACCCACCTCCGAGCCGCCGGAGCCTCTGGAGCGAGTCCACGCTCGGTCGGTAACGCTCTCCTCCGCACGGCTCGGGATCATCGCGCGGATGGACCTGATCGAGGGCGACGGTCAGTGTGTCATGCCCGTCGACTACAAGCGCGGGAAGCGGCCACACGTCGCGCGGGGCGCCTACGATCCCGAGCGAGTACAGCTTTGCGTCCAGGGCATGATTCTCGAGGAGCATGGCTATGCGTGCGAGAAGGGTGTTCTCTATTTCGCGCAAAGTCGGGAGCGCGTGGAGGTCGCGTTCGATGACGAGCTGCGCACGCTGACGCGAAACGCCATGGCCGGCATGCGACGGATGGCGGCGGGAGGTCAGATTCCGCCGCCGCTCGAGGACAGTCCGAAGTGCAACCGCTGCTCCCTCGTCGGCATCTGCCTGCCAGATGAGATCAATTTCCTTCGCCGGCAGCAAGCACCGCCCAGACCGCTGGCGGTCTCACGAGACGAGGGGCTTCCCCTCTACGTGCAGGCGCGGGGTGCGAAAGTCGCCAAGAGCGGCGAGACGCTCGAGATTTCCGTGGACGGAGAGCCGACCCAGACCGTCCGCCTGATCGACGTATCGCAGCTCGTCCTGCTGGGACAGGTCTACGTCACGACGCCCACCCTGCATGAGCTGATGTCCCGAGAGATACCGGTGTCGTGGCACTCGTTCGGCGGCTGGTTTCTCGGGCACACCGTGGGCGTCGGACACAAGAACGTCGAGATACGGACCGCCCAGTACCGCGCGAGTTTCGACGCCGAGACCTGCCTCCGCCTCGCGAGGGGATTCGTCATTGCGAAGATTCAGAACCAGCGAACTTTGCTGCGGCGCAACTGGAAGACGGATACGCCACGGGAGGACCTCATCGAGGCGTTCCAGCACGACATTCGTCGGGCGCAGCGTGCCACTGACCTCGGGGAGCTGCTCGGTGCGGAGGGGCAGGCCGCGGCGAGGTACTTCAGCTTCTTCCGTGAAATGCTCAGCGGAGGCGAGGAGGATGATGGCTTCCGGTTCGACTTCCAGACCCGCACGCGCCGACCGCCGACCGATCCGGTGAACGCGCTTCTGTCTTACGCCTACGCCCTGCTCGTTCGCTCGTGGAATGTCGCGCTGAGCGCGGTCGGCTTCGACGCCTATCGGGGCTTCTTCCATCAGCCCCGCTACGGCAGACCCGCTCTGTCACTCGACATGATGGAACCCTTTCGGCCCCTCGTCGCCGATTCGGCCGTCATTCAGGCCATCAACAACGGCGAGGTCAGGCCGACGGATTTCGTCTCCGTTGCCGGCGCAGTCTCTCTCACCGACGCCGGGCGAAAGCGCTTCATCGGAACCTTCGAGCGCCGCCTGGACCAAGAAGTCACGCACCCGATATTCGGCTACAGGGTGAGCTATCGACGCCTCTTCGAGCTTCAGGCTCGACTCCTCGGCCGCCATCTTCTCGGCGAACTGCCTGAATATCCGAATTTCACGACCCGCTGAGCCATGAGAGACGAGCACCTATACATCGTCGCCTACGACATCGCCGACCCCAAGCGATGGCGACGGGTATTCCGAGTCATGGAGGGGTTTGGGGAATGGCTCCAGCTTTCCGTCTTCCATTGCCGGCTCTCGGCCCGACGTCATGCCGAGCTGGTTCAGCTGCTCGACACGATCATCCATCACGAGGCCGACCACGTGATCCTCATGGACCTCGGGATCGCCGATCACGTCGAGCCCCGGATCGTCAGCCTCGGAAAGACGTATAATGCGATCGAGCGGGGGCCGGTGATCGTTTAGCGCCTGCCGCCCCGTGGCGAGCGCTCCTGTGGTGAGCGTGGGCCCGGGAGCGCTCGCAGGGCGTAGCTCTTTAACAATGAAGGACTTTTTCGTGTTACTGAAAATCACGGGGGGGTTGCCGCTTGAAAAATCGATCGTCCAATGCGAACCTCTCGCAACGGCGAACGCAAGTTCTCGAGAGCAAAAGGATTTCGAGCAGGGCCGTTTTCCGCGGCGTCATGCCGCGGCCTCATTGAAGCGTCAGATTCGGGGAACCGTTCGCGATCTGTATGCGAGTTTTCCGCGGCGTCATGCCGCGGCCTCATTGAAGCACCGGTGAGCCGATCGACAACTGGCTCATCACGCACGTCGTTTTCCGCGGCGTCATGCCGCGGCCTCATTGAAGCCCTTTCCTGTCCAACGACCACAGATGGCAATGGAGTTTTCCGCGGCGTCATGCCGCGGCCTCATTGAAGCATGCCGTAGCGGCGCCGAATCTCGCTCGACAGCTCGTGGTTTTCCGCGGCGTCATGCCGCGGCCTCATTGAAGCACAGCCTCGTATGCGGTCGCATTCTTCGCAAGGGCGGTTTTCCGCGGCGTCATGCCGCGGCCTCATTGAAGCAAGCGCGCGCGATCGCGGCCGCAAACGTATGCGCCCTGTTTTCCGCGGCGTCATGCCGCGGCCTCATTGAAGCCGGCCTATCGACTTGCGCATCTGCATGGACTTCCCGGTTTTCCGCGGCGTCATGCCGCGGCCTCATTGAAGCGATCCGGCCATCGACGCAAAACGAGCGCATCAGGACGTTTTCCGCGGCGTCATGCCGCGGCCTCATTGAAGCGCCATCCGTGCACGAGCACGCGGATGCCTGCGCGGCGGTTTTCCGCGGCGTCATGCCGCGGCCTCATTGAAGCGCGGACATCGAGCATCTGCCCTTCGGCAAGGTGAGTCGTTTTCCGCGGCGTCATGCCGCGGCCTCATTGAAGCGACGAATGGCTGATTCGCATCATCTGCTATGCCTTGTTTTCCGCGGCGTCATGCCGCGGCCTCATTGAAGCTGGGCGGCGTTGACGTCACGGTCGTGGTGTGCGCCGCGTTTTCCGCGGCGTCATGCCGCGGCCTCATTGAAGCGCCACGCGCACGGCAGTTACTTCAGGTATCCAGATGTTTTCCGCGGCGTCATGCCGCGGCCTCATTGAAGCTCGCCGTGGAGCACGAGCGCGCGCGAGTGTGCGCCGAGTTTTCCGCGGCGTCATGCCGCGGCCTCATTGAAGCAGATGTGATCCGCCGAGTCCTGGGCAAAAGGGGGCAGTTTTCCGCGGCGTCATGCCGCGGCCTCATTGAAGCCCCTCCGGTCACGATAACCATCGACACCACGGTCCCTGTTTTCCGCGGCGTCATGCCGCGGCCTCATTGAAGCTCCTAGCTGGAGGGGGCTCAGCGCGCGCCGATTGATGTTTTCCGCGGCGTCATGCCGCGGCCTCATTGAAGCCTGTCGTCGCAGAAAGCCCACCCCGCAAGACACGACGTTTTCCGCGGCGTCATGCCGCGGCCTCATTGAAGCCTAGAGACGGAACAATTAGAAATCTTGTTTGCGCCCCGGTTTTCCGCGGCGTCATGCCGCGGCCTCATTGAAGCGAGATCGGTGTCGATCTCGACGATTCCGCCCTCGCCGTTTTCCGCGGCGTCATGCCGCGGCCTCATTGAAGCGGGATCTGGCATGCCCGGACATGGCGGTAGAGAATGTTTTCCGCGGCGTCATGCCGCGGCCTCATTGAAGCTCACATCCACGCGCTGCGAGAGAGGATCGAATTCGCGTTTTCCGCGGCGTCATGCCGCGGCCTCATTGAAGCCTCGGCCAGTCCTTCTCGACGGGCGGCCTGATCGGCGTTTTCCGCGGCGTCATGCCGCGGCCTCATTGAAGCGGCATCAATCGCTTTTGCATCGTCCTTCCGCTCAAAGGTTTTCCGCGGCGTCATGCCGCGGCCTCATTGAAGCATCTGTACGAGCCGGTACGGCTCCGCGCCGGCCATGTTTTCCGCGGCGTCATGCCGCGGCCTCATTGAAGCGCCGTAATGTGTCCCGCTAGCCTGGATCGTGTGCAGTTTTCCGCGGCGTCATGCCGCGGCCTCATTGAAGCGGCCAGCCGCGGGAGATAGGTGGGCGAGGCTGTGCTGTTTTCCGCGGCGTCATGCCGCGGCCTCATTGAAGCGAGCGCATCGTCATCCATCCGCGCTGCACCCACACCGTGTTTTCCGCGGCGTCATGCCGCGGCCTCATTGAAGCGCCGGGATGCTGCTCGCTGCGGCCATTCCTGCGCTCGTTTTCCGCGGCGTCATGCCGCGGCCTCATTGAAGCCGTTCGGCTCGCGTCTGTGGTATGTGGGCGCCGATGTTTTCCGCGGCGTCATGCCGCGGCCTCATTGAAGCTTCATCGTCGTGCTCCGTTCCGAGATCGGTTCCATTGTTTTCCGCGGCGTCATGCCGCGGCCTCATTGAAGCCTGCGATGGTGGCGCGCGAATCAACTCATGCGCCACGTTTTCCGCGGCGTCATGCCGCGGCCTCATTGAAGCGCGGCGTGGCGGGCATACACGCTAAGCGCCTGCCGCGTTTTCCGCGGCGTCATGCCGCGGCCTCATTGAAGCCGGCCGTCGAGGCTGCGGCAGATGGCGTTGGGGAAGTTTTCCGCGGCGTCATGCCGCGGCCTCATTGAAGCCCCAGCTGCAGGGGGGTCAGCGCACGCCTATTGACGGTTTTCCGCGGCGTCATGCCGCGGCCTCATTGAAGCCTCGGCTCCACGTTGCTGTGGAGCTGGATATTCCATGTTTTCCGCGGCGTCATGCCGCGGCCTCATTGAAGCGTTGACGACGGCGCGTCCGTCATCGGTGACTACGCGGTTTTCCGCGGCGTCATGCCGCGGCCTCATTGAAGCCGCTGGGGCGCTGAAATAATCACTGTGCCCCAGACGGTTTTCCGCGGCGTCATGCCGCGGCCTCATTGAAGCCGCGGCGCTCGCTTAGGCGGCCGCCACCCTGCCATCGTTTTCCGCGGCGTCATGCCGCGGCCTCATTGAAGCCCTATGCGTCTACCTCGAAGATGCCGGGCGCTGGGTGTTTTCCGCGGCGTCATGCCGCGGCCTCATTGAAGCTCCCGCGCGGCATACTCGATGGTGCGGTATTCCAGGTTTTCCGCGGCGTCATGCCGCGGCCTCATTGAAGCTCCCGTACCTGGTTGAAGAACTCCAGCAGGGTGAGCGTTTTCCGCGGCGTCATGCCGCGGCCTCATTGAAGCTCCCGTACCTGGTTGAAGAACTCCAGCAGGGTGAGCGTTTTCCGCGGCGTCATGCCGCGGCCTCATTGAAGCAGCGTACAGCGCGCGCGCATATTCCATCGCGTCGCGCGTTTTCCGCGGCGTCATGCCGCGGCCTCATTGAAGCTTCGGCCGCCGCTCGCAGTAGCTGTTGTACTGCCGCGTTTTCCGCGGCGTCATGCCGCGGCCTCATTGAAGCGAGATATACGCACAGGTATCGGGCCCATACGCCCGTGTTTTCCGCGGCGTCATGCCGCGGCCTCATTGAAGCCTGTTCACGTCGGTCGGCTGATAGTCTAGCTCGGGAGTTTTCCGCGGCGTCATGCCGCGGCCTCATTGAAGCCCGAGCAGCACGTACTCGGCGATCTTCGTGTCCCACAGGTTTTCCGCGGCGTCATGCCGCGGCCTCATTGAAGCGCAAATATCGGGCCAAGGACGGGATCGACTCTGATGTTTTCCGCGGCGTCATGCCGCGGCCTCATTGAAGCTTCGGTATACCTCCAAGCTAGCAACCGGAACTCCTCGTTTTCCGCGGCGTCATGCCGCGGCCTCATTGAAGCACTATATCGAGCAGGGTCACTCTGAACGCTTACCCTCGTTTTCCGCGGCGTCATGCCGCGGCCTCATTGAAGCTCGTCTCGGTCGCGATCCTGGCGCTTTGCGCCTGCTCGAGTTTTCCGCGGCGTCATGCCGCGGCCTCATTGAAGCGTCCGGTAGGCAAGAATCTCGCCTGCATCATTCTTGATGTTTTCCGCGGCGTCATGCCGCGGCCTCATTGAAGCGAATGATCCGGCAGGCATCCGGGAGCGCTATACGTCGTTTTCCGCGGCGTCATGCCGCGGCCTCATTGAAGCCTGGGCGGTCCGTCGAGTTGTTGCCCTTCGGAATACGGTTTTCCGCGGCGTCATGCCGCGGCCTCATTGAAGCTGGCGTGCTGCTCGATGTACGCGAGCAGCGACTCCGGAGTTTTCCGCGGCGTCATGCCGCGGCCTCATTGAAGCCCCAGCACAGGTCCACCGCTCGCGTCCGCTGGCGTACGGTTTTCCGCGGCGTCATGCCGCGGCCTCATTGAAGCCGGAGCTGCTGGCCGCCGCGATCGAGAGCCGCGAGGCGTGTTTTCCGCGGCGTCATGCCGCGGCCTCATTGAAGCAGGCCGAGCGAGCCCGGTGCCGCAATGGCGAGCGGCAGGTTTTCCGCGGCGTCATGCCGCGGCCTCATTGAAGCGTGCCGGCTACCTCGGAATGATCCGGCAGGCATCCGGTTTTCCGCGGCGTCATGCCGCGGCCTCATTGAAGCGCGGGGGCCAGCGCGTGCTCTACGTCGGGAACGAGGAGTTTTCCGCGGCGTCATGCCGCGGCCTCATTGAAGCATAACCGTTTTCGTCTGCCGCTGCTACGCCACTCGCAGTTTTCCGCGGCGTCATGCCGCGGCCTCATTGAAGCTGGCAGATTATGTCAACGACGCTCGCGCCCCGGAGGGCGTTTTCCGCGGCGTCATGCCGCGGCCTCATTGAAGCCGCCCAGCCACACGCCGGCACGCTCGTGCAATATGTAGTTTTCCGCGGCGTCATGCCGCGGCCTCATTGAAGCCGCAGCGGCCCCCGGTGCCGCTCCCGGACCGCGCGCGCGTTTTCCGCGGCGTCATGCCGCGGCCTCATTGAAGCCGCAGCGGCCCCCGGTGCCGCTCCCGGACCGCGCGCGCGTTTTCCGCGGCGTCATGCCGCGGCCTCATTGAAGCATCTGGATGAGCCGGTACGGCTCCGCCCCGGCCGTCGTTTTCCGCGGCGTCATGCCGCGGCCTCATTGAAGCGCGGCGGACACGCGGCCGTGCGTCGCCCACCGCCAATGTTTTCCGCGGCGTCATGCCGCGGCCTCATTGAAGCCGCTCGCTCCGCCACCCGGCGGAGCGAGCCATGCGGGTTTTCCGCGGCGTCATGCCGCGGCCTCATTGAAGCGGGTACATAGCGGCCCGTGCCAAGACGTACCCGGAGGTTTTCCGCGGCGTCATGCCGCGGCCTCATTGAAGCCTCGACGAGAAGATGACAGGGTGGCGGCCCAAGCGAGGTTTTCCGCGGCGTCATGCCGCGGCCTCATTGAAGCATCGACCGTGGCGCGCCCGTCGTCTACTACGACGCGGTTTTCCGCGGCGTCATGCCGCGGCCTCATTGAAGCTCGGAAGGGAAGTAGAGGAGGAAGAGGTATGAACGATGTTTTCCGCGGCGTCATGCCGCGGCCTCATTGAAGCTCGTGGCCCCGCGTCGGCCACGCGCATGGCAGCTACTGTTTTCCGCGGCGTCATGCCGCGGCCTCATTGAAGCTACTGGGTCTGCGTGCGCACGCCCATCTGCTCGACGTTTTCCGCGGCGTCATGCCGCGGCCTCATTGAAGCGATAGCCGTCTAGATAGACTGCTGGGACCATCTCCGTTTTCCGCGGCGTCATGCCGCGGCCTCATTGAAGCATGCACAACGGCGTGATCCTCGCGACTGCGGCGCTGTTTTCCGCGGCGTCATGCCGCGGCCTCATTGAAGCGCCGGATTGCCGAGCGGCAGGTTGTCCTTCGGTCCGAGTTTTCCGCGGCGTCATGCCGCGGCCTCATTGAAGCATCGACTTCCCTGTTAACTCGTTTAGCTTTTGCAGGTTTTCCGCGGCGTCATGCCGCGGCCTCATTGAAGCCACCTTCTGGAGTACTTTGATGAGCGTCTTGTATCGTTTTCCGCGGCGTCATGCCGCGGCCTCATTGAAGCCCCGTCGGCATCGGCCGGCACGACGCGGATGGCGCGGGTTTTCCGCGGCGTCATGCCGCGGCCTCATTGAAGCCAGCTGGACTCGGAGCCGTTGTAATCCGCCGCTCATCGTTTTCCGCGGCGTCATGCCGCGGCCTCATTGAAGCGAGGTAGACGCACAGCGCGCGCGCCCACACCCCCGTGTTTTCCGCGGCGTCATGCCGCGGCCTCATTGAAGCATTGGATCTCGATTCGGGGCCGTGTAAAGCCGACCGACGTTTTCCGCGGCGTCATGCCGCGGCCTCATTGAAGCCCCCCATTCATCCACCGTGGCGCGCGCGTCGTCCACGTTTTCCGCGGCGTCATGCCGCGGCCTCATTGAAGCACGATATAGATATCGGGGGGCTAGCACGACGAGGCGTTTTCCGCGGCGTCATGCCGCGGCCTCATTGAAGCACGGACTGGTGGGTTCTATTCGATCGCGATGGGTGGTTTTCCGCGGCGTCATGCCGCGGCCTCATTGAAGCGTTGAAGGCGGCATGGAAGAACTCGTGCCAGAAAGGTTTTCCGCGGCGTCATGCCGCGGCCTCATTGAAGCCATTCCGAGGGCTAGCACTGCAAGGTAGATCGCGCAGTTTTCCGCGGCGTCATGCCGCGGCCTCATTGAAGCCTCCTCCGACGCCGGCCACGAGCCGGCCATCGCGGCGTTTTCCGCGGCGTCATGCCGCGGCCTCATTGAAGCTCCTCCTTCTCTTACAGAAAGCAGCGCCAGTCTAGCCGTTTTCCGCGGCGTCATGCCGCGGCCTCATTGAAGCCCTCCTCGGAGCCGGAATTGCCCAGGTGTTCCTGGTGTTTTCCGCGGCGTCATGCCGCGGCCTCATTGAAGCGGACGTAGGACGCCGCGGCGAGCGTGCGGAGGCGAGTTTTCCGCGGCGTCATGCCGCGGCCTCATTGAAGCGACGGCTATGCGAACAAGCGCCGCATGCAGGCTGCACGTTTTCCGCGGCGTCATGCCGCGGCCTCATTGAAGCGATAGCCGTCGAGATAGACGGCCGCGCTCGGCGCCGGCGTTTTCCGCGGCGTCATGCCGCGGCCTCATTGAAGCTCTTCCGGCTCCTCAGCCGGCTCCTCGTCGTCTTGAGGTTTTCCGCGGCGTCATGCCGCGGCCTCATTGAAGCCGCCCAGCCACACACCAGCGCTCTCGTGCAATATGTAAGTTTTCCGCGGCGTCATGCCGCGGCCTCATTGAAGCCGCACCTGCCGCCGGTACCGCGGCCGGAACGCGCGCCGTTTTCCGCGGCGTCATGCCGCGGCCTCATTGAAGCACGGTCGTGCGCCCGTCATCCTCGGGCAGCTCCTGCGTTTTCCGCGGCGTCATGCCGCGGCCTCATTGAAGCCATTCTGGCTCTTTGCGTGGCCCCGCGTCGGCCACGCGGTTTTCCGCGGCGTCATGCCGCGGCCTCATTGAAGCCGCTGGCCCCCGTCGTTCCACACGCTCGGCTCGACCTGTTTTCCGCGGCGTCATGCCGCGGCCTCATTGAAGCAACGGGAAGTGCATCGGATTTCAGGCCGGACAGGCCCGTTTTCCGCGGCGTCATGCCGCGGCCTCATTGAAGCTGGACGAAGATGACGATGGAGCAGACGCCGGCGACTAGTTTTCCGCGGCGTCATGCCGCGGCCTCATTGAAGCCCCCCACTCGTCCACCGTGGCGCGTCGGTCATCCACGTTTTCCGCGGCGTCATGCCGCGGCCTCATTGAAGCGGGGTTGAGCTGGAGGTCGAGCCGGCCCACCACTCTGGTTTTCCGCGGCGTCATGCCGCGGCCTCATTGAAGCCAGCGTCCGGCATATATCCCGCCACGGCACCCGATGTTTTCCGCGGCGTCATGCCGCGGCCTCATTGAAGCATCGACCACGGCGCGCCGGTCATCCACGACGACGCGCAGTTTTCCGCGGCGTCATGCCGCGGCCTCATTGAAGCATGCGAGGCAGGCCCTCGCGAGCGGAGCTGGCGGCGGTTTTCCGCGGCGTCATGCCGCGGCCTCATTGAAGCATCAGTTCCCCAGTCTCTACCTCTCCCCACTCGTCGTTTTCCGCGGCGTCATGCCGCGGCCTCATTGAAGCCCCCCACTCGTCCACCGTGGCGCGCCGGTCGTCGACGTTTTCCGCGGCGTCATGCCGCGGCCTCATTGAAGCTCGCGACTGCGGCGCTAGCGACTGCTGGGCAGTCGGAGTTTTCCGCGGCGTCATGCCGCGGCCTCATTGAAGCTGCTGTTCTAGCGTTTGGGGGACCGTGATTATCTCGTTTTCCGCGGCGTCATGCCGCGGCCTCATTGAAGCCTCGGCGTCTTCGCCATCGCCACCCACGTCATCATTGTTTTCCGCGGCGTCATGCCGCGGCCTCATTGAAGCGTGAAACAGGGCTACCACGGCAGCCGCCGTATGGATCGTTTTCCGCGGCGTCATGCCGCGGCCTCATTGAAGCACGAGATGGAAGGTAAGTCTTCGCATGCTGCCCGATGTTTTCCGCGGCGTCATGCCGCGGCCTCATTGAAGCTACATCCTCAATGAAGCCGGCGGTATCTGGGAGGGGGGTTTTCCGCGGCGTCATGCCGCGGCCTCATTGAAGCATGTTCCGGGCGGGTAGCGGTGTTTACAGAGCTATCGCGTTTTCCGCGGCGTCATGCCGCGGCCTCATTGAAGCCGCGCCGCGCACTGGAATTCGCACTCGCTGCGGCGCGTTTTCCGCGGCGTCATGCCGCGGCCTCATTGAAGCCTCCTGGAGGGGCTGACCGGTATGCCTGCCAGCATCTATTGAGAATTGCGTAAATGGATGACGCCTCAAAAGAGCTCTGCCTGGCGCCAGAACGCCCTCACGAGCGTCGTGCGGCGCTGCATCGAGCGCAGACGGGAGCTGGCGTGATGGCGCAGCTCACCGAGGTCGCGAGCACAGAAGTTCGGCATGGCGTGCGAC
>Ga0070737_10003933_pt1 | contig 15373 bp, 15 predicted proteins | sample Coa_R1_10_FD_66438 | JGI IMG/M metagenome (GOLD analysis project Ga0070737, IMG submission 66438) | Surface soil microbial communities from Centralia Pennsylvania, which are recovering from an underground coalmine fire - Coalmine... | ecosystem: Environmental > Terrestrial > Soil > Unclassified...
GAAGGAGTGCAACGATGACCAGCTCCCGCAAGCAGCGGCGAGCCGTCGCCCGCTGGCATGCCAACACCCGCCAGTGGGCCACCGACACCGCCCGATCCCTCGCCCTCACGCTTTACCAGGACGCCGAGCCGCCGGTCACCCCCTATGACGTCGGCGTCGTCCTGGATCCCGGCGAGAAACCCTGGGTGGAACTCCTCGCCCACTGCTCCTTGGACCGGCCACTGCCCGGACCGCCGGGCGCCCCGTCCCCGCCCGCCATGACCGATTGGCTGGTCACCAATCGGCGCGTCATCGGCCGCTTCGCCGACTCCTCACTTCACGGCTGGCGCTGGGAATGGATGACCGGCTGCCTCATCGACCTCAGCTCCGGATACTGTCAATGGCCAATTGAAAGTCCCCGCTGGTGGCCAGTGAAAGTCCCCGGGCTTGGGTTGGTTGGTCATGGGTTGGTGGTGTGGTGGTTTGGTTGTTGGCGGGCTTCTCGCATGCGGTAGCTGTCGCCTTGGGTGACGATGACGACGGCGTGATGTAGGAGGCGGTCGAGGAGGCTGACGGCGGTGGTGTGTTCGGGGAGGAACCGGCCCCAGGCGTCGAAGGGCCAGTGGCTGGCGATGCCGAGGGATCGGCGTTCGTAGGCGGCAGCGACGAAACGGAACAGCAGTTGGGTGCCGGTGAGGTCCAGGGGGGCGAAGCCGAGCTCGTCGATGATGACCAGGTCGGCGCGCAGCAGGGTGTCGATTTGGCGGGCGACGCTGTTGTCGGCAACACCTCGGTAGAGGGCCTCGACCAAGTCGGCGGCGGCGAAGTAACGGACCCGCATCCCGGCGTCGACCGCCTTGTGGCCGGCGGCGACCAGGAGATGCGACTTGCCGGTGCCGGCCGGGCCGATCAGGCACAGGTTCTCTTGGGCCCGGATCCATTCCAGGGAGACGATGTAGTCGAAGCTGGCTTGGGGGACGCTGGAGAGGCTGACGTTGAACCCGTCGAAGGACTTGGTGACCGGGAAGCCGGCGGCTCGCAGCCGGGCTCGGGCGTTGGAGTCGTCTCGGGCGGCGATCTCGGCTTCGACCAGGACCCGGAGGACTTCTTCAGGCCGCCAACGCTGGGTGCGGGCGGTCTGCAGCACCTCGGGGGCGATGGCCCGGACTCGGGCCAGTTTGAGGCGTTTTAGGCCGGCGACGAGATCGGCGGGCAGGGCAGGCGGCGCTTCGGCGGTCATCCGAGGGCTTCGAGGCGGTAGGCGGCCAGGTCCCGGACCGGGACCTGGGGCAACGCCAGGTCGAGCAGGCCGCCCTCGCCGGCCGAGCGAGGGGCGTGTGGTCCGGCGGCCAGGATGGACCGCACGTCGGCGGCCTTGAACCGCCGGAAGCTTGTGGCCCGCTCCAGGGCGGCGACCAAAAGGTCGGTTCCCCAGGCGGCTTCCAGGCTGACGATTTCGCCGAGTTCGCTGGCCAGACGCTGCGTGCCGGCCGCCGCCGCGGCCCGCAGGAACGCCTCTGCTGGCGGGCCCAACGCCAGGAACGCCCGCTCGGTGTCGGTGCGGGCCCGGACCGCTCTGGCCGGGGTCCGTCGGGGACCGCCGTAGTGGTCGTCAAGGATCGAGCACTCCCCAGGGGCGACCAGACAGTGCTCGGCGACCACTTCCCCGGCCCGGTCCTCGATCACGACCCGTCCCTCTCCGGCCAGGACCATCACGTCGGTGCCGATCAGGCTTCGGGGGACCGAGTAGCGGGCGGAGCCGAACCGGATCGTGGACATCTTGTCGACCCGGCGACGTTCCCCCGCCCGCAACGGCGGCCGCAGCCCCGGCAGGCTCCGCAGCAGCTGACGTTCGGTCTCCAGCCGCCCGGCTGGGACGGTCATCGTGGTGGAGTGGACCCGGCCGTTGACTTCAACGCACCAGGCCCGGGCCGCCTCGTTCCCCTCGTCCAGGTCGACCCAAGGGCCGGCGGGGACGACCAGGTCGGTCTGGGCGTAGCCGCACAGGTTCTCGACCATCCCCTTGGACTCGGGATCGGCCGCCTCGCAAAAGTCGGGCCGGAACCCGTAGTGGGTGGCGAACCGCACGAACTCCGGGGTGGGGACCATCACATTGGCCACCACCCCGCCCTTCAAGCAGCCCATCCGGTCGGTCAACACCACCTTCGGGGTGCCGCCCAACGTCTCGAAACACTCGGCCAACAACCGCATCGTCGTCGACGCTTTCTGATCGCGGGCGACCCTGACGAACCGGAACCTCGACCAAGCCAACACGGCGCAGAAGATCTGCCAGCCGCCCTCGGTCGTCCAGTCGAAACACAGATGCTCCCCCGGGGTCGGCACCCACGGCCGATACACCCGCCGCCGGGCCCGCCACGACACCTTGGCCGCGGCCACCGCCCGCCGGAAACTGCGCTCCGAACTCCCATAGCCGACCGCCCGGGCCTCAACCAGCAGCCGCTTGGCCGTGATCCGCCCATCGGTGGCCCGCACCCGCTGAGCGACCAGATCGGCCACACCCGCCGTGACCAGCGGCCTCGCCGCCCGCCGCTTCCGTTCCGGCAGCTCACCAGCCCGGGCCGCCTCCAACACCCGACGAACCGTCTTGTGCGTCGTGCCGCACAACACCGCCGTCGCCCTATAGGTCCCCACCTGCTCAAAGGTGGCAACGATGTCCATACGCTCCCTCGCCGTCTTCAATGGCAACGTCCCCCCGGTCGACCGGTATCTGCTTGGCAGCGACACCGTCACCGACCGGGCGGGACACCCGGTGGATCACCTCAAGCCGGGGACTTTCCATGGCCACAGACGGGGACTTTCACACGGCCACGCGCAGATACGAGCACATCCACCTCGACAGCCGACGGCAGGAGTACGGAGCCGCGATCGGCTGGAGCGGACCGGCCATCGCTCCGCTCGCTGTCGCCGCGGTCTACCACCTCTACGGCAGTAGGGCGCTCCTCGAGCACCCCGCCTTATACGGGCTCCGACGCGAGACCGCTGCCGCCCGATCTGTCTCTCGCCGGCGAATCCCTGCACATCAGGCCTAACCGGGGAGCCAGTACGGCAGCCTCGGTCATCAGCGGAATGCCCTCGTCGCTACCGTCTCATGCTCTCCGGCCGACCGGTGAGGCTCGCACGCCGCCGTCTACCTCCCTTTATCCCTTCAGCCAGGTCATCGAGAGACTCGAGACCAGGTATGGCCCCGGAGGCCGACGGTTTGGTAGTGCGCACCGCCTCCGCAAGACCATCTCCCACCGCCGCACCGCCCCCACGGCGACCGCCCCAGACACGACCGGCCGGTCGCCAACCGGTGCTACGGGCCGTCAGTACGCGTCTTCATATCGAGGCGCGTTGGACTCCGCCTGCGTGTGGGGGTTCAGCTCCCTCATCGACGCGGGCATATCCCGCCAGACCCGTACAGGCATCCGGATCGCCCACGTTGTGGTCGGGTCCAGCCATTGGGCCACATACGGGATGGACAAACCGATCCGATCCTTAGACGTGGCGTTACGCCGCTTGCGGTGCCACGTCGCGCAGTGCACCACCGCCACCGACCCGGCCGGCATCTCCAGCGCCTTCTCATACGGCTCATAGTCCGTGTCCGTTCGGGGCGGATGACCGGCCGTATGGCTGAACGGCACGACGCCGGTGGCTCCGTTGTCGGCGGTGAAGTCGGTGAGAGCCCAGATCGTCTGCACCGAAGGGCAATCGCTGGGGTAGGGGCGGCCGTTCTTGTCCCACCACCCGGACACGGGCAGGTCGGAATGGAAACGCCCTGCCTCTTCGCCCGGTCTCGCCAAGAGGCGGCCGATATCTCCTATCATCTTGATGCCGCTGCCCAGCATGCCCTTGGCGATGGCAAGGACCAGGGGATGGGTGGCTCTGGTGATGAACGGATCCCAGTCACCACGGGCCAGATTGGCCAGGCACGAGCTGTCGCCGCCCGCCCCCTTTCCCAACTGCAGGTCGCTCAGCGTCCCGGCAGCATCGTAAGCCGCTTCTCTCGGCAAAAGACCCCGGACGACCGTATAGCCCCGGTCGTTGATCTCAGCCAAGGCGGTCGCGACCACCCCCTCGTCGATGGCAGGAGGATCGACCGCATCCGGCCGTCCAATTCTTCTGCGCGGTTGCACCCCTGAAGCCATGCCCACTCCTCGGTCTATGTCACGCTATCTGAGCGTTGGCCTCCACGAAAGGTCTTCATCTGCGGCGAGTAGGGCGGAACATCGATACCCCCGGTTGCTGAAGGGATCCTCCCCGCTAGAGTCTCCTCTCGCGCCAGGACGAGTTGATTTCCGCCAGGCTGCCGCAGTTACGGCGAGTGATCGTGAGTAGTTAGTACACCTCCTTTGGGGATCGATCGACTCATCGAGTCGACCACTTTTTGATCTCTCTTCTGTCAAGTAGAGTAGGCCTTTTTGGGGTCAAGGATCTTCTATGTCACAACTAGATGGACAAAGGCAAGAAGCGGTAAGGTTGCGAGCGTCGCGTTGCCCGCTCGACTTATAAGGAGATTCCCCCGAGCGAGCTGTAACCCAAGCGCACAGCGCTCTGCCGTCGGAGTCCCGACCCACTCGCGGACAGTACACAGGCCGTGGCGGGGGCGTCAAGGGATGGCTGCGAAGGCGCAACAGACGTGGGATCCATCTACCCTGGGGGATCGCTCCGCCGATGCGCTGAGCCCCTCGGCTGCGGCCGCAAAGGCGGCATGCTTATGGGCACCGATCCTGGCAAGCGGGACTCGTCTGTTGCGCTCGATACCGATGGGTGTCGCGGACCACTCCGCGGGCAACCGGCGGCGGTCCAGGTGCAGCCCGCCGCGCCACCCAACGCCCCACCCGACGACGATCCAGCCGGGCGAGGTGATCCGCCCGCCCGGCCACCGGCGCCGGTCTCGGGCCCCGGCCCGGGCGTGGAGCCCCAAGGGAGTTCCCTGACGCTTCAGGCGCACCCTCGGGACCTGCCACTGCTCCATCCGCTCACGCGGCGACCAGTCACCGATCTTTGAGTTCCGGGTGCTCTCGCCAGTTGCGCCCTCACCCGCGCCCAGCCCACGGTCCAGGCCCTTCACCTGGACGTGGAGGGGCTCCCCTACCCAAGGTCGAGCGTGCCCTGTATACTGCCTGCCAGCAAGCGCTCTCGTTACGCCATCCTTGGCCAGTCGGAAGGATCGACTGTTCGTCGCCTCAAGAGGAACCTGTTTGCTCTCGGACTCGAACTCAGACATCGTTGAACGAGCTGACCTCTGGAAGCTCGTTGCGACGCGCTTGCGCTTCGCAATCATCAGTCGGGAGTTCGAGCCCGGCGAACACCTCCGGGAGCTGGCACTCGCTCAGCGATTCGGCGTCAGCCGGGTACCCGTGCGCGAGGCCTTGATCCGCTTGGCCCATGAGGGGCTCGTCCGGGGCGAGCCGCGTCGTGGGTCGTTTGTGGTCGGTATGTCGCTGGCCGACGTCCGCGAGATTTATGACGTCCGGACGTTGCTCGAGGTTCATGCCAGCCGCCTAGCTGCGAAGGCCGCCACCTCCGACGATATTCAAAATCTCCGGCGGCTTCTCGGTAATCTCGACAACGACATGAAGAAGGGCGACTCTGAGGCGGCCGCAGCTGTGGATCTTGCCTTCCACCGGGAGATCGTTACGGCGGCCCATCACCGGCGGCTGCTGGCAACATGGGAGCCGCTCTCCGGCATCATCCAGACCATCCTCACCTTGACCAACGAGCACAGCACCGAGCACCGAATCATGTCCGCGCATCGCCCGCTCGTCGAGGCCATCGCTGCTGGGGACCCCGACGCGGCTGAGAAGGCCACACGTCGTTCGCATCGTGAGGGACTCAGAGCCGCGGAGCTAGGGTGGCCAAATGAGCCAACCGGCTAACATTGCGGCAGCCGGGCCGATGTGGACTCAGCGTGCGCCCGGCTACCTATCGTGGACCAAGGCCACGCGGATGAGATCATCGAGACTTTCGAACTCTCGTCGGACGGCAGCCGTGCCGACTCTGACTACGCTCTCGGCGTCATTCGGCGTCAGATAGGCCGTCGGTGACTTGCCGAAGACGCGGGCGAGGAGCAAAGCTCCCGTTTGTCGCACGACATTGCCTTCCGGACAGGTGACCCCCGAGGCAGCACAGTAGCCGCTCAAGAACTGCTGGGCCGCAGAGCGCAACACACCACTCGACTCTGGTAGGTGAATCGACTTCATCAGCAGGTGGTGAAGCATGAACGCGACATCGAAGATCGGGCTGCCGATGTGTGCAACTTCGAAGTCCACGACCCATACCATGGTGCCGCCAACGAGGACGTTCTTGGGCGCAAAGTCACCGTGGACGAGGCAACGTCGGTCGGCCAGCAGCTCTTCGAGGCACGCTAACATCTCCCCGGACAGGTCAGGACACCGCCTCGCCGTCGTCTCGAAATATGGCCGGCCGCGTAGTTCGAGAAAGCCTGTGAGGTCGGCAAAGTCGTGCCGCGCTTCTTCGTCGGTGACCGAGGCAGAATGCCACCTGGCGAGCACCCGTCCGAGAGCCGCCGCGACGTGTGCATCAACCTGTCCGGCCAGCAGGGCACGACGCCACTCCACCCAACCGGTCGGCGCGCAGGCCGCTACGATGACGTGCTCGTCGGCATCGTAGGAGATCAACTCCGGCACGGCCTCCGGTGTAATGCGGTGCAGGTAAGCCATGGCCCGCGCCTCAACGCCAGCCCTGCCCACGCTCGCAGGCCAAGAGTCGCTCACGTCCAGCTCCGGAAGAGGCTGCTTTACGACAAGTCGGAGGCGATCATTGACCACACGATACGTGACGGCACTGACCCCGCCACGCAGCTCCTGGATGTCCGTGGCTTCACCGTCCGCGACGATGCCCCTCCCCCGCAAGTAGTCGCCGACATCGGACGCCGAGGAGAGGAGACTCATGGCCGCGTTGCTCCGCCCACCCCCGCCATCGCGGCCGACCCGGCGAACGCTGCCGGGCTTAGTTCACGTTCGATGGCGAGGAGCCGGTTCCATTTTGCCGTCCTTTCGGAGCGGGTCGTCGAGCCGACCTTGATCTGGCCGGCCCCCCATCCGACGGCGAGGTCAGCTAGCCAACTGTCCTCTGTATCCCCGGAGCGGGCCGAGACCACGGTCGCATATCCAGCTCGGCGGGCAAGCTCGATCACGCGGCTCGCGCCCGAAACCGTCCCATTCTGATTGGGTTTCACGAGGACGGCGTTGCAGATGGCCTCGTCGATCCCCCGTTGCAGCATGGCCGGTGACGTCGTGAACAGGTCGTCCCCGATCAGCTGAACGCCTCCCAAGGCCTCAGAGGCGGAGCGCCACCCGGCCCAGTCGTCTTCTGCACAGGCGTCCTCGATTGAGATGATCGGGTAGGTGCGACGCCAGCTGTCGAGCAGATCCACCCACTCGTCGACGCCAAGTCGTCGTCCTTCCGCTCCAAGAACGTACTGGCCATCATGGAAAAACTGGGTGGCCGCTGCATCCAGCCCCACGGAGACGTCAGTACCGGGGCGCAGACCGGCGCGCTCGATCCCACTGCAAACCATCTCGATTGCCTCGGCGTTACTCCCCAACGGTACAGCCAGCCCGCCCTCGTCGGCGACCAGAGCGATCGAATGCCCGTGGTCAGCGGCCACGGAGGCGGTGCCGGCCCGGACGGCGCTCGCCATCTCCAGGGCCGAAGCGAACGTCGTAGCCCCGACTGGCACCGCCAAAATGTCCTGGATATCGATCATCCCGCCGGCATGAGCGCCCCCCGACAGGATGTTGACCATAGGCAGCGGAATGCTCGGAGCTGCACCGAGTCGGCGATAGAGCGGGAGATCCGTCGCCACGCTGGCGGCAATGAGGGTCGCCAGTGACACCGACAGCACCGCGTTGGCGCCGAGCCGGGAGAGATCCGGGCTGCCGTCTGCCGCCACCAGGGCTTGGTCGAGGCCTTCTTGGTCGGCGGGGTCGCGTCCGACCGCGACCTGCCTGAGAGGGCCTCGCACGGCGTCGACCGCGCTGCGCACTCCCAGTCCGCCGTACCGGCTGCCGCCGTCCCGTCGCTCTACGGCCTCTCGTCTGCCGACTGACATCCCGGACGGAACCGAAGCGGTCGCCTTCCATCGCGATGACACGGAGACCTTGCAGCAAACAGTGGGACGTCCCCTTGAATCGAGGATCTCCCATGCGTCGACATCAGTGATTACCAGCCCTCCGGTCCCGGCCATCTAGTCGACGGGCCCGAGTCCGCAGGACCCGAGGAAGCGTCGGGTTCGCATGGCGATCGGCAGCGGCGCATCGGGACGACACGGGAACATGTCCTGCTCGACGATCGTGAAGAGGTCGACGCCCAACCCTTCGAGCTGGCTCAGGAGCCCCGGCATGGCTGGCTCGCCGTGCGGAGGCTCAACCATGACGCCGAGCGCTACTGCTTTGGCAAACGGGAGATCTTCCTCCTGAACTCGCCGCCTGACGGCGGGGTCAACGGCCTTAAGATGCACGTAGCCGATTCGGCTCGGATACGACTGGACGAGCTTTGCATTGTCACCGCCGCAGTATGCGACGTGGCCGGTGTCGAGGCAGAGCGAGACGGTCTCTTCGGGCGTGTCGTGCAAGAGTCGCTCGACGGCTTCGCCCGTGGCGACGTGGGTATCCGCATGAGGATGAAATCGACACCGGACATCGAATTCCTCGGCGATACTCCGCGACAGCGTGGACAGGCCCCGCATGAAGTCCGCCCACTCGTCTGGGGTGAGGTCCCGCGACCAGGTAAGGGTGCCATCCTCGGCTCGGTAAGGCTCGGGTATCACCACGAGGTGCCGAGCGCCGAGCGCGGCGACCAGCCGCGCTGATGCTCGGCAGTCATCCAAGGCCTGGCGTAGTCCCTCCTGCCCGCGCTGCAGTCCGGTGATGACAGTTCCGCCGGAAAGTCGCAGGTCTCGGCCCGCGAGCTCTTCCCTCAGCTGAGCCGGATCAGTAGGCAGGTAGCCGTAAGGTCCTAGCTCAATCCATTTGTACCCAGCGGCGGCCGCCTCGTCTAAGAACTGGTTCCACGGGACCTGATTCGGATGGCTTGGGAACCAAACGCCCCACGAGTCCGGCGCTGTACCGAGCCTGAGCCTTGACAAGTCTTTCGCTTCTTCGGTCACTCCATCCCCCTTCTCGGCGGCACCGGTCATCGAGGCGAGTCCGTTAATCGCTCACCTGCCGAGACCGATGTCCTGCAGGAACTTGCGGCTGTGGACGGCATCCTCGAAAGGTCGACCTGTTCCCTGTGGGTCCGCGTCCTGCTCCACAGTTAGCCACCCACTGTATCCGACCGAGTCCAGTGCTCCACGGACCGCTGCGAAGTCGACGCCGCCGGCTCCCAAGGGACAGAAGACTCCGGCGCGGTAGGCCTTCCAGAACTCCCACCCACCCTCCGTCGCACGTAGGAGCACGGCGGGAGTGACGTCCTTGAGGTGGACGTACACGATGCGAGAGCCAAGCTCCCTAATCCTCGTCGCCGGGTCGTCGCCCGCGTAGAAGCTGTGCCCGGTGTCCAGCACGAGCCCGAGGGCGTCCCTATCGACCTCCGCCAGCAGACGGTCGGCGTCGACCCCCGTTTCGATCCCGCTACCAGCGTGGGGATGGAAGGCCACCCGAACGCCGACTGACCCCGCCTCCTCCGCGATGCACCTGATCGTTCGGGCGACGGCGAGGAGTCCGTCGTCGTCCATACTTCTGGGCCCATTGGTCGTTCTCGGCCCCGATCCTGTGATGACCCCAGGGATCACCACGAGGTACGCACCGCCGACGGCGCTCACGAGCCGCAACACATCGCGCGCCTCCCGCAGGGCGGCCACCCGTCCGGCCTCTGTGTGCAGTGGCCCCATTACGTAGCCGGCCACGAGGGTGAGCGATCGCGCCGCCAGTTCCTCGGCGAGCACGGCCGCATCGGTCGGTAGGTACCCGTACGGGCCAAGCTCGACCCCGTCGTAGCCGGACTCCGCGACCTCGTCCAGGAAAACGGACCACGGCGGCCGATCCGTCTCAATCTCCTTCTCCACCCCCCACGACGTGGGTGCGTTGGCGAGGCGGATCACTCGCGGGCCCGTATCCGAGTCATCGCATCCCCATCGCGTTGACTTCGCGGACCATGCGCTGGATCCGCGGCGACTCACTGTGGAGGAACGCGTCCGAGTAGATGTGATCGCGGGGCGTGTAACGTCGCGTGGAGCCGTCGGCTTGGCCTTTGGTCTTCGCGACATTTGCCTCGTAGACTCTTCGAAGGTTCTCATAGTCGGTGGTCTCTCGCGGCTGGGCCCCGAAGTTGAGTGTAAACATGCGCCGACCGCTGCGACCTCCGTAAGACGCGTGGAAGAGGCTTTGGTTGAAGAAGACCACGTCCCCAGGATCCGACTCCAGCGCCTGGCTGGGGATCTCGAAGCCGGCGACCCCGTAGGGCGACTCCCTCGGATCCTCCAGCGGCCATCGCTCCTTGAGCGCGTCCGCATACCCCGGATGATGTGAACCCGGAATAACCCGAAGACAGCCGCTGTCTCGCCTGACCGAGTCGAGATAGAAGGCAACCTTCACCCTTCGATACTGGTCCCGATTGTCGGGGTGCCATCTTGTATCGCCGATGTACAGGTTACCATCGGAGCCGACCCACACGAACTCCGGGCCGAGCAATTGCTCCAGGGCACAGAAGATACGATCGTCCTCTACCAGCCAAAAGAGGGCAGGGCACTGCTCGAGGAAGCCATCCACTTCCTGCCGCTTATCCCCTTCGAAATCTTTGCCACTACGATCGTCCGCCAACACGGCAGAGTACCCGTCAATGATCGTATCCATTTCAGCCTTGTCGAAGGCGTGCCGGAGAACGAGGAACCCGAAGACCTCGAAGAACCTGACCTGCTCATCTGTCAGCTGCATTCCGGTCATCGCAGCCCCATGGCATTGACCTCGCGGACCATGCTCTGGATTCGCGGCGAGTCGCAGTGGAGGAACGCGTCCGAGTAAATGTGATCTCGGGGCGTGTATCGCCGCACCGAGCGGTCGCCCCCCACCTTGGTGCGCGCAAGGTTCCAATCGTAGACTCGCCGCAGCCAGTCATAGTCAGACGCTTCGTGCGGCTTGGCTGCGAAGTTGAGTGTGAACATCCGTCGACCGGTGCGCCCCCCATAGGAGGCGTGGAAGAGTCGGTGGTTAAAGAACACCAGGTCTCCCGGATCCGACTCCAGCGGCTGGCTGGGGATCTCGGAACCGGCGACCCCAAAGGGCGACTCGCTCGCGTCATCCCGCGGCGAGTGGTCCCTGAGCAGGTCCCCATACCCGGCATGATGGGACCCGGGGATCACACGGAGACACCCACTGTCCTTCCTGACCGCGTCGAGATAGAACGCTACCTTTATCGATCGGTAGCTGTCGCCGCCGTCAGGGTGCCATCCCGTGTCCCCGACGTACAGGTTCCCATCGGATCCGATCCACACGAAGTCTGGGCCGAGCAGCTGCTCCAGCGCGCAAAAAATGCGATCATCCTCGACCAGGGAGAACAGGTCTGGGCGCTGCTCGAGGAACCCCAGAACCTCCTGACGCTTCTCGCCTTCGAAATCTCCGCCACTACGATCGTCCGCCAACACGGCAGAGTACCCGTCAATGATCGTATCCATTTCAGCCTTGTCGAAGGCCTGACGGAGAACGAGAAACCCGAAGACCTCAAAGAACCTGACCTGCTCATCTGTCAGCTGCATCCGAATGACCTCTCCGATCTGTTTGTTGGTCGGTCCGGGGGTCGACGAGCTCGGCCTTGATTCGCGTGAGGATGTCGGCGCTGGACTGAAGAGCCCGCTCCTCGTTCCCGAACACACAAGCGGTGACGATGCCATCGAAGCAGAGCCGCCTCAGCCCGCCGAAAAACGCGTCCCAATCGACATCACCCTGGCCGATGTCCAGGTGTTGATGTACTCTTGCGGTCGATCCTGCGGGATTGACCACGAATCGTAGACCCGACGACGCCCTGTGATTCATTGAGTCGGCGACGTGCACGTGCCGAAGCTTGGGGGCCGCGTAGTCGAGCATTTTGGCGACGTCACCGACTCCGTCATCGAGGTGGAACGTGTGGGGCGCACAGTACAGATAGTTTACCCAGGGAAGGTTGATCGCCGTGACTAGGTCGACGGCCTCGTCGTTGCGCTCGCAGAAGTCGTTGGGGTGGGCCTCCAAATTGAGAGCAATCCCTTCACGCTCGAACCAGGGGGCCAGTTCCTCCAACGACCGCCAGAATATCGCTTCGCTACGGTCGGGCTGCTCGGGTGAGCCGTTGAACTCGGAGTTCATTACGGGGCATCCGAGCGCCGCGGTGACCTCGATAGCCCGCTTCCAGTATCCGACGGCAGCCCGGCGATCATCTTCGTCGGGACCGGCCCAGCGGTAGAGCGGCAGGACGGAGGCCATCCGGATCCCGGTCTCCTTTAGGCTGGAAGCGACCTTCGCCACCAGATCGTCGTCAGCCCGGGGGTGCACGTAAAACGGTATGAAGTCAGGGCGCGGTGACAGCTCGATGTAGTCGTAGCCGAGGTCGCCGGCCAGGTGGATGATCTCCGGTAGTGGCTTGGCTCGGAGCATGTAAGGGTCGAGGGCGATCTTCATCGCTGGACCGTGGACCGAAGTTGGGCGTAGAGGTCGGGATTCGCGATGTCGTCAGTCCTTCCTCCGTTTAGTACCACCCGGATCCCGGCGGCCAGGTCGAGCAGGGTGGCTCGCCAGGCTCGGTGGGAGATCCCCATGACGTGTGGCGTCAACACCACCCCCGGGTGACCGAGGATTGGGTGCCGGCCGTCAGGCGGCTCCGGCTCATAGACGTCAAGCCCTACCCCACCCAGCCGGCCGTCGAGCAAGGCCCGGTACGTCGCATCGGGATCTAGCAGGCCACCGCGGGCGCAATTCACAAGTAGCGTGCCTGGCCTCACCCTGGACAACACGTCTTCGTCGACCAGACGACGGGTCTCTGGGGTGAGCGGCGCGTGCAGCGTGATGATGTCCGCTATCTGGGCGAGGTCGCCGACGGGCAGCGACGTGACGCTCGACCCGGGAGCGAGGTAGGGGTCGCTGACTACGACATGCGCACCGAATGTGCTCACGAGCTCCGCCACCCGGCGACCAATCCGACCGTAGCCAACGATGCCAACGGTGGCGCCGTCCAGGTCTCCGGGTAGAAGCCCCGACCGGTCTCCCCATCGGCCTTCGCGCACCAAGGCGGTGAGTTGGGCCAGGCGCTTGACCAGATGCAGCATGAGGGCAAGCGCACCTTCGGCAACCGCCCGAGTGCCGGCGTGCGGAGTGATTACCACCGGGATACCTCGGCGTGTCGCCGCTTCGACGTCGACGTTGTCCACGCCGACGCCCGTCCGGCCGATCACCTGCAGCCTCGGCGCCTGCTGCAAGACGGCCTCGTCGATGAGGGCGCTGCCCCGGGCCACAATGCCTGCTGCCTTGCCGAGCTGCTCCGAGGACGGCCGTCCGTCGGGCACGACCTCCACCGACGCCACGCCGCACAGGTGGCGCGCGAAGTCGTCCTCGACAGGCCCCAACGCCAGGACCGAAGGAAGCTCGCCTGCGGTGCGGTCGCAGGCCGGTGGCGTTGCTGAAACGCTCATCCGAACCACCGTTGGGTACCGAGGCCGATCTCGTACTCCTGGCGCTGTTGCTGGACCACGGGGTTGTCGGACACCTCCGCAGCAGCCACATCCCACCAGACCTCGGACGGTGGGAGGTTCTCGTCGGGATCCGTCTCCACCACGATCACCGATGGTCCGTCCTTCCGGCGGAACTCCTCCAGCGCCTGCCGGAGCTCCGAGGGAGTCGTCACCCGCCGGGAATGCGCTCCGAGACCGGCGGCGACCGCGGCGAGGTCCAGCTCGAGGTACTCCCCGGTGAGGGTGTTGTCCTTTTGGCTGCGGTGGCGAAACTCATTGCCGAAGCTTTCGCCGCCCCGTAGCAGTTGCAGTCTTCGGATCACCTGATAGCCGTGGTTGTCCGACACGACGACGGTGAGGCGCAGCCCCTGCTGCAAAGCGGTCACGAGCTCGGTCGGCTGTAGGAGGAACGTCCCGTCGCCGATCAGGGCGACGATCGCCCCCTCGGGATTGGCCATCCTGATGCCGAGGGCCGCTGGGATCTCGTAGCCCATGCATGAGAAGCCGAACTCAAGGTGGCAGTGGCGGCCGCCGGTCGCATCCCAGACCTTCAGCAGGTCGCCGACGGGGCCCCCAGAGGCGGCCAGGACGGTGTCGCCGTCCCGCAGTACGTCTTGGAGCACACCGATGACCTGTCCCTGGGTCATCGGCTGGGCACCGTCGTAGTGCAGGGCGGTTCGCCGCCTCGGGTTCCACTCGTCCGCGAGCTGGCGCACGCGGGCTTCCCAGCTCTCGCTCGGGTCGCAGCCGGCGACTTCGGCAGCCGCGTGCAATGCCGCGAGGCCAAGTTTCGCGTCGGCGACGACCGCCGTCGCTCCCTGCTTGGAAGCGTCCGCCGGCGACACGTTGATTGATGCAAACCGGACGCAGGGGTGAGCGAAGAGGGACTGCGAGGCCGTGGCGAAGTCCGTTAGCCGAGTACCGACGTGGATGACAAGATCTGCCTCGGAAGCGGCTCGATTGGCCGCCGGGGTGCCCTCCAGGCCAACCCCGCCGAGGTGCCACCACGCCGGGGCCGTAACTGAGCCCTTGCCAGCGAAGGTTTCAACCACCGGGATGCCGAACCGCTCCGCCAGCCTAGCCAGCTCGCCCTCGGCCTCGGCATATCGGACGCCTCCCCCCGCTACGAGCACGGGGCGTTCGGCGTGAAGGAGAAGGTGCGTCACCGCCTTCACCTCCTCCCGGTCGGGGGGAGGGCGTCGGATCACCCAGTCGCGCTCCTCGAAGAACTCCTCCGGGTAGTTGAACGCCATCGACTGGACATCTTGGGGAAGGGAGATCACGACCGCTCCTGTGTCGAGCGGGGAGGTCAGCGTCCGCATGGCCCGAGGCATCGCGGCCAGCAACTGCTCTGGACGGGTGATCCGGTCGAAGTACCGGGCGACCGGTCTGAAGCAGTCGTTCACCGTGACATCGGCGTACTGAGGATGCTCCAGCTGCTGCAGGACGGGACCCTGCCGCCTAGTCGCGTACGTGTCACTTGGGAAAAGGAGCACGGGCAGGCGGTTCACGGTGGCCAGTGCCGCGCCGGTCACCATGTTGGTCGAGCCCGGCCCGATCGACGTGGTGACGGCTGGCGTCGCTAGCCGCAGCGTCGCCTTGGCGTACCCGGAGGCGAGGTGGACGAGGGACTGCTCGTTGCGACCCTGGATGAACGGGAGGGTGTCTGCGGACGCGGCCAGCGCCTGGCCCATCCCGGCAACGTTGCCGTGACCGAAGATGCCCAGC
>Ga0070737_10003934_pt1 | contig 15372 bp, 12 predicted proteins | sample Coa_R1_10_FD_66438 | JGI IMG/M metagenome (GOLD analysis project Ga0070737, IMG submission 66438) | Surface soil microbial communities from Centralia Pennsylvania, which are recovering from an underground coalmine fire - Coalmine... | ecosystem: Environmental > Terrestrial > Soil > Unclassified...
CCGCAATTGATAGTGGCGCTGTAACGCTATCGCAAGGGGAAGCGGGGCCCGCGGATGAAGGACGGTGACCAAGCTCCGCACTGTCCGCCGCCAGGTGCCCCGGGAACCACGCTGGCTTCGGGTACGAGCTCTTCGGCATTTATCCGAGAGGTGCTTGTACAATAACCCATCCAGCGCCAGCGCAAGGCAGCGAAGCGCCCATCCTGATCAGGTACAATGGCAGCGTGGCAGGCGAAGCTTTGCAAAAGGCGCAGTTTCGACCAATCTCGGTGAACACCGCCGCTGCGAAAGGGCATTGTCGATGAGGTTCGGACTGTACGATATCAACCTGGGTGCCTGCGCGCGGCCCCAAATTGCGGCGGCTGTGGCGCGCGCGGCCGCGCAGCGCTTTGCCGAGGCCGGGGTGCATCGGCTCATTTTGCGGCCTCTGCTGGGCTGCGATGAATCAGCGGTGATGAAGTTCGTGCGCGCAGCCGCAGTCGAGCTGGTCGGGCAAGTTTGAGCGTTAGCGCCGCTCGCCTCCAAAGCAGGGAGGCCCGCAGTTTGATTTTTCGCGGCTGTGCGATAAACCAGTTAAAAGCTTATGGAGCCGGATGCCGCGATATGCGAGGTTGCGCGGCGGGGAGAACTGCGAATGAAACTTGGACTGTTCCTGATGCCCAGCCATCCGCCCGAACGCGACTTGCGCGCGGGCCATGAATGGGACCTCGAAGTGCTGCGGATGGCCGACCGCCTGGGCTACGAAGAGGCCTGGATCGGCGAGCATTTCACATCGCCGTGGGAGCCCAATCCCGCGCCTGACTTGCTGATCGCGCAGGCCCTGACCCAGACCAGCCGCATCAAGCTCGCCCCCGGCGCCCATCTGCTGCCCTACCATCAGCCGGCCGAGTTGGCGGTGCGCGTCGCCTACATGGACCATCTGGCCGGCGGGCGCTACATGCTGGGGATCGGTTCGGGCGGCCTGCCCAGCGACTTCATGCTGTTCAACGTCGATGCCGCCTCGGGGCAGCAGCGCGACATGGTGCGCGAAGCGCTCGATATCATGTTGAAGGTTTGGACCAGCCAGACCGAAGTCGAGTTCAACAGCCGCTACTGGAAGGGCAGGATTAGCGCGCCGCTGTACGGCGGCTTGCTCAAGCATCATATAAAACCCCTCCAGAAACCCCATCCGCCGATCGGTATCGCAGGCATCAGCTACAAGTCCGAATCGCATAAGCTGGCCGGCGAGTATGGCTTTCTCCCTCTTAGCCTGGACATGGACGCCGCGGTGCTGAAGACGCATTGGGAGGCGGTGGAGGAGGGCGCGGCGCGGGGCAAACGGGCGGCCCGGCGCGCTGATTGGCGAATTGTCCGCGACATCTTCGTCGGCGACACCGATGCGCAGGCGCGCCAAGATTGCCTGGCCGGCGGCGTCGGGCGTAACTGGCGCGAATACCTGCTGCCGCTGTATCAGGAGTTGAAGTTTGTCAGTTTCTTCAAGCACGACCCGTCGGTCGCCGATGAGCAGGTGACCCTGGAGTACCTGCTTGAACACAACTGGATTGTCGGCGCGCCGCACACCGTGGCCGAAAAACTCGCCACGCTCTACCGCAATGTCGGGGGTTTCGGCTGCCTGCTGATGATGGGCGCCGATTGCGCCGATAATCCCCAGCCGTGGTTCAAGTCGATGCGCCTGATGGTGGAGCAGGTGATGCCGCGCCTGGCGCATCTGCTCGGCCACGATAACGGCGCGGAGGTCCGCGCGGCAAAATAGCGCCAGGCTTTTCGATCGTGGCGAAGCGCTCCAATCAGGTCGTGATTGCGCCGGCCGAGCTGTGGCCGATGTTGCAGCGGTGCGACGCCTTCGCCGCATTCAGTGGCCATGAACGGGAGTCCTTCGAACACGCACTCGCGCACGAGTACGGGATGGTGGTGCGGCGCTTCGCGCCGGGCGAATTGATCTGCCGCAAGGGCGAGTTCGAACTCGACCTGTGCATTGTGCTTGAGGGGCGTGCGGAAGTTCACGATCACGACCAGCGCGGCGTCGAAGTGCATACGGTGTATGAGGCCGGCAGCATCTTTGGCGAGTTGGGCGCGATGGGCGGGCGGCCGCGCTCCTTCGACGTTGTCGCGGCGGCCGACACACTGATCTTTTATATTCCGCGCCACGCGCTGAAGTACCTGGAAATCAACCAACGCGCCCGCGCCATCCTGGCCGCTCGCTACCGCGAGCGGGCGGTGCGCGCGATGACCGGGCGGGTCGAGTTGTTCAACACGGTGCCCGAGTCGTTCGTCGACGAATTGATCCCGCACTGCCGGATCGTGCGCTACGACCTGCGCGGCGTGCCAATCGTGCAGCAGGACGAAGAAGTCGACGGCTTTTACATCATCCTGGACGGCTTCGTCCAAATCGTGCGCCATCGCGCCGACGGCCAGCGCCGGGTGTTGGCCTATCTGCGCGAGGGCGAGTATTTCGGCGAGATGGCGCTGCTCGGCACGGGCCGCGCCTGGGGCAGCGCGTTTACCGCCGGCAAGTGCGAACTGATCAAAATCGACAGGGCCGGATTTGCCGAACTGTGCCGCGGCTATCCGGCGGTCGAGCGCGCGATGCGCGAAGCGATTGCGCGCCAGCAGGAGCAGGAGAACACAATTACCGCCGAGCTGTCCGAGCTGCTGGAAAAGAGCGGCCAGCTCGGCGTAATCCAGTCCGACGCGCTGCTGGTGATGGATCTGGATCGGTGCATCAAGTGCGACAACTGCGTGCGCGCCTGCGAGTCGCTGCACGGGCGCAGCCGGCTGATCCGCAACGGCGTCCAGATCGGCAAATACCTGGTGCCCAGCGCGTGCCGCCATTGCGACGATCCCAAATGCATGAGCGCGTGCCCGACCGGCGCGGTCAAGCGCCGGCCTGAAGGAGAAATATACTTCAAGTACGATCTGTGCATCGGGTGCGGCAACTGCGCAATCGCCTGCCCGTTCGACAATATTACGATGATCGACACGCCCTCCTTCGACAAGGCGCAGGCGCGCAAGGCCGCGATCGCCGGCGGCCGCGATTTCTTCCGCCCCTATCCGCTGGCCCAGCATCAGGCCGCCGGCAGCCTGCTGAGCCGCCTGTTCGGCGGCGAGGGCGAACGGCGCGAGGCGGCGGGGGAGGAGCAGGCACACGTTCCCCCAAGCTTTCCGATCAAGTGCGACCTGTGCGACGGACTGCCGTTCATGGGGTGCGTGCATAGCTGTCCCACCGGCGCGGCAATTCGCATCGAAGCCGCCGAGCTGTTCGAGGAAATTCACGCCGTCAGCGCCAAGTCGCATATCCGCAAGGCGCAGGAAGGGGAATAGAACGTGGCGCACCCGATGCAGCGCGATGCCGCGGCGGGCGTGCACGTGCCCGCCGCCCACGTGCCGCGCCACCATGGCCGTCTGACCCTGTGGGCGATCGGATGCGCCGCCGCGGTCGCCGCAATTCATCTGGCGGCACCCGCTTATGCCGCACGGCTGGGCTCCTGGCGCAGCGGCGTTTTGACACTGGCCGCCCTGGTGCTTACTTCCACCTACACCATCCGCAAGCGATGGATGTGGTTGACCGTGCGCATCATGCGGATCGCGGCGCGGATGCCGCACCGGATCGCCCATCGCCTGCTGATCGCCGACCGCCTGGAATCGTGGCGCCTGTATCATGTCATGCTCGGCGTCGGCGTGTTGCTGCCGTTTGGGTGGCATATCGAACAGGGGGCGGGTGCGAGCCGCCTTGAGGCGGCGGTGGCGGCAGTGGCGGCGATGTTGATGCTGAGCGGACTGGCGGGAACGATAATCCAGGACTTCCTGCCCCATGCGATGCGCATCCGGCCGGCCCAGGAAGTCCGTTTTGAAGACGTCGAAGCCGCGCTGCACGACCTTTACGTACAGGCCGAGGAAGTAATTTTGGGTCATTCCGAAGCGCTGGTGCAGTCCTACCTCAAGCACGTCCGGCCGGTGATGGTCGGCACGCGTCCGGCACGCGCATTATTTCTTGCCACGCTCAGCGGCGCCGACCCGGCGGCACCGGTCGGCGCGCGATTGCGCCAGTGCGGCGCGCAAGTGGCGGATGAAGCCGAGACCTGGGAGAAGTTGGTGACGCTGGCCGAGCGCAAGGTGCGGCTTGATCACAACCACTTCAATCTGTCGCTGAGCGTGGGCTGGATGCGGGTCCACATCGCGCTGGCGATTGCGCTGGGCGCCTTGACCGTGTTCCACATCGCCGGGGTGTTTTACTTCGCGGGACTATGACGCGGCGCGCTCGTTGGTTGGTTGCGGGATGGGCCGCGCTCATCGTGCTGGCCGTTCTGACCATGCCGCGTGGGAGTTATCAGCCGGGCAGGCTGCTGGCGGCGCACGCCGGCTTCGATGCGCAATGCGCCGGATGCCATCGGCCGTGGCATGGTGCGGACAATGGCCGATGTATCGCCTGCCACGGCGACTTTGCCGCCAACAATCCGCACGGCGGCTATTACGTGTTCGACGACAAGGAGGGTCTGATCGCAGGCCGCCGCCTGGTTACATTCAAGGACAACCTGAGCTGTCTCAGTTGCCACGGGGAGCATCGCGGCCGCAATGCCGATGTCCGCGTGCAGGCGGCTTTTGCCTGCACCTGGTGCCACAAACATCCGACGATCGATGCCGTGAGCAAGCATCGCGGCGACAACCTGGCGCGCCACGAGAGCGCCAGTCAGATGTTCGCCCGGCCCTTCAACCATCTTCAGCATCGGCTGCTGATGGGGCTTCAGGCGGACAATTTTCCCAACGGCTTTGACTGTGCGACCTGCCATCAGGTGACCCCCGTCGTGCCGGGCGCTGCCGACAAGATGACGATCGCGTGGCGGCCGTGCGCCTTTTGCCACGCCAGTCCGCAGGTGCCGTCGCTGGCGCTGTCGGCGGCGCTGGGCAAGTCGCCGGCGGCGCTGCCGTATTCAGGCGTGGTGCGCACGCTGCACATCAACGCGGTGTTCAATCATTCGCGTGGCCATTTGCAAACGCCGTGCGCGCAATGCCACTTGAAGGTCTCGGAAAGCGCCAGGCCCGGCGACGCCAACTCGCTGCTGATCTCGCAATGCTTCACCTGCCATGCCCATCAGGAAGCAGCCCCCCACGCGCGGCCGCGCCAGGCGGCCCGACCGGGTAGCGGCAGCGCCTTTGCCGCGGCGTTCCGGGGCGCTGCGATTGCGGGTGAGACACACCGCGTCGTTGCCTGCGGCCAATGCCATTGGTTCCACATCCACGGCGCGCTGCCGATCCTTGACTTTACCCGGCCCGCGCTCAAGCAGCCGCCCGGCGGCAGAGCCGGCGGTGAGTTCGCGCCGTGGGGCATCGGCACAATTGCAATTGTCATTGTCGGGCTGTGCGGGATTGCCTACACGATGTTTCTGCCCGCGATGGAGGAGCATCATGCCGCGGTGATGGAGACGGCGCCCCAACGCATCGTCAAGACCCCGGTGCTGGACGACACCTATCAGACCAGCATCAAGGGTCTGTACATCGTGGGCGAGATGGGCGGCACGGCGTCGATCAATTTGGCGATGCGCTCGGGGCGCCAGGTGATCGAGGCGATCGCCGAGAACTTCAAGCATTCGGCCGCACCGCCTCAGTCAGGCGTGTACGACGTGCTGATCGTCGGATGCGGTCCGGCGGGGCTGGGCGCCACCGCCACCGCCAAGGCGCACGGGCTCAACTACGTAACTTTGGAGCGGATGACGCCGGCCAGCACGCTGCGCACCTATCCGCGCGCCAAGTTCGTGCAGGCCACGCCGATCGACATTCTGGAGTACGGTTCCTTCTTTTTGGAGGGCGACACCACGCGCGAAGATCTGGTGCGCGAGTGGGAGAAGATCATTTCGCAGGCCAGGCTGGTCATCCAGGATCGCGAGGAGGTGGTCGCCGTCCAACCTACGGACGGCTGCTTCACGGTCAGGACGGCGCAGGGACACCAATTCAAGGCGCGATGCGTGGTGCTGGCCATCGGTCTGCGCGGCCATCCGCGCCGCCTCAACGTTGCGGGCGAGGTGCCCGGCCGGGTCCATTACCAGCTCATCGAGCCCGATGACTTCCGCAATCAGCGCATCCTGGTGGTGGGCGGCGGCAATGCCGGTGCCGAAGTGACGCAAGCGCTGGCCGCGGCCCATCTGGGCAACCAGGTCAGCTATTCCATCCGCGACGCGGTGCTGAGCAAAGTGACGCACGAGAACGCCGAGAAGGTCATCGCGCTGCAGCGCTCCGGCGCGATTACGCTTTATCCCGCCACCGAGGTCAGGGAGATCAGGGCAAAGACCGTGGTGTTGCAGCCGACTACGGGACTGAGCGCGGAGGGGCGCGCGGCAGCCGACCGTGTTATTGAATTGGAAAACGACGTCGTATTCGCCATGCTGGGCGCTGAACTGCCGATCCGCTTCCTGGAGTCGATCGGCATCAGGATGGAAGTCAAGCATCGCTGAGCGGCTTGACGGCGCCATGACGGATCGAGTCAATTAGGCCTTAAGTAGACGTTTGCGGAGTGTGAGAGATAGCAAGTCAGGCGGGCCAGGGAGCGTAATGCGATGAAGGTTGGCGTTTCAGTCACCATGATCAACACCAGCGGCAAGCGCGATGAAGATATCTACCGCGACGAGCTGGCGATTGCGGATTTGGCCGAGCCGCTGGGTTACGACTCGATCGGCGCCGTCGAGCATCACTTTACCGGCTACGCGATGATCCCCAATTGCGTGCAATTGCTGACCTTTCTGGCGGCACGCACCAGACGCGTGACGCTGGTCACCACGGTGATCGTGCTGCCCTGGCACGACCCGGTGCGGGTGGCCGAGGAGATGGCGATGCTCGATGTGCTGTCGGAAGGCCGCACCATCTTCGGCTTCGGCCGCGGCGCGGCGCGCACCGAGTACGAAGGCTTCCGCATCCCGATGGAGGAGGCGCGCGAGCGATTCAAGGAGACCTGCGAAATCGTCATCCGGGGTCTGACGCAGGACAGCTTTTCCTACCAGGGCCGCTACTTCAACATCCCCGAAATCCAGATTCGCCCGCGCCCGGTGTCCAATCCGGTCGAGCGACTGTACGCCGCGGCGGTCAGTCCGGAGTCGGGCGAGATGATGGCGCGGCTGGGGCTGGGCGTCTTCATTATCGCGCAAAAGGATTGGGACAGCGCGCGCGAGGACCTGCGCCGCTACCAGGAGACCACCCGCAGCATGGGGCTGAGGCCGCGCCCGCCCATTGTGCAGACCCAGGTGTCGGTTGCGGAAAGCGAGCAGGAGGCCTGGGACGACGCCAATCGCTATCAGGCCGAGACCTTCCGCGCCATCGATCAGCATTACGGCCATACGCGCGGCGCGCTTCAGGGAGTGAAGGGCTACGAGTTTCACGCCCGGATGGCGAAGACCTACGCCAAGCTGACGTCTTCTCCCGAAGAAATCCAGAAAAAGGCGCTCCAGCACTATCTGAGCCTGGGCGTGATCGGAACGCCCAAGCAGTGCCTGGAGAAGCTGGAGTACATCCAGCAGAGGATGAACACCGATCACTTCCTGTTCGGGTTCAGTCACGGCGGATTACCGCTGGCCAGGGCGCAGCGCAGCCTGCGGCTTTGCGCCGAGAAGATTCTGCCCCGTCTCAAGCATGATCCTGCGTTCGCGCCGCGCCTGGAGGATTAGAGCGCGACGCGAAGAATGCGCGCTTGCTTGCGCCTGGCGAATCAGTCGCCCTCACCATAATCGTCCGCCAAAACCGATTGTGGCAGAGGGAAAACAAGCAGAATTCGAGGAGGGCTTTACACCATGCCTGAGAGCATCATTACGCCGATTCCCGGCTTTCATCAGGTGGCCTACGTGACCAACGACTTCGATCGCGCGCTGAAGGTATTCGCCGAGGTGCATCGCGCCAAACAATTCATGGAGCTGCGCGACATGCGCTATCCGACCGGACCCGGACGCGAGGCGCATTGCAACATCGGACTGGCCTATGTCGGCGCCACTGAGTTGGAGGTGATCCAGCCGCTGGGCGAGGATGTGCAGATTTACCGCGACTTCCTTCCTCAAGACGGCTTCGCCATCCGCTTCCATCACATCTCGCGATTCCTCGATACCCGTCAGGATTACGATCGGCAGTTCGCCCTGTTCGAAAAGATGGGCAAGCGCTTTCCGATTATCGGCGAGTTTGCCGGCCGCGCCAGCTACTTTTACGCTGACTTCCGCGCCGAGCTGGGCCATTACATCGAGTGCATCACCTTCACCGCCGAAGGACGCGAGTGGGTCAAGTCGATTCCGCGCAACTGAACGATGTGTCGGCGGGTTCGATGCGTCGCGCACGGTCGTTCGGTGAGTGAAGCAGGATGGGACTTTTGTCCTATATCCAGCCTCAGTAAGACTGCGCTAACGTGGCATCCCGAAGCGCAATGCCGTCAACGGGATGGTCCAAGTGATATGACATTGCCGAGAAAGCGCAGGTCCGGGCCGCTGCTGGCTTCGCTCATCATGAGCCTGATTGTTTCCAGCGTACCGGTGCTCGACGGATGCTCGCACGGCGAGGAGCAATCCGCGCCGGCGGCGCAGCCAACTCCCGCCGCGGCCGCATCGCCGGCCCAGGTGTCTGCGGTTGCGATGGCACCGGCGGCGAGTTCGCCCGCGGCGGCGCCGGGGCCTGCGCCGGGCGGCGCAACGGCTGAGCAGTTGCAGCAACTGGTTGCCCCGATTGCACTCTATCCCGACATGCTGATCGCGCAGATTCTGGCGGCGTCGACCTATCCGACCCAGGTAGTCGAGGCCGACCGCTTTATGAAAGAGCATCCGGGGTTGGCCGGCGAGGCGCTGGCCGCCCAGATCAATCCGCAGCCATGGGATCCGAGCGTCAAGTCGCTGTGCCAGTTTCCCTCCGTGCTCAAGACCATGAGCGAGAGCCTGGCGTGGACCTCCGCGCTGGGTGAGGCGTATTACAATCAGCCCAACGACGTGATGGCGGCGTTGCAGGTGATGCGCAAGCGGGCGATGGACGCCGGCACGCTGAAGAGCACACCCCAACAAAAAGTAGAAGTGCAGCAGGCGCCGGCATCGGCAGCACAGGGTGCGCAGCAAGCCGCGCAACAGCAGGTGATTGTGATCCAGCCCGCGCAGCCCAACACGGTTTATGTGCCGGCCTACAATCCGTCGACCGTGTATGGTGCGCCGGTGGCGCCGCCGCCCGGATATTCGAGCACCGAGGTGCTGGCTGCCGAGGTGCTGGGCTTCGGCGCCGGTGTGCTGCTGGGCGCGCTCATCAATAACGGCCACAACGATTGGGGATGCAACTGGTACGGCGGCAACGTGGTGTACAACCGCAACATCTGGATCTCCAATTCCAACTTCGTGCCGGCGCGGTGGGGATACCCGGGTTATCGGCCCGGCTATCCCGGCTACCGGCCGGGCTATCCGGGCTACAGGGCCGGCTATCCCGGAGGCTATCCGCCACGCCCGATACCATATACCGGCAAGCCGCCGCAGTTTGCGGCCAACGAACCCAACTTCAAGCCGGAGACGCTCCCCACGCGTCCGGTCGTTACTAGACCTGCCGGCAGGCCGGCAGCCCAAAGGCGGGCGGGTGGCAAAGCGGCCGGCAACATCGTGGCGGGCGGACCGGTGAAAAGACCTGGCCCGCCGACGGCGCGGCCGGCCAACAATCCGATGCGCGGCTACGGCGGCGGCGCAGGGTGGTCTGACGTCGGCGGGCGAGGGGGCGGCGCGTTCGGCGGCTATCAGCCCGGCGGTTTCGCGCAGGCGGCGAGTAATCGCGGCAGGGCCAGCTTCGGCGGAGGATTCAGCGGCGGCGGGCGCAGATTCGGCGGCGGACGCGGGCGTCGATGATGGAGCGAAGGAAGGCCGGCGTGCGGCATTGGACCTTGGATGCCGGGCCGGCACATGTTTCCCAACAGGAAATAGAATAATGCTACATTCAGTTATACCACGCGCGTCGGCCGTGGCCGCGGCGCTGTTTTTTTGTCTGATGGCGCTGTGCGGGGCAGCGCTGAAGCCCTCGGCGGCCGATGATTCCGTGCAGCGGGTTTTCGCCACACCCCAGACGGCCGTCGAGGCGCTGGTCTCCGCTGCCCAGGCCGCCAACCCCAAAGCGGCGATAGTTCCGGTGCTCGGTCCCGACGCCGACAGGATCCTCTCTTCGGGCGATCCGGTCGCGGACGCCAATGCGCGCAAACGCTTCGTCTCCGCGTACCGCCAGATGCATCGCCTGGCCTACGATAACGATGGCCGTGTCGTTCTGTACGTGGGCGCGGACAATTGGCCGCTGCCGATTCCGTTGGTCAGGAAAGGCCATGGATGGGCATTCGACACCGCGGCCGGCGAGAAGGAATTGATTTACCGGCGGATTGGCACCAACGAGTTGTACACCATCGACGTCTTGCACAACCTGGTGCAAGCGCAAAACGAATATGCTGAGCAGGCGCGCGCCGCCAGCGGCATGGCGCAGTATGCGCAAAAGATTCTCAGCGACCAGGGCCGGCGCAACGGCCTGTATTGGCCGGCCCAGGCGGGCGGGCCCGAAAGCCCGATCGGACCGCTTATCGCCAAAGCAGTCGCGGAGGGCTACAAGAGAAAACAGGGGGGTCGGCCGGTTCCGTTTCACGGCTATATCTATCGGGTGCTGAAACAGCAGGGCAAAGACGCGCCCGGCGGAGCGCGCAGCTACGTTCGCGATGGCCGGATGACGGAGGGGTTCGCGTTTTTGGCCTATCCCGCCGCGTATCGGTCGTCGGGCGTGATGACGTTCCTGGTCAACCAGGACGGCGATGTACTGCAAAAGGATCTGGGACCCGATACGGCAAAGCTGGTGCAGGCAATAGTGGCGTACAATCCTGACAGCAGTTGGCAGGAGGCGGCGCCCGGCGGCGTCCAGCCCCAGGAGATTCCGCCTGAAGAGGCGCAGCCCGCCGCGGCGCAGACACAGGCTGGCGCGCAGTAGCGGCGATCGCAGGTGATTCGGCTTTGGAAGCGGTTCCACAGCAGACAACTCCGCCGGCGCCCGGTGCGGGACGAATTCAGGTGTGGATCGTCGGCGCCGCCGTGACGCTGTTGGCGCTGGGATGCCTGCTGATTTTGATGCCCTTCATTTCGGCGGCGTTGTGGGCGGCGATTTTGTGCTTCACCACCTGGCCGCTGTTCCTGCGCCTGGAGCAGATGGTCGGCGGACGGCGCGGCCTGGCGGCACTGATCGCGACGCTGGCGCTGGCCGCCACCATCGCTGCACCGTTCGTCATCCTGGGCTCGACGCTGGCCAGCAACCTCAGAGATTTGACCGCCGCCACTGAGAAGCTCTACGAGGCCGGGCCGCCGGCGCCGCCGGAGTGGGTGGCGCGCATCCCGCTGGTCGGGAACCGACTCAGCGATTACTGGCTGACGCTGACCCAGAGCAGCGCCGCGCGCTTGCAGGAGCTGGCCAAACTACTGCCCACCGTCAAGACCATTGCGGTGGAGGGCGGCAAGATCGTGGGTAGCGGCATCATGCAGATCCTGCTCAGCCTGTTTATCGCGTTTTTCTTCTACCGCGACGGCAAGACGCTGGCTGCGCAGCTCAGCGCGGGCATCTATCGAATCGGGGGCGATCGCGGCAATGAGTTGCTGGAGCAGGCCGGCGCCACGGTGCGCGCAGTGGTTTACGGTATCATCGGCACCGCACTGGTGCAGGGCGGCCTGGCAGCATTCGGGTTTTTGATCTCCGGTGTGCCAGGCGCGGCGTTTTTGGGCTTTGTCACTTTTCTGGTCGCGATGATCCCCGGCGGACCGCTGCTGGTCGCGCTGCCCGCGGCGTATTGGCTCTACTGCCAGGGCTCTACCGGATGGAGCATCTTCATGATCGCCTGGGGAGTGATGGACAGCAGCATCGACAACGTCATCAAGCCGCTGCTCATCAGCCGCGGCGTCTCCACACCGATGATCCTGGTGATGCTCGGCGTGTTCGGCGGCGCGCTGGCTTTCGGTCTGATCGGATTGTTCATCGGTCCCACGGTGTTGGCGCTGGGCCACACGCTGTTGCTGCAGTGGACTTCCGCGGTCGTTCTGAACCCCGAGCCCCAAACGGCTGCTGGGCCCCAGCGCGCTGAAGTGGCCGCAGTCAAGCGTCCCGCCCGCGATGCACACGAAGGCACGGCGTGAGGCGACCTAACCTGTTCTCTAAGGGAAAGGCGAGAAAGCGGTTTCCAGGTCCCCCTTCCTTTCAGGGAAGGAGCTAGGGGTTAGCTCTCCGCGCTCAGGGGTTAGGTCTCTGCGCTCAGGCGATTGCGCAGCAGCCTGCCGGGCAGCGCGCCCGTGTGTTCGCCGTTGCGCATCAGCACCTCGCCGTTTACCACCGTGGCCAGGATGCCGGTGGATTTCTGCTTGAGGCGGCGCGCGCCGGCGGGCAGGTCATATGCCAGTTCGGGCAGTTGGGGCATGATGGTGTCGGGATTGAAGATGACCACGTCCGCGGCCCATCCTTCGCGCAGCAGACCGCGTTTGCCCAGTCCCCAATGGTAGGCGGGGACGAAGGTCATCATGCGGATCGCCTCTTCCAGCGTCAGCGCCTGGCGCTCGCGCACCCAGTAGGCCAGCACGAAGGAATGCATCGACGCGTCCATCAGCTGCGAGACGTGGGCGCCGGAGTCGGTAAAGGTCGGCACGGCGCGCGGCTGGCGCATGATGTCCAGCACCATGTCGAGGTCGTCGTTGGCGATGGTCTGGAAGAAGAACTGCCTGAGATGTTTGGCCAGGGCGGCGTCGATAATCACCTCGACCGGGTCCTTGCCCTGCTCCTGCGCGATTTCCGCGATTGAGCGGAAGGGCGGCAGCGTGCGATCCATCAGGTAGGTGTGCCGGTAGCTCATGACGCGAGCTTCGGCGCCCACCGCCCGGCGCTCCTCGCGCGCCTCTTCGTGTGCGGCGGCAACCAGCTTGCGGCGCATTTCGGGATTGCGCAGCGCCGCTTCCTGTTCGGCCAGCGGCAGTTTGCGGACGTCGCGCCATACCGGCATCCGGTCGTAGGGCAGATGCGTTTCGAACGACAGCACCACGCCGGCGATCTTGGCCAGCATCTGGACAAATATCCGCCCGCCCAGCTCGGCGGCCTCTTCGGCCAGCTTGAAGTAGTGACGCCAGTAGTCGGGCGCCTTGCGATTGCCAAAGATACCGAAGGTCACCGGCACACCGGTGTCGACCGCCAGAGCCTTGAGCCGGTCCAGGTAGTCGCGGATGCGCTCGGGATTAAGTCCGGTGTCCTCGCCGGCGATTTCAAAGACCCCTGCGTTGAGTTCGCCCATCACGCCGACCAGTTGACGGACCTCCTCCCATGTGGCCAGGCGGCTGGCGACCGGTTTGTGATCGGGCGTCTGATGGTTGCGGGTGCGCGAGGTGGTAAAGCCGATGGCGCCGGCGCGGATCGCGTCGCGCACCTCGCGCTTCATCGCTTGGAGGTCATCGGGCGTAGCCTCGTCGGTGAACGCCCGCTCGCCCATCACATAGGTGCGCAGCGCGGAATGGCCCATGTAGGCGGCGTAGTTGATGCCCTTGGGGGTGCGCTCGACGGCGTCCAGGTACTGGGCGAAGGTCTCCCACGACCATTTGATGCCGGCCTCCATCGCCTCGGGTGCGATGTCCTCGGCGCGCTCCAGGTTGCGCATCACCAGCAGCTTGTCCTTCTCCGCGCACGGCGCCAGCGAGAAGCCGCAGTTGCCCATCACCACCGACGTCACGCCGTGCCAGCACGAGCAGGTGCCGATCGGATCCCAGAAAACCTGCGCGTCCATGTGGGTGTGCCCGTCGATGAGGCCGGGGGCCACGACGTGGCCTTCGGCGTCGATGACCTCGCGCGCCGACTCGCGGAGTTTGCCGATGGCGGCGATGCGCCCGGCGGCGATTCCCACGTCGGCACGGTAGCGTGCCATCCCCGAGCCGTCGACGATCATGCCGTTGCGAATGATCAAGTCGTATTGCATGGGCCTGCCTCCCGATAGGGAGCCGCCAAGCGACGCGGCGCCCGTTTAGCGATTGCCAAGACGGTTGTTACCACTCTTATTTCAAAACACGCGTTTAGGAGCAAGGCGCAGCGTGGCGGCCCTTGCAAAACCCTGGATCGGAGATTAATCCTCGCCGTGGGTCCGCACGCGGACGGCTGGCGCGAAGCATCGCTGCGAATTGACCTTCGGGGAGAATGAAAATGGCGCGCACGCTCAATGTTATCGACGCTGATGGCCACGTGCTCGAACCGCCGGATTTGTGGCTGAACTACCTCGACCCCAAATTCCGCGACCGCGCCCCGCGCATCGTGCTCAACAAGCATGGTAAAGAGACGCTTGAAATCGAGCCGGGAAGGATTCTGCCGATGCCCGAAGGCGCGGGCGGAATCGGCGCCGCCGGCGCATACGGCGCGCGCGAGAGCAGGAAGGTTTATCCCAAGCGCTATATCGACGCCCGCAAGGGCGGCTTCGATCCGCACGCGCGTATCCCCGACATGGACGCCGAAGGGATCGACGCCGTCTTCCTCTATCCGACCCTGGGGCTGTTTATCGCGTGCATCGACGACCATCCGGAACTGGCGGCGGCGGATTGCCGTGCCTACAACCGGTGGCTGGCGCACTACTGTGAGGCGTATCCCGACCGGCTCTTCGGTGTCGCGATGCTGCCGATGGCGTCGGTGGAGCTGGCGATCGAGGAGATGCGCTACGCCGTCAGGGAGCTGGGTTTCCGCAGCGGGTTCATCCGCCCCAATCCCTACGGCAAGCGCACGCTGCACGACCCTTCGCTTTACCCGCTGTGGGAGGAAGCCCAGAACCTGGACTTCGCAATCGCAGTGCATGGCGGCGCGGCCTCGGGGATGGTCTCGCTGGGCGAGGATCGCTTCCGGGGCTTTGCCACCGGCCATTGCGCGACGCATACGTTTGAGATGATGGCGGCGGCGATGAGCTTTGTGATGTGCGGAATCTGCGACAAGTTTCCGCGCCTGCGCGTGGCGTTCCTGGAAGCCGGCGGCGGATGGATCACCGGATGGCTGGACCGGATGGATCGCCATGTCGATGACGTCGGCTTCAACGACACCAGGCTCACGACGCGTCCCTCCGACGCGTTCCGCCGCCAGTGTTTCATTTCCTTCGAGCCCACCGAGACCAGCCTCACGCTTTTGGCCGAGCACATCGGACCCGACCATATCCTGTGGGCGACCGACTATCCGCATCCCGACGGCTTCATCGACGCGCCCGGCATGATCCGCAAGATGGGGTTGAAGCCCGAGGTATTGGCGGCGGTCATGGCGGAGGGAGCCAGGAAATTCTACGGGCTGAACTGAAGACCTAACCCCCGGCCCCTTCCCGAAACGGGAAGGGGAGATAGAAATGGTTCCCCTTCCCTTTCAGGGAAGGGGCTAGGG
>Ga0070737_10003936_pt1 | contig 15371 bp, 20 predicted proteins | sample Coa_R1_10_FD_66438 | JGI IMG/M metagenome (GOLD analysis project Ga0070737, IMG submission 66438) | Surface soil microbial communities from Centralia Pennsylvania, which are recovering from an underground coalmine fire - Coalmine... | ecosystem: Environmental > Terrestrial > Soil > Unclassified...
ACGACGTCGGGTCCGCCGGTGGCCTCGCTGATGGGGGCGCCGGGGGCGGCCGCCCCGGGCGAGAGGATGAGGAGGCCGTCGTGGCCGGCCGGTTCGGGCAGGCCGATCTCGCCGGGGGCGCAGAGCATGCCGTTGGACCACTCCCCCCGCATCTTGCGCCGCCCGATCTCCATGCCGTTGGGGAGCACGGCGCCGATCCGGGCCAGGGGGACGAGGTCCCCGACCTCCATGTTCCAGGCTCCGCAGGCGATCTGCAGAGCCTCGCCGTCGCCGTCGCCGGCGTCGACGTCGACCAGGCGGATGCGGTCGGCGGCCGGATGGGGCCGGATGGCGAGGATCCTGGCCACCACTACTCCCGGCAGCTCGGCGCCGACCCGCTCGACGCCGTCGACGACCAGGCCGAGGCCGGAGAGGGTGTCGGCCAGCTGCTCGACCGGCTGGTCAAACGGGGCGTAGTCGCAGAGCCAGGACAGCGGGGCGCGCATGCGTACCTTTCTTCTCTCTTCGTGACGGCGGGGTCAGAACTGCCGGAGCAACCGGAGGTCGTTTTCGAGCAGGACCCGCATGTCGGCCATGCCGGCCCGGATCATGGCCAGCCGGTCGATCCCGAACCCGAAGGCGAAGCCGGTCCACTCCTCGGGGTCGACGCCGACGGCGGTGAGCACGTTGGGGTCGACCATGCCGCACCCGCCGAGCTCGATCCACCCCGAGTGCGAGCAGGTCCGGCACCCGTCGCCGCCGCAGATCGGGCAGGTGACGTCGAACTCGGCCGACGGCTCGGTGAAGGGAAAGTACGAGGGTCGCAGCCGCGAGTGCATGCCCGGCCCGAAGAAGGTCCCGGTGAAGGCCTCAATGGTCCCGGCCAGGTCCCCGAAGGTGATGCCGCGGTCGACGACCAGGCCCTCGATCTGGTGGAAGACGGGCAGGTGGCGGGCGTCGGCGGTGTCCCGCCGGTAGCAGCGGCCTGGGGCCACCGCGTAGACCGGCGGCTGCTGGGCCTCGAGCAGCCGGACCTGGACCGGCGAGGTGTGGGTCCGCAGCATGACCGTGCCCGGGTCGCCCACGTCGAGGTACAGGGTGTCCCACAGGCTGCGGGCCGGGTGGGCCGGCGGCATGTTGAGGGCCTCGAAGTTGTACCAGTCGGTCTCCGCCTCCGGACCCTCGGCGACGGAGAAGCCCATCCCGACGAAGGTGTCCTCGAGCTCGGCCCAGGTCTGGGTGACCAGGTGGAGGTGGCCCCGGTCGGGGGGGCCGCCGGCGCCGACGGCGGCCCGGGCGCCGGCCTCGTCGGTCTCGGTCAGGTCGAGCCGGTCGGCGGCCAGCCGGTCGGCCCTGGCGCCCGCCTCGAGCTCGCCCCGGCGGCCGGCGGCCAGGGTCTGGAGCCGCTCCCGCACCTGGTTGATGTCGGCGCCGACCGTCCGCCGCTCCTCGGGGGTGAGCCCCCCGAGCCGGGAGTTGAGGCGGGCCAGGGGCGACCGGCGCCCGAGGACCGCCTGCTCGGCGGCCCGCAGTTCGTCGGGGGAGGCGGCCGTCCCGAGGGCGTCGGCGGCTTCCTTTTCCAGGCTGGCCAGGTCGGCGTGGATGTCGGTCACGATGCGGTCGGCTGCTCCAGATCCATGACGGGCAGGGTAAAGGCGAAGACGGACCCTTCGCCCGGAATTGATGAGGCGACCAGGCGGCCGCCGTGGGCCTCGACCAACCCCCGGCTGATCCACAGGCCGAGGCCGGACCCGCTCGGGCGCCCGACGCTCCGGTGAAAGAACTTGGTGAACACCTTGAGCAGGTCGGCGGCCGGGATGCCCTCGCCCCGGTCGGCGACCCGGACGGTGACCCCGCCCTGCTCGACGGTGCCGGTGACGGTCAGCCCGGTCGGCGAGGCGTACTTGCAGGCGTTTTCGAGCAGGTTGGACAGGACCTGCTCGACCTTGTCGGGGTCGGCCCACACCCGGGGCAGGCCGTCCGGCCAGGAGGTGGAGGCCTGGAGCTCCGGGTACTCGAGCCGCACACGGTCGATGACGGTGGCGGCCACCGCGGGCAGGTCGACGGGCTGGCGGCGCAGGACGAGCCGTCCCGACTCGAGCCGGCTGATGTCGAGCAGCTCGCCGATGAGCCGGGTGACCCGGTCGGCGTCGTGGTTGATCTGGGTCAGCATCATCTGCTTCTGGTCGTCGGTGAGCCGGTCCCAGCGGTGCAGGAGCAGGCTGCTGTAGCCCTTGACCGAGGTGAGGGGCGAGCGCAGCTCGTGGCTGACCGTGGTGACGATCTCGACCGCCCCACCGGTCGTGGCCCGGGCCCGGCGGCTGGCGTCGCGGAGGCCGAGCACCGCTCCCTCCACCGCCCCGCCGGCGCCGCGCCGCAGGGCGCCGGTGAGGGCCACCTCGACCCGCCGGCCGTCCCGGTGCCGGACCGACACCAGCTGCTCGGCCAGGGCGGTGACCGTCGGCAACCGGGTCGCCGGCGGCCACCCGCCGGCGCACAGGGCCCGGCCGTCCTCGCCCCGGGGATCGAGGCGGTCGGGTCCGAGACCGTCGCCGGTCAGCTCGCCGGGGCTCCAGCCGAGGAGGCGGGTGACGGCGGCGTTGGCCGCCACCACCCGGCAGTCGGCGTCGAGCACGAGGGTGGCGTCGGGCAGGTGGTCGAGGGAGACGCCGGTCGGCGAGGCGGTCAGCACCGGGCCGTCACCGCCCGGCGCTGGCGGGCGGCCTCGAAGCACAGCACGGCGGTGGCCATGCCGACGTTGAGCGACTCGGCCCGGCCGGTCATGGGGATGGTGACGAGACCGTCGAGCCGCTCGGCCGCCGGTCCGGTCAGCCCGTGGGCCTCGTTGCCGACCACCAGGGCGACGGGCGAAGCCAAATCGGCCTCGACGTAGTCGACGCCGCCCCGGGCCACCGCCCCCAGACGGCGCAGCCCGGCCCGGCCGACAGCGTCCATGGCCTGGTCGGTGGCGACCCCGTTGACGACGGGGACGTGCAGGACCGCCCCGGCCGAGGCCCGGACGGTCTTGGGGTTGAAGGCGTCGACGCAGCCGTCGCAGAAGACCACGCCGCCGGCGCCGGCCGCCTCGGCCGAGCGGACCACGGTCCCGGCGTTGCCGGGGTCGCGCAGGTCGCTGCACACGACGAGCAGGCCGGGTCCCCGGCCCAGGAGCTCCTGGAGGGGGACGTCGACGGCCGCCACCACCGCGACGAGCGGCTGGGGCGAGACGGTGCCCCCGACCCGCGCCAGCACGCCGGCCTCGAGCGGCCAGACCCTGGCCCCGGCGGCCAGGCAGCGCTCGGTCAGCTCGATCTCGGCCGGCGTGGCAGCCGGGTCGACGTACACGGCTTCGATGGCGGCGCCGGCGGCCAGCGCCTCGCCGATCACCTTGGCCCCCTCGGCCACGAACGCCCGCTCGGCGTCGCGTGCGCTGCGGCGCCCGAACAGGCGCCGCAGCCGCTGGACACGCTGGTGGCGGTATCCGAGCGCGACCGGTGCGGTAGGCACGGCGGGGCCGGGCCCGGTGGCCCTGCTCCTGCTCAGGCGGACGCCGGCTCGGCGGCGTCGGCGGCCGGGGCCGCGTTGCGGGCCACGTCGACCAGCTGGGTGAAGGCGGCCTGGTCCCGGACGGCCAGATCGGCGAGGACCTTGCGGTCGACCTCGACCCCGGCCTGGCGCAGGCCGGAGATGAAGCGGCTGTAGCTCATCCCGTTGGCTCGGGTGGCGGCGTTGATGCGCTGGATCCACAGCTGCCGGAAGTCGCCCTTGCGGGCCCTCCGGTCGCGGTAGGCGTACTGCAGCGAGTGCAGGACCTGCTCGTTGGCGGCGCGGTAGCTCCGGCTCTTGTTGCCGAAGTAGCCCTGCGCCTGCTCGAGGGTGGCACGGCGGTGCTTCTTGCTGTGAACGGCGCGCTTGACCCGGGCCATCACATGCTCCTTTCGTTACGGGGTTGGCTCAGCGACCGAGCCGGCGGCGGACGGACTGGGCGTCGGCGGGCGCCAGGTCGGTCTCCCGCTTGAGGCGGCGGGTGCGTACGGACGCCTTCTTCTCCAAAATGTGGTTCATGTTGGCCTGGCGCCGGCGCAGACGGCCGGTGCCGGTCACCTTGAAGCGTTTGGCCGCGCCGCGGTGGATCTTCATCTTGGGCATCAGGGGGGTGCTCCTGGTCGGTCGGAGAGTCAGTCAGTCGGGGAGGATGAGGCGGCCGGAGCCCCGCCGGCCGTCGCCTTGCGTCGGTCGGGAGCCAGCACCATCACCATGTTGCGGCCGTCCAGCTTGGGTTCGGCTTCTACCTTGGCCACCGACCCGACGGTCTCGGCGACGTGGTCGAGGATCTTCTTGCCGAGCTCGGGATGGCTCATCTCACGACCGCGGAACATGATCGTGATCTTCACCTTGTGGCCGTCCCCGAGGAACCGGGCCACCTGCCGGGTCTTGGTGTCGAAGTCGCCGGTGCCGATCTTGGGCCGGTACTTCATCTCCTTGATGCTCGTGCTGGTGGTCTTCCGCCTCGACTCCTTGGCCCGCTGGGCCGTCTCGTACTTGAAGCGGTTGAAGTCCATGATCCGGCAGACCGGGGGGTTGGCGTCGGGGGCCACCTCCACCAGGTCGAGATCCATCGACCGGGCGATGGACATCGCCTCAGGCAACGGTTTGACCCCGAGTTGCTTGCCGTCCGAATCGATGAGACGGACCTCCCGAGCCCGGATACGCTCGTTGATCCGGTGCTCGCTCTGGTCAGGTGCAGCGGCTATGCGACATCACTCCTTGATGTTCAGACCCCGCCCGAGGGAACACCAAGGGACGGGCGTCGAGGAAGCAACGCCCGCCTGTCGGCGACCATTGAACCCGGCTCGCACGGACCCGAGGGACCGGCGGACGGGTGGGGACCGAGGTCCCGCTTCCTGTCTTTGGTTTTCAACGTAGGGTAGCGCAATGAGCACGCTTTGGACGCCCGACGGAGAACGACCGGTCGGCCGCCACGATCAGAGCCCCCCTCCGGCCCCGCCGGCCGGCCCGCCGGGAGGGTCCGCCGGCGAGGAGGAGCTGAGCCAGGAGGAGCTCGAGGCCCAGATGGCTGAGCTGCGCGAGCAGCTGGCCAACACCCCACCCGAGATCGTGATCGCCAACCACGCCTTCGGCCTGTTCGAGCTGGCCACGCTGCACCTTTCCCTCCAGCCGCCCCAGCTGGAGGCGGCCCGCACCGCCATCGACGCCTGCGGGGCCCTCATCGAGGGGATGGCCGGGCGCCTGGGGGAAGCCGAGCCCCAGCTGGTCGACGGCCTGGCCCAGCTGCGGCTGGCCTTCGTGCAGATCCGGGCCGCCGCCGGCGGCGACCAGAGCGACCCAGCCGCCGGCGGCGGCTCGCAGCCGGCGTCCTGATCCCGCCGGCGGCGGCCAGAGCGGCCCGCAGCCAGGTCCGCTTCGCGGACCAGGCGTCCTGATCCCGCACCCGAGGGCCCAGAGCGGCCTGCGACCCGGTCCTGATCCCGCACCCGGCGCCGGCGGCGCGCCGGCCTCCTTTCCCCTAGGACGGGGTGACGGCGGCGGCCTCCCACCGCCCGCCCCGGCCGGCCCGCACGCAGAAGCGGACCGGGGTGCCGACGGCGATGGTGCGGGTCCCGTCGGCGATCTCCACGCAGTGGAACCCGAGCTCGGCCCCGTCGTCGGCCCGGACCGTCCCGAGGCCGACGTCGGCGTCGAAGGCGGCCACCACGCCGGTCCTCACGGGACGATCTTGGAGATGGGCAACTCGATGATGTCGTTGGCGCCGTGGTCCTTGAGGGCGGGGATGAGCACGTTGATGTCGTGCTTGGGCACCACCGCCTCCACCGCGTAGCTGTCCTCCCCGAACAACTTGGACACCGTCGGGCTGCGCATGGCCGGCAGCTGGGCGATCACCTTCTCCAGGTCGCCGGCGGCCACGTTGAGCTTCACCAGGACCCGTGACCGGGCGACCAGGGCGCCTTGGAGCAGGCTGCGGAGCTGTTCCATGGCGTGGCGCTTTTCGTTGTCGGCGTAGGCGACCGGGTTGGCGATCAGCTCGGTGTAGGAGGTGAGGATGGTCTCGATGATCCGCAGCCCGGCCGCCCGCAGGGCCCGGCCGGTCTCGGTGATCTCGACCACCGCGTCGGCGATCTCCGGCACCTTGGCCTCGGTCGCCCCGTAGGAGAGGCGAATGTCGGCGTCGACCCCGTGGGCAGCCAGGTACCGGGCGGTGAGCCCCGGGTACTCGGTCGAGACCCGGGCCCGCGGGGGCAGGTCGGTGACCTGCTGGTAGGGCGAGTCGCTGGCCACGGCCAGCACCACGCTGATCGGCCGGGAGGTCTTCTTGCTGTAGCGCAGCTCGGCGAGGGTGGCCACGTCCGAGGCCGTCTCCTCGATCCAGTCCCGGCCGGTGATCCCGACGTCGAACAGGCCTTCGGCCACGTAGCGGGGGATCTCCTGCGGGCGCAGGATGCGCACGTCGGTGACCCGCGGGTCGTCGATGGTGGCCCGGTAGTCGACCGCCGAGGTGCGGGTGACGGCCAGATCGGCCGCCTCGAACAGCTCGAGGGTGGCCTGCTCGAGCGAGCCCTTGGGCAGGACGAGTCGCAGCATCGCTGTGCCTACCCGGCCACGGCGCCCGGGAGGCGCCGGTAGAGGTCGGCCAGCTCGATGGCCGACACGGCCGCCTCGTAGCCCTTGTTGCCGGCCTTGGTCCCGGCCCGCTCGATGGCCTGGTCGATGGTCTCGGTGGTCAGCACCCCGAACACGACCGGCACGCCGCTGTCGATGCCGGCCCGGGCGATCCCGGCCGCGGCCTGGCCGGCGACCAGGTCGTAGTGGCCGGTGGCGCCGCGGATGACCGCGCCGAGGGTGATGACGGCGTCGTAGTGGCCGCTGCCGGCCAGCCGGGCCGCCACCCCGGGGAGCTCGAAGGCGCCCGGCACCCAGGCCACGTCGACGGCGTCGTCGGCCACGCCGTGGCGGCGCAGCCCGTCCCTGGCCCCGTCGAGGAGGCGGGTGACGATGAGGTCGTTGAACCGGCTGGCGGCGATGGCGAACCGCAGGCCGCGCCCATCGAGGTGCCCCTCGAAAACCCGGCCGCCGCCGGACGGCCCGGACGGGCCGGAGGTCCGGTCACCCGAGGCCATGCTCGCCTCCTTCGCCCGACTCGCCGCCCTCGTCACCGGGCCGGTCCTCGGCCGGCGCCGGCGGGGCCGCCCCGGAGGGCGGGTCCTCGGCGACGGGCCCGTCGGCGTGCAGCAGATGGCCCATCCGCTCCCGCTTGGTCTGCAGGTAGTGCACGTTGTCGGGCGTGGGCGCGGTCACGATGGGGACACGGGAGGTGACCTCGAGGCCGTAGCCCTCGAGGCCGCCGCGCTTGGCCGGGTTGTTGGTCAGGAGCCGCATGGTGGTGATCCCGAGGTCGACGAGGATCTGAGCGCCGATACCGTACTCGCGGCTGTCCACCGGCAGTCCAAGCCGCACGTTGGCGTCGACCGTGTCGAACCCGTGATCCTGCAGCTTGTAGGCGTCGAGCTTGTTGACGATGCCGATTCCCCGCCCCTCGTGGCCCCGCAGGTAGACGATCACCCCGAGGCCCTCGGCGGCGATGAGCCGCATGGCCTGGTGGAGCTGCTCGCCGCAGTCGCAGCGGTTGGAGCCGAACACGTCGCCGGTGAGGCATTCGCTGTGGACCCGCACGAGGACGTCGTCCTTGCCGGCCGGCTGGCCCATCACCAGGGCCAGGTGGGTGCGGCCGTCGATCTCACTGTCGTAGGCCACGCACTCCCACTCGCCGTAGTCGGTGGGGATGCGGGCGGCCGCCGCCCGGTTGACCAGCCGCTCGGTCCGGCGCCGGTAGCGGACGAGGTCGGCGATGGTGACGAGCAGGAGGCCGTGCTCGGCCGCGAAGGCCTCGAGCTCGGGCCCGCTGGCCATGCCCATCCGGTCGGCGCTGACCAGCTCGCAGAGGACGCCGGCGGGCGGCAGGCCGGCCAGCCGGGCCAGGTCGACGGCGGCCTCGGTGTGGCCGGCCCGCTGCAGGACGCCGCCGGGCCGGGACCGCAGCACGTGCAGGTGCCCGGGCCGGGACAGGTCGGTGGGCGTCACCGTCGGGTCGACCAGGGCCAGGGCGGTGGCCGAACGGTCCCGGGCCGAGATGCCGGTGGTGGTGCCGTGCCGGTAGTCGACGGTGACGGTGAAGGCGGTGCGCTGGGCTTCGGTGTTGTGCTGGACCATCAGCGGCAGGTCGAGCTCGTCGGCCCGTTCGGGGGTGACGGCGGCGCAGATCAGCCCGGAGGTGTGCTGCACGATGAAGGCCATCGCCTCGGGCGTGGCGAAGCTGGCGGCGACGATCAGGTCGCCCTCGTTTTCCCGGTCCTCGTCGTCGACGACGACGACCATCTCGCCCCGGCCGATGGCGTCGATGGCTTCCGGGATGGTCGCAACGGGCATGGTCGCTCCTGGCGCCGGCCGGCGAGGCTCGCCGCCGGGCCCACCGAGCGTACCGGGACCCCGCGGCTTGGGAGGCGGTGGGGAAAGGAGGCTCAGTCTGGGTGGGGCTGGTACGGGCTCTGGACCCCGGCCTGCAGCAGGCGCTCCACGTACTTGGCCACCACGTCGACCTCGAGGTTGACCCGGCTGCCGGCCACCAGGGCGCCGATGGTGGTGACCGCCGCGGTGTGGGGGATGATGGCCACCGAGAAGGTGTCGTCGACCACGTCGACCACCGTCAGGCTGCAGCCGTCGACGGCCACTGACCCCTTCTCGACCAGGTACGGCAGCAGGTCGGCCGGCACCCGCACCCGCAGGGCGGGGGCCGGGTCCACGACCACGCCGACCCCGTCCACGTGGCCCTGGACGAGGTGGCCGCCGAGGCGGTCCTCGGGTCGCAGCGGCCGCTCCAGGTTGACCCGGTCGCCCGGGGCCAGCTGCCCGAGGTTGGTGCGCGACAGGGTCTCCCCCACCGCCTCGGCCGCCCACCAGCCCTCGCCGACCTCGACCGCGGTCAGGCAGCAGCCGTTGACGGCGATGGAGTCGCCGACCCGGCTGCCCTGGGCCACCGTCGGCCCCTCGATCACGAAGCGGGTGACGCCGCCGGTCGGGGTGGCCGACCGCAGCCGACCCAGCTCCTCCACGATCCCGGTGAACATGGCACCGGACGCTACCGGGAGGGGGCGACGTCCAGGCGGACGTCGTCGCCCAGGCGGGTCACCCCGACCAGCCGGCCCCGCCACACGTCGGCCATGGTCGGCGCCCCCGGACCGGCCAGCAGGGGCACGCCGTCGTCGCCGCCGAGGAGGGCGGGGGCCACGTACACGACGTAGCGGTCGACCAGGCCGGCCGCGTGGAGGTCGTGGGCCACGTGGGCGCCCCCTTCGACCAGCAGCTGCAGGACGTCGCGGCGGCCGAGCTCGTCGAGCAGGGCCTCGAGCGTCCCGTGGTGCTCGAGGGCGGGGGCCACGGCGGCCCCGTCGGGGACCGAGCCGAGCACGACCCGCAGCGGCTGGCGACCGGCCGGCGGCTGTCCGGGGGCCGGCCGGAGGATGAGGGCGGGGTTGTCGGCTCTCACCGTGCCGGCGCCGACGGCGATGGCGTCGCTCTCGGCTCGGAGCTGCTGGACGTCCAGCCGGGCGAGGGGGCCGGTGATCCACCTGCTGGTCCCGTCGGGGGCGGCGATGCGGCCGTCGAGGGTGGCGGCCAGCTTGAGCACCACCCACGGCCGGCCGGTGCTCCGCTGCTTCAGGTAGGGGGCCAGCGAGTCCCGGGCGGCGGCCGCCCCGACGCCGACCTCCACCTCGACCCCGGCCGCCCGCAGGCGGCGGATCCCCTGGCCGGCCACGTGCCGGTCCGGGTCCTCGACGGCCACCACCACCCGCCGCACCCCCGCCTCGATGACGGCGTCGGCGCAGGGCGGGGTCCGCCCGAAGTGGGAGCAGGGCTCGAGGGTGACGTAGAGGGTGCCGCCCCGCGCCGTGTCCCCGGCCAGCTGGAGGGCGACCCGTTCGGCGTGGGGGCCGCCCGGCGGCTGGGTGGCACCGATGGCGGCGGGGGCGTCCCCTTCCGGCACCAGCACCGCCCCCACCCACGGATTGGGCGACGTGGTCGTGCGGACCGACTGGCCGGCGGCGACCGCCTCGGCCATCCACTGCTCGTCCTCGCCGCCGCCGGCGGCGGCATTCACGGGTGGCTGGTGGGGACGTCGGCCAGCAGGTCGAGGGCGTGCGGGAGGATGTCGAGCACGGCTTCGAGGCACTCGGCCGCCCCCTTGGGCGAGCCGGGGGTGTTGAGCACGATGGTCTGCCCCTTGATGCCGGCGATGGCCCGGCTGAGCCGCCCGAGCGGGTTGACCTGCCGCATGGCCTCGGCCAGGCCGGGCGCCTCCCGCTCGATGACCTCCCGGGTGCCTTCCGGCGTCTGGTCGCGAGGAGCGAAGCCGGTGCCACCGGTGGTCACGACCAGCCCGGCGAAGCTGGCGCAGACCCGGGCCAGCTCACCGGCTACGGAGACGACCCCGTCGGCCACCACCGAGCGGGAGACGACCTCCCAGCCGGCGTCGCCCAGGATGGCGGCCAGCGCCTCCCCCGAGCGGTCCTCACGGGTACCGGCCATCACCCCGTCCGAGACGGTGACGACCTTGGCCTGGTGGACCGTTCCCCCGCCGGCCGTCCCTCGGCTCTCGTTGCCCCCGGAGTCGGTCATCCGGCGGCCGCCTCGGCCGCCGTCCTGATGGCCTGGGCGGCGGCGACCCGGTCGGCCGCCCCGAAGATGGCGCTGCCGGCGACCAGCACGCGGGCCCCGGCGGCGGCCATGGTGCCGGCGGTGCTGGTGTCGATGCCGCCGTCCACCTCGATCACCAGGTCCAGGCCCCGTTCGGCGGCCAGGCCGGCCGCCCGCTGCACCTTGGGGACCACCTCGGGCATGAACCGTTGACCGCCGAAGCCGGGGTGGACGGACATGACCAGCAGGATGTCGAGCCGGTCGAGCCACGGCTCCACCGCCTCGAAGCCGGTCTCCGGGTTGACGGCCAGCCCGACGCCGAGCCCGAGCTCCCGCATCCGGGCGATGAGCTCGCCGGTGCCACCGATCTCCACGTGGACGGTGCACGAGTCCGCCCCGGCGGACCTGAACGCCTCCAGGTACCGCCCGGGGTCGGTCATCATCAGGTGGCAGTCGAGGTGGAGGTCGGTGCGCTTCCTGATGGCCTCCACCACCGGCGGGCCGATGGTGAGGTTGGGGACGAAGTGGCCGTCCATCACGTCGACGTGCAGCCAGTCGGCGCCCGGCGCCACGTCGTCGATGTCGGCGCCCAGGGCGGCGAAATCGGCGGCCAGGATCGAGGGAGCCATCCGGATCATCGCCCGCAGCGTACCGGCGGGCCGGTCAGCGGGCGGGGACGCGGAGGGCGAGGGCGAACATCCCGTCGGTCCCGGCCGCCTGGGGCAGCAGCAGCCCGCCCCGCCCGGCGGGGCGGAACGGGGCGGCCGGCGGCGGGAGGGCCTGCAGCTCGGGGTAGGCGGCGGCCAGCCACCGGTCGACGGCGGCCGTCTCGGCGAGGGTCAGGGTGCACACGCTGTAGACCAGCGTTCCGCCCGGGCGGACCAGCGGGACCGCGGCATCCAGCAGCCGCCGCTGCAGCTCAGCCAGGCGGGGGACGTCGCCGGGCTGGACCCGCCAGCGGGCGTCGGGCCGGCGCCGCAGCACCCCGAGCCCGGAGCAGGGGGCGTCGACCAGCACCCGGTCGAAGCTCGCCGGCCGCCAGGCCGGTTCCCGGCCGTCGGCCACCACGGTGGCCACGTTGGCCTGCTCCAGCCGGTCGGCGTTGGTGGCGATGACCCGGGCCCGCCGGGGATCGTTGTCGGCCGCCACCACCAGGGCCGGGCCGGCGCCGGCCAGGGCGGTGGCCTTGCCGCCGGGGGCGGCGCACAGGTCGAGGATCCGTTGCCCGGGGGCGGCGCCGACATGGGCGGCGACCAGCTGGCTGGCCAGGTCCTGGATGTAGCCGTCGGGGCGTTCGGTGGCCTCGGCCGGCCGGTTCATGGTCTCGAGGGCGGCCCGGGCCGGCTCGGGGCCGAGGTCGGCGGCCAGCCGGGTGACCAGCCAGTCGGGATAGCTCAGCTCGGTGGCCGGGTCCGGCCAGCGGGGCGGGCCGGAGTCCAGCTGGGCGGCCAGGCGGCGCAGGACGGCGTTGACCACGGCCCGGCCCGGGCCCGACACCTCCCCGACGGTGGCGCTCACCGCGGCGTGGGACGGGATGCGCAGGTAGGCCAGCTGGTAGGCGCCGAGGCGGAGGGCGGCCCGCACCGCCGGGTCGGTCCGGGTCGTGACGTACTTGTCGACCAGCCAGTCGCAGGCCCGGCGCATCCGGCAGGTGCCGTACACCAGCTCGGTCACGAGCGACCGGTCCCTGGCGTCGAGCTCACCCCGGTCGAGCAGCTGCGGGACGACGACGTTGGCCCTGGCCCCGCCGTCCACCGCCACCAGCGCTTCGAGGGCGACGGACCGGGCGGTGATGGGATGGGCCGTGGGCGGCGGGCCGGGCCGCCGGCGCCGGTCGGGCGGCCCGCTCCGCCGGGGCGGGCGTCTGGGGGTGCTCACGCGCTCACGAGCCCAGCCGGGTCCCGGGGGCCGGCCGGGCGCCGCGCAGCCAGGCCTCGGCGTCCAGCGTTGCCTTGCCCTCCGGCCTCACGCGTACGAGGCGGACCGCCCCCTGGCCGGTGGCCACGACGGGACCGGTCAGCGTCCCGGGAGGCCCCCCGACCGCGTCGGCCTGGTCCGCCGCGACGGCGGCCGGCACCAAGAGCCTCCTTTCCCCGAAGGTCGTGAAGGCGCGCTCGAGGCGAACCAGGCGTAGGACCTCGACCGCCGGCCGGCTCCAGTCGATCCGCAGCTCCTCGGGCTCCACCTTGGCCGCGTAGGTCGGCTCCCCCACCTGCGGCTCCGGAGTGCCCAGCCCCTCCTCGAGCGCCCGGACGAGGAGGTCCCGGCCCATCCCGGCCAGGCGGCCCCGCAGCTCACTGACCGTCTCATCAGGGCCGATGGCCGTCTCGACCCGCCGGTACACCGGGCCGGTGTCCAGGGCGGCCTCCACCCCCATCAGGCACACGCCGGTCACCTCGTCCCCGGCCAGGATGGCCCGCTCGACCGGCGCCGCGCCCCGCCAGCGGGGCAGCAGCGAGAAGTGCAGGTTGACCAGCGGCACGGCGCCGAGCAGCGGCGGCTTGATGATCCGCCCGTAGGCGACAACCACCCCAAGGTCGACCTCGGCCGGCAGGACGTCGTCGAGGGACGAGGTGACGGTCAGGCCGAGGTCCAGGGCGGCGGCCTTGACCGGGCTGGGCGTGAGGGACCCGCCCCGGCCCCGGCGCTTGTCGGCCCGGGTGACGACGACGGCGACGTCGTGGCCGGCCTCGACCAGGCCCTGCAGCGGGGGGACGGCCGCCTCGGGGGTGCCGAGGAAGGCGAGGCGCAGCGCCGCCTAGCCTTCGCGACCGGGGCCGGTGTCGGTGGCCGCGGTCGACAGCTCGCCCCGGCGGCGCAGCTCGCGCAGGGCCTTCCGGCGTTGCCCCTTGTCCAGCCGCTCGAGCAGGAGGCGGCCATCGAGATGGTCGAGCTCGTGCTGCAGGCAGCGGGCCTCGACCTCGTCGGCCTCGATGGACAGCTCGTTGCCGTCGAGGTCCCAGCCCACCATGTGGACCTGCTTGGGCCGCACGATCGGGAAGTACAGGCCGGGCAGCGACAGGCAGCCCTCCTCGTACTCCCACTCCCCGTCGGTTTCGACGATGGACGGGTTGACGACGGTGATCGGCTCGGCGTCCTCGCCCATCTGGTAGATGAACAGCCGGCGCTGGACGCCGACCTGCGGGGCGGCCAGGCCGAGCCCGCGTGCCTCGTGCATCGTGCCCAGCATCCCCTCGGCGAGGGCGGCAACCTTGCCGTCGATGTCCTGGATCTCCGACGCCCGCTGGGTGAGGACCGGGTCACCCCAGTAGCGCAGGGACAGTTCGAGCATTGGATGATGGTACCGGCCCGGACGCCCCGACCCGCCTTGTGCCTGGGCCCACAGGCGATACCCTCCGGCCGATGCCGCCCGGCTCGTCCCAGCAGTACTTCTCCCGCCAGCCATCGGTGGCCCCCCGCCCGGGCCAGGTCCGCCTCGCCCTGCCCGACGTCACCGCCACGCTGGCCGTCGACCGGGGCGTGTTCTCCGGCGGGCGGGTCGACCCGGGCACCGTCGCCCTGCTCCGGGCCGTCACCGACGTACCGGCCGGCGGCGACGTGCTCGACCTCGGCTGCGGCTACGGCCCGATCGCCGTGGCGCTGGCGACCCGGGCGCCGGGGGCGACGGTGTGGGCGGTCGACGTCAATACCCGGGCGGTCGACCTGACCCGCCGCAACGCCGCCTCCCTCGGGTTGGGCAACGTCAGGGCCATGACGCCCGAGGAGGTCCCGGAGGACGTCACGTTCGCCCAGCTGTGGTCCAACCCGCCCATCCGGATCGGCAAGGACCCCCTCCACGAACTGCTCCTCCGCTGGCTGCCCCGCCTGGCCCCCGGCGGGCAGGCCTGGCTGGTCGTGCACCACCACCTCGGCGGGGACAGCCTGGCCCGCTGGCTGGGTGACCAGGGCTGGGCCGTCGTCCGCCACGGCTCCAAGCAGGGGTACCGGATCCTCGGTGTCAGCCGGCGAGGTGCTGCCGACGTCGCAGGGAGCGACGGAGACCGATGAAGCAGCTCGGCGCCACCGACCTCAAGCGCCTGCACCGGGAATGGAACCGCCGCAGCGAGGCCCGCCTCGCCCTGCTCCTGGACGGAGTCAGCTCCCCGTTCAACGTCGGCGGCATGGTGCGCACGGCGGCCGCCCTGCGGGTCGAGCACGTGTACCTGGCCGCCGGCGCCCTTTCGCCCGGGCATCCCAAGGCGGGCCGGACGTCGATGGGCACCGAGCGCTACCTCAACTGGACCACCTACGAACGGGCCGTCGACGCGGTGGCTGCGGCCCACGACGACGGGTACCGGGTGGTCGGCCTGGAGCTGGCCGACGGGGCGGTGCCGATCCACGACCTCGACGTCGGGGCGGCCACCTGCCTGGTCGTCGGCCACGAGGACCACGGGCTGCCGCCGGCCACCCTGGCCGTCTGCGACGCGGTCACCTTCATCCCGCAGCTCGGGCGGGTCGGCTCGCTCAACGTGGCCACCGCCGCCGCCATCGGGCTCTACGAGCTGCGGCGGCGGGAGTGGACCGACGAGGGCGCCGACTTCGAGCCGTCCGACTTCGAGTCGTCGGGCCAGGAGTCGGCCAAGCCGTCCGAGCGGTCCGGGTCGTCCCTGCTGGACCCGGACGACTACTGACCCGCCTGTCTCGTGACGCCTACCAGTCAAAAAGACTGGTAGGCGTCACAAAGC
>Ga0070737_10003937_pt1 | contig 15371 bp, 13 predicted proteins | sample Coa_R1_10_FD_66438 | JGI IMG/M metagenome (GOLD analysis project Ga0070737, IMG submission 66438) | Surface soil microbial communities from Centralia Pennsylvania, which are recovering from an underground coalmine fire - Coalmine... | ecosystem: Environmental > Terrestrial > Soil > Unclassified...
CCGTTCGTACCCTGCCGGAGCGCGCCCTGGAGCTGCTGCGTCGCACCGGCAATCCCTTTCGCAATTACTTCGCGCGCCATCCTGATGACGAGGTGTGCGCCCTTTATCATGTGCCGGAACTGTTCGTCCGGGAGCGCGAACAGCTCCTTAGCGTCGTCGATCTCTATCGCTACGCACCGACGACGCACTCTGAGGTCGTACCGGTGTTGGGCAGCAGAGGATCCGGCAAGACGCACCTGTTGCACTCGATCAAGCATGGCCCGGACGGCGCCTGGCAGTTGTTGGTTACGCCCGGTACCTATCAGCGCGACACCGATTTCCTGGAATATCTGCTTTTCCAGCTCATCGACACGCTGCTCGGCGGCGGCAAGCAGAAGAATACTCGGCCCCTGGAATATATCGGCGAACAGCTGGTTCGCCGCCTGCTCCGCGACGCCCTGACGAACTTGTCGGCGCAGGAGCGGCTCGATCTGTTCCCTGCGCCGGGGCTGGGGCGCTGGGCACGGCGGCTGGGACTGGGCAGCTCGCAAGCACAGGAACGAACGCAATGGCTGATCGACAACCTGACGCGGCCGTGTCCTCTGCCGTTCCAGGCTGGCGGCATTCTTCGCGCCTGCAGTGAAGCCGGCATCGAAACAGTCAAGGCGTTCGAGTTGGTCTGCGCTCACATCAGCCGTATTGAGAAACACGACACCGCCGGCCTGATGCGTCGGCACATTCTCGATGGCCTCGCCCGCGCCGTGTTGCTGCACGATGAATCCGAGCTGGCCGGCTTCCTGACCTATGGCTTTGCCGAACTGGATTTTCACGTTCGACCAACACGCCAGGATCTCGTGCTGGCCCTGTTCAAGTCGATCATGCAGGTGCTGCAGGAGCTGAACATTCCGGTAGTAGTCGCTTTCGATCAGCTGGAAGACCTGCTGTTGGCCCGCCGCAGCGATGACAGTCATCGCACTGCCGAGAGCTTCTTTGCCGGCATTGTGCAAGCAATGCACCAGATCGACGGCATCAGTTTCCTCATCTTCGCCGAGCGTGGCCTGTGGAACCGTTTCGTTCCGTCGCTGGACGGCTACATCCGTGATCGTCTCAACAATCCAATCCACCTGCCCAATCACGGCACCATCAAGACGCTGCGTCTGGAAGCGCCGCCGTTGGATCTGGTCCGCCGCATCGTCGAGGCCCGCTTGCGTCCGGCTCTGGAAAAGCTGACTGATGGCGCCGACTTATCACCGATCTTTCCCTTCACCGAGGAGCAAATCGCCCTCGTCGCCCGCACCGAGCCAACGCTGCGCGACATGCTCCAACAATTCCGCCATCTGTTCGATCGCGTCGTCTATGGCACCGAAGATGACAAGGCGACAAGACGGCAAGGCGACAAGACGGCAGAGGAAACAAGTCCGACCTCTGAGGAGCGGATACCGGTAATCGCCGATCTTCCTCCGGAAGTGAAATCGGTCATCGTTGTCGAATCCTCGCCTGCTTCGCCCTCGGATTGTTCCATGGAAAACATTCCCATGGATGCTTCTGTCACCTTATCACCTTGTCACCCTGTCACCTTGTCATCTTTGTGGGACCAGGCATTACGGGCAGCACGGCGTAAATTGGAGCCGGAAGGTGCATTGACAGGTGCGACGCGCGAATTGCAGTCCGGCCTGGGAGCACTTCTACAGCTGTGCTATGAGCATGGCGTCAAGGTGGGACCGTGGCGGCTGCATCATGTCGTCCCTGAATGGACGTTCGGTGAGCATCCGACCTACGGCGTCATGACCATCGCTCATTGGGTTTGCAAGGATGGCCAGCCGTGGAAGGTCGGCATCGGTCTGTTCCTCGGCCGCGGTCCTGCCAAGCCGCGCGACTTGAGCACCAAGCTGTCCGCTCTCGAAGTCGAGCCGAGTGTCATCGACCACTTGATCCTGTTGCGGCCGGAAGATGATTTAACTCTGTCGGGCAAGAGCAAAGCGCTGTGGCAAGAGTCCGAGCGACGCGGCCGGCACGCTCGTTTGGAGCCTGTATCGCTGGACGGCTTCGCCGCGCTATCGGCACTGCCACGCTTCGTGGCTAGCCTGACTGAATCATTACCAGAGGGCCAACCGTTGCCCAACCTCGCCGATCTTCTGCAAGAGAAATGCGAAAAGCTGCTCGAACAAGTCTGCATGCCGGTTCAGGGTTGATAAAGTAAAATCACCTGAGCGGAGGGCGTCAGTTCCCTGAGCGAAGTCGCAGAGGGCTGCTGCCCCCCTGCTCAGGATGACTTGTAACACTCCCTGAGATTTCGCTCCCCGGGCGGACGCCCCTTACTCAGGATGACTTGTAACACACCATGGACCATTCTCTTGCCGCGCCGCCTTTATTGTCGCCGGAACAAGCCCGCGCCTGGTGGTATGGACTCATCAATTTCGAGCAGCGCACACCGCGCGCCGATGATCTGAAACTGGAACACATGCGTCGCTTGTTGGCCCAGTTGGGCAATCCGCATCAACGGCTACGCATCGTTCACATCGCTGGCAGCAAGGGCAAGGGTTCCACCGCAGCCATGCTCGCCTCCATCTTGCGGCAGGCGGGTTATCGCACCGGCCTGTTCACTTCACCGCATCTGTGCCGCGTCGAAGAACGCTTCCAGGTGGATGGCCAAGCCATCAGCACGGCCGAACTGACAACGCTGCTGGATGAAATCCGTTGCTGTGCGGAGGCCCCCCTACCTCAGCCCTCCTCCACCAGAGGGGAGGGAGAAAATGGCCCCCTCTCCCCTGGTGGAGGAGGGCCAGGGTGGGGAAGAGGCGTGCCGTACACTTTCTTCGAAGTCGCCACGGCAGCGGGTTTCCTGCATTTCGTGCGCCGGCGTGTCGAGGCCGCGGTGGTGGAGGTCGGTCTGGGCGGCCGGCTCGATTCCACCAACGTTTGCCAGCCGCTTGTCTCCATTATCACCAGCATCAGTTTCGATCATACCCACTTGCTGGGCGACCGCCTGGCCGCCATCGCCGCCGAGAAAGGCGGCATCATCAAACCAGGCCGCCCGATCATCAGCGGGGCAACCGTCCCCGAAGCGCGGGCGGTGATCGAGCGCATCAGCCGGGAACGCCGCGCCCCCTTGCGCCAACTCGGTGTAGATTTTCGTTACGCCTACACGCCAGGCCATGTGACAGCGACGCAGACCCAGCGTTCGTACGTCTCCGTAGTCACTCCGTACCGCCGGTGGCCAGAGCTGGAATTGAACTTACTGGGCAATCATCAGGCAGCCAACGCCGCCGTGGCTATCGCTTGCGTCGAGGCGTTGCAGGTTGAAGGCTGGCACATTCCGGATACGGCTGTCGCCGCGGGCTTGGCTGAAGTATCTTGGCCGGCGCGATTGGAAGTGGTTTCGCGCCGACCGCTGATCGTTCTCGATTGCGCTCACAATGTTGCTTCGGCCTTGGCCTTGGTAGAGGCCTTGCAAGCCTCGTTTCCACCGGCGCGAAGGCTGCTCATCTTCGCTGGCAGCAGCGACAAGGACTTGGCCGGCATGTTCCGCGTCCTCGCCCCGCACTTTGCCCACGCCTTTCTGACGCGTTACACCGACAATCCACGTAGCGTTTCTGCTGAACGCCTGGCCGAGCTGCTCCGGGCCAACAGCAACCTCCCGGCCACGCTCTATCCCACACCAGCCGACGCTTATCAGGCCGCTCGCGCTGCCGCCGCGCCAGACGATGTGATTGTCATTACCGGCTCCGTCTACTTGGCCGGCGAGTTGCGGCCCTTGCTCGTCAGCGGATAGGGAACCTGTAAAAGATACCACGGAGAAATCATCATGCGCGTTGCAGCGGTTCAACTCACATCCACAGCGGATCGAGCGCGAAATCTGGAAATCGCAGCGAAACACATCGCCGGAGCAGCTGGCGACGGCGCCCGGTTGATCGTGCTACCGGAAATGTTCAACGTCCTTGGCGCTGCCGAGGTGTTGCGCGCCAGCGCGGAACCGTTGGATGGACCGAGCCTCCGTTGGGCCAGCGAACAGGCGAAGCGTCATAACATTTGGCTCGTGGCCGGCAGTATCATGGAGTACGTCGAGGGACAAAAACGGATTTTTAATACTTCTTGTGTCTTCGATCCTGAAGGTGTGCGACGCGCGGTGTATCGCAAGATTCACTTGTTCGATTGCGATGTGCCCGGCGCCAGTTATCACGAATCGGCCACAGTGATGCCGGGCCGCGACATTGTTGGCGCCGAGGCCGATGGCGTGCCCCTGGGACTGGCAATCTGTTTCGATCTGCGTTTCCCGGAACTGTTTCGCATTCTCGCCCTGGATGGTGCGCGATTCATTGCGTTGCCTTCTGCCTTTACGGAGCGCACCGGCCGCGATCATTGGGAAGTGCTGGTGCGGGCGCGAGCCATCGAGAATCAGGTGTTTGTCATTGCGGCCAATCAGGTGGGTGCGTCCACGTCGAAATTGCGCTGGTTTGGCCGATCGATGATTGTCGATCCTTGGGGTATCGTGCTGGCGCAAGCGCCGGATCGGGAATGTTCCATCGTCGCCAATCTCGATTTCGCCGAACAGGACCGCATCCGCGCTGCGCTGCCCAGCCTGGCCAATCGCAGACCCGAAGCATATGGATGACGAAGAATCACCAATCGACCACGGACTCATCGTCGGCGTCGTATTCCTCACGATTTCTCCAATCGTGATCGATTTTATCTGCAATGGCTTGTTCGTCCAACTCGATGCCGAGGCCCGGTCCTGTCGGCAAATCGAGATAGCCCTTGCGCAGCGTGAACGGCTGTTTGAGATAGCCGTCACCGAGTGTGACTTGCTCCTGGGCGAGGAAGTTCGGGATCGACGCAGCCAGCTGTACACCAGCGGCCAGAGCAATGGGGCCGAGCGGGCAGTGCGGGGCGATGGCAGCATAGTATGCCTCGGCCATGCCAGCGATGAGACGACATTCGGTGATGCCGCCGGCGTGGCACAGGTCCGGCTGCAAGATTGTCGCCGCTTTCTTCTCCAGAACTTCGCGGAAACCCCATTTGGTGAAGACACGCTCGCCGGTGGCGATCGGCAGGTGCGTGCCGCGGGCGATCTCGGCCATGATATCGTGGTTCTGGACCTGGCACGGCTCTTCAATGAACATCGGTTGATATGGCTCCAGCGCCTTGATGAGCAGCTTGGCCGTGGCCGGGCTGATCGCTCCGTGGAAATCGATAGCGATATCCACGTTGTCGCCGCCGGCCTTGCGCAGCTCGGCGAACTTATCGGCGATGTGATGGACCTCCGCAGGGGTCTCGACATAGCGCGCCGGTCGCCGCTTGGCCGGGCCTGTCTTGAAGGCGGTGAAGCCTTTATCCTTCAGTTCTTTCAGCTTTTCCGGACTGCGGGCATGGGCATAGACCCGGACACGCTGCCGCGTCGGCCCGCCGAGGAGTTCGTAGATCGGCACGCCCAGTGCCTTGCCCTTGATGTCCCATAGGGCGATATCGATGCCGCTGAGCGCACTGGTGAGAATGGGGCCGCCGCGATAGAAGGCATGACGGTAGATGGCCTGCCAATGATGGACGACCTGGCGCGGATCTTTGCCGATGAGATACGGCGCGATTTCTTTGACGGCCTCGGCACAGGTCTTGGCCCGGCCCTCGAGGATTGGCTCGCCCAATCCGGTGATGCCGGCGTTGGTATGGATTTTCAAAAACAACCAGCGCGGCTTGACGAGAAACGTTTCGAGCTTGGTGATTTTCAGCGGCTCCCTGGCAGCAACGGGGACATCCTTGCGGCGTTCCTCAGCGCGTTCGGTACCGGATAGCATGGACACTCCCAGCCCGGCCAATCCCCCAGCGAGCACAGTACGGCGATTAGCAATAAAACTACTATAAACATCCTTCATATGAATGTTTTTCATGGGAACATGTCCTTATGAGGCCCGCCACAGGTCGATGGGCTTGCCGACTTTCCGCGGCTGGTAGGGCCAGTCGATGCGCTTGCCTGTACCGGCTGATTCGTAGGCCGCGTAGATGATCTTCAATACCTCGCGACCGTCTTCACCTGTCTCGATCGGCGTCTCTTTGCCCTGCACGCAGCGGGCAAAATGGGCGATTTCCTGTGGGAAGCCGTAGTTCCAGATCTCCTCAAACATGGTGAAGGTGTAGCCTTTCGTCGTGGCAGCCTTCTCGACGGCGTAGCCGTAGCCGGTTTCGCTGTAAGTCAACAGGGCACTGCCACGCAGCAGGTCGGCGCGCGTGAAGCCGCTTGAGCCGTAGATTTCGCAGCGATCATCCACACCGCCCGTCTTGGCCCAGCTGTTCTCCGCCAAACCCACCTGGCTCGTCTCGTATTCGACGATGCACAAGCTATGGTCTTCGCCGCGCGTCTTGTCGGAGTGGACATAGGTACCCAGGGAAGCGCAAACGCTCTTGACCTTTGGTTTGCCGAACACCCAACGGGCGAACTCGATGGAATGACAGCCCATGTCCAGCAGTACGCCGCCGCCGGATTGATTCACGTCCCAGAACCACGGCGAATGGGGCCCGAAATGCTCCTCGCTCTGTTTGACCAAAAAGACCCGGCCCAACGCTCCTTCATCTACCAGTTGCTTGGCCCGCACATACTTTGGGGCGAAGCATAGCTCCTCCGCGTACATCAGCAGCACGCCGGCCTGCCGACAAGCCTCGATCATGCGATCGGCCTCCTCCAGGGTCCGACACAATGGCTTCTCGCAAAGGATATGTTTGCCGGCTGCTGCTGCATCCAGGCACGCCTGAGCATGGAGATAGTTCGGCAGGGCAAGCGTAACGAGTTGGACTTCCCGGAGCCGGAGCAGCTCACGGTAGTCCTCGAAGGCATGAGGGATGCCTCGCTCTTGGGCGAAGCGGCCGGCCTTGCCCGGTGTTGGCGAGGCGACGGCAATGATTTCCACTTCCGGCACCATCCGCGCCGCCGCTGCGTGGAGATCTGCCACAAACCCCGTCCCGATTAGCCCGATCTTTACCGTACTCATGACCGCTCCGATAAGATCTGCCCATCTTCGTTCCGGTCCGGAAGCGTATACAAGAGACTATTCTTCGCTTACACTTCCAACTAGGATTGCAAGATAGCATAGCAGATAGCGGCTGCGACGCCAGCTTCGCGTTTTCCACGCTGCGAGCCAGCTACGAACGAAAGGGCACGCTGCCAGCGTGTCTGAAAATGGGCACGCTGGCAGCGTGCCCTACAGTTTGGTCCGCCAGCACTTATCCTTGAGGACGGGTAAAAAACGATTTCTTACAAAGGTCTATAAGCAGCGAAACAGCTGTCGGTCTCCCATAATTTGACTTCGACCACCGGAAAACCCTGCTGGGCGACGAACTCGAAAATCAGCCGGGCGATGTTCTCTGCCGTCGGGTTCACGTCCATCACAAACACCGGCTCGCCCTGTTGGCGCAGAGAGGGCAAGATCGGATCGTCGCGGTGCAGCAGCATTTTGTGATCGAGGTGCTCGTCGATCCAGGCGCCAACGACGCGCTTGAGACGCGAGAAATCCATGACCATGCCGAGCGGATCGAGCGTTTCAGCTGACAGCGTGATGACGGCCTTACCGTTATGTCCGTGCAGGTGGCGACATTTGCCCTCGTAGTTGAGCAAGCGATGGCCGTAGCAAAACGCGATCTCGCGGGTCACGCTGAACATTCTTCCTCCCTCAAAAAGTTCTGAGCTCTGAGGCTCAGCACTCAACCCTCAGAACTTTGGTAAACCGTCGGATCGGGGCAGCCGGCGCGGAGAAAAGCGTTGCGGCGCTCCGCGCATTTATTGCAGGCACCACAATGTCGGCCGTCAATCGGTCTCATGCACGAGAAGGTCCATTGCAACGGCAGGTGCCGGCCACGCTGGAGCACTGCCTCTTTGTGCAGACCGAGATAGGGCTGTACGACTCGCACTGCCCCGCCGATGGCCTGATTGACAATCGTCTCGTAGTCGGTGAAGAAAGCCGGCGTGGCATCGGGGAATGGATTGCTCTCCAAAGGCGCCAGGGCCAACTTGGGTACGCCGTGCAGATGGCACCACAACATTGCCTTGGCCAGTAACAGGACGTTTCGTCCCGGCAGATATACGGCAGAATCTGGCGTTCCTGCCTTTGGCACATCAACCCCCGTTAAGCTCCAATGTTCGCCGTACAGATCCGCAGCCGGCATGTCCAGCACAGTCAGCGAGCGCAGGGCTGGCGTGCGCACGGCGTCGAGAAAACGGCGCAGGTGTTGCAGCTCCGTCTTCTCCCAGAAGAGACCGAACTGAACGTAGAGCGGCCAAACGGCAGGATATTGGTGAAGCGACTCGGCAAGGAGGACGGCACTATCCAATCCTCCGCTGACAAGAACAGCGAGTGGACGCGAAGCATCGGCAGCAGCGGAAGAGCGAGGCATCAGTGTCATTATATTATGAGCCGGAAGCGTTAGCGACAGCTGCGCAGCTGTCACTAACGTTTCCGGCTCGTTGTTCCTCTCGGTTTATTTAGCACGACCTGCACCCGTGCTGCGGTGGAACAACAGATTTGGGCCATTCGCGCGTTGACCGTGTGCGCCCACCCTCCTTATGATGTACAACGATTGCCCACAGGAAGGAGGATGCGTCATGGCCGGCCTTGACGATTTTGCTGACATTATCAAGCGCAACGAGCCGCTGGCTCCGTACTTGTATTTGAGGGTAGGCGGGCCAGCCGAGATGTTAGTACAACCGCGCTCGCGTGAGGAATTATCGCGCTTTGTACGATACTGTTTTGCGGAACGAATACCGCTGCGTGTGCTGGGCAGCGGCTGCAACCTGCTGGTGCGCGACGAGGGCGTCAGCGGCGCCGTCTTGCGGCTGAGCGAACCCGCCTTCACTACCATCCGCGTCGAGGGCAACCGCGTTCAGGCAGGCACCGGAGTGGCTGTCTCCAACTTGATCGCGCAAGCGGCTCAGCATGGCTTGGCCGGCTTCGAAACATTGGTGGGCATTCCTGGCAGCGTCGGCGGTGCCCTGCGCTGCAATGCTGGCGATCGCTACGGCGACATCGGCCAGTTCGTCCGTCAGGTCGAAGTCATGGACAGCAGCGGCAACACGCAGATCCGCGAACGCGATGAGCTGCGTTTTGGTGAACATGCCAGCAATCTCGATGATCCGGTATTGCTGACGGCTTGGTTTCAACTCGAAGCGGACAGCCCCGATGCCATCGTCAAGCGCATGCGCAAGGCGTGGATTGCCCGCAAGGCGTCGCAACCGCTCAGCTTCCAAGCGGCGGCGCGCATCTTCAAGGATCCGCGCGGCTTGCGGGCTGCCGCCCTCATCGAACAGACGGGGCTGGCCCGTACGCGCGTTGGCGGTGCCGAAGTCAGCGACCGCGACGCCAATTACTTTATCGTCCACCCCGGCGCCAGTACGCGCGATGTGTTACGCTTGATTGACTTGGTGCGCAGCCGAGTCCAGGAGCGCTTCAACGTGACGCTGGAACAAGAGATCACGGTCTGGTAATGGTCAGCCGCGAGCCACAGGCGAGCGCACTTGCCTGTGGCTCGCAGCCAAACGAGGAGGTGATTGTCATGCAGAAATGGATCGTGCAGGGGTTGGTGCCGATCCTGTGTGGGTTCACTGTGGTGCTGACCGTGATCGGCGCGGGGCGAGCGGCCCGCGCTTCTCTGCACGATCGGACGGCGTATCGCCTCGCTTTTGCCGACATTGATTGTCAGCCGCCCGAAGGCGTGGAGCGCGTTGTTTTCCTGAATGAAGTGCGCTCGCTTGCTCGCCAACCGACGGCATTACACTTGCTTGATGAAGATTTGACCGCCCGCTTGCATCGCGCTTTTCTTGCGCATCCATGGGTGGAATCGGTACGCCGCGTGACCATCAACCAATCTTTTGTGCATGTTGAGATGGAGTATCGGCAAGCCGTCCTCACGGTCCCGCCAGCGGATGGTGGGTGGCGGCTGGTCGATCGCCACGGTATTCGGCTGCCGGAATCGACAGTGCAGCCGCATTTGCCCGTTCTTATCACAGAAGTAGCTGCTCCGGCGGGTCCAGTCGGGAGCCTTTGGGGTGATGTGCGTGTCGCTGCTGCTGCCAAAACCGCCGCTTTTCTGCAGTCGCATTTGGCTCGACTGGATCTCAAAGATAGCCAGGTGGAGATAATCGAGGGGGAAATGGTGTTTTTTAAACCTGGGGTTCGCATCGTCTGGGGTCATGCTCCAGGGCAAGAAAAAGAGGGCGAAGCGCCGGCGCAAGTGAAGCTGCGGCGCTTGCTTGATTATCAACGGGAACATAATGGTTTGGAGAGTCTGGAGCACGATGTTCGTTTGGTGGCCTATCAGGGCCACTTCCCGCTGTTATCCGACAGGCCGCGGAATACCCTTTCTCTTTCGTCGCGGAACTGGCGGAGTTGCTTCAATAATGCGAAGCCGCCACCGGCCGCTTCATCACGGTGATTTGACCGTGGCAGCGGTGGGCGGAGCGGGACGCGGCCCCGAAAGCAGTACAGACATGGCCGCTGAGAGCAGGACCACAATCAAGAACAAAACAACAATCAGACGCAGCCTCCGCGAGCGGTTGTAATTCAAGAGGGCGTCAATTTCCTCTTGATCGCCGGTTTCGATGGCGCTTTGGAGATTGCACTCATAGCGACCTTCGGGGTAATCGCCGGCCTTCTCCTCGGTGATGTAGTGTTCATATTCCGTCTCGGTGGCTCGCGGCGTCACCACGGCGTCAAACTGATGGGCGTTGCGAAATGCGAAGCTGGCTGGCCACAGTTTGGCTCGCTCGCTGGTCGGCAACAGCGCCCACAAGCTGCGGAGGATCGCAGCATCGGGAGCGGAACGCTCAAAGACAAGTCGGCCGCCATCCAGGAGGATTTGCGCCCCGCCAAGCAAGGTGGCGCTGTAAGGAACATTCAGTATCTTCTGAAGCATCGCCACAGTTCGCGGCGGCGGCATTCCACCGCTCCAGGTCAGCGAAGGCAGCTCGCCGCGTGCCAGCCAGGGCGGCGGGAATTGCTCGGCGATGAAAAAAGGATCGCCACCCAATTCCTCGTAGAGCAAACGCGACAGGATGAGCAGATAGAAACTGAGCGCGCCGGGCTGACCGGTATCATCGGCCCCTTGATCGGCGGCCTGTACAATAGCGACGTGATGGCGACCAAACGGCCGAGCAAACACACAGCCTGGGCAAGCGATACCAGCCGGCCGTTCGCCGAAGCCGGCACACAACCGCTCTGCCTCCGCCAACCAATCATCGCGGAAACCTGGAGAGCGAGCCAGGAAACGATACTTGCCTGTACCCTGCCATCCGTAAATCGCTTGCTCGATCATGAGTGCATTTATACTCGATGGGGATAGGATGGACACCAACCTACAGCGCCAGGAAGGAACAGAGTTGCCCTTGCTGGCATTGCGAGTTGGTGTTAAGGGCTAGCGGACCTTTCTCCTCCCCCACCAGGGGAAGATTTGGGCGGGAGACGGAACTCCATGGCACACTTGCCCTTCTGTTCCCCTCCCTCCTGGTGGGGGAGGGAGGGGGGCGGTAACTCTAAGGTTCAGGCCTCAGGGGGAGCGCTGTATATTTCAAGTCATCCAGGTAAATCCTTACGATTTGCCCACCAATAGCCGGAGTGAATACACCAAAGCGGTCGAAGCGAGCACCTTGGCCCTTGATTCCTTTCTTCAAAGCGAGTGTCACAGACTCTTCGCCCAAGGTTACGGTAATGGCCCCATTACCCCTCTCTGCATTGGGGTCATAGACCAAGGACCAATTGTAGACCGTCCCCGGCGTGAGGACTGGCCCTGCGGCGGCCTGGCCGCGCGTTCCTTTGGCAGTGACAAAGGAGGGTTGGAAATAATGACCGATCCGCGTCGGTCCGCCGATGTGAACGCCAAGAAAATGCCCCGCTTGGGTAGGCGGCTTTTCCTTGTTCGCGCTATTGAACCACCCCAGATACATGTCCGAATCCGGTGCCCCTACCTTCAGCACGACCTTGCCGCTAGCCTGCAAACGATTGGCGAGGGATAGTGGACCAATGCGATCGGCATAGTAGGCATATGTGCCGGAACGCCAGAAAGTGCCGCCGAGTTCGCCCGGCTTGCCACCGGCATAATTGGTGTTGCTGAAGCCAAAATTGTGTGCGCCGGCAACATCGGTGGCCTTATAGGTACGATGATTACCAGAAGCGTCCCAGTTCGGTTCCTGAGCAAACTCTTCCGTGCGGCCATCATATTGGAGGTCGTCCAAATAAATTGAGAGACGGCCGCCAGCTTTCATCATGTTCATCAAGCCGAAGTGATCGAACACCGTCCCCTGCCGTTTGAAGCCTTCAGGCAGATCGACCGAGAATGTGGTTACGTTGGGAAAGCGTCGGCGTGCCTCCTGCTTGTAGTTTTCCGGCCAATCGGCTCTCTCCAACTCTCCCGGCTTATGGGCATCGCTTTGGAGGGTGAATGTGAATCGCCCGCGGCCATCGGCAGCTTGCGGATCATAGTCGAGCTTCCACCTGTAGCGGGTGCCATCGTTGCGAATCGGTGTGGGTCGAAACTTGCCGGGAAGGAACGGTGTGATGAACGTGCCGCACGATTGATTTTTTCCAGTAATCAGCCGCACGGCGAGCCGAGCGCCGCCAGGTTCGCCATCCATATCCAGGCCCAGCGAACTGACCGGCCGTCCGCCGCCGCCCGGCTGCTCGGCGCGGAAAAAGCCGAAGAAGATGCCGCTTTCTGAAGTGCTCTTCGTCAAGGCGAAAGTCCCGCTGGCGCTCAGTTTATCGTCGAGTGTCTTATGGCCGATCTTGGCAGCATAATAGGCTGGCTCCGACGCCCGCCAGACTTGTCCTCCCATTTCGCCGGGCGCTTTCCCGGCGAAATGGGTTTTACTGAAGCCAAAATCCTGAACAATCGTTGGATATTCCTTGAGCACGATATGGTTGCGATGGCCCTCCCAGCCGGGATCGCGGTCGAACGATTCGCTTTTCATTTCCGCCTCCGACCGCTCTTCCATCGGAAGAGCACTGAAGAACACAGCCGGCAAGAACGTTGCGAGAAGGAGTGCGTGACATCTCGGTACCATGATGCTTCTCCTGAATCGTTTGTGGAAGCGCAATAGGGGCCGGTTATTGTTCCCTTATGAAACTCCGGTGAAAGCAGCAAGTTTCGGCTTGGAAAGAACAGAGAAGACAGGGGGAACAGAGGCGAAACCGCTCCTTAACGGACGCGGCTCCGGCTGCGCCGGGCGAATGGCAAGCGGCGCGGTTGCTCCAGGCGCTCGAAATCACGACAGAGCAGACGGATCGACTCGAATTGTGTATGTGTCTCTAGCACCAGCGGGGCGTCGGAAGGGATGCTGTCGTCCAACAAAGTGGCCAGACCGTAGCGTCTGCCGAAAGGCGAGACCACGCCCCATTCGCAATCGTGGAAAACCTCGGCGATTTCGCGGTCGTTGGCCAGACGCACCGGGCCGCCCAGATGCTTGGCCAACGTCTGGGTGTCCACGTGATGCGTCGCCGGCAGCACCGCCAACAAGTAGCCCGATGGTCCGGCCAGCAACACGGACTTGGCCACCTGACGGCCGGGCAGATGCAGATATTTGGCCCGCTTTTGCGCCGAATACGCCGGAGGATGCGGCAGCCGCTCGAAGGCAATCTGCTGTTCGGTCAGGTAATCGCTGATGCGCATTCCCGCCTCCCATTACCGACGCCACTGGCCCATTCTTCCGCGAGCGCTCCTGAGCAAATATAACAGCGAGAGGTCCGTCCGCTGAGGACCAAATGGCTCAGATCTCCTTTCCACGAGCCAAGCGAGAGATCGATTGTAACGTGTGTAACGGACATGGCGGCGCATCGAGGCTCAATCCGCAATCCCGGACAGAATTAAACTCAACGGAAATACCGCGTGTGCCTCTCGATTTTGGCACTCCAGCCGCTGGGAGGGAGAAGCAGAGCGAGCCAGCCAACTTTGCAGCCAGCTGGCGAATCTGGACAAGAGAGCACCTGCCAGGTAATCTCGCCGCTGCCAAAAGTGAGAGGGACACCCTGCACGGGAATGTGCCGCTGTGTCGCTGGATTTTAGCGCATAGGAGGGCTTTCGCTGCCTGAGTTACTCGCCGGATGGCCGACTCTTGGCCTCAGGTAGCGAAGACCATACCGTTCATCTGTGGGATCTGAGCGCCAGCGGGACCGAGATCGCGGAATTCAAACATCCCAACAGCGTTGAGGCGCTCGTCCTTCCTCCCAATGCCAAGGACCTCATCGTTGGCACCTCTCGGAGGGCTTTGTTCCTTTGGGATTTGGCGCAGAAGCATTCGGGGCTGCCTGAGCAGGGCCACCCAGGTGGAGTTCGCTACATGACTTGCACCGGCGATGGTCAAACGCTTGTCACCACAGGCTGGGACCAAACAGTGAAGATGTGGGATACCGGTACTCTGAAGCAACAATTTGTCCTTCCGAATGGCCCCTCTGCACAGCGCTGGCCCTCTTCCGCCGATACGACATCTCAGGATATCCGACCAGAGTCCCGAAAAGAACTCGCCTGTACGGCACTGGTTTTCTCTCCGGATGACAAGACCCTGGCAGTCGGCAATGAAGAAGGCATGACCCGATTGTACGATCGCGGCACAAGGGAACTGGTCGTAGCTATCGAGGGACGCGTACCACTGTTCGCGCTGGCCTGGTCCCCGGACGGCCAGCTACTGGCGACGGGTCACGCTGATGGAACGATACGGCTGCATGAAGGGACCACGTCGCAAACCACGTTGCACGGCCATACCTGGACAATTTATTCTCTCGCCTTCACGCCGGACAGCCGCACCCTTATTTCCGGCGGTGCCGATGGCACCGTGCGCCTCTGGGATGTCGCCGGCAAGCGGGAGCGGCGCTGTTACCGTTGGCACACGAGTTGGGTGACATGTGTATCCGTCGCCCCAGACGGTATGACAGCGGCTGCCGGCAGCGCCGATCGTACCATCGTTATTTGGGACCTGGATGATCGATAATGGGGCCGTATCGCTTAATGGGCCAGTTGCAACGGCCGGCGGCCGGCGGCTGCTTCGTCTTGTCCGTTGACAGGAACGTAATCTGGCGTGAGTGTGACAAGGACACACTTAAAGGCAGGCGTTTTCGAGTCGGGATCGGTAGTTGTCGGCACCAGCACATTCGCTTCTGGATAATACATTAAGGCATTGCCGGCGCGGATGTCGAATGCACGCACCAGAATTCCGGATATGGAGCCGACAGCACTACGCACAGTGACGCGTTGATTGACGTGCAAACCTAGCCGCTGGATGTCGGCATGATTCATCAAGATCACGTTACGCCGTTCTTGGCCGCGATAGATGTCCTCTTCTTCGTAAACGACCGTGTTGAACTGCCCCTCGGAGCGCACTGTCATCAATCGCAGTTGCTGCTCTGATCCGGCTGGCAACGGGATAGCGG
>Ga0070737_10003939_pt1 | contig 15369 bp, 15 predicted proteins | sample Coa_R1_10_FD_66438 | JGI IMG/M metagenome (GOLD analysis project Ga0070737, IMG submission 66438) | Surface soil microbial communities from Centralia Pennsylvania, which are recovering from an underground coalmine fire - Coalmine... | ecosystem: Environmental > Terrestrial > Soil > Unclassified...
GTCGACGACGACGATTACCCCGAGACCTGGGCGCATCAGCGCGTCGCCACCCTCGTGCAGCAAGGCGCGCAATTCCTGGTCGTCGACATCCATTACTGGAAGAGCAACCCGAACGTCGATCAGGACTTCAACGACATCGTAAAGATCATCAGCAAGAACTGAGCCGGCAATTCACGCCGGCAAGATCACCTGCGCCTCGCCCTTGGCGGCCTCGCCGCGCGGATTGACGACAAGCAGATCGAGCTTCAGCGCGCGCTCGCTATCGAGCTTCTCCGTCACCGTGGCCCGCGCGGTGATGATGTCGTCGGGATAGGAGCTGCCCGTCATGCGGAACGGCCCCATCTTCTTGATGCGCCCGTCGAGTCCCATCCAACGGCGCAGCATCACCTCGAACAGCATCTCGTAGCTGCGGGTGTTGAAGATGATGTCTTTGAACCCCGCCTCGCGGGCGCGGTCGCGGTTGTGATGGATGCCCGACCACATGCGATCGACGGCAACGCTCATCACGATGCGTTGGTAGGAAAGCCACATCGAATAAGGCGTCACCGCCGCACCGACGGCGACCTCGCCGAAGCGCCGCTGGCGGCTCCAATCGGCGGCGTCCTCGGTGGCGACATCGCCTTCGCTCGTCAGCGCGGGCGGCGGCTTCTCGCGCTTTTCCTTCGGCCCGTCGCCGGCTTTTTCCTGATAGCGGAAGCCGGTGTTGCGGTTCTTCGCAACCAACTCGCCCGACTGCTTGAAAATGCTGGTCTCGACGGTGAGGAACACGCCGTTGCCGAGCCGCGTCTCGCGCGGCTTGATCTCGACGAGTTTCCAATATCCCGAGAGCGTATCGCCGGGATAAAGCGGCTCGAAATATTCCCACTCGGTCGCGGTGTTGACGCCGCGCGGATAGACGACAGGCAGATCGGTGCGGATGCCGCCGGGCTGCTCGCGCAAACCGGGCCCGTAGAAGATCGGCTCACCCGGCCGCCAATAGGGCGGCATGGCCCAGAGCGGCGTCAGCGTCACCGGAGCGACGAGACCGCGATAGCCGTGCGCGCGCGCGGCGGCGTCCTCGTAATGCAGCGGACAGTCGAAGCAATAGACTTCGAGCTTGCGGCGGATATCGCTGCGCGTGACCGCGTCGGCGCCGGCAAAGCCGTGCTCCCGGCCGATCCAATTCTGCAGCTCGTCGAGCGTGACGGTCTGCGCTTCCTGTCCGTCCATCTCGGGGCAACCCGATCAGTGCGCGGGGCGCGGCGCATCGCCCGGCCGGCTGCCGCGCGAGGAAACCGCGCCGGGCAAGAGCAGGCGGTAATGCTCGACCTTCGAGACCGGCGCGAGATCGCTGCCGATGAGCCGCCAATTCGCGGCGCCGTCATCGCTGCAATAGACCTTGCCGTCGGTCGTGCCGGCGAAGAGCTCGAAATCGCCGCCGGCGTCATAGAGGCACATCGCTTCGAGATTGGCGGTCAGCGGGTCAGGCATGCCTTTGGTTGCCAGCGACCAGGTCTCGCCGACATCGTGGCTCACCATCACCGCGGGATTTGCCGTATGCAGCTTGATCCACGTGCCGGGATTGGCATGCGCGCCGGCGATGAACATCGTCTTGTCGTCCCGCGGCGAGAAGATCAGCTTGTCGGGATAACCGATGCGGAAGGTGTTGCGATAGGTGAGATGGCCCCAGGTCTCGCCCCGATCCTTGCTCTGATAGAGCCCCATGCCGGTCGTCATGTAGAGCTCGTCGGGATGATTGGGCCGCAGCACGATCGAGTGGATGTCGCGATAGGATTCGTCGTCCGGCTTCGAATAGGAATCGAGCTCGCGCCAGGTCCGGCCGCCATCGCGTGTCACGAAGAGTCCGGCCTGCTCGACGCCGACGTAGAACACGCGCGGATCGCGCGGATCGACCGCCATCGCCTTGGCGTGCGGGATATGCGGCGGCATCGGGAAGACCCATTTGTCCTGGCCCGGCATGTCGCGCCAGCCGGGCAGCTCCTCCCAGCTTCTGCCGTTGTCGCGCGTGCGGAAGACATTCGGCGGCTCGGTTCCGGCATAGATGACCGGCCTGCCGTTCTCGACGGCATAGACCAGCGAATAGACGTGATTGATGCTGATGCCCGTGCCACGCGGCTCCCAGCTCTTTCCGAGATCGGGGCTGAAGAAGACCGTGCCGCGATGCACGCCGGCGAATATGCCCCCGTTCACCGGCTCCATCGCCATTGAGCTGATGTGGCTGCCTTCGAGCATCGTACCGGTGTGGCGCCAATCCGCGCCGGGAGCGCGCTCGAGCACCGCGACGCCTTTCGCCGTGCCGACGAGAAGACGCGTTGCCGCGCCATTGCCGCGATAGACATTCATGCCATTGGGCGCGAGACAAGCGATGGTCATCGGGTTCCTCCAATTTGCAGCGATTCTATTCCCCGATACGACCGCAGCAAGGAAAAGCGGCGCAGGAATGCGCGGGTTACGCGATGAGAAAACGGTCTTTCCGGATGCGTAAACATTCCTTTACGTCTTGGGCAGGAAGGCTTCGGTATAGAGCTTCGACATGTCCGCCGACGGATCGAGGACCTTGAGATCGATAAAGGACGCGCGCAGCTTGTCGAGGCTGCCGGGCGTGAACCGGCCGTTCATCGAAAACTGCGTCATCAGCCCATCGTAGAGCCGCGTCGAAACGCCTTTGGTGTAGCCGGGGATGACCGACGAAGTTACCTCGATGGTCTCGGCCTTATGCGTTTTCATGTAGGCGACAGTCTCGAACCATGCCGTCAGGAAGCGACGCACGACGTCGGGCTTTTCCTGGATGATCGCGTTGCTGGCGAACATCGTGAAGAGCTCGAGCTCTTTGACATAGACCGAGACCGGCGCCAGCAATCGCCCGTCGCCCTTCTCTTCGTATTTATAGCCCTCGGCGACGCCGCCCAGGGTCGCGTCCACAGCGCCGGTCTTGATCGCCGCGAGCTCGGCCGTCGGCTCGCCGCCGATCGAGACCGGTACCGCCGCGCTTTCGCCCCAGCCTTTGACGCGATTGAGCTCGGCCACCAGCCAAGCCGTCAGCGAGCCGGCACCGACCACTCCGATCTTCTTGCCTTTCAGGTCGTCGACCGTCCGCCCGGCGAAATTCTTGCCGACATTGAGCCCCATGAAAGCGGGCGACGCCGTGATCGTCGCGATCGCGATTTCGGGCGCGCCCTTGGCGGTGTAGGCCATGGCCGGCCCGCTGCTGAGGCCGATATCGACCGACCCCGCGGTGATCGCTTGGGCGAGCTTCGGCCCGCCGGCGAAGTTGACTTCCTCGATTTCGATCCCGTGCTTGGCGAAGATCCCGTATTTCATGCCGACATCGAGCGGGATGTAGCCGAAGACCTCGATCACCGCCTTGCCGACGCGCAGCTTGTCTGCCGCAAAGGCGCGCGGAATTGTGGTTGCCGCACAAGCGCCGCCCAAGAGCGTCAAGGCGGCACGGCGCGAGATCGTCAAGCGCATGTGTTCCTCCCCGGATTTCTCCGTCAGCTCCCGCCGCGTTGCTCGGCGGCTTTGTACTCGGGCGAAACCTCGGTCTGCGTCATCTCGGAGGCGACGTAATCGTGGAGCGTCTCGTTGATAAACGCCATCCAGACCGACGGCTTGTCGGGATCGGTGTTGAAATGCTGATGCTCGACGCCTTTCTCGCGCAAGGGCAGCAGCACGAGATCGCCTTTCTCCCAATCGCAGCGCTCGCCGTCGACCACCGAATAGCCCTTGCCCGAGATGACATAGATGATGAGCCCGCCCTGATGGCGATGCTTGCCCGAGACAGTGCGGATCTCGTGCGTGAAGACGATCCAGTCGCGCAGCGGCGTGTCTTCGATGGCATGAGCGAGGTAATAGCGCAGCCGGCCTTGGCGCGTGAGCATCTGCGGGCAATCGGCCTCTTTGCAGACGATGCGGCCGGTCGCGTTGCGCTCGGCGCGTTCGCGGCTGCGCTGCAAGGCAATCTCGTAATTATTTTGCGTCGGCGCTTCGCGTTCGCGGGTGCGGGTCCTCTCGAATTCAGCCATCGTTCGTTCCTCCCAAGCCGCTTAGAATTTCAGCCATAGGCCCGCAGGCCGCGCTCCCGCGCGCCCGGCAGGAAGGCGCGGTAGTGTACGCTCTTCGAGACCGGCGCAAGGCCATGCGCGATTGGCGTCCAGCGCTCGCCGCCATCATCGCTGGCGTAAAGATCGCCTTTGGCGGTGGCGAAGGTCAATGCCGCGCCGCCGGGCCAGCTGTGGCGGCTCATCGCCTCGATCCCGCCTTCGATCGGATCCGGCGTGCCGTTGCGCAGCTCTCGCCAGTTACGTCCGCCATCGACGCTCTTGAGGACGGTGGAATTTGCGGTACCGTCGCCCGGCCATTCGCGCGGCGTTTTCTCGGCGCCCGCGACCCAGAGGATGTCGGGATTGTCCGGATCGAGGAAAACGAAATCCGGATAGCCGATCCGGCTGCCGCGCCGCGTCAGTGCGCGCCAATGGCGACCGCCGTCGTCGCTGCGATACATCCCGACGCCGCTCGCGAGATAGGCGATGTTCGGCTGCTTTGGATGCAGCACGATGCGATGCATGTCGCGGTAAGTCGGGTCCTCGGGCCTGGAATAGTCGTCGAGCTCTTTCCAGGTCGCGCCGTCATCCTCCGAGGTGAGCAGCGCGCCCTGCTCGACGCAGGCGAACAGCGTCTCGGGCCGCGTCGGATGAATCGTGATCGATTTCACATGCGCGATATGCGGTGGCGGCGGGAAGCTCCATTTATCGGTATCGGGCACGCCGCGCAGGCCGCCGAGATCGCGCCAGCTCTCGCCGAGATCGTCGCTGCGATAGAGGGAGGCCGGCTCCGCGCCGGCGAAAAGCGCGATACCGCCACCGCGGCGGCGCGCGGCCAGGGAATAGATATTGAGATTGCCGAGGCCGTTGGACGCAGGCCGCCAAGATGCACCGGCGCCGTCGTCGCTCACCCACACGCCATCGTTATGGGTGCCCGCGAAGAGCCTGCCCGATTCTAGAAGCAGCGAGCTCACGTGCTTGCCGGCGAGCGCCTTGCTCGTGACCGACCACGGCGCACCGGCGATCGGGCGATCGAGCCGCGCCACGCCGTCGATGGTCGCGACAAAGATGCGACGCGCCGGGCTGTCGTTCCGCGTTTCTTGTTGCCCGTTCGGCGACAGCAGTGTGGCTTCCGTCATGTGCCTCACTCCTTTCTGCTTACGCCGGCAGCGCCACTTGCGCTTGCCCGCGCGCGGCCTCGCCGCGATTGTTGGTCGCGATCAGCTCGACGTCGATAGCGGGCGCGGCCAGCCCCGTGACCGTCGCCGAGACCGTGACGACATCGCCGGGATAGGAGCTGCCGGTCATCTTGAACGGGCCCAGCTTGGTGATGCGTCCGTCGAGACCGATCCACCGTCGCAGCATCACCTCGAACATCATCTCATAGCCGCGCGTGTTGAAGATGACATCGCGGAAGCCGCGCCAACGCGCTTGTTCGCGATTGTGGTGGAGGCCGGAGAACATCCGGTCGGCCGCAACGCTCATGACGATGCGCTGAAAACTGAGCCACATCGAGAAGGGCGGCGCGGCATCGCCGACGGCCACCGCGCTTGCGCGAAGCTGGCGGCTCCAGTCGAAAGCGGGCGCCGTTACGTCTATGTCTTGCGATTGCTCGCCGGTCGTCTCGGGCGGCGGCTCGACGGCTTTTTCCTTTGCCGGATCCTTCGGCTTCGGCGTGAAGCGGTAATGCGTATTGCGGTTCTTGGCGACGAGCTCGCCGCTGCGCTTATAAAGGGTCGCCTCGACCGAGATGAAAACGCCGTCGCCAAGCCGACTTCGATGCGGCTCGATCTCGACCAGCTTCCAATTGCCGCGCAGCGCGTCGCCGGGATAGACCGGCGTGAAATATTCCCATTGGGTCGCCGTGTTGACGCCGCCCTGATAGGCCGCCGGCACCGGCACGTCGGTGCGGATGCCGCCCGCCTGCTCGCGCACGCCCGGGCGAAAAAGAACCGGCTCGCCCGGAGCCCAATAAGCCGGCATCGCCCAGAGCGGAATGAGCGCGACCGGCGCGACGAGGCCGCGATAGCCATGTGCTTTCGCCACGGCATCGTCGTAATGCAGCGGGCAATCGAAGCAATAGACTTCGAGCTTGCGGCGAATATCGCTCCGCGTGACCTCGTCGACGCCGGCGAATTCGTGCTCGCGGCCGAGCTGGCGCTGCAGCTCGTCGAGCGAGACGCCGCGCGTGTCGCTCATGCCGCCACCACCCCCTGCTCTTTGAGCCGCGCGATGTCGGCATCGGAATAGCCGATCTCGCGCAATACCGCAGCCGTATGCTCGCCGAGGCGCGGCGCGAAAGACATCGGCTGATGCCTGAGACTCGCGAGCGCGCCGGCGGGAAAATTGATCTTGCCGAAATCCGGATGCTCTACCGGGCGCAGGAAATCGCGCGCCAAAAGCTGCGGATCGTCGACCAATTCGAGCGGATTGGTCACGACCGTCGCCGGAATGTGACGGCGCTGGGCGTCCTCGACGATCTCGTTCTTCTTCTGCTTGGTCGACCATGCGGCGACGCGTTGCAGGATTTCTTCCTTGCGCTCGCGGCGCAGCGCCTCGTCGGCGAGCGCGTGGTCGTCCCTGAAGGCAGGATCGGGCACCAGCTCGACGAAGTTCGCCCAGCCGCGCGGATCGGGGGGCACGCTGATCATCCAGTGCCCATCGGCACAGGGCAGCGCACCGGCCAGCGCGGTAACGCCGCCCTTCGCGCCGAGCCGCTCCATCGTCTCGCCGCTCGCCGAGTATTCGACCCACGACTGTTCGGCCAGCGCGGCAAGGCACTGCGCTGCCGAGACATCGACGATCTGCCCTTCGCCGGTCCTGTCCTTGGCGAAGAGCGCCGCGGCCGCGGCGAGCGCGACATGGACACCGACCGCCGAAAGCGGCACGTGCCCGCCCATCATCACCGGCTTGCTCTCGGGGTCGCCGGTGATCGCGAGGAGGCCGGAGCTGGCATAGGCGCAAAGCTCCGGCGCGCCATCGTCGATCGCGACCAGCACGAGATCGGGTTTCGCCGCGAGCAGATCGTCTTCGCTCAACGGCAACGGCAAGCTCGCGACCACGGCGTCGGCCTGCGCCACCAGCGCGCGCAAGATACGTTTGCCGTCATCGCTCGCGAGATCGAGCGCGACGCTGCGCTTTCCGGCGTTGAGGAATTGATGGAATGCGCTCGATTCCAGATTGCGCGTACCCAAAAGAGGCTCGCTGCGGCGCAGCGCGTCGCCGCCGCGATCTTCGATGCGCAGTACGTCATGACCAAGCTCGGCGAGAACGCGCGTGCCGTAGGCGCCGACGATGGTGGTGAGATCGAGGACGCGTGCCATCAAGCCGGCTCCGCGCGCATCATCTCTTCGACCGCGGCCTCATCGAGCTTCAGCCAATCCCGCAAGGTCTCGCGGCCGCCGCTGCCCATGCGCGGCGCTTCGGTCACCGCGATCGGCGCGCGAGCGCGGAACGAGAACGGCAAGCCGACGACCCTCTTGCCTTCGGCGCCCGGCTCGCGCAGCGGATGCAGGATCTGCTGCCATTCCTTGGCGCCTTCGAGCTCGTTGCCGCGCCGCATCGCCGCGGCATGAATGCCAAGCGCACTCAGCCGACGCTCGACCTCGGCCGGCGCGAGCCCGCCGGTCCAGGCTTCGATCGCGGCGTCGATCGCATCATGCGCGGCTCGGCGATCGGCCAACGTCGCGCCGGTCAACGTACAGCCGACGAGAACGCGCAGCCTTTGCCATTCCTCATCGCTCTGCACGCTGATCGCGCACCATTGGTCCTCGCCGGCGCAACGGTAGACGCCTTGCGGCGCGGCGCTCGGCGAACGACTGCCCAGGCGCGCGGGCGGCTTGCCCGTCACCGCGCTGGCGAGCACCAGACTACCGAGCATCGCGACGCTGCCTTCGAATTGCGAGACGTCGAGATGCCGGCCGTTGCCGGTCTTTTGCCGCTCGGAAAGCGCGCCGAGAATGGCGATCGCCGCGTGGAGACCGCCGATGTAGTCGTTCCAGGAATTCGAGATGCCGATCGGCGGATCGCCTTCGGCGCCGGTCGCCAGCATCAAGCCCGACGCGGCTTGGAGATTGACGTTCATGCCGGTCCAGCCGCGCCGCGGACCGGTCTGGCCGAAAGACGCCATGCTCGCGTAAATGAGGCGGGGATTGATCGCGGCCAAGGCCGCGTAGCCGAGGCCGAGCCGATCCATCACCCCGGACGAATAGTTCTCGACCAGCACATCGGCGACCTCGACCAGCCGCTTGGCGACGGCGAGACCGCGCTCGGTCTTGAGGTTGAGGTCGAGCGAGCGGCGGTTGCGATTGATGTGATAGAGATGCGGCGTGCGCCCGTTATTGCCGCCGCGCGGCGCGCCGCGACGCGCGCCGGTGCGGCCCTGGCGCGTCGAGGTCTCGACCTTGACGACATCGGCGCCGAGATCGGCCAAGAGCCGCACACAGAACGGCCCGGCGACGATATGGCCGAAATCGATGACGCGAATGCCGGACAGCGGAAGCGTTTTTTCAGTCATGCTCAATTCGGATGCTTGCCGAAGATCAAGGAGACATTGATGCCGTTGACCGCGCATTGCCCGCTGACGATGACCGTCTCGGCGTCGGCAACCTGGCGGGCGCCGGCGGCGCCGCGCATCTGGATCGCTGCTTCGGTAATCAGCAAGGTGCCGCTGGCATGGCCGTGCGAGAGCAAGCCGCCGCCGGTATTCACCGGAATTTCGCCGCCGAGCTCGATGCGGCCGTTTTCGACGAACGCGCCGCCCTCGCCCTTCTTACAAAAGCCGTAATCCTCGAGCGTCAGGATCACGACATAGGTGAAGCAGTCGTAAAGCTCGGCGACATCGATATCCTTGGGGCCGAGCTTCGCCATCGCATAAGCGCGCTGCGAGGAGGTGCGCATCGCCGCCGTCGTCATCGTCGGCGTGTAAGCGAGATCGGAATGCGTAAAGCCCTGGCCGAGGCCTAGAATATAGACGGGCGGTTTCGCCAGATCGCGCGCGCGCTCAGCGGAGGTGATGATCACCGCGCCCGCGCCATCCGTGATCGGGCAGCAATCGAGCTGACGGAATGGCTCGGCGATGAAGCGCGAAGCTTGGTGATCGGCCAAGGTAATCGGCGTGCGGAAGGTCGCGTTGGGATTGAGTGCGGCGTGCTTGCGGAACGCGACGGCGACCGCGCCGAACTGCTCGCTCGTCGTGCCGAATTCATGCATGTGCCGGCGCGCGGCGAGCGCGTAGCTTTCGGGCGCGCCGATCAGGCCGTAAGGCTTCTCGAAATCCTCGATCCAATTGGTGATGCCGCCGCGCCGGGGACCGGCGTCATGCGCATCGCCATTGACGCAGATCACCGCGGTACAGAGCCCGGCTTCGAGCGCCGCGACCGCTTCCATGACCATGAAAGCCGAGGACGCGCCGCTGAGCGCGGTGTCGTTGAGATAGCTCGGCGAGATGCCGAACCGGCCGGCGAGCACGCCGGAATAATTGAATTGCGGGCTCGAATGGCTCGGCCGGGTGATGAGCCCGTCGATCGCGGATTTCTCGAGACCCGAATCGACAAGCGCGCGCGTCATCGCCTGGAGATGGAGAGCCAGCCCCGAGCGGCCGAGATGGCGACCGACGTCGGACTCGCCGACGCCGACGATCGCATATTTGCCGGATACGCCGTTCATGCCTGCGGCCCGTCAGGCTTGAAGAGCGGCAACTTGGTCGTGCCATCGAGCGCGGCGAAGGTCGCGACCACCGGCATGCCGATCTTCACCGCTTCGGGCGCGACCTCGGTCAGATTGGTCAGCATGCGCGGACCTTCTTCGAGCTCGATCACCGCGAGCACATAGGGAACCATCTTGTCCCAGCCGCGCGCCCGCATTTCGCGCACGACCGTGAAGGTATAGACCTTGCCGCGGCCGCTCGCCGCCACCCAGGCACATTCCTCGCTCAGGCAATTCGCGCAAGCGGGGCTCGGCGGATGGCGAAAGGCGCCGCATTTGGCGCAGCGCTGCAGCAACAGCTTGCCTTCGAGACAGCCGTCCCAGAATGGCTTGGTATCGCTGTTGGCGAGCGGGATGACGGGACGATCCATACCCGTCATGCCTCCGGCGGCGCCGCGCGGCGCGAGATCATGTAACCCATTCCATCCCTCCCCTGCCGCTCGCGCGAGACTTACAGATCGTCCGACGATCGAGTGTGGCCCCGATTGCCGCCTTGCACAAGGCAGGTCAGGCCCGCTTGGCGATGTGCTTATCGACGATCTCCGCGACGATCTCCGGCTGATCGGTCTGGACCTGATGGCCGGCGTTCTTCACCCAATGAAACTTGATATCGGTCAGCAGCGCTTCGAGCTCGCGGCCATGCGAGGGCGCGGCAAAGATGTCGTTTTCGCCCCAGATGAAGATCGTCGGGATTTTCTTGGCGAGCGCCGGGAGACTGACGCGCATGTCGAAATCGGCTGAGAGCAGCGGATCGGTGCGTACCGCGGCGATGGCTTTCTCGGAAGCGGCGAAGGCTTCCATCGCGCCGGGGCGCGTCGCAGCCCTTTGGCGCAAATCGACAAGCTCGTCGGTGATCACCTCCGGCCGCGCCGCGAGCCCCTGCATCAGCCGCACCATCGACTCGCGCGTGCCGTCGTAAGAACTCAGCAGCTTGTGGCCCTCTCCGCGCGGCGCTTTCAAGCCCATCGCGCCGCCGATGGTGATGCTGCTCAAGAGGATCACGTTGTCGACACGGTCGGGGTGCGTGATCGCGTAGCGCGCGGCGCACCACGCGCCCTGAGAATTGCCCATGATGGTGAAGCGCTCGAGACAGAGCGCATCGACGAACGCGGCGGCATGATCGACGCGGCTTTGGAGGCCATAGCGCAGCGGCACGGTATCGGTCTCGCCGAAGCCGCCGATCGAATCGAGTCCGATAAGGCGATAACGATCGCCGAGCAATTCCAGCAACCGGCCGAGCCCTGCCTCGCCCGAGGAGCCATGCCCGCCGCCGTGCATCGCGACGATCACCGGTCCGTCGGTGCCGCTTTCGGTGTAATGCGTCTTGACGCCGTTCACCATCACGAAACGCGAGCGCCTTGTGTTCGTCATCGGACCATCCTCCACGCCGCTCTAGTCGCCTGCGAGATTGTCGTGCGCGCGCAGCAACAGCGCCTGCAAAGCCTGCGCCTCCGCCGGGCTGAAGCCGGCGACGATGCGCGCGTTGATCGCGCTTATTTGGCGCAAGCTTAGCCGCGCCATCTTTTTGCCTTGCGGCGTCAGGTAGAGGTTAATGCGGCGCTTGTCGACACGGCTCGGCTGACGATTGACCAGCTTGTGGCGCTGCATCACGCGCACGATCACGCCGGCGTGCGCATCGCCATAGCCCATCATACGGCCGAGCTCGCGCTGCGTGATCCCTTCTTTGCGATAGAGCGCGCGCAGCGGAAACCAGACGCGCAAGGGGATGCCGAGGCGCGTGATCCGGCCCTCGATGAATTTATAAAGGCGAAGCCGCGTGTCGCGGATGAGAAAATCGAGACTATCGGTCAGCTCGTCCGCTGCCTGTTTCGCGGCGCGTGCCATCGCGAGGATTGCTCAGAAAAACGTCGTCAGGTTGCGCGACAATAGCACGCTCTGATCGAGATAGATCGCGCGCCGCAATACCTTCAACGCGCCGTCTTGCCGGCGTAGCACATCGACACGCTTGCCCATAAACAAATCGACATCGTGCTCGAGCCGATAGGCGCAAACGACGAAGCGGCTCTTCGCGGTGATGTCCGGGCCCTCGCTCTTCTCGATCCGCACGTTGGTGACAAGATGCGTCGTGCGCGACCGCGGTTCCTCGGCCCAATGATCGCCGCCCTCGATCTGCTGCACGCGCTTCCTGAGCGTGTCTTTGCCCTCGTCGAACCAATTGGCGTCGGCGCTCGCGCGCGTATATTCGAGCTCGGGCTCGTTGAAGCGCACGTTGCGCGCGATCGGCATCCAGTAGCGGATGTCGTCATGCAGCAAATCGAGCCAATCCTTGAAGCGCCGCTCGTCGAGCAGCTCAGCCTCGAGGCTGAAGAAGCGCGCGACCTCGGCTTCGAGCAACAACGCGTCGAGCGCGGCCTGTTCCCTCACCGTCATGGCTCGCCGGCCATAAGCGCGGCCCAATGTGCGTAGAAAGCGCGCTGATTGTGCTCGGTCACGTCTTCGGTGATCGTCACCTCATTGCCGAGCCATTCATCTGGCCGGGCGCGGCGCTCGAGACCCATCGCAAGCTGATAGTTGAAGGGATAGTGGCGCGCGATCAGCCCTTCGGCGCCGCGCTGCGCCGCGGTCCAGTTCTCCATATCGTCCTGCTCGACCATGCCGGCGGGGCCGGCATAGCGGAGATAATATTCGCGCAGCGTGTCCTTGACCGCATTCGGCGCGTTGCGCGGCACGAACAGCCAGCGCCACACCTCGGTGCGGGCGGCGCCGAGCGGCAGCCACAGGCCGATGGTCATGCGCCCCGCGCTGTTGAAATGCGTGTTCGGAAAGATCACGCCGCCATGGATCATGAGGCGCGACTTGTCGCCCAGCCGCTTCTGCCTCGCTTCGTGACAGCGGCGGTAATAGGCGTTCACCTCGGGCGAGGCAGCCTCCTGATCGTCGTACGGGGCCAAGGCCGCGAAGACGCTGGCGCGAATGGTGTGGCCGCGCTTGGGATCGGCGATATACATCGGCTGACGCTTCACCTTCACGCCGGCAAAATTATGCCGCGAGGTCTTGCCGGAAAGGCCCACCGACAGCCGTTCGACCGAGATATGGCTGTAGCCGTGATAATGGTCGCCGGCGAAATTCTCGGCGCCAAATTTCCAATTGCACGGCACCTGCCATTTGACGATGCCGCCGATGACCTCGTAGCCGTCGTCCTCGCCGTCCGGCCCTTGCAGCAACGAGCGCAGATAGAACTGCATGTCGGCGCCGAGATAATCCTCGAAAGACGGCGCTTTGGGATCGAAGCTCGCCCAGATCGATCCATGAAAGACTTTTACCCTCGCCGGAACGAGACCCCATTTCTCGCGCTCGAGCCTGCCCTGATAGCGCTCCTTCAATCGCGGCACGCCGGTCAGCGCGCCATCGAGACCGTACGACCAGCCGTGATAGGAGCAGATGAAGCCCGTCGCGTTGCCCGTGTCGTAGCGGCAGGCCGGCATGCCGCGGTGACGGCAGCTGTTGAGCAGCACGTGTATCTCGCCGCGCTCGTCGCGCGCGACGATGACGCTTTCGGTCGCGCAGCGCGATAGAAAAAAATCGCCGTTCTTTGCGAGCTGGCTCGTATGACCGACGAAATTCCACGACGGCGCGAAAACCTGCGTCAGCTCGCGCCGGAACAGCTCCTCGCTCGAGAAGATGTCGCGGCTCAACGTACCGGCTTCGAGATCGATGAAATCCGTAGCGCGCATATGTTATGCAGTGTATAATGTTATGGCGATTTTGTCCAGGCGGACGCCAATGTCGTTGACAGCAAAACGTCCGACGATTAGCGTTTTCGCAAAAGAAGCCTTGGCATGACGAGGAGGACTTTGCATTGACATTCGGGCGCCGGCTGCTGCTTATTTCGACCGTTGCTTTGGCTTCGCTTTTCGTGCCGCTCGCGGCGCGCGCAGCCGAGCCCTACGCGATCAATACGATTCTGTCGCTGACCGGCAACATCGCTTTCGTCGGTCAGACGCAGATGAAAGCGCTCAAGGCGATCGAGGCTATGGTCAACGCGAATGGCGGCATCAAGGGCCGCCCGCTCTCTTTCGTCGTCGCCGACGATACATCGAGCCCGCAGACGGCGGTGCAGCTCGCGCAAGGTCTCATTGCGAAAGGGGTGCCGATCATTCTCGGCTCGTCGAGCCCCAACGCCTGCGGCGCCATGGCGCCGCTGCTGCAGCAAAACGGCCCGCTGCTCTACTGTCTCGCCAACGGCGGGATTGCGGTGCCCGGCAGCTACGAGTTCTTCACGGAAATGTCCTACGACGACCTGATGGCGGTGACGGTGCGCTATTTCCGCGAGCGCGGCCTCAACCGTCTCGCCACCATTTTCGCGACCGATGCCGGCGGTCAGACCTCGGAAAAAGCGCTGCAGGGCGCAATGGCCTTGCCCGAGAACAAATCGATGCAGCTGGTGTCGGCGCAGCATTTCGCGCCGGGCGACGCCAGCGTCGCCGCGCAGATGGCGGTGATTAAAGGCGCCAACCCCAATGCCCTGATCGCCTGGGCGACCGGTGGCGCGGCCGGCAACCTCATGCGCGGCGAAAAGGATATCGGCCTCGATATCCCGACGATGACCTCCCCGGGCAATCTCACGGACGCCTTTTTCAAGCAATATGGAGCGGTGCTGCCGACGGAGTTGATCTATCCTGCGGTTCCTTATTACGCGAAGGGAGCGCCAACCGACCCCGCGACGGCGAAGGCCGTCGCGGAGATGGCTAAGGCGCTCGAAGCGGCCGGCGCTCAGCCCGACATGATCACGATCAGCGCCTGGGACCCTGCGCTGGTGCTGGTGTCGGCTTTGCAAAAGCTCGGCCCCGACGCCTCGGCGCCGAAGCTGCGCGATTACTTGCTGCAATTACAGGGTTGGGTCGGCGCCAACGGGCCTTATGATTACGTCACCAATCCGCAGCGCGGCGTCGGCGGCAACAATGTCGTGATGGTTCGCTGGGACGGCCAGAAAAAAGCCGTGGTTGCCGCGAGCAATTTCGGCGGTACGCCGCTAAGCAAATAGCGAGGTGCCCATGATCGCCTGCCTCTCGCCGAACGGTCAGAACCTCAACCGCGGCGATGCCGCGCCCAACCGGCTGCTGGTCGCGACCTTGCGCGGCATCAATGTGCTGGAGCGCGCACAACCGGGCGCGGCCTGGAGCAATCTCGCTCGCAAGCTCGACGGCCAGCATTGCAGCTCGATCATGATCGAGCCCAAGCATGGCGGCATTTTCGCGGGCATGCATTCGGGCGGCCTTTATTTCAGCGGCGATAACGGCGAAACCTGGGAAAAGCGCTCGCGCGGCATCACCATCGATCAGGTATTTTGTGTCGGATATGCGCATCATGGCGACAAGGTCGCGCTCTATGCCGGCACCGAGCCGGCGTCGATGTTCCGCAGCGACGATTACGGGGAGAGCTGGGTCGAGCAGCCGGGCGTTAAAGAGACCGAGGGGCGCGACAAGTGGTCTTTCCCCTCGCCGCCGCATCAAGCGCATGTGAAGACGATGACGATCGATCCGCGCGATCCGAACGTGATCTATGCCGGGGTCGAGCAAGGCGATCTTTTGAAGACGACCGATGGCGGCGCGCATTGGCGCGTGCTCGACGATTACTCGAAACCGACCGATTGGACCTA
>Ga0070737_10003940_pt1 | contig 15369 bp, 9 predicted proteins | sample Coa_R1_10_FD_66438 | JGI IMG/M metagenome (GOLD analysis project Ga0070737, IMG submission 66438) | Surface soil microbial communities from Centralia Pennsylvania, which are recovering from an underground coalmine fire - Coalmine... | ecosystem: Environmental > Terrestrial > Soil > Unclassified ...
TGCAGACATGCCTGGTCACGTCCCCTACCTCCGGTCGCTGCAAATTCTTTGGGTTCCTCATATCACGCCCTCCGTTTGTCATTCTGAGCGGCAGCGAAGAATCCCCGTCACCCTTCAGTCACGTAACGGCCTATAGACGCCCTTTGCGCGTCCTTTTTGTCCCGTTGACAACCTTTTTCCAGAGTCGTATATGTAGTACTCGGTTTGCTTGAGTCTGAATAGCTCCGTTCAACGCAGGCCAGTTGCCTGAAACGCTTGACTACGTATATAGCCTATCTCAGCGCCGGTTGTGCGCGCCCCATGCAGCGGTGAATGGAGCCATCGTTGTGAGAGGAAGGTGTTGCCGATGAAAATCCGAACCAAGATCAATGGTCATTTGCGGGAAGACGAGGTTGAGCCGCGCCTGTTGCTGGTCCATTACTTGCGCGATGTGGCGGGACTTACAGGGACGCACATTGGTTGTGAAACCTCTCTCTGTGGGGCATGCACCGTATTGCTGAACGGCGAGGCCGTGAAAGCCTGCACCTTGTTTGCCGTGCAGGCTGACGGAGGCGAAGTCACGACCATCGAGGCGCTCGGCAACAATGACAAACTCCATCCGTTGCAAGAAGGCTTCTGGGAGGAACATGGCCTGCAATGCGGTTTCTGCACTCCGGGCATGATTCTGGCGGCCTATCAACTCCTTTGCCGGAACCCTCACCCAAGCCGGGAAGAAATTCGGAAGGGACTTGAAGGCAATCTGTGCCGCTGCACTGGCTATCAGCATATTGTGAAGGCGGTAGAATATGCAGCGCAAAAAATCGGCAGCCCGGAAGCCTGAGCAAAAATTGCTCTGGACAAAGCATTTCAGCACCCTGTCGTGCTCACAGAGTTTTCGGCAACTCTCGAGAGGAGATATCTATGCCAAGCACCATTTTGGGCGAACGAATCAAGCGCAAGGAAGACCCTCGATTAATTCAGGGCAGAGGTCACTATGTGGATGACATCAAGCTCGACGGCATGCTGCACATGGCGTTCGCGCGCAGCATCCATGCCCATGCGCGCATCAAGTCGGTCGACGTCGCCGCGGCGCGAAGTTCCCCGGGGGTGGTGGATGTCATTACCGGCGCGGAACTGAAAGGGAAACTGGGCCTGGTTCCTTGCGCCGCCGGCATCGAAGGTCTCAAAATTCCCGATCACCCTTGCCTGGCCATCGAGAAGGTCTGCTACGTCGGAGAACCCATCGCAGCCGTCATCGCTACAGATCGTTATCTGGCGCGCGATGCCGCCGACAAAATTGAGGTCGATTATGAGCCGCTGTCGGTTGTGACCGATCCTGAGAAGGCGTTACAAGCTGGCGGCACGGTGATTCATCCGGAACTCGGGGATAACGTCGCTTTTGTGGCTAAGCTGGAAGGCGGGGACTGGAAAGCTGTCGAATCTGACAGCAGCTTGAAGGTGATCAAACAACGCCTCATCAATCAACGTCTGGCGCCGGTTTCGATGGAGACCCGCGGCGTGGTAGCCCATTACTCTCCTGGGGAAGAGTTGCTCACCGTCTGGTCGTCCACTCAGATCCCTCACATCCTGAAAACGCAGCTTGCGCTGATGCTTGGAATTGATGAGCCTCATTGCCGCGTAATTGCTCCGGAAGTGGGCGGTGGATTTGGCAGCAAGCTGAACCTGTACGGCGAGGAGGGCGTCGCCTGCTACGCCTCACGAAAATTCGGAAAACCGGTGAAGTGGATCGAGAGCCGGCGCGAAAACCTGCTGGCGACGGTTCATGGGCGCGACCAGATTAACGACGTTGAGGTTTACGTCCAGCCCGATGGAAAAGTTGTAGGCTTGAAGTGCTGGATCATCGCCGATCTCGGCGCCTATCACCAACTCCTGACGCCGGCCATTCCCACGCTCACCGCCTTGATGATTCTTGGCTGCTACCACATCAAGAACGTATTCGTGGAAACCAAAGGCGTCTTCACCAATAAAATGGCCACCGACGCTTATCGGGGCGCAGGGCGGCCAGAAGCAACTTATATTATCGAGCGCGTCATGGACATGGTGGCGCGCGAATTGAACATGGACGCCGCCGAGCTTCGGATGAAGAACTTCCCTTCCCCTAAGGATTTCCCGCTGGATTTACCGACAGGCGTCACTTATGACACGGCCAATTACCAAAAGACGTTGAAACGGCTGCTGAAAATATCCGGCTACTCCAGGCTTCGCAAGGAGCAGGAAAAGCTGCGAAAACAGGGCAAGTATCTGGGCCTCGGCCTTTCCACCTATGTGGAGATTTGCGCCATGGGCCCTTCCAGCCGCATGCCCGCCGGCGGATGGGAGTTTGGCTCTGTCAAGGTGGAACCTACAGGAAAAGTCACGGTCTTGAGTGGCACTTCGCCTCATGGACAGGGCGAAGAGACAACCTTCGCCCAGATTGCGGCAGACGTTCTAGGAATTCCCTTTGACAATGTCACCGTCTATCATGGCGATACTTTCCAGGTGCCCATGGGAATCGGAACTTTCGGCAGCCGGACTACTGCCGTGGGGGGCACGGCCATTCATAACGCGGCAATGCAAATCAAGAAGAAGATGGCGAAAATTGCGGCCCACAAGCTGAACGTCAAGCCGGGCGAACTGATTTTTTCTGAAGGGAAAATCCACACCCGAGATGGAGCCAAATCCATGGGTTTTGCAGAAGTAGCCGCCGAAGCGATCTTTGCCAAGCAGCTTCCTGAAGGCATTGAGCCCGGACTTGCGGCGCATTCCTTCTTTGAGCCCTCAAACTACACTTTTCCTTTTGGCGCTCATCTGGCCGTGACTGAAGTTGACGCCGAAACCGGAGAAATCAAACTTCGCAATTACTATGCAGTGGATGATTGCGGTCGCGTGATCAACCCTATGCTGGTGGATGGGCAGATTCATGGCGGCCTGGCGCAAGGCATTGGGCAGGCGTTATGGGAAAGCCACGTTTATGATGAAAATGGCCAGCTTATGACCGGCACGCTGATGGATTATGCCGTGCCCAAGGCGCACCAGTTCCCCTGGTTTGAGACAGAAACAATGGAAACCAAGACGCCCATCAATCCGCTGGGCGCGAAGGGCGTGGGCGAAGCAGGCACCATCGGCTCGACGCCCGCCATTGTGAACGCCGTCGTAGATGCTTTAAGCCCGCTCGGCGTGCGGCATCTTGATATGCCGCTACAGCCTGAAAAAATCTGGCGCGTCCTGAAGCAACGCGCCACCGCGTAAGACGCCGTCAGCAAGAAGAGGAGATCACCATGATTCCGGAACCATTTGAATACCATATCCCCAAAAATCTTGAGGAAGCCTCGCGCCTGCTTGCGCAATTTGGAGGCGAGGGAAAAATCCTGGCAGGCGGACACAGCCTGGTCCCCATGATGAAACTCCGCCTCGCCGCTCCCAGGCATCTCATCGATCTCGGCCGCCTTACGGATTTGAAATACATCCGGGAAGCAGATGGCAAAATCGAGATTGGCGCCCTCACAACGCATTTTCAGATTCAATCTTCGAGCCTCTTGAAAGACAAATGCTCTCTCTTGCCTGAGACGGCGCGCGAGATTGGCGACGTGCAGGTGCGAAATCGAGGCACGATCGGAGGAAGCCTGGCTCACTCCGACCCTGCCGCAGATTGGCCCGCCACGATTCTGGCGCTTGCGGGCGAAATCCAGGCGCGAAACGTCAGCAGTTCAAGGTGGATACCGGCCAGCGAATTCTTCGTCGACCTGTTGACCACGGCGCTCGGCAGTGACGAAGTTCTGACGGCGATTCGAATGCCGGTGGCTCCGCCTCGCAGCGGACACGCCTACCTGAAGCTTCATCATCCGGCTTCCGGCTATGCGATGGTGGGAGTGGCAGCGCAGGTAGTCCTGAACGAAGCAGGCCATATTGAATCAGCCAACGTCGGCATTACCGGCGTCGGGCCGAAGGCCTATCGGGCTACGGCCGTGGAAGCGGCCCTGCGCGGAAAAGCTCCCGGTCGGCATAATCTGGAAGCCGCTGCTTCCCACGCTGTCGTGGGTATTGAAGTTAACAGCGATCTTTACGCTTCTGCTGAATATCGAAGCCACCTGGCCCAGGTCTACACCCGTCGCGCGCTCGAAAAAGCCGTGGAACGCGCCCATGGGAAATAACCGGCAATCGCAAGCGCCCCTGCAAGAACGTATCAAGAAGGAACCGTGAAATTCGAAGGCACTTACACCCTTCCCGTGCCGCGAGAGGTCGCCTGGCGCGAACTCATGAACCCCCAAACGCTCGCGCGGGCGCTGCCCGGTTGCGAAAAATTTGAAGCCAATCCCGCGGGTGGATTTGACGTGGTGTTAAAGATCGGCATCGCATCTCTCAAGGGCGCTTATCAGGGCCACGTCGAGATTCAAGACCCGAACCCGCCCCAGAGCTATCGCATGAAAGTGGAAGGCAAAGGGACCGGAGGGTTTCTGAAAGGCGAAGGCGTCCTCGCGCTGACGGAATCCGCCGGAAACACCACAATCAATTATTCCGGCGACGCGCAGGTGGGCGGGCCAATTGCGGGCATCGGCCAAAGGCTTGTGCAAGCAGCCGCCAGGCAGATCATCCAACAGTTCTTCCAATCCCTCACCAACGCCATTCAGGCTTCCGGGTAAAAGCGGCTAGCCACAGTCAGCGTCTTTTCTAACTGTGGGCCCTTTGTCCTCGTAAAGGCCCACGGCCAACCCCTGGACCGGTTAATCATGGATACCCACTTGTGCGGGAATGACGGCAACTTGATGAATTCCACTTTGCACTCCTTTTGCGCCTTAGCGTCTTGGCGAGAAGCTGTTGTCCTTTTTTTCTGCCTCCACCAGACAATCGGCCCTTGTGCACGGGCTTGACCTATATTAGCCTATTTTAGTAGCCTAGCAACCTCCCGAATGCCCTGTTCTTTCCCTCAAAAGCCTCTCGACCGTCACCGAGGAGGAGGGAGCGGCGAGAGATCGGACGGAAACGGAAACCGAGGACGAAACAGCAATGGGCGTCAGAAAAGAATGGACTTAATTGAAAAGTCGGGAAATTGTTCGTCTTTGGATGACATGAAATTGGCGGGTGGAGGCGCATGGCCTGCGCCCTGGGGCGGATGCCGTCCGCCGCTATGCCCACACCCAGCCATTCTGAGGAGTCCAGGTCTGAAACCGGAAGAGCAAGCACGATGATTCCTTGACAAGCTTTCTTGCAATCTTCAACAATGGCTCTTTGTCTATTCCAGGCTCTTTGCAGTAAATCGTGATGATTTCACAACCCTGAAATCGAAGAGCGCAGGGATCAGAGATTCCGCTGCGCCTATTGGAGAAGCTTACTAAATGCGCTGGACACAGGCCTTCATACCGACATTGCGTGAAGCGCCGGCTGACGCCGAAGCGCCCAGCCATCAATTGCTGTTGCGGGCGGGCTATATCCGCCAGGTTGCAGCGGGCCTCTATGCCCATCTTTTGCTTTCCCGAAAATCTCTGCTCAAGATTTCGCAGATTATCCGCGAAGAGATGAACCGCATTGGCGCGCAGGAATTTTATTTGCCAGCGCTGAATCCGGCAGAGCTATGGAAGGAGACCGGCCGCTGGGATCAGGTGGACGTCATCTTCAAATTCAAGGACCGCAATGCGCACGATTTGTGCCTGGGCATTACACACGAAGAAGAGATGACGAATATCGCGCGTCAGGAACTGCATTCCTACAAACAGCTTCCCCAAATCTGGTATCAGATCCAGGAAAAATTTCGCGACGAGCCACGCCCCAAGTCCGGCCTGCTCCGCCTTCGCCAGTTCCTGATGAAAGATTCTTATTCCTTTGATCTGGATGAAGCCGGACTGGACGCGAGTTACCAGAAGCATTACGAGGCTTACTGCCGCATCTTTGACCGCTGTGGATTGAAATACCAGGTGGTTGAAGCCTACTCCGGCATGATGGGCGGCTCCTATTCTCACGAATTCATGGCGTTGACCGATTCCGGTGAGGATTTAATCGCCCTCTCAGATTGCGGATACGCCGCCAATCTGGAGAAAGCGCAATCCAAAGCCCCTCCCGTCGAAGACCCGCCGGGAGAAGATGCTCCTGAAGCTTTTCCCACTCCCAGCCAGAAGACCATCGAGCAGCTTGTCGCCTTCACCGGCGAGAGTCCGGCCCGAATGATCAAGACTCTGGATTACATTGTGGATAGCAAACCCGTTGTGATCTTATTGCGCGGGGATCATACCCTGAGCGAGACCAAGCTTGCGACCGTACTCGGCACCGGCGTCTTTCGCCCCGCAACTCCCGAAGAGGCCTTTGCGCTGCACCACGCTCATCTCGGTTCTCTCGGCCCGGTCGGTCTGAGTGGAGTGCGGATTCTAGCTGACAGCGCCCTTGCAGGACGGCGCGACATGATGACCGGCGCCAATCAGGATGACACTCATCTTCGCCATGTGACGCCTGGGCGAGACTTTGAAGTGGAATATCACGATGTGCGCGTGGTCGCGGAAGGCGACCTCTGCATCCGCTGTGGCAAGCCCCTGCGCGTGGTCAAGACGATGGAGCTGGGGCATGTCTTCAAGCTGGGCAGGAAGTACTCGGAAGCCATGGGAGCCAGGGTGCTGGATGAAAACGGGAAAGAAGCCACGTTAGTGATGGGATCTTACGGCATCGGCCTGGAGCGCATTTTAAGTGCCGCCGCAGAGCAGAACCACGATCAGGACGGCCTCTTTCTTCCCCGCCCGATCGCGCCTTTTGAAGCGATTATCACCGCCGCCAATATGGATGACGCCGCGGTGCGCGAGGCGGCGGAAAAAATCTATGGCGAAGCTCAAACGCAGACTGTGGATGTGCTTTTCGATGATCGTCCGGAGCGCCCCGGCGTTAAATTCAAGGACGCTGACTTGATTGGAGCGCCTTACCGCATCACCGTAGGCAAAAAGAGACTCGAACAAGGCATGGTTGAGATTTTCCAGCGCTCCACCCGGCAAGTGCGCCAGGTGAAACTTGATCACGTCGTAAGCGCCCTGAAGGAAGAACTTAACAGCGGCTGCTGAGGAGTTCCCATGAATTTCCAACCCATTCAAGGGAACGAAATTTGCGTTCATGCTCCTCACGAAAGCGGGGTCTAACCCGTGGATTTCCGCTTGCGCGGAAATGACCAGCACAGATGATTTTCAAAAGAGCATAAAACGAGGACGCTGGACGATGACGGCAAAGAGCGAATCGCGGATAAAAAACAGGCCAGAATTTCAGAGATTTCGGTTAAATTTACCGAAAACGATGGATAACAGTTAAAATGAAGTTGGAGGGAACGATGTTGAGATTTATGCGGACAGCAGTCTTTCTGAAGTAATTCGAGGACTGGCCGCATCCGCACATTTTCTTGATTTCGAGGATAGCCCGAAAAGCTTTCGGTCAATTAATCGTGGCTCAAAGCAAGAATCAACCTCGCCGGTCTCAACGATCTTTCATCTCGCGCGCCCTCCGCGACTCCTTTCGCCATTTTCTAAGGAAAAGAAAAAAGGAACTCCTGGCGGCGGCCATCGCGATTGTCGTTCTCTGTGGCGGCGTCTTCCTGCACTATTACATTCGGTTCTCTCGGCTGGTGGACGCGCGACTGAGCGGCCAGATCTTTCAGCACGCTTCGATCATCTTTTCCGCCTCCACTCCCATCTTTCCGGGCGAAGCCATCACACCCCAACAGATTGAAGATCGTCTCCGCAAAGCTCTCTATTCCCAGGGCGGAAAAAGGGACGCAGGAGTCGGGACCTTCCGGTTGGATGGCAACCAACTCTACGTTTACCCCGGACCGGCCTCATTTTTTGAGGACGGAACAGACCACGAAGGCGATGCCGTAGTTGCCTTTCGTGACGGGCGGATAGATTCCATCACCGATCTCGATCAGAAGGCCGCTCTCGACCACTATGACCTGGAGCCGGAAGTCATTACGACGCTGTTCGACCAGAGCCGCAGCAAGCGAATGCTGGTGGGCTACCGTGATTGTCCTCCGGCCTTGATCAATGCGGTTCTGGCCGCGGAGGATCGCCGCTTTTTCTCCCATCCCGGCGTCAATCTGCTACGGCTTGTAGCCGCCGCCTGGAGAGACTTGCGAGCAGACCAGAGACTGCAAGGCGGCAGCACGTTGACCATGCAACTGGCGCGCAATTTCTTCCTCACGCCGCGCCGCACATTCAAAAGAAAGCTTGAAGAAATGTTTCTGGCCATGCTCATTGAGCAGCGCCTGAGCAAGGAAGAGATTTTCACACTCTACGCCAATCAGGTTTATATGGGGCAACGAGGCAGCTTTTCGATTTATGGATTCGGAGAGGCTGCCGACACCTATTTCAACAAGAACGTCAGGAATTTAACCCTGCCAGAGGCCGCACTTCTGGCAGGCATGATTCGCGGCCCGAATCTCTACTCTCCTTACCGCTATCCGCAGAGGGCGCTTGCGCGGCGCAACTGGGTGCTCGAGGAGATGACTCATGATCACTTCATCAATTCGGGCGCCGCGCGAAAGGCGATGGCCGCACCGCTGGGAGTGACTCCGCGAAATGGCGGCGGCACGCTGGCGCCCTACTTTGTCGATATGGTCAAGGATCAACTCCTTTCCCATTTCTCCGAGCAGGATCTCAATTCACAGAACTATCGCGTCTACACCACCCTCGATCCGGACCTTCAGGCCGCCGCCACCGAAGCCGTCCATGCCGGCATGGCGGAAGTCGATAAGCGAATCCACGCGCGAAGGCGAAAGAACTCGCCACCACTCAATCCCAACGAGCCACAGGTAGCTCTGGTAGCCATCGATCCCCACACGGGCGAGGTCAGAGCCCTGGTGGGCGGACGCAATTATGGGGCAAGTCAGCTCGATCATGCCTTTGCTTTGCGCCAGCCGGGCTCGTCGTTCAAGCCTTTTGTTTATGCCGCCGCGCTCAGTTCCGCCGTGGATGGTTCCCAACCCCTTATCACGCCCGCCACGGTGCTGCCCGACCAGGCCACCACCGCCTTTCAATTTAACGGGCAAACTTACCAACCTAAAAATTATGAAGACGAATACTACGGAAACGTCACGGTGCGCGAGGCGCTGGCTTTGTCGTTAAACGTTGCCACGGTCAACCTTGCCCAGATGATCGGCTATGACAAAGTCCGCAATCTCGCGCTCGCCGCGGGGCTCGATAACGGCATTCAGGCAACTCCGGCGATCGCGTTGGGAGCGTACGACGCCACGCCCCTGCAAATTGCCGGAGCTTATACCATCTTTGCGAATGGCGGCGTTTATGAAAAGCCGCGCTGCATTCTTGCCGTCAAGGATTCGTCGGGACAAACGCTCTGGCAAAGCCCCATGGTTTCGCGCCAGGTGCTTGACCCGCGCATCAGCTACCTGATGGTGAGCCTGATGGAGAGCGTGGTCGATCACGGGACCGGCGAAGGCGTCCGGGCCCGCGGGTTCACAGCCCCTGCTGCCGGCAAGACCGGAACCTCTCATGACGGATGGTTCGCCGGCTTTACATCAAATCTGCTGGCCGTGGTTTGGGTGGGCTACGATAACAACAGCAACCTCGGCCTTTCCGGCGCCAGCTCCGCCTTGCCTGTCTGGGCGGATTTCATGAAAGACGCCGTCAAAGTGCCGGCTTACCAGAAAGTTCAGCCGTTCACTCCGCCTCTGGGTGTGATTGTTGCGCCGATTGACAGCCAAACCCAGGTGCTCACCGCAAATAATCCTCTTGCGGCAACCCAGGATGTTTTTGTGGACGGAACGCAACCCGTCTCCACGAATCCAGCCTCGGGCCTGGCAAGCTGGATCAAGAAATTACTCCCCTTCGGGCATGGGAACAAGAACGCGGCGCCCGGAGCGCAAGCCTCTGCTCCGGGCGGGGCTCCCGTGACGACAACGGCGCAAAATCCTGGCTCACCCTCGGAATCCGGCGTCAACCCGGCCGCCGGAGACTCACCACAAACGATGACAGCTTCCCCTCCACCGGCAAAAAAATCAGATAGTGTCATCAAGAAGATTTTTTCAGTCTTCAAGCATCACAAACCGAAAAGTCAGCCGCCACCCCCCTCTCAACCGCAAAATTAACGCCGACGGCAAAGCGTGCATCGTTCATGTGAATGCAGCCGGAAGCGCGCATCCCCAAAGATTTTCAGGACTGGCTTCAGCGAGACGAAGTTCTGAACGCCGCACCCTGTGCATTTGCATCAAAACACCAGTCCACGAAAGACGAGGTATAAGTCTCAACCACCGGGGCGGGAATATCGACCTTCTCGATTTTATAGAACTTGAATTGGATCGTTCCTTCCGGCGACCCCGGCGGATTCACGGTCCCGACAAGATAGCCATAAACATGCGTGACGGCCTGACTGGCCTCATTCGCATCCGGCGGCAGAGGATAGCGCACTGCTCCTGCCGTGCCGACAATCCAGCCGGGCAAAACGCCGCCGTGTGCGCGCCAGTACGGGGTATTGAAAGCGTTTTCCATAAAATAATGCGAATGGCTGGCCAGCAGATAAACGCGTTTTCGGGCGTGGTGGTGAGCTTCAAGCAGATCCCGATAGACTCGCACCCCGCTTTCGGTTCCGGCAGGCGACTCGTTCATGCTATGGCTGAGCGATATGCTATAGGGCAAAGCGCGATGCATTCCTACGACCAGGGTCCTGATGTGAGGGTTCTGCTCGTCGCGCGCCAGGACTTTTTCAAACCATTTAACCTGCGCCGAATCGAATTGGTCGGATGAGCCATTATCAAGACTTATGAAATCCACGGGGCCGACTATCCAGTGATAATAAGTCTCGATGCGGAACGCCGAAGGATCATCCTTCAGCCGTTGATCGCGCAGCAGCGGAGCATCCAGCCAGTCGGCAAATTGGGCAAGATATTGCTTACGAGTTTTGGGCAGAATCAGTTCATGATTGCCGATTCCCAGAAAGACAGGCGTTCGGCCAAAGGGCAGAATCTGATGCTGGATGAAATCATTCCACGCTGCCGTCTGATATTGAATAATGGTCACCGACTGTTTTCGATGGGCAGGCTCGTGCTGCATGTCTTCATCAAAATCGTATATTTTCCGAAAGTCGCCCAGGTGCCAGTAGAATTTGACGCGATGCTTCAAGGCTCCCGCTGCGATGGCAGGCATCACCACATCGCCGCAGTCGCGCGAATCCCCCGAAGCCGCAAAGCTCCAGGGGGCGCGGAGCGACTCGTGCAAATTTTCCTGCCGAGGAAGGCTTGGAAGATCCAATGTAGAAGGTTGCTTCCGGAAAGGTTTCGCGCCCGGCAGAACCAACGCCAGTCCAATGACCAGGAGTCTCCACATCTCAACCACACGCTTGTTTTGCATCCGAAAAGCACTCCTTTAGGGGATGACCAACCTGACATAGTCTCAAGCGCTGCGAATCTGCCAGCGGTCATGAAGGCTTACAACGGTTATTCTCCTGGAACCGCGCTCATCAAACAGCGAAAATTCCGACGCCATGCCTGTGCTTACAATATAGAAGGCAAGCCGCAGGGCCGCTGCCAACAAGATGTTATAATGCATCGAAGGTCAGGCCGTATGAAAAAAATTGTAAGCCTGCTGTTCCTGCTGCTCTCGGCATGCGCATTAAACGCTGCGCCCCCCACCCGCACGATCATTGTCTTTCCGTTTGAAAACCGAAGTTCAAACTCAGACCTGGGATGGATGTCGGAGGCCTTTGCGGAGGTGCTCTCCTGGCGGCTTGCGGGCTCGCATCGTTTCGTGCTGGGACGGCAGGAACTCAATACCGCTTATCGGCAATTGGGCGCGCCGCCGGGTGCAACACTCACCCTGGCCAGCGAATACAAGATCGCCCAGACGCTGGGCGTGGATTGGGCCGTGGTGGGAAGCTTCCGCGCCACAGGACAGGCGCTTCAGGCGCAGGCCCAGTTGCTGGACTTACATGATCTCAAGCTCTATCCCGCTATCCAGGAATCTGGCGCGCTCTCCGATATGATCAAAATTCAAACGCGCCTCGCCTGGCGGCTGCTGGCAACCCACAGTCAGGATTTCACGGTAGGAAACGAAGAGGATTTTGCCCGCCGTTTTCCGCCACTCCGCCTGGATGCACTGGAAAACTATATCCGCGGTCTGCTGGCAAGCGACGGCAAAACCAAAGTTCAATTTCTCACCGCCGCAGATCGTCTCAGCCCCGACGATCACCGCGCCGCCCTGGCGCTGGGCCAGTACTACTTTAAGCAAAAGGATTATGCCGATTCCGTCCGATGGCTTTCAAAGTTGAACGCGCAGGACTCAGATTACTATGCCTCCCTTTTTCTGAGCGGCATTGATGACTTCTTTCTCGGACACAATAAGGAAGCGGAAAACGATTTCAGAACGCTCTCCCAACAAATCCCTCTGAACGAAGTCTGGAATAATTTAGGAGTACTCGAAGCGCGCCGGGCGGACTACCAGGGCGCTCTCGCCAGCTTTGAGCGAGCATACCAGGGTGACGAAACCGATGCGGACTATGCCTTCAATCTGGGAGCGTGTTACTGCTACCTGAAGCAGTACAGTCAGGCTGCCCATTATCTTGAGCAAGCTTTGGCTCAGGATCAAGACGATCTGGGAGTACGAACGCTGCTGGCCTACGCCCTGCAACAAATGGGCAACCAAACAGAAAGCCAGGCTCAACTGCAATGGGTCGCCGAACATGATGGCAAAGCCATGGCTGACTTAAACGCCAGTATTTTGCCGCAGCCGCGCCTGAAGAAAACGTTCAACGGTGCGGCTTTCCGCTTGCTGGCCGTGGCCGTCAGCAACTCACTGGAAAAGGAGCTTGCCCATCAACCGCCCCAGGAACATGGACGCTTCCATCTGGCTCGCGGAGAGGAATTCATCAAAGAAGGGCGTTTCCCGGAAGCCATCCGCGAGTTGACTGAGGCTGACTCCCTTCTGCCCAACAATAGCGAAGTCTGCCTTTTCTTAGGCCAGGCTTATGAATTGTACGGAGAGCATCAAAAAGCGCTGGATGAATTCAACCGGGCCATCGCGCTCAACAACAATGCCATTACCCATCTTTGGCTGGCTCATGCTTATCTCTCGCTTCACCAACCTTCGGAGGCGCTAAGCCAGAGCCAGATGGCGCTGAGTATGGACCCGGGAAATCGGGATGCTGAAGGTTTGATTGACTCCATCGAGCGCGAGATGAAGAAGTCTTCCAAAAACCCTTGAGGCGGCATTGTCTGACCCTTCAATTCGTAATCATTCTGGCGGCAGCTCTGGGCGGCAGCCGTCCTGCAGAGAGCGCTGCTCCAAATCCTCCAGTCGTGGTGCAGATCAACCTGGATGGCATCATTCAGCCAATCAGCGCCGAATACGTTGAGCGCGGCATTGCTTATGCCAACCGCATCCACGCTCAGGCCGTCCTGCTGGAGTTGAGCACCCCGGGAGGGTTAGGGACGTCCATGCGGGGAATCATTAAAGCCATTGTCAGTTCTGAGGTCCCGGTGATTACCTATGTGGCGCCCAGCGGAAGCCGGGCAGCCTCCGCGGGATTTTTTGTGCTTCTCTCTGGCGATATTGCCGTCATGGCTCCGGGCACAAATACGGGAGCAGCCCATCCTGTACTGCTGAGCGGCGCAGATGTGGGCAAGACTGAAGCTGCGAAAATCGAAAACGATGCCGCCGCTTATATCCGCAGCATCGCCCAGCAGCGCGGGCGCAATGCCAAGCTGGCCGAAGAGGGCGTGCGCCAGAGCAAGTCTTATACCGACCAGGAGGCGCTTCAGGGTCACCTGATCGATGCAATCGCGCAAAGCCCCCAGGGCATTTTCAAGCAATTTAACGGTAAATCCATCAAGCGCTTCAACGGCAGCACGACAACTCTCGATCTCACTAACGCTCACATCGATGTGTATGCCATGAGCTCGCGCGAGCACTTCCTTTCTCAACTTGCCGATCCTAATATAGCCTTTGTATTGGGCGTCCTTGGCGCTATCCTGCTTTACTTTGAATTTACCCATCCGGGCATGGTGCTTCCGGGTATCGCCGGGGCTATCCTGGTAGTGCTGGCCCTGCTCGGTTTTCAACTGTTGCCGATTAATTATGTGGGCGTGATTCTCATCGTGCTGGCCCTGGTGCTGTTTGCCCTGGAAGCTCACGTCTCATCCCACGGCCTGCTGGCTGCCGGAGGCATCGCCGCTATGCTCTTTGGCTCGCTTATTTTGATCAAGACGCCCTGGCCGGGCGCACACATCCGCCTGACCACTTCGCTGAGCGTCACTTTGCCGCTGGCTATTATTGTGGTTCTGTTGGTAGGGGCGGCTCTGAAGGCTACACGGCAAAAGGCCATCACGGGCGCTGAAGGCATGTTGAATGCAATTGGGATTGCGCGCACCGACCTTGCCCCAGAAGGCAAAATCCTGGTGCATGGAGAACTCTGGGATGCGCGCGCTGTCGGAACAATCCTGGCCGGAGACCCGGTGAAAGTTTGCGCAATTGAGGGTTTGAAACTGGTCGTCGAGCCGGCTAAAGAAGCAAAATCCTGAACGTTGAGCCGCAATGATTACGCGGCACAATCGCGGGCTGGTATTCTATGTGGAACCCGGCTTTATATTCGTCATCATGTCGCTCGGCAACAAGCGACGTGATGATCCTGGACAAGGAGCGCCCATGGGAAGCGGATTGATTGTGATCGTGATTATCATCATCTTGTGGGTTTTTGCCTGCTTGAACGTCATGCGGGAATATGAGCGCGCGGTGGTCTTCAGATTAGGCCGAATCCAGACTCCCGATAAGGGGCCGGGGCTTATTTTCATCCTCTGGCCCATTGATAAAATTGTGCGCATCTCTCTGCGAGTGGTCGCCTGGGATGTGCCGCCTCAGGACGTGATCACCCGCGACAACGTGTCGCTCAAAGTCAACGCCGTGGTCTACTTCCGTGTCATCAGTGCTCAGAAAGCGGTGTTGGAACTTGAAAATTATCGCTACGCGATCGAACAGCTTGCGCAGACCACGCTGCGTTCCGTGCTGGGAGAAGTCGAACTGGACGACTTGCTCTCGCAGCGCGAAAAGCTCAATCTGCGCCTTCAGACGATTCTGGACGAACATACCGAACCCTGGGGCGTGAAGGTAGCCAAGGTAGAAGTGAAACAAGTCGATCTGCCGCAGGAGATGCAGCGCGCGATCGCCCGGCAGGCGGAAGCGGAGCGCGAGCGCCGGGCCAAGATCATCAATGCGGACGGCGAATTTCAGGCCGCCGAAAAATTGAAGGCCGCCGCTGTTTTGATGCAGGAAGAGCCGGTCGCCATCACGTTGCGTTACCTCCAAACGCTCACAGAGATTGGCGTCGAAAAGAACACCACGATTCTTTTCCCGCTGCCGATCGATTTACTGACCGGACTCATCAATAAGTCCGGCAAAATTGTTGGCGCTAACGGACAACCAAAGCCTGTAA
>Ga0070737_10003941_pt1 | contig 15359 bp, 15 predicted proteins | sample Coa_R1_10_FD_66438 | JGI IMG/M metagenome (GOLD analysis project Ga0070737, IMG submission 66438) | Surface soil microbial communities from Centralia Pennsylvania, which are recovering from an underground coalmine fire - Coalmine... | ecosystem: Environmental > Terrestrial > Soil > Unclassified...
GTCGGCGGGATTGAGCCGGCGCACCTCAGGGCTTTCACCGAGGATCCTGCTGTCGAATTTTTTCAGCTCCAGCGACATCTCATTTCCTTTACGCCCGTTGCGCCGATTGTAGGAAACTGCCTTGGCGGCGTTCAAGCCGCCCAGGCGCGGCGGGGCGAATCAGTTTCGGCGCTGCACGACCGTGCCCGCGGGCGTGTCCTTGACTTCGTAGCCGCGCGCCAATAGCTCGTTGCGCAGCGCGTCGGAGCGGGCAAAGTCTTTTTTCTTTCGCGCCTCGTCGCGCTGGGCGCGCAAGGCTTCAATTTCCGCCGGCAGCCTCTCGCTGGCCGCGCGCCGGCGGATACCTTCAAAGTCAACGCCCAGCACCGTGTCCATCCGGGCCAGCGTATTCCAGATGCGCTTGTCGTTGCGGCGGTAGGATTCTCCTACCAGGTCGAGCACGACCGCCAGCGCCTGCGGGGTGTTGAGGTCGTTGTTAAGCGCTTCGTGAAAGCGCTCAAAGTAGGGCTGCGGCCAGTCGCTATCGGCGCCATGCGCAATGCCGTCAGGCACACCGCGCGCGAACTCGGTCAGGTAATCCAGGTTGCGCTGGGCGGCGCGCACCGCGTCGAGGCTGAAGGCCAGTTCGGAGCGATATTTGGCGCCGAAGCAAAACAGGCGGAAGGCAATCGGATCGATCCCCACCGCGACCAGATCGGCGAGGACCGGAAACCTGCCCGAACTCTTGCTGATCTTCGCCCCCTCCATCCCGACCAAAAACGCGTTGTGCACGAAATATCGCACGAAGGGCTTGCCGGTGGCGCTTTCCGACTGCGCGATTTCGTTCTCATGATGGATCGGCACATGATCGAGCCCGCCGGAATGGATGTCGAGGGTCTCGCCCAGGTACTTCATCGACATCGCCGAGCACTCGATATGCCAACCCGGATAGCCGCGGCCCCAGGGGCTGTCCCATTGCATCAGGTGCCCGGGTTGATTGAGTACCCACAACGCGAAGTCGTGCTTGCTGCGCTTGTCGGAGGCATGCTCCAGGCGCTGCTCGGCGAACTGCTCCTCCAGGCTCTGGCGCGACAGACGGCCCATCCGGCCGGGCCCGCGCCATTTCTCGACGTCGAAATAAACGCCGCTGTGCACGACGTAGGCGTAGCCGCGATCCAAAATCCGCTGGATCAGCGCAATCATGTCGGGGATGTGCTCGGTGGCCCGGCAGAACTGTCCGGGCGGCACGGTCGGCTTTTCGATGCGCAGCATCTCCAGGTTGTGAATGAACAGCTCCGTGTAATAGTCGGCGACCTCTTTGGGCGAGCGCCCCTCCGCCCGCGCCGTCTTTTCGATTTTGTCCTCGCCGGCATCCTGGTCGGAGGTCATGTGGCCGACGTCGGTGATGTTCATCACGTGGCGCACCTCGTAACCATTGAGCCGCAGCGCCCGTTTGAGCGTGTCGGTAAACAAATAGGAGCGCATGTTGCCCAGATGTTGGGGCAGATACACGGTCGGCCCGCACGAGTAATACGTCACCACTCCGGGATGAAGCGGAACGAATTCCTCCACCTTGCGGCTTAACGTGTTGTAAATGAAGAAAGGTTTCACGGCATCAGCATTCATAGCTTATCGTGGACGCGCCGTCTTGAATAGAACGGCTCCGAGGACGTAACCGCCCGTGCGGCGACCGCCAGCGCAATGATTGGCCGGGCAAGCTGAATGCGGTCCGCCGCCTCCGCTCAGCGGCTGGACAGGCGGGGATTGGCCATCAGGCGTTTGGTGCGGAAATTCTCCATGTTGATGCGCCATTCGTACCCGTCCACCAGCGAGCTCCATCCCGCCTCGACGGTGTTGGCCGACTTGGCCATCGTGGTCCACGTGGTGTGGCCGTCGGAGAATTTCTTCACCGATATGACCTCGGCCTCGGTCGACTCGCCGCTGCCGTGCGTGTAAGTCTCCGTCACTCTGACCGAGGAGAGGTAAGGGAAATATTTGAGCAGAGCTTTGCGCAGGGCCAGATCCAGTGCATGAACGACACCCACGCCGCGCGCCGCTTCGGTTTCTTCCAGGTCGCCGATGCGAATCACGACCGTGGCGTCGATCGTCATCCGGCCTTCGTTGTAATCGTCGATCACACGGCGGCGCACGATCTGGAACGGCGGCCTGTAGTCGGGGCTCATGCGGAGTTCCGCCAGCTCGCGCGACGCCTGGGGCGGCGGCGTTTCGTAGAACACTGACGACTTCTCTTCCATGGCCACGATCAAATTATGGTGGCGCGGCGGTGCGCTTTCAAGCGCGATAGGCGCGGTTGTTCGCAGATCGGACGACACCGTTCCACAATCACGCCGCGAAATCGAAGCGATGGTGAAAACGCACGTCCACCAAGGGTTTTCGCACCGATGCGTTGGCTCGGTTTTCGCCGGCCTCAGCAGCGCTTCCCCATCGTATCGCGCCGTGGGTCAGGATTTCACATCGCCAGCCCGCCGTCGACGTTGATCACCGCGCCGGTGATATAGGATGCCGCGTCGGACAGCAGGAAGGCGGCGATCGGAGCGACCTCCTCAACCCGCCCGAAACGGCCCAGCGGCACCAGTTCCAGCGCCTGCTTGCGATTTTGTTCGGGCAGCGTTGCGGTCATGTCTGTTTCGATAAATCCCAGCGCCAGCGCGTTGACGCGGATGCCGGCGCGCCCGACTTCCTTGGCCAGCGCCTTGGTCAGCCCCACCAGTCCCGCCTTGGAAGCCGAGTAATTGACCTGGCCCGCCATCCCCACCAGTCCGCTAACCGACGTGATGTTCAGGATCGAACCGCCCCTGGCCTTCATCATGTTGAAGATGGCGGCGCGCGCAAAGTTGAACGCGCCGGTCAGATTGGTCTGGATCACCGCCGCCCAATCCTCTTCGCTCATCATCGCCAGCAGCTTGTCGCGGGTGATGCCGGCGTTGTTGACCAGAGCGTCGATCCTGCCGAACGCGCTCTTGACCGCGGCCACCATCTCGCGCGCACCCTTGAGGTCGGCGACATCGGCCTTGAACGCCATCGCCTTGGCGCCCAAGGCCTTGAGCTCCTCTTCGAGCGTAGCCGCATGCTCCGCACTGCGGGCGTAATTGAACGCGACGTTGGCGCCCTGGCGCGCCGCCTCCAGCGCGATCGCGCGGCCGATGCCGCGGGTCGCCCCGGTCACGATGACTCCCTTGCCTTCCAACGCTCGACTCATCTCTTTGCGTTAGCCTCCGGTTCGCGCCGAGCTATTCATCGCCGCTCGGAACGCTCTTTTCGAGGATGTTCTTATACTGGCCGATGTAGGAAAGGTACTGGAAGCCGAACGCCTGCTCCAGCGCGGAATCGAATTTCGCGGCCGGCGCGCCCAAATCCCTGAGCAGCCACGTGTACAGCATCCATTCCTCGCTGCGCGGCGCCTTGCGCAGCGCGTCGCGCCGCAGCATCACCGCCTCGCTACTGACGCCCAGGGTACGGCCCAGCAAGGCGACCAGTTCGCTGCCGTCGCGCGCCATCTCGTCGCGCGCAAACAGGTTGACCGAGTATATCAGCATCGAGCCAAGGCAGGCGCGCAACGATTGCGCATCAAGCCGATCGCGCAAACGCGCCATCACTCCCGAAGCGGAGAAAGCATCGGCCAGAAACTCGGTATTGGCCGCCAACAGCGTGGTCAGGAACGCGCGTGCCTGCGGCGCGGCGAATCGCTCAATGCGCCCCCGCAATTCGCTCATCGCCGGACGCCCGTATCGGCGCATGAAGCGCAGACGCCAGGGCGAGAGCAGAAACCGCAGCGAGTTGAACATTGATACACACGCCCGTGCGGATGGTGCACGCTTCAGGACAAGAGGCGAACTTCCGCGCCTGCGCAGCGGTCCGCGGGCACAGGCGGAGCAAGGTAAAAACCTTTCGCCCTGACCGGGGAGAGGGTTGGGGCGAGAATCCTCAGACGCTGAAAGAAGAGCCGCAGCCGCAGGTACGCGCAGCGCGCGGATTGTTGAACTTGAAGCCCGCTCCGTGCAGTCCTTCCACGAAGTCCAGCGTGGTGCCCGCGACGTAAGGCAACGAAACCTCGTCAATCAGCACGCGCACGCCGTCAAACGGCACCACGGTGTCGCCTTCCTTCACCTCGGCGTCGAAGCCCAGTGAATACTGGAACCCCGAGCATCCGCCGCCGACCACCGAAACCCGCAGCCCGTAGGCCTCGCCCAAGCCTTCCTTGGTGCGCGTCTTCTTGACCATCTCGACCGCCTTGGGCGTAAGATTGATGGCGGGTGTCGGGATGTCCTGTGCGCCGTCGTGCCGCGTTGTTTCTTCAGCCGAGACTTGGTTGTCTGCCATGCTTGGCTCCTCGGAAGACCGGACTTTTCCGTGGTTTCCTTTCCTTAAACGTAACTGGCCGCAAAAGAGCCAGTCAAGCGCCCCTGAAAATGCCCGTGTAGCCGGGCGAAATTGGCATGGGCCGACTTGAGGATGAAATCGCCGCTGCGGCGCGGGCACGCGGCTTCACTCTGGTTGGATTTGCGCCGCTGCGCCGGCTGCCGCGCCAGGAGTTCTACTCGCGATGGCTGGGGCAGGGGCGCCACGGCGAGATGGCCTACCTGGCGCGCGACCCCGAGCGGCGCCTGGACCCGCGCCGGCTCGATCCGCGGCTGCGCTCGGTGATCAGTCTGGGCTTTCCCTACCAGGCACCGGCGCCCAGCCGCCTCGACTGGCGGCGCGAGATGCGCGGACGAATCGCATCCTATGCGCTGGCCGACGATTATCACGACCGTGTGATGGAGCAAGCCCGCGCGGTCGCCGCCGAGCTGCAGCGGATGCGGCCCGGCGCGCTGACGCGCCTTTACGTCGATACCGGCCCGGTGTTCGAGCGCGACTGGGCGCGCGAGGCGGGGTTGGGATGGTTCGGCAAAAATACCAACCTGCTCAACCGCAGCCACGGCTCGTACTTCTTTTTGGCGGAAATTTTTACTGACCTCGAAACCAGCGCCGCGCCCGCGGCCTACGGCGATTTTTGCGGCACCTGCCGCCGATGCCTGGAGCTGTGTCCCACCGGCGCGTTGGAGGGCGGCTACGTGATGGAATCGCGCCGATGCATTTCCTATCTGACCATCGAACTGCGCGGTCCGATCGCGCCGCAGTTGCGTCCCCATCTGGGCAACTGGATCTTCGGCTGCGACATCTGCCAGGAGGTCTGCCCGTGGAATGAGCCGGGCCGCACCCAGCCCTCCGAACTGGAACCCTATCTGCCCGACTTGCTGATGCTTGACGAGGAAGGATTCCGCGGCCGCTTCCGCAACAGCGCGATCAAACGGGCCAAGCGGCGCGGGCTGTTGCGCAACGTTGCGGTCGCGCTGGGCAACACCGGCAATCCCGACGCGGTGGCGGTGCTGGCCGAGGCGATGCGCCGCGAGGGCGAGCCGCTGGTACGCGCCCACGTGGCGTGGGCGTTGGGCCGGCTGGGCGGAAGGCAGGCACATCGCGCCCTGCGCGACGCCGCCGCAGTTGAAGCCGACGCCGCCGTCAAGATGGAAATCGCCGCCGCGCTTTCGATGCGCGTGCCGTAGAGACCGGCGGCAAGGCCTGCTAAGCTGGGGCCATGGAATCGGTGCAGCCTGAGGCAGTTATCCGATGAACGAGGAGGCGCGGCGTGAATTTGTCGCACTGGCGGCGCGCGAGCCGATTCCGCTGGCGCGGGGCGCACTGCTGATCGCCAAGGAGGAGTACCCCGCGCTCGACGTCGAGCGCTGCCTGGAGCGGCTGGGGGAGTTGGCGCGCGAAGCCTCGCGATGGCTCAGCGCGGCGGCCAACACCGTGGAGCAGGTGCAGAGCCTGTCGCGCTTTTTGTTCGAGCATCATGGCTTTGCCGGCAATCAGAACAATTACGGCGACCCGCGCAACTCCTTTCTCAATGAAGTTCTGGAACGCAAGCTGGGAATTCCGATTTCGCTCTCCGTCATCTATATCGAAGTCGGGCGGCGCGCCGGGATGAAGCTCGAGGGCGTGTCGTTCCCCGGCCATTTCCTGGTCAAGGCCAGTGACGAACGCGGCGAACTGATTATCGACCCGTTTAACGAAGGGATGATTCTGAACCTGGAGCAGTTGCGCGCCCGCCTCAACCAGGTCTATGGCCAGCCCGTGGAACTGCATCCGGCGATGCTGCGGGCGGCGACCGCCCGCCAGATCCTGAGCCGCATGCTGCGCAACCTCAAGAATATCTACGTGGCGGCTTCGGACTGGATGCGCGCGATCGCGGCGCTCGACCGCATCCTGATCCTGGACCCGCGCTCGCTTGAGGATCTGCTCGAGCGCGCCAAGCTTTATGAAACCCTCGAATGCTTCCAGGCCGCGCTGGACGACCTGCAAAGCTTCCTGTCGATCGCGCCCGACCATCCCATTGCGGAGGCGGCGCGCGAGGGTGTGATACGCCTGTCGCGCCAGGTGTCGCGCATCAGCTAGCCAAACCTTATGCTGCCCAACGGACCCGAGGCCTTTTACGCGGCCGCCGGCAAGGCGGCTGCGGACAAAGAACTCAACCGCAAGCTGGACAATGCCAGCGCCCGCCATCTCGAGCATCTGGCGGCGGCGAAGCGCGAGTTTGCCGCCTACGAGAGTGAACGCGACCTCGCGCGGCGCATCAAGGAGGAATCGATCGAGCGGCTCGACCGGTTGCTGAGCGAGCTCAGGCAGCGGCTGGAGGCGCGCGGCGTCAAGGTGTTTTTCGCCGCCGACGCGGCTGGCGCGCGCGACTACATCCTGAAGGTCGCGCGGGAGGGCGGCGTCAAGCGAGTGGTCAAAGGCAAGTCGATGACCACCGAGGAGATCGGGCTTAACCCGGCGTTGGAGCAGGCCGGGATCGAGGCGGTGGAAACCGATCTGGGCGAGTACATCGTGCAATTGCGCCGCGAGCCGCCCTCGCACATCATCACACCCGCGATTCATCTGTCCAGCGAAGACATCGGCCATCTGTTCGCGGAAAAGCTCGGGATGGACTACAGTTCCGATCCGCCGGCGCTGACCGCGGTGGCACGCGCGCGGTTGCGCGACAAATTTCTCAACGCGGAGATGGGAATTACGGGGGTCAACTTCGCGGTGGCCGAAACCGGCACCCTAGTGGTGGTCGAGAACGAAGGCAACGGCCGCTTCTGCATCACCGCGCCGGACATCCATGTCGCCGTGATGGGGATCGAAAAGGTAATCCCCAAATTCGAGGACTTAAGCCACTTCCTGGAAATACTGGCGCGCACCGCGACCGGGCAGAGATTCACCGCCTACACCAGTTTTCTGGGCGCGCCGCGCGGCGCGAACGAGCTTGACGGGCCGCGCGAGATGCACCTGGTAATCCTGGACAACGGACGGACGCGGATGCTGGCCGACCCGGTGATGCGCGAGGCGCTGTACTGCCTGCGCTGCGGCGCGTGCCTGAACGTCTGTCCGGTCTATCGTCACATTGGCGGACATGCCTACAAATCGGCATATCCGGGTCCGATCGGATCGATCGTCAGTCCGGGGCTGTTCGGCGCCGCCGCCGCAGGCCATCTGCCGTTCGCATCCACTTTGTGCGGCGCGTGCAGGGAAATCTGCCCGGTCAAGATCGACATCCCGCGCATCCTGCTCCATCTGCGCTGGAAGATGACCGAGGGCGGCGAAAAAGTCGCCTGGCCGCAGGCGGCCGCGCGTGTACGGACCGCCGCCCGATGGTTTGCGCGGGCGGCGCGCTATCCGGGCATGGTGCGAGCCGCGGGGCGGCTGGGCGCGGTGCTGTTAAAGCCGTTCGCCCACGATGGATACCTGCGCCGCATGCCCGGCCCGTTCGGCGCCTGGACACGCGTGCGCGATTTTCCCGCCCCGCCCGCCAACGGCGCCGGCCTCGCTGACTCCGACTCAGGCTTCGTGACGGTGGACCGGTACGAAACCGTCATGGCGCGGATTCGCCGCGGGCTCGCTCCGGGCGCGGCGCAGGAGAGCGCCAATCACGTCGAACCATCGCCGCCGCCCCGGACGTTGGACGCGGATGAACTGCGGGCGCAGTTCATCGCGGCTGCCGGCGCGGTCGGCGCCAGTGTGATCGAAGCGTCCACCGCAGCCGCGGCCGTCGAAAAAATCGCCGCGATCCTGTCCAACGCCGGTGCTGATTCGGCCGCGATCGGAGCAGGCATCACCATCGACTCGGCGGCCGTCACCGCGCGTCTGTCGCGCGGCGGATGCCGGATCACCACGGTCGGCGGGCCCGGCGCAACGCAGGCAGCGCTCAAGGAAAGCCTCGCGTCGGTTGACGCCGGTATCGTCGAAGCCGATTACGGCATCGCCTCCAGCGGCACCTTGGTAATGGTCGCCGATGCCGCCCGGCCGCGCTCGCTGTCGCTGCTGCCGCCGATCAATATCGTGATGCTGCGCGCGGCGCGCATCCTGCCCGACCTGGCCGCGGTGCTGCGCATTGTTGGACCGCAGGCCGCAAGCGCGCATCCCATCGTGATGATCACCGGACCCAGCCGCACGGCTGATATCGAAAAACGGATCGTCATCGGCGTCCACGGTCCCAGCCAGTTGCACATCGTGATCGTCTGGCAGAGTGGGGGCTGAGCGGTGAGCGGATGAACGAAGTCACGCTGTTTGCGACCTGCCTTGGCGAGGAGTTCTTTCCCGGCGCAATCGCCGCAGCCAGGGCCGTGCTGAGCCGCCTCGGCCTTGAGGTCATCGTTCGCCGGGAGGCGTTTTGCTGCGGCCAGGCGGCATTCAACGAGGGGATGCGCCGTGAGGCGTGCGAGCTGGCCACCCGCTTCCTGGCCGCGCACAAAGCCGGCACTCCTCTGGTCGTGCCCTCGGGTTCTTGTGCGAGCATGATCAAGGTGTTTTATCCCGACCTGCTGGCGGGCGAGCCGACGCTGCTGGAAGCGGCGCGTGCGCTGATTCCCTGGGTGCACGAATTTTCCGAATTCCTGGTCGATGTACTGGGCGTCGCCGACGTCGGCGCGTCGTTTCCCCATGCGGTGACTTATCATCCCTCATGCCATCTGCTGCGCGAGCTGCAGGTCGTGGATGCGCCGCGCAAGCTGCTGCAGAACGTGCGCGGGCTTAGGCTCTGCGAGCTGCCCAGAAGCACCGAGTGTTGCGGGTTTGGCGGCCTGTTCTCGGTGAAATTTCCCGACATCTCGGCCGCGATGCTGGCGGACAAGTGCCGATGCATCGAGCAAAGCGGCGCCGAGTTCGTGGTCGCCAACGACGGCGGGTGCCTGATGCAGATGGGCGGCGGGCTGCATCGCGCCGGCAGCCGCGTCCGCGCCCGCCATCTGGCGGAAATCCTCGCCAGGCGCTGACCCACTTACCGCAGTTTGCTTGGTTGCGGGTTGCGGGCCAGATGAATTGCGCTCACCCCGCGCTGCAATGCGATGCATGCCGGAGCGTTGTCGAGGACTTCATGCAGCAGCGTTTTGGGACGGCGCGTGCTGCGCACGCGGTCGGAGAGGCGGCGCACGGTTTCGCTTCTCAACTGATTGGCCCGCAACTTTGCTTCAGCCAGCGTGTTCTCGCGCGAATCGAAATAGGCAAGCGCCGCTTGTGCGCCGTGGTCCTGCCGGACCGCGTCCGACTCGCCCACCAGGTTCAGCGCCCGATCGACGCAGCGCGACAGGATGGCTAGGTTGGCGCGCCGGAATTTGCCCTCGGCCGCCAGCGCATCGAGCATTCCGATGTCGATGGTCAGTGCTTCGGCGCTTTCCACCACGCCGTCCTGAAAGCGGGCCTCACCGGTGGACAGGAAGGCTTGCTCGTCAGTGCTGAGGCGATCGAGCGCATCGAGCACCGCGCCCAGACGATCGACGATCATCAAGCCCTGGCTAAAGGAATCGTTCATGCGGGCGAGACTTCGCTCGTAGGCGTGCGCCAGGGACAAGGCGCTCCAGACGAACACCAGCGCAAAACCCGCCAGCAGCAACAACCAGGAGGATTTCTCAGTGTAACCCATAGCCGGCTCCTTCCTGACGCCAGCCGGTCCTGCGCCGGGGCTCGCGCATGGAATTATGCGCCGTTCATTGCTATTCTGGCCAGCGCGCCAGGCCAGCAAAAAACAGACAATGTGTATGTAACCAACAATTGATATGCCAGTCAAGAGCCGCCAGGCCCAGCACTCCGCCGCCACCCGCGCCGCCTTGATTCGTGCGGCGCGCAAGCTCTTTACCGAGCGCGGCTACAGCGCCACTCCCACCGAAGAGGTGGTGCGCCGCGCCCGCGTCACGCGCGGCGCGCTCTACCATCACTTCCGCGACAAGCAGGACCTGTTCAAAGCCGTCTTCCACGAGGAACAGATGAAGATGGCCGCCGCGATCAAGGCGGCCGCCGCCCGCGAGGCCGACCCCTGGCGCGCGCTGATTGCCGGATGCCACGCGTTTTTGGACGCCTGCCTTGACCGCGCCGTGCAGCAAATCCTGCTGATCGACGCGCCCGCCGTCCTGGGTTGGGCAGGATGCCGTGAGGCGGATGCGATGTACTACCTCGAAGGCGTCAAGGCCTTGATCCAGGCTGCCATCGCCCAGCGCATCATCGCGCCGCAGCCGGTGGACGCGCTGGCGCGGCTGCTCCTGGGCGCGCTCAACGAGGCGGCGATGTTGATCGCGCACGCCGGCGACGAGCAGGCCACCCGCCGCGAGGTCAGCGAAGTGGTCGACAAGCTGCTCGGCGGGATTCGCAGCGGCGGCAAATGAGACGCTGGCATCAAGAATGGGGCGGACGTTGCTGCCCGCCGTCGAGGCGCGAGCAGCCTTGCTCGCGCTAGCTTAAAAAATTCGGTGTCCCGCGCTACCAAATCTTCATCCGTTCTCGACCGGTACAGGCGCTCCTTTCTCTACTGTTTGTTGCGAGCTGCGCACTTCGGACTTGAGGATTGCGGTGAGCCGGCGCGCAACTCACCGCAACCGTAATTGCTGCGCGAAGCAGGATTCAGAACTGATTGATCACGCTGATGCCGACGTTTTCGAAGTTCGACATTTTCTCGATCACGCTGAACGCCTTTTCGATCGGGATGGTCTCGGTAATCAGTTGACGCGGGGCGAGGCGGCCGCGCTCGACCATGTCGAGCATCGCCGGGTAGCGATGGGACTGGATGGCCAGCGAGCCGGTGAGCCGGATTTCCTTGAATACGATCTGATCGACCGGCAGCGCGACGTCGCCCTTCTCGCCCTGCGTGGTCAGGCCGATCTGGACGTGGCGGCCGCGTTTGCGCAGGCTGGCCACCGCGTTGCGGCAGGTGGCGGCGATGCCCAGTGCGTCGACGCTGACGTTGGCGCCGCCGTGCGTCAGGTCCATCACGGCCTTGACCGGATCGGTTTTCCGGCCGTTGACGGCGTCAGCCGCGCCGACCCGCTTCGCCAACTCCAGCTTGCGGTCGTCGAGGTCCACCGCGATCACCCGCGCGCCGACCGCCGCTGCGATCTGGATCGCCGACAGCCCCACGCCACCGCATCCGTACACCACCACCGACTCGTCGGCCTTGACTTGCCCCTGGTCCATGATGCCGTGATAGGCGGTCACGTAACGGCATCCCATCGACGCCGCCTCCTCGAACCCCACCGAGTCGGGCAGCGGCACGGCATTGATGTCGGCGCGATTGAGGCGCGCGTAGCGCGCATAGCCGCCGCCGGTCAGGCTTTTGGAGCACAGGTTGGAGTGCCCATCGCGGCAGTCCTCGCACACGCCGCAGCCCTGGGAGAGCGGCACCACCACACGCGTGCCGGGCTTGAGGGTCTTGACCTCCTTGCCCACTTCCTCGACCACTCCGGCGAACTCGTGCCCCAGCACGGTCGGCAGGCGCTGCGCAAAACCCAGCCAGGTCCAGTCGCCCTGCCACAGATGCCAGTCGGAGCGGCAGATACCGCTGCCTTCCACGCGTACAATCGCGCCGTCGGGCCGCAGCGTGGGCTGAGGCATCTCCTTGACTTCCATCGGCCGGCCGACCGCTTCCATTACCAACGCTTTCATCGCGCCATTACCTCGCAATCGCTGGACCTTGAGCTAGAACTGGTTGATTACGCTGATGCCGACGTTTTCGAACTTTGACATCTGCTCGATGACGCCAAACGCCTTTTCCAGCGGAATCGTCTCGGTGATGAGCTTTTTGGGCTGCAGCCGTCCGCGCTCCACCATGCTCAGCATCGCCGGATAGCGGAAGGACTGCATCGCCAGCGAGCCGACAAACTGTATTTCCTTAAATACAATCTGGTCAACCGGCAGCGCGACCTCGCCCTTCTCGCCCTGCGTGGTGAGCCCGATCTGGACGTGGCGGCCGCGCTTGCGCAGGCTGGCCACCGCGTTGCGGCAGGTGGTCGCGATGCCCAGGGCGTCGATGCTGACGTTGGCGCCGCCGTGCGTCAGGTCGATTACCGCCTTGACCGGGTCGGTCTTGCGGCCGTTGATCACGTCGGAGGCGCCCACCCGCTTGGCCAGCTCCAGCTTGCGGTCGTCGAGGTCCACCGCGATCACCCGCGCGCCCAGCGACGAGGCGATCTGCACGGCCGACAGCCCCACGCCGCCGCATCCGTAGATCACCACCGATTCGTCGGCCTTGACCTGGCCTTGGTCGAGGATGCCGTGGAAGGCGGTCACGTAGCGGCACCCCATCGACGACGCCTCGACGAAATCGACGCTGTCGGGCAGCGGCACGGAGTTGAAGTCGGCATGGCTGAGCACGCCGTAGCGGGCATAGCCGCCCGCGCCCGCGCCGAAGCATTGGTTGGAATGGCCGGTGCGGCAGTCCTCGCACACGCCGCATCCCTGGGAGAGCGGCACCACCACGCGCGTACCGGGCTTGAGGGTCTTGACCTCCTTGCCCACTTCCTCGACCACGCCGGCAAATTCGTGGCCGAGGATGATCGGCATCGGCATCTGGAATCCGACCCACGTCCAGTCGCCCTGCCAGATGTGCCAGTCGGAGCGGCAGATACCACTGGCTTCGACGCGCACGACGGCGCCGTCGGCGGGACATTCGGGCTCGGGCCAGTCCTTGACCACCATCGGTTTGCCCACTGCTTCCATCACCAATGCTTTCATGACGTGCGCACCTCGCTTGATTTTTCGTTTCAAGGCGGCCCTGGGCCGCCTCGAAGCTAAACACCATACTCCGATGCCGAGACGCAAGAGGCGGCCCCAGGCCGCAAGGGATGTGGCTGGGGGAGGGAAGAAGGAAGATTCAGCCGCGGACCTTCGCCCTGGCCGCCAGCGGATGCAGGCTGGCGGTGGCACTGGGACGCGCGGCGACGCGCTCCATCCATCCGGGCAGCCATTTGGCGCCCTCGGGCAGCTGGCGTCCGACCGAGGCGGCGAAGTCCAGCGCGCAATACAGGATGATGTCGGCGATGGTGAAGCGGTTGCCGACGATGAACTGATTGCCGTTCATCAGGCCGTCCAGCCACATCAAGCGCTCCTGTACGAGCTCCTTCAGCCCCTGCGCTGCCTCGGGAATCACCTTGATGCGATCTTTGAACATCGCGATTCCTTCGCTGTAGCGGAAGGAGTTATACACGTGCTCGGTGATATTCAGCTCGACGCGCCGCTGCCATTGGCGCGTTTCGGCACGTTCCTCGGGCGTGGTGCCGATCAGGGGCGGATTGGGAAACTTCTCTTCCAGGTACTCGAAGATCGCCACCGTCTCGCCCAGGCATTTGCCATTGTCCAACTCCAGGGCGGGCAACTGGCCGCCCGGATTGCGGTCGGTGTAGGGCGGTTTGCGGTTCTCGGCGCCCATCAGGTCGATCGGCTTGGTGGGGATGGAAATTCCCTTCTCGGCCAGGTACATCCGCGCGGCGCGAGGGTTGGGACCGAGCGCATCGTAAAGCTGCATGGCAATTCTCCTTTGATGACAGAGGTTGGTTTCGCCAGCATAGAACATCGCGCCGGATTTCCGCCACCGAGTCTGTCGGGGCGCTTTGCCAACCGCCCGCGGGGCGATTCTCCGACGATGCGCCCGGCTGGTATGCTGGGGTGAAACGGGAAATGATGCTGCGATGAAATTTTGTCCTGAATGCGGCTCGCCGGTTCAACCGGAGGCCAAATTTTGCGTCAACTGCGGTCAGCCGTTGACCTTGTCGGCGCCCGCGCCCCGGCGCGCCGCGCTTCGAATTCCGCCGGGGTTTGCCGCGGTTTTCCTCGGCGTGCTGATAATGGGGCTTGCGGCGGCGGGCGTGCTGATTCGCCAGCATGACAAGGTGCAGGCGCAGCAGCAGGGTGCGCAGACGGCGGCCAACCTGCCGCCCGGCCATCCGCAGGTCGAATTGCCGGCCAAGGCGCGCGAGTTCATCAGCAACCTCCAGGCGCAGGCGAAAAAACAGCCCAAGGACATCGCGCTGTGGAACCGGCTGGGTAGCGTGGCGCTGCGCGCCTCATTGTTTGACCCGGCATACTACCGGCTGGCGTCCGACGCTTACGGCCATGTCCTGCAGCTTGCTCCCGATAACCTCGAAGCGCTGCGCGGAATCGGCAATCTCAATTACGACCGCCAGAAGTATGACGAGGCGATCGCCGCCTATGAGCATTACCTCAAGCAAAAACCCGACGACCCCGACGTGCAGACCGACCTCGGCACGATGTATCTGTACACGGGCAACCCCGACCAGGCGATCAAGCGCTACCAGAAGGCGATTTCGATCAAACCCGGCTTCTTCGATGCGTATTTCAATATGGGCGTGGCGTATGGCGCGATGAATGACGCCGTCAAGGCACGCGACGCGCTCAACCAGGCGCTGAAGTCCGCACCCGATCAGGACGCCAAGGCGCGCATCAACGAACTGCTGGCCAAGCTGGGCGGTGGCGCGCAGATGGCGGCGGCGGGCGGCGCATCCGGCGCGCCGTCGCAGCAGGGTGCTGCGGCGCCCAATTCGTTTCGAGGCCGGATCGAATCGATGGTGCGCGGGCTGCCCTTTGCGGGGCCCAAGGTCGAGTCGGTCAGGTGGGATTCCAGCACCAAGGCCACCGTGCTGATGAACAATTTTCCAATGGAGGCGATGCCGCCCTTTGCACGCCAGAAATTCCTGAGCGACATCGGTGCGGGAATCGAAGACGCCAAAAAGACGTATCACATCGACGGAACCTTTGAATTGCAGATCGCCGACGCCGCCACCGGCCAGGTGATGGAGACGGTGTCGAAATGAGGCTTCGAATCAAATTGCGCTGAACAAGGAGCAAGCGATGGGTCAGGAAGGTGCGACGGGTCCGCTGCGTGGAATCAAAGTCGTGGAGGTAGCCGCGTGGGCGGCGGGGCCGATGGCGGGCGGGATACTGGCTGACTGGGGCGCCGATGTGATCAAGATCGAGCCGCCCGACGGCGATCCCTATCGCGCGCTGAACATCCAGCCCGGACGCCGCCCCGAAGGGATGATCAACCACAACTTCTT
>Ga0070737_10003944_pt1 | contig 15347 bp, 15 predicted proteins | sample Coa_R1_10_FD_66438 | JGI IMG/M metagenome (GOLD analysis project Ga0070737, IMG submission 66438) | Surface soil microbial communities from Centralia Pennsylvania, which are recovering from an underground coalmine fire - Coalmine... | ecosystem: Environmental > Terrestrial > Soil > Unclassified...
GCTCTGCATCGTCGCCGAGCGGGGCCTGATTGCCCGGCTCCTCCTCATCGCGCTGCGCGCTCTGCATCGTCGCCGAGCCTAACTCAGCAGGGGGGCGAGGTCGGCTGGGTCGAAATACTCATCGATGCGACTGATCAGCCCGTTTGCGCCCAGCTTGATCACAATGCACACCCGCATGGCGATCGAAGCGCCGGCGCGGCCCACGGCGTGCAAGATGTGCTGCTGGACGAACCCGTCGTCAAACAGCTGCCGGTCCAAGATTTGGTAGCGGCGCTCGGAGGTCGCATCGATGAACCAGTCGATCACGCGCAGTGCGCGCGCCTTGTCACGATCTCGGCTGGCACCGATCCGCCACACGGCGATGTCGTCGCTCCACAGACGCGCCACCGCGGATGTATCGCTGTTTTCGATGGCCGCGAACAGCTGATCGGCCACGTGGGCGATGGCGTCGGCCTCGAACATGGCAGTTCCTGCTGGTCTGTGAGCGGTGCTCGCCGAAGCATGCCCCGAGAGATCCGGGACAAAGCTGCGCAGCGATGACGGTACACGCATCGCGGCGCGGTTGGGGGGTTCATCGGGCGTGTAGGGAATATCTCGTATGTGAGATAGGTTTTCTGTGGTGAAAACAGCAGGTCCAACGTCCGCAGTGCCGAAGGAGGTGAGAGCCATGCTGAGGTTTGAGCCACTCTTCCGTGACCTTGACCGACTTACGCAGCAACTATGGGGCAACACGATCGGAACCGCGACGCGTCCGGCGGTGATGCCGATGGACGTCTGGCGTGAAAGCGACCGGTACGTCGTAGAACTCGACTTGCCAGGCATCAAGCCAGAGTCGATCGACGTGACCGTCGACCAGGGCGCGCTGACGGTCCGGGCAGAGCGCCCCTACGCAGGCGACGAGGGCCACGACTGGGTGGCCGCGGAGCGCCCGCACGGGCTGTTCAGTCGGACCCTGTTCCTCGGTGACCAGCTCGACACCGACCACATCAGCGCTGACTACACCGATGGCGTGTTGCGGCTGAGCGTCCCGGTGGCTGAAGAGGCCAAGCCCCGCAAGATCGCTATCCAGTCCGGGGCCAAGCAGGCGATCAGCGCCTAGTCGGCGGCTGGCCCACGCCTGGGTGGGGCCGTCCGCGTGAGGCGGTGCGGACGGCCCATCTCCTGTGGGAGGTTGGGGAGGCGATCAGATAACAGCTCCGGCCAGCCGGGCCGTGGCCGATCCAGTGCTGTGCTGCCCGAAATGCGCGGCACCAGCACATCTGCCTGTTCGGCAGAGCTGGACGAGGCTGCGGCAATACCGTCCGGCTCAGTTGTTTGACCCTTCGAGCGGCCGGTCCAGGGGTGGGCCGGCCGTTTAACGTGTTGCGCTGCAGGCCGGGCGACGCGGTGGGTTCCCCTTGTGCCAGCGCCCGGTGCCGGGCGGCTGCCGAACGTCGCTCGCGCCGGCAGCCGCCGGCAGCCGCTGCGCGTCGATGATCTGCCGGTAGAGCCGCTCGTAGCCGAGCGCCATCCGTTCGGCGCTGAACCGCTCCTTGACGTGGCGGCGACACGCCTGGGGATCCAAGCTCGCCACCCGCTGGATTGCCGGGGCCAGCTCGGCGGGGTCGGCGCACACGAAGCCGGTCACGCCGTCGTTGACAATTTCTCTGACCGCGCCGCGGTCGAGCGCCACGACTGGAGTGCCACAAGCCATCGCCTCGATCATCACCATTCCGAACGGTTCTTCCCACTGGATGGGAAATAGCAGGCAACGCGCTTTGGCGAGCAGTTTGCGCTTAGCCGCCGCATCCGCTTGACCGAACATCAGGTCCGTGCCGGCGAGCTGCGGCTGAACGTATTGGCTGAAGTAGACCTTTTCGTCCGGTTCGGTGCACTTGCCGGCGAGGATCAGCGGGATGTCGGCCTCATGGGCGGCCTGTAACGCAAGATGCGGGGCCTTCTGCGGGTTGAATCGGCCCATAAACAACGCGTAGTCGTCCTTCTGGGCTTCAAAAGGCCAATCGTCGACGCGTAGCGCGTTGTGCACCCGGCCCACCCAATTCAGTTCCGGGGCCTGCGCTCGTTGCCGATCGCTGACGGCTACCAAGGCCAGGTCGTCGGCAAGGGCCCGATAGTAGGAGTTCAACTGCTCGTCTAGCGGGCCGTGCACCGTCAGGAGCGTGGATATGCCGTATTGGCGATAGGTCCGCGCATTTAACGGGCCAGCGAGTGTGTGCTCATGGACAATCTCCAACCCTTCAGTGCGTGCGAGTGACTCGATCGCGTCACGGACCCTGCCGGCGTGAGCGACCTCGGGCAGCGGCTGGCCAAGCAGCTGTGGAACGGTCTTGTCCCACACGGGTATAAACCTCGCGGCCGTGTTAGCCGCCGCTCCCAGCAGGGTGACGTCGTGTCCTCGTGCCAGCAACGCATCTAGGAGGTCGGCAATCACCGCTTCCACACCGCCGTAGGCGCGTGGCGGCACGTCGAAATATGGCGGTGCGACCACGGCGATCCGTAGCCGCCGCAGCGTTACCACAACCCTTCCCCTACTGCATCGCTTCGACCTGGGGCTGCCCGCGCGGCTGGTGGGCGCTCGCCGCTGATGCCGCCTCACCGGGCGACCGTTGCGCAGTCACATCCAGCAGGGCGCCGGTGGTGGCCAGGGGACGCACGTGGATCGCTTCCGGACCGCTTCGTGTCCTTCGGTACCGGTAGGCCACCCGCTGCCCGCTGGCCAACGTTTTAAACCCCGGCATGTCGATGCACCGGTAATCGACGAACACCGGTCGGGCGACGTGTTCGTCTTCGATGAAGCCGAAGCCCTTCTCGGAGTTGAACCACTGGACGGTTCCCAGCGACCAGCTATCCACTTCAGCGCCCCTGTGTAATTTGCGGGTTTGTTTGCCGAGTGTGGCAACCGGATTGGGTGACCGCGTGCACCTACCGGGTCGAAAATCGGCGACCCGATTCGTGCTGGCATGTGAATGGCGCGGGCGAGGCATTGCGCGATGCTGTTGCCCGGACAACGACACCGCCGATTCCCCGCATTGCGTGGTCGGCCTCCGGGGAGGAGACAGCGTTCGTGGCAACCGGTGGACTGACCCCTCTCGCTGAGGCGGCTGAGCGACGCGAGTTGCCGCTCGGCTTCGTGGTCACGGCCAGCGGCCGGATTTCCGGGGCGGCCGAGCCCGCGCGTGCCACAACGCGCTACCCGTTTCGCACCACGGATCTGGTCCGCCTCGACGACGAGCTGACGTACGGCACCAGGGCGTGCAAGGCACGGCTCGCGGTCTATATCGGCGACCTCGGGGACGACAGTGCCGCGCGGGCCCGTGAGGTGTTGGCGAAGGTGCCCGCCCCGGACAAGGCGGTGTTGCTGGCGGTCGACCCCAACCGACATGCGATCGAAGTGGTCTACGGCGCCGGTGTCCGGGGTCGCGGCGCCCAGACGGCAGCGCCAGAGGCTGTCGCGGTCGCCGCGTCAGAGTTCAGGTCCCGTGGCGATTTGATCCGGGGCCTGATTCGGGCAGTGCGCGTGCTCGCCGCGGGCATTTCTCCGCAGTAGCGCACGACCGTTGTGGCGTTGTGGCAGCCGAACGTGGGCCACGCAGGTTAGATGTCGTCGAGAGTCGGCACGATTTCGAAAAGCTCTGACAAGTCGGCCTCGGCCAACGCGGCGGCGATGGGACCTTGATGGGCACCGACCAGACAAAACCCGATGTCGGACTCACCGGCTTGCACCGCAGCCGATGTCAGCGCTTCGATGCCATCGCCGTCGATTCGGCTGACCCCGGTCAGGTCGAGCGCCAGAAAACCCGGCGACCGCAGGAATTCGCTGGTGACGGCGCGTCGCACCGCCGCCGTGCTGTCAGCGACAAGCGCACCGTTGACCTGAACGACGCTCATGCCCGCCGGCGATCGTTGGACCTGTACCGTGAGCGAGCCGAGCTGTCCTCCAGATTCGTGACATCGATTCAATTCAAGCCTCCCGCGGCCGGGTCGCAGAAGTTCGACATCCCGGTGGGTGAAAGCCAAGTGTGCACGGCACCGAAGGGCCCGACGTCACCCTCACCGATCTAACCATAACGTGCGGAATCGACCTGGTGGGTCTAAACATTCAGTGAACTCGAGCACTGCCGCCGCCGGGACAACCGGTGACCGAGGCCGTCGCCTCGCTTCGGTTGGCCGGCTTCAGGAACCGCCAAGCCCGGGTGGCGGCGTGAAGGTTGAAGCGGGTGTCGACGTCGCGCAGGTCATAGCCGGTCAGCTCAGCGATGCGTGCCAGCCGGTAGCGCAACGTACTGCGGTGAATGTGCAAGGCGGCCGCCGTTTCGTCATAGTTGCCGCCGCACTCGAGATAATGGCTGAGCGTCGCGACGAAGTCGGAATTCTTCCTTTCGTCGTAATCGAGTAGCGCGCCTAGCCATTCGCGAACATAGTCTTCGACGGCGCCGCCGCTTTGAGCCGCGTCCACCAACCGGTAGAAGCCCAACTCGTCGTAAGCAGATGCGCCTTGCGGCGTCGCCGAGTGCAGCCGAATGTTAAGCGCCCGACGGGCTTTGGCAAGAGACTCCGGGAAATCAGCCGGGGTCTGGCACTGGGTACCGATTCCGATTACCGCGCCGGTGCTACCCAGGCGAGCGCTGATCGCCTCGTGAAGAGCCCGCGGATCCGGGCGCTCGTCGACCAGGAGCACCACCATGCCGTCGTGGCGGCCGTGCAGATAGCGCAGTTGCAGCGCGGTGGCTGCCCGGCACACCGCCGTCGACAGCACGGCCTGCGTGACGTGTGGGTAATGCACCAGCACCACGTAGTGGGGGCCATGCAGATCGTGTCCGAGCGCCTCAGCGCGCGCGTAGGCGCCCGCTACGTCGGTACCAGTCAGGAGGTCATCGAGCAATTCGCGGCGCAGGGCCAGCTCCATTTCGGCGAGGCTTCGCCGCCGGGACAGCTCCATGGCAAGAATGGTGCTGGCGTATTCGAGCGCCTCTACCTGTTCATTTTGCGCGCGCAGCTCCGGGTCGATAAGCGACACGACACCCAGGACTGCGGCGCGTGAACGCACCAGAATTGCCAGCCGTTCCTTGACCCGCATGGCGTTGTTGCGCACCGCCAGCGTTTTGAGCAGCCGTTCGCGGCTATTGCGGTCCGGTTTGGGGTACGGCTGCGGCTGGTCGGGGCCAGCCCAGGCCAGAAGGTTGCCGAAGCGGTCTTCGACAGACACCGGAAGGCCGGTCACTTGGTGCAAAGCTGTCGCGATGCCGGATTCACCGGCACCGGAGGCCAACACGCCGACAAACATTTCGTGCATGGTGGCGCGCTGGCGCAGCCGCCGCTGAGCGTCCTGCAGCCTTGCCTGTGTCTCGTCGAGCCTGCGCGCCAATCCGGCACCGCGAGCCCGGATCTGAGCGCAGGCCAACGCCGCGCCCGCCTTTTGCGCGAGCAGGGTCAGCAACAAGCAATGTGCGCGCATCGGCGGCTCGCCGGCGCTGACAACCAGGTAACCATGGACGCTGTCTTGGCCGCGCAGCGCATACGCTCGCGCCCATGGCGCCCCGGCTAGCGCCACCGGACCCTCGGTATCACATGCGGGCAGCTGGCTTTCGAGGTCGGGCCGGCGCGGTTGACCTGGCGGGCCCATGAGCATCCCGTCGACACAGCGGTAGGCGGCTTCCACCCGGCACGGTGTCAGCCTGGCGACGGCTGAGTTTGCCTTCTGCAAAATCTCTTCGCCGTCGAGCTGGTCAAAGTTGATCGCGGCCAGCTCAGCCAGACCGTGAGACGCATCGATGATCTCAACGGTGTCCACTCGACTGTGAGCTTCGGTAGTCATGTCCTTTTGTTGGCTGGAAAGCGGGCGAGCGTTCGGTGACGCGGTGGGTAACCGGTCGGCGACGTCGCGCAATTCCCGAATGTCGCTGATGGTCTCACTGTGAACCGTGGCTGCCCGGCGCCAGTTGGTGGGCGAGTCACGCCGACGCTGTCGGCACGTATCCGGGTAGCCGCCGGAAGCCCTACCCCCGATGGCCCACCTGGATTCGGTCGAGCAGTGCTCGATCAATCGTCCGTTACCGCTTCGGCCGCCCGCCGCGGCCAGGTCCTTAACCAACTGTGCAGGGTGAAAAAAATTATAGGCATCCGTTACCCCGCGGCTTGTTCGCTTTGAGCGAAGTAGTTGCCCGGCCCTGGTGCTGCTCTCCTGCGCTCAGGACGGGCGACGGAGGGTTCCCCCGCAGTGGCACGCGGGTACGTGGCCGCAATGGTCGGCTTCGACTTGGGCACCGCCAAACTCGTCGAGCAGACCCGCCGGCCCGCTGTCCGGCGCCCGCGGCGCCACCCCTCGGCGTATCGAGTGTGGCCGGGCCTGCCCGGATTGTGTGCGGCGTAACCAGGTACCGGCTGGCGGGCCCCGACGAAGTCGCCGCTGCGGTCGACGCCGTCAATGGCTCACCTAGATTGCGATAGCCGCGATCACGACTTCGCCGGCGTGGTCGAACAATCGACGCTCCAGTCAAGCCGATACCCGGGCTAGCCGGCGCAGTCGCGGCAAATCATCACCCCGTCGCGGTGACTGGCCAGGCGGCTGCGGTGCTGGACCAGAAAACAACTCGAGCAGGTAAATTCGTCGCGTTGCATGGGGATGACCCGCACCGACAACTCTTCATCGGACAGGTCGGCCCCGGGCAGTTCGAAGGATTCGGCGGCTTCTGATTCGTCGACATCAACCTCGAGAGACTGCGCTGGGGAGCGCCGCGCCGCGAGTTCCTGCAGCGAGTCCTCATCGTCGTCGACAATGTCGGACGGCCGCAGCGCGTCGTAGTCGATGGCCATTGACTCACCCCCGTTGCTATCGGTTGCAGCAAACGAGAAGTGTGCAATGCTGGGCCGCTCGTCGCGTGCGCCCACGGTGTCGAAAATGTGTGGCGGCGCTCGTCCTGTCAGCACGACGGCACTGAGCTCTTCTCACACTCTGCCAGGTAAACCTCGCTGTCGTGGATCGACGTCGAGTCAGCTAGTCGGTACGGATGGCCATGTATTGCAGTGCGACGTACCCGCAGGCGGCTTCGGCAACCTGAGGGCGGAAGGCTCAACCATGCACTGCTGGCCGCAGTCCAGTGTTCGCGACACCCGGTGCCGAGGCGACGGGACGGCACCCGGCGCGGTAGCCTGGTGGTTCACCCAGAGCACACCTGCCTATTGTGGAGATCGCCCCGGATGCGGGCACGGTGGAGGGATGACGTCTGCTTCTTCCGATTCGGCTACGGCCACCCGAACTTCGTCGCCGGGCCGTCTGCGCATTGAGCCATGCGTGCTGCTCAAGTATGGCGAGCTGGCGCTCAAGCGGCGCAATCAGCAGTTATTTGTGCGGCATCTCGTGCGTAACCTGCGGCATGCTCTGGTCCGTGGAAGCGAGACGGCTCCGAAGGTGCAATTACGGCGGCGCAGTGGAGTTTTGGCGGTGTCCGCACCCCCGTTGTCGCAGGACGAAATTGTTGCACGGGCGCGTGACGTCATCGGTCTCAGCGTCGTGCAGCCCGGGTGGCGGGTCGCGAAATCGGACACGGTAGCAGAGACCGCCGCCGTGCAGCTGCTGCGCGAGCACGACGACGGAAGGCGCACGCCGACCTTTGCAGTGCGCTGCAGGAGGCGCGACAGACGGTTTGGGTTGACCTCGGAGCAACTTGCGGCGCGCATCGGAGCGCGGGTGTGCGGTGAGCTGGGATGGCGGGTCGACTTGAAGCATCCCGACGTGGAGCTCTGGGTAGAAGTTGACTGGCGTGAAATCTTCCTCGGCGTGGAGCGATATCGCGGCCAAGGCGGCTTGCCGGTGGGATCCAGCGGCCATGCATTGGTTCTGCTTTCCGGCGGATTCGACTCGCCGGTCGCAGCTTACCGGGCGATGCGGCGAGGATTGCGTTGCGATTTCCTGCACTGTACCGGCGCACCGTTCACGGACCCCAGCTCGACGTACAAGGCGTACGCGCTGGCACGTCAGCTGAGCCGTTTCCAGGCCGGTTCACGGCTATACGTGGCCGCGGTGGGAAGCGCCCAGCGCACGCTGGCCACCAGCGGTGCCGGTGAGGCGCAAATCGTAGCTCAGCGTCGACTCTATCTGCGCGTGGCCGACGCGCTCGCTCGCCGAGTCGGCGCGCAGGCCCTGGTCACCGGTGACAGCCTGGGCCAGGTGTCCAGCCAGACCCTGGCCAATCTCGCGGTCGTCGAGGAAGCCGCCAGCTTGCCGGTGCTGCGGCCGCTGCTTGCCTTCGACAAGCTGGAAATCATCGATCAAGCGCGGCAGATCGGCACTGCCGAGATCTCCGTCCTGCCGGACCAGGACTGCTGTCAGCTGTTCCAGCCCCCCAGGGTGGCCACGCACACGACGGTCGGGCGACTCGCTGATGTTGAAGCCCGTGCCGGGATGGATAGCCTCGTCGATAATGTGCTGAGCCATATCCGGGAGTTCGATCTCGATTCGTGCGGGGCGATGGCTGAGGCGGCGCCGCAGAAAGCGACAACCATGAAGGACCAGCACACGCAGCAGTGACCGATATCGACAGCAAGCAGCGTGGCCGCGACCAGATCAGCGCACTGGTCGCCGCCCACGGCGCGTTCACCCAGGCCGCCGTTCAGGCGTCGCAATTGATGGCCGCCAAGGGACGGAATAAATTCGCCGCACACCTCGACCGTCACCGGGCCGAACTTAACGTTGCCATTGGCGAGTTTGGTTTGTGGGCAGAGAGTTTCGGCGATTGGGCGCGTGTCGACGTTGGCCATGCAATACATCCGCCATTGCCAAGCCAACCGCCTGCCCCGGTGATTGAGGGCCGCATCGGAGCCGATTTGTTGATGTCGCGCGAGAATCTGAAGACACGGCGCGCCGAGCTGTTGGCTGAGCTCGGCAAAGCTCGGTTTGTTCTCGGTACCGCCGGATTGCCGGCGGAAGAAATCTGCGCGTATCGACGCATGGTGCGGCTATGGGCCGGTGAGGCAATCGATCTGGTGACCGGCGTCCACCGGCTGACACTGGCTGACCAGTACATCCGTCGCCTTGGCCGGTTGCGTGGCGTGCCGCACGCCTCACCGGCGGCGCGTGAGACCGGGGCAGTCCTGGTGCGGCAGTGGATGGAAGATCTCGAGGCGGCGGATCGCGAAGGCGAGCTTGCTCTGGCCGAAACGTGTGGCTATGGCGACTTCGTCGAGTGTTACCGCGCTAACACGTTGCGCCGTAATTGATCTCAAGATCTGGGATAGCAGCTAACCGTTGTCGCCGGGCTCGTCATATCCAGGATGGGCTACGGCTAACCGATGCCTGACCAGGGTGCGCAGACACGACGTCACATCCGCGGCCTGCTGGTCAAGATCACCGGCGCGAATCGCGGCGGCCAGCTCGGTTTCCTCGTCGAAGCCCAGCCGAGCTAGCGCCGCGCGGGCTTGCCCGTCGTCGGCAGCGAGTAGTTCACGTTCGACCATGCGCAGCGCGTTCGCCGCGACCCTGGCATGGAAGTTGACCTGCCCGCTGGTCGCTTGGCGGACATCGGTTTCCAAAAACTCGGCCACTGCGACGACCAGTTCGGCAGCGGTGGGACGGCCATGAAGAGCGGTGCGGTGCCGGTCGGCTTGTCCGCATCCGCTTGTCGCCGTGTCACGGCCGGTACCGGCCGGATCCAGCAACCCGAGTAGGTCCCACTCGGTCTCGCAGACCCGCCGGCCGATCGTTGCCAACTCCACCGAGCGGACCTGTCCGCTGAGGTGCCGATGCGCCTGGTATCGGCAAATGATGCCCCAGCGCAGTGTGGCCAATACCAGCCACCAGGCGAACCGCTTGCGGTCGACAGTAGTGCCGCTGGCTTCCTCATAGGCCGACAGAAAGCTCTCGATGCTGCCCAGGCCGCCGGCGCCACGGCTAGTCGGTGCGCCGAACCGCCAGGCACGGATGCAAAACCAAGCCAGATCCTCGTACACCTCGCCGAGGTGTACCAGCTCCCAATCCAGAACGGCCGCAAGCTCGCAGCCGTCGACGATGAGGTTTCCCATCCGGAAGTCACCATGCACCAGACGAGCAGGCGACGGCGGCGGGCGGCGCGCGCCCAGCCAGCGAAACGCCCACTCGAAGGTTGCGGTGGTATCGCCCATCGCGTCGAGCCGCGCCCGCCACTCAGTCAGCTGGTCTCGATGGTCGAGCTGCACACCACCCGTGTCGGCGCGGTGGATGGCGGCCAGTGCGTGGGCGCATTGCCGCAGCAGCCGGGCCCGGACCGGGGCCCCTCCGGCCCGCTCCAGCTCCCGATCGATGCGTCGCACAATCGTCTCGCCCTTGATCTCGTCGCAGATGAGAAATGGATTGCCAAGCGGCGCAGACGAATCCGTAGCAGCCAAAATATGTGGGACAGGAGCGCCGGCCGCCGCGGCGGCGGCCTGCGCCCGGGCTTCGCGTTCCATACCGGCGTGCATGTCATCGGGCGCTCCGGTGCGCAGGATCAGCGACCGGCGGCCATCAGGTGTCACGGCGTCAAATGCCCAGGTGCTTCGACTGGCGCCGCCGGTCAGCACGCGCAGATTCTCGATCACCACGTCGGCGCCCAGCATCGGCCGCAAGACCGCAAGCAGGTCTGCCAGCAACCGCTCGGTGGTCACCTACGCCCCTTGTCGAATTGGAACAGCCGCTGGGCAACCCGGCGGATCTGGATTTCCTCGGAGCCCTCGGTGATCCGGTAGCGGCGATGGTGACGGTAGATGTGCTCGAACGGCTCGTGGCGACTGTAGCCGAGGCCGCCGAAGACCTGCATGGCCCGATCCGCAGCATCGCAGGCCAGCCGGTTGGCGCGGTAGTTGGCCATCGACACCTTGTCAGACACCTCCAAGTGGTGGTTGCGATCTAAGTGCCAAGCGGCGTAGTACACGAGCAGCCGCACCATCTGGGCTTCGGTCTGCAGTTCGGCCAGCGGCCACTGCACGGCCTGGTTGAGCGACAGCGGCTTGCCGAAAACTGTTCGCATGCCGGCGTACTCGGCGGCACGGTCGATGCAGTATTGCGCCGCGCCGAGGCTGCTGGCCGCTTGCCGAATCCGGTTTTCGTGCAAGAACGTCTGGGCAACTTCCAATCCACGGTCGACTTCGCCGAGCACCGCGTCGGCGGGCACGCGCACGTCAGTGAGCTCGACTTCACCATGGTCAGTGGGCATGTTGAAAGTCCACCAGTAGAACGGCACCGTGAAGCCCGGCGCATCGGTCGGCACCAGGAAAGCCGTGATGCCCGTGGCCTGTCCCGGCTCACCAGACGTCCGAGCGAAGATCAGGTCGTGCGTGGCGCGGTGGACGCCGGTGTTCCACCGCTTGGCGCCGTTGATCACCCAGTCGTCGCCGTCGCGCTCGGCGCGGGTTTCCAGCCAGGTCGCGTCCGATCCATGTTGCGGCTCAGTGAGACCGAACGCCATCGAGCGTTCCCCTGTGATTAGCGCCTCGGACCATTCACGGCGTTGCGCCTCGGTGCCGAACCGCTCCATCATGATCACCTGCGGAAAATTGCCGACAATCGACGATTCGTTCTGCAGGTCGTTGTGCAGCCCGAGTCCTTTGTGTGCCAGGTGTTCCCGGATGACGGCCATGTCGAGGTTGGTGCCGTCCCGTCCGCCCAGCGATGACGGTAATCCATAGCGCAGCCACCCCGCCTTGTCAGCGCGTCGACGCATCTCGTCGAGCAGGTCCTCCCACGCCCGACGTGGAATGCCGCCGTTGTCCGGGTCGGTGCGCGCAAACTCCCGGCGGTGGTCGAAGTACTGCATGTGTTCGGCCTGCAGCGGTGCGATCTCGGCCTCGATGAAAGCGTCCATCTCGGCTAGTAGCCGCGGAAGATGTTCGGGCAGTGTAAAATCCACTTCTAGCCTCCTCAAGTACCGTAGAGCGTCTTCTTCCATATGGTTGACAGCGTGGCGATGGCTTCCTCGTCACTGATCTCGAAGCCCAAGCCAGATCGACCCGCGAATACGGTGGTGAAGTTCTCGAACAGCAGCGCGATGGCGGCGGCCGTGCACTGTGGGTGTAGATCACCGCCGTACCCGTGCTCTCGTGCCCGGCGCACCGATGCGGCGACAATATCCATACCGAAGCGCCGAAACTCGTTCTGCAGCCCGGCGAACCGTTGTTGGGTGGCGCCCAGCTGAGCGACAGCCACCATGATTCCTATGTTTTGCTTGAAGATGTGCCAGTACCCGGCGACCACCGAAGTGAAAAAATCACTTTCTGCCGGGGATTCGGGCAACCGTATGGACCGGCGCGCGGGTGCCAAGACGTCGCGGAGGAAGGACTCGGCCAGAGCTGCCAAGAGGTCTTCTTTGTCCGCAAAATAGCGGTAGAACACAGCCGGAGACTTACCAGCTGCCGATGTGATATCAGACAGCGTTGTACCATGAAAGCCGCGCTCAGCAAACAACTTTCGTGCGGCCTGCTCGATAGCTTGGCGAGTCTGACGACCTTTGGCGCTCAGGCTTTCGGTAGGCATCAGTTCCGTTTCCGATCGCCCGCGCGCAGCAGGGCGCCTGGGAGGTCATGGCCGACTGCCGATCTGGCAACGTTCGCGGCAGCGATGGCCGCATTCAGGTCGACGTCGACCTCGATGCCGCTGTCGGTGAGCAGGTAGACGAGATCTTCGGTGGCGATATTGCCGGTGGCGCCTGGCGCGAACGGGCAGCCACCCAGGCCACCAACTGAGGAGTCCAGCCGGGTGATGCCTGCGCCGACCGCCGCGTAGGCGTTGGCCAGACCGGCGCCGCGAGTGTTGTGGAAATGCGCGCCTAAGATGGTGGTTCCGGTCACTTGACGTAGCGCAGCGATCAGCGAGGCAACTCGGCCAGGCGTCGTGGTGCCGATGGTGTCGGCGATCGAGATCCGGTCGACACCGTGCTCGCAGGCGGTCACGGCGATGTCAAGCACCCGCTGCGGGGGAGTGGGCCCATCGAACGGACAGTCCCAGGCAGTGGCAATGATCACTTCGATGGTGGCACCGGCGTCGTGCGCGATCGTGGCGATCTCGCCGATCTGTTCGGTGGCTTCGGTGCTGGTCCGCCCGACGTTGGCGCGGCTGAAGGCATCCGAGGCCGCCACGACGTATTCGATGGCCGGCAATCGGGCTGCCATGGCGCGCTTGGCGCCGTTGGGACTGGCCACCAAGGCGGAGAACTCTATGTCGGGAAAACGGTGCAGCTGGGCGGCCAACTCCGCAGCATCGGCCATCGACGGCACCTTCGAGGGCGACACGAATGCACACGCCTCCACCTCGCGTACACCGGTGGCGGCTATCGCCTCCAGAAGTTGCAGCTTGGCGGACAACGGGATTGGCGCCTCGATCTGCAGTCCGTCCCGCAATGCGACTTCCCGGATGGTGACATGCTCGGTCATATGGTGCCGCTCCTGATCGCTTCGCTCTGCATCGTCGCCGGCGCGGTCATAGCACCCCCTCGGCGCGCAGTTGGTCGAGTTCTTCAGTGGTCTTGCCGAGCAGGACCGAGTACACGTCGTCATTGTGTTGTCCCGGTGATGCCGGGCCGGCGTTGCGGATGCTGCCGGGCGATTCGGAGAACACCGGCACAATCCCGGGCCCTAAAACGGTACGCCCGACGCGTTCGTCATAGTGCTCGGCGATCATTCCGCGGGACCGCAGCTGGGGGTCCTCAACCACGTCGGCGACGGTGTTGATCGGACCGGCAATCACTCCCGCCGCAGAAAGCGTTTCGATGATCTCTTCTGGCTGACGCAGCCCGGCCCAGTCGCCGATGATCTTGTCGAGTTCGTCTTGGTTGCGCCCGCGCGCGCCGTGCGTGGCGAACCGGTCGTCGGTGGCCAGGTCCGGGCGCCCCATCGCCTGACACAGGCGAGCGAAGACGGTGTCCTGGTTGGCAGCGATGACCACCCACGTGCCGTCGGCGCTGCGGTAGATGTTGGAGGGCGCGATGCCGTCCAGCCGGGTGCCCGACGGCCCGCGCACTACCCCGCCGACGTCGTAGTCCGGGATGGTGGATTCCTGTATGGCTAAACAGGATTCGGTCAACGCAACGTCGACAACCTGCCCGCGGCCAGTGATGCTACGGCGGTACAGCGCCGCCAGTGCTCCCTGGGCGGCGAACATCCCCGCCAAGCTGTCGCCCAGTGACAACGCGAGCCGCGGCGGCGGCCCGCCGGGAAATCCGTTGAGATACCGCAGCCCGCTCGCTGCCTCAGCGACGGATGCGTAGCCGGCCTTATGGGCCTCTGGGCCGGTCTGTCCGTAGCCGGATACCCGCACCAGGATAACGCCTGGATTGCGTTGGGACAGCACCTCATAGCCCAGATCCCATTTCTCGAGTGTGCCCGGTCGAAAGTTCTCCACCACGATGTCGGATTTGTCGACCAGGTCGAGAAACAGCTCACGTCCGCGGTCTTTGCGCAAGTCCAGTGTCACGGCTTTCTTATTGCGGGCGTGCACCGTCCAGAAAAAGCGGTGCCCGTCAAGTTCGGCCTGGCCCCAGGTGCGCAGCGGGTCGGGTGCGCCGGGTGGTTCCACTTTGATGACTTCGGCGCCCATATCGCCGAGCAGCCGCCCGGCGAAGGGCCCCGCGATCAGGGTGCCAAGCTCAAGGACCCGGATGCCGTCCAGCGCGCCGAGGGGCCTCATGCTCCATTCCTGCCCATCGCTGTGCCGGGCATCGCCGCCGGCGGTGTCACGGTGTGTCCGCGAAGTCATGGCGCGCTAGCCAGCCCGAGACGATGTCGACCGCTCGGCGCAGCTTGTCGCGCTGGTCAGGCCCAGCGTAATAGTGTGTGGCGCCATAGATTTCGTGCATCTCCTTGTCCCGATGGCCGATCGCGTCGAAGAGCCGGCGGGTGTGGCTGGGTGTGCACGCGTCGTCAGCGAGGTTGCCGATCACCAGCGTGGGCACGGCAATGTCGCGTCCGCACGTGATGCCGTCGGCGCGGGCGTCGTCGTAGCTCCACTGTGACAGCCAGCTGCGCAGCGTGCAGAAGCGGCCCAGCCCGACCGGGCTCATGTTCACCACTTGAGGATCGCCCAGATAACAGGTTCCCGGGGTGCGTTCGTTGGGATCGACGCTCGGATCCAGCCAGCGGGGGTCGGCCATCGTGCCGTGCACCACGAAACAGAACTCGTCATCTGGGCGTCCGGCGGCTTTCAGTGCCGACAGCTTGTTTTTCACCCACGCGGTGATGCGGCGGTTGCGCTCGACCTGCGCTTGACGGTAGCGGGCCAGGAATTCCTGGCTGTACGGCGGTTGGTTGGGGTTATCCGGGTTGTAGAGGTCCAACTCGGGATCACGTTTACTGGGGTCGGATTCGTCGAGGATGGATGCGTCCAGCCATTCGGTCAGCGTGCCGTG
>Ga0070737_10003947_pt1 | contig 15338 bp, 12 predicted proteins | sample Coa_R1_10_FD_66438 | JGI IMG/M metagenome (GOLD analysis project Ga0070737, IMG submission 66438) | Surface soil microbial communities from Centralia Pennsylvania, which are recovering from an underground coalmine fire - Coalmine... | ecosystem: Environmental > Terrestrial > Soil > Unclassified...
TGGGAGAGCGGGATGGACAACTCGCCCCGCTGGGACGAGCCCTACGCCGGGGTGCGCCCCGGCCCGGACCTGCCGCCGTACACCCGCCGGGACACGGCCCACGTGACCGATGCCGCGCAGCGGCCCACCGACGCCGAGTACGACCGCTACCTGTGGCTGATCGAGGAAGCCAAGCGGGCCGGCTACGACCCGGCCAGGATGCGCCAGACCGGCAGCTTCCAGGTGGGGGACGCGCTGTTCACCGCCATCTTCGCGGCCGCCTGCGACGACCTGGCCGGGCTGTCGGACCGGTTCGGCGCGCCGGAGGGCGCCGAGCTGCGTGGATACGCCGCGGCGGCCCGGGCGGCCGTGCTCGCGCACCGGGGCGAGGACGGGCTGGCCGCCGACGCCGACCTGCGCACCGGGCGGCCGCTGGTCACTGAGACCGTGGCCGGCTTCGCCCCGCTGATCGCGGGCGGGCTGACCGGCCATGACCGTGAGGACCTGGTGGCGACGTTGCTGGGGCCGCGGTGGGCCGGCCATCCGGACCTGCGCTGGCCGCTGCCGCCCAGCACTAGCCCGGGTTCGGCGGCGTTCCGCCGCCAGGCCTACTGGCGCGGACCGGTCTGGCCGGTGATGACCTGGCTGCTGGCCTGGGCGCTGCGCCGCGACGGTGAATCCGCCGCGGCCGACCAACTGCGGGCGGCAACACTGGCCCAGCTCGAAGGCGGCGAGTTCGCCGAGTACTACGACCCGCTGAACGGGACGCCGCTGGGCAGCCGCCACCAGTCCTGGACGGCGGCCGTCACGCTGGACTGGCTGCTGGCCGGGTAGGGACATGCCCAAGAAAGCTGGTGGGGATGGGAAGAGTGGCGCAGTGTGCCGTTTCTGCCCCGGGCCGGCCGGTGCGGCGCTGACCCGCGTCGGCGGGCAGCCGGGTCTCCCGCCGCGTACCTTTGAGCACCGGGCGGCCGCGCACGCCAGCGCGTTCCGGTGAGCACCGCGGCAGGGGATTAGCTCCGGCCGCCGGATAGCGCGTCGCGCAGCTGGCTGAGCCCCATCGGGGGCAGGCTCAGCGCGGCTGCGTGAAACTGGCGCAGGCCAGACTCGGTGCGGCGACCAGGGAGGGCGGCCTGCCGGCCGTCCAGCCAGATCCGCTCACCGGCCTTGTAGGTCAGCGCCTGGGCGGGCCGGCCGAGGTAGCGGGTCAGCTCGGCCTGGGCGGCTGCCCCCTTGTAGCACCGGTCGCGGAGGAACCGGCCGGCCAGCGCCGGGGTCCACGTCCGGCCGCTGGGCAGGCCCGCGTCGGCCGGGAGGGGGCGATGTTCGTGCAGGCCGATGTCGAGGACCACCCGCGCCGCCCGCAGCAGCGCCGACACCAGGTAGCCGATACGCGCCGCGGGTTCGGTGTAGCCGCCGAGCTCGTCCATCAGCCGTTCGGCGTAGAGCGCCCATCCTTCCTGGTGCGGCGAAGTCCCGCCGAGCAGGTCCAGGTGGCGGGCGAGCCAGTCGCCCGAGCAGGCGAGCCGTCCGATCTGCAGGTGGTGCCCGGGGACTCCCTCGTGGTAGGCGTAGCTGTAGGCGCGCCAGCGTGGCGGCGGTGCGCCGCCCGCGGGTATGCCCCACCACAGCCGCCCGGGCCGGGTCAGGTCGGCTGACGGGCCGGCGTAACGGACGCCGCTGGTGCCGGTGATGCGGCATTCCAGCCGGCGCAGCGCCGCGGGAATGCTGAACTGGGTGCCGTCCAGCCGTTCGGCGGCCTGGTCGGTGAGGCGCTGCAGCCACCGGCGGAATTCCTCGCGGCTGTGGGTGGTGGCCGCCGGCCGGTCGCGGTCCAGCCGGGTGATCACCTCGGCCGTGGGAGCGGTGCGGTCGAGCCTGCGGGCTTCCCGGCGCAGCTCGGCCTCGATCCGGGTGAATTCCGTCCAGCCCCAGGCGTACAGCTCATCAAGGTCCAGCCCGGGACCGAGGAAGCAGCGCACCCAGACCCGGTATCTGCCTGCCCCGAACGCTTCCTGCCGCCAGGATGCGTGCGGGGCGAGCACGTCGCGCAGGAATCCACCGAACTCCACGTAGCCACGCGCGGCCATGTCGCACGCGCCGAGCAGGGATTCCCGCTGTGGCCCGTCGCCGTAGCGGTTGGCGAGGTCCTGGCCTTCGGCTGCCCAGCGCGAGCATTGCTCCTGGCACGCCTCGATCTGCCGGGCCGCGGCTACCCGGCCCGCGGCCTGGGCGGCCGCCAGGCTCTGCTGGTATCCGGCCAGCGCCGCAGGCAGGGCGGCCAGCCGCATCCGGACCTGCCGCCAGCCGTCCTCGCGCGCGGCCGGGGCGGCGTCATCGGCGGGGATGGCCGCCTCCACGGCGGCCCGGGTGCGGCCGAGCGGGCCGGTCTCGCTCGTGTGCAGCTCCGCGGCGGCCTCGCCGCTGGCGTGGAACTCCTGCTGGGCCCGCAGCCGGTCCCGCAGGAACCCGGCCAGCCGCCGGTCCCGGTCGCCGGTGACCGGCAGGCGTTCCAGCGCGGCCTCGGTGCGGCCGGCGGCCGCCGCCCGCTGCTGGGCCGCCGCCGGGCTGTAGTCGGTCATCGGGTCTTCACCCGCCACGCCGACGGCGGCGATCGCCAGGCACGGATCCAGTGAGCAGGCTTCGGTGAGGTGCCGCCGGGCCAGTTCTTCGATGGGTGTCACACCGGGCCTCCGTCCGGTTCGGGCCGGTCGATGCCGGCGGCCTGGTCGACGCCGGCGGGCTGGTCGATGCCGGCGGGCAGGGCGCGGCGGAGCCGCATCAAGACGCCGGTGCTGGCCGCGCACGCGGTGATCAGGGTGATCCACGGCCATGCCGTGCCGTGGGTGAGCAGCCAGGTGAACACGGCCGGCGCGATCGCCTGCGGCCCCACCCAGGTCAGCCCCTGCACGGCGAAATACCGGCCGCGCTGCCCGGGCGGTGCCAGAGTCAGGGCCAGGCTGTTGAGGATCGGCATGCACACGATCTCGGCCGCGGTGACGGCCAGCAGCGCCACGACCAGGCCGGGCACGACGGCAGCGGCCGGCACCACGGCGAGCGCCCACAGGATGAGGAACGCGATGGCCCACAGGGCCGTCGACAGCTGGAGCATCGTACTGGGCCGGTGACACTCGGTGCGCCGGGTGACGATGGTCTGGGCGGTGACGACGAGCACCCCGTTGAGGGTGAACAGCAGGCTGGCCAGCCAGGCCGGCCGGTGCAGCGGGCCGGTCACGTAGACGGTGAGCAGCACGTCGATGACCAGCCCGCACAGCACGAACACGAAACCCGCGGTGACCAGCAGCATGAACGGGCGGTCGGCCAGCACGGCCCGGTACCCGGCACCGGCCGCGCTGCGGGCCTGGCGGCCGGCTTGGCGGCGGGCGGTGCCGGAGCGCCGCGGACCGCGCGTGGCTGGCCGGCTGGCGGACCCGGCCGTGCGCCACCAGCGGCCGATCAGCAGCCCGGCGAGCAGGAAACTCGCCACGTTGCCGAGCACCAGCAGGTGGTAGGCGGTCCGGGTGCCCGCCGCGGCCCCCACTGCGGCCAGCGCCCCGCCCAGCGCCAGCCCGCCGTTCTGCAGCGCCCGCAGCAGCGCGAACCAGCGTGTCTGCTCACCAGGGCCAGACACCAGCGCGACGAACCCGCCGTTGCCGGTCCAGAACAGCCGCCGGCCCGCGGCGGCCAGCAGCGTGAACAGCACAAGCTGCCACCATGAGCCCACCCACAGGTAGCCGGCGAAGCCCGCCGCCTGCAGCACGTTCGCGGCCACCACACACCGGACCGCGCCGAACCGGTCCACCGCCATCCCCGCCAGCGGCACCAACGCGATCACCGCTGCCGCGGCCGCCGACAGCCCCGCCCCCACCGCCGTCAGCGGCAGCGAGGTGGTGCGCACGAAGTACAGCACCGCGAACGGCAGGAACAGCCCGCTGCCCAGGCTGTCGATGGCCGCCGCGGCCAGCACCGCCCGGCGGCCCGCCACCGCCGGCAGCCCCACAACCTCCCGAAGCTGAGAAGTCACCATCCCTGGCATCCATTGGCCACGTTCTATAGGCTTGTCCCTATAGAGCTTAGACTCTATATAGTGGCCTACCTATGCTTAACGGCGCAACCCGGCCTCCCGGCCCCGGCCTGACGAATTTCAGACACGGCGCAGAGCACCATATGCCAGCGCGCTCACGCCGGGGTAAAACTCCGCGCAGCGGATGATGAGGTGGACGCCGGCCTGGCGTGGACTGTGCTGTGGCCACCGTCCGGCATGGATCTTCAGGGCAGCTTCGGTCACCTTTCCCTCTGCTGCCAGGCAAGCTAACCCGGGTCGGGGACGGTGGCGCAGCGGCCGCCGGCGGCCTGGTCCGGGTCGGCGGCGCCGTTCTCGGCGACGACCCGGCCACGCGAGACCGTGAGCACCGGCCAGCCGCGCAGCGTCCAGCCGTCGTAGAGGCAGGTGCCCTTGCCGTCGTGCCGCACGGTCTGCTCCGCGTCCAGGTCGATAACGACCAGGTCGGCGTCGGCGCCGACGGCGAGCACGCCCTTGCGCGGCAGCAGGCCGAACCGGCGGGCGGGGTTGTAGGAGTTCATCCGGACCAGCTGGGTGAGGGGCAGCCCGCGCTTGTGCACGCCGAAGTGCAGCATCAGCGGCAGCTCCCAGGCGAAGCTGACCACGCCGGGCTTCTCCGACCACAGGTCGCCGCCGTTCTTGCGGAACGGGACGTGGTCGGTGCCGAGCGTGTCGATCTTCCCGGCCAGCAGGCCCTGCCAGAGCCCCTCCAGGTTCTCGCTGTCGCGCAGCGGCGGGGAGATCTTCGCGGTGGCGTCCAGGTCGGCGTCGTAGGCGGTGCGGGTCAGGTAGTGCGGGCAGGTCTCCATCGTGACGTCCACCCCCCGCAGCCGGGCCTCGGCGGCCATCCCCGGGCCCGCGCCCACGCTGGTGTGCACGATGTACAGCGGGCAGCCGGTGATCTCGGCCAGCTTGATCACCCGGCCGATGGCCTCCTCCTCGACGAACGCCGGGCGCGACTCGGTGTAGGCGGGCAGGTCCTGCCGGCCGGTCGCCATCATTTCCTTCTTCATCAGGTAGGCGAGCTCGGTGTTCTCGCAGTGCACCGACACCACGCCGCGCGGCAGCTTGACCGCTTCGCGCATCGCGCCGAACACCCACGCGTCGGTGGAGGAGACGATGCCGATGGGATTGCCGGGCTCGTAGCCCATGTGGCACTTGAACGACTGCACCCCGGTCTCGGCCGCGACCCGGGGGATGTCGGGGATGTGGTCTTCGCGCTGGATGCCGAAGTGGAACCCGAAGTCGATGGTGGCGTTCTTCTCGCCGCGCCCGCGCCGGTCCCAGTAGAACGGCACGTACGACCCGTCCGGGTTGCGGATGAACAGCAGCACGGTGGTCACGCCGCCCGCGGCGGCGGCCGCGGTCTCGGTCCGCATGTCGTCGTCGTAGTCGTAGTTGACGCCCAGATGGCAGTGCGGATCGATGACCCCGGGCATGAGGACCCGGCCGTCGAGGTCGATGACCCGGGTGGCCGCTGGCAGTTCGCCGTCGGCGCCGATCGCGACGATCTTGCCATCGCGGACCGCGACCCCGCCGTGGAACTCGCCGGCGTGGGTCACCACCCGTCCGCCCTGTAGCACCAGGTCAGCCTGCATCGTGTCTCCTCTCGTCGGGCCCTTCCGCATCGTGTTCCGCCGCGAAGTGCGCAGCCATTCGCCGGGCGATGCCCGCCCACTGGCTGCGCCCCACCGTGACCGGCGCCCGCTTGCCCATGCCGCGCGCCCAGATGGCCTGATGGCCGAGGGCACGGGCGCGTTCGAGGTCGGCGCCGCCTGGCGGCGCCGCGATGTCCACCACCAGGGAGCCGGGCGGCAACGCCGCCAGCACCGGCTCGCCGACGACCGGGGCCGGCACGGTGGAGAACAGCATGCTCAGCCGCGGCGCCAGAGCCGGGAGGCCGGCGAGCGGGTGGGCGTCGCATCCGGCCGCGTGCGCGGCGGCCCGCTGCGCCGGGTTCCGGGCGAACACGTGCACCCGCGCGCCGAGCGCCCGCAGCGTGCGGGCCAGCAGGCCGCCGATGTTCCCGAAGCCGACCACCCCGGCGGCCGCCGCGTGGATGGTGATCTCGGTGGCGCCGATGGCCAGCGCGAGCACGCCCTCCACGATGGCCGGACCGCGCAGCAGCATCAGCTCGGTGTCGTCCTCGTATTCGCTGAGCGGCACGCCGGCCTGGGCCGCCGCGGCCCGCAGCCGCGCGTCGGCCCGGCCGAGAATGATCACCGCGCCCGGGGCGAGCAGCCGGAGCAGTCCGGCGCCGGGCACGATCGGCTCCGCGGAGTCCGGGGCGTACAGGCTGCCGTCCCCGGCGATGCCGGGAATCGGGAACAGCGCGCAGTCGGCGCCACGCATCGCCTCGGCGGCGCTGCCGGCGAGCACCGCGCCGGGGATGCCGCCAGGGTCTGGCCAGGGGAAGCCGTAACCGCGCACGGTCGCGCCCTCGGCCACGGCCAGCCGCGCGATCTCCTGCTCGCGGGCGTCCCCGCCCACGATCGCGATGGTCTTCCCGGCGATCATCCGCGCACCAGCCTCAGCACTCCGTCCCGGTCCAGCCCGGCTACGCCCAGCCCGGCCGCGTCCAGCCCGGCCGCATCCGGGCCCAGCAGCGCGCCCGCCACGGTGGCCAGGGCGTCGGCCATCGGTGTTGGCACCCCCGCGATCCGGGCCAGGGCCTGGAACGGCCGGACCGCGTAGGGAAAGTCCTCGCGGTAATAGCGGTGGGTGAGCGAGTCCGGTGCGCTGATCGACTGGTTCGCTTCACCGGCCCGGATCGCCGCCGCCGTGCTGGCCGGCCTGCCGGGACCGGGTGGGCCGGCCAGTTCCGGCGGCACGGTCCCGACCAGCGCCATCTCCCCGGTCAGCGGCGGCAGGTCATGCCCGAACCCGGCCGCCACCGCCCGGCGTTCGGCGTCGAGCACGTCGATGACGCGGCCCACGCCGTCGGTCATCGCGTCCACGTAGAAGGTGAAGGCGCCCTTGGCCGACTCCGTCCAGGCGGCCGCCAGGATCGCGCCCGGTGGATGCAGCACCAGGTTGACGTTGGCCAGGCTGGAGGCCAGCACGTCCGGCACCCTGGCCACCGCCGGGCCGAACAGGGCGGCCGCGGCCGCGGCGGCCGGCTCGCCGCCGGGCAGAGCGCCGCACCTGACCTGCCCGGCCCGGCCGGTGATCCGCACCTGGTCCCCGCGCCGCCTGGTGATGTAGGTCAGCGTGGACAGCTCCGCCACCGGCGGCAACGGGACGCGGTGCGCGGCGAACACCTGGCGCAGGTGCAGCGCACCGCCGGTGTGCCCGGGGTTCAGCACCACCGGCATCGCACAGCCGAGCCCGGCCAGCCCGGCGAACACCGCACCGTGCGCGAGGGCGGGCAGGCACACCATGGCCACGTCGGCCCCGGCGAGCGCGTCCGCCAGGTCCGCGGTCACGGTCTCGACCGCGACCGTGCCCTCGCCGAGCACGCCGGTGTGCCCGATGGCCCCGGACCGGAACGGCGCCACCGTGGCGGGATTGCGGTTCCACAGCCGGACCCGGTGTCCCCGCTGGGTCAGCTCGACCGCGCAGGAGAGCCCACCGGCTCCGCCGCCCAGGACGGCCACCCGCTTCGCGGTGGCCGCCAGGGGATCCGGGCCTGTTCCCGTGTTCACGCCGCGTAGCGCTCCAGCTTCCCGCGGTCGACTTCGATGCCCAGGCCGGGACCCTCGGGGGCCAGCACCAGGCCGTCGGCGAACCGGAACGGGGCCGTGATCAGATCATCGGTGTAGTACACCCCGGCGATGGCGGGCCCGGACGACCCGGACGGCTGGGAAACCGGGCACACGCTGGGCAGGGTGACGTTCGGCATGCTCACGCCGAGCGCCAGGTTGGCCGCGTTGCCCACGCCGGTCTCGATCGAGCCGCCGATGTCGCAGGGCATGCCCAGCGACGCCGCGAGCTCGGCCTGCTGCCGGGCGCGGAACAGCCCGCCCGGCTTGGTCACGTAGCAGGAAAAACACGCCGCCGCGTCGGTGGCGTCCAGTTCCAGGATGTCCTGCACGGTCCAGGCCGACTCGTCCGCCATGACCGGGCTGGCGATCCGCCGGGCCACCCGGGCCAGGTTGGCGGCCCCGGCCACCGGCTGCTCACACAGCAGCAGGTCGTACTCCTCCTGGCGGAGCGTGGTGGCGACCGCCTCGTGCACGCTGGCGTAGCCCTCGTTGCCGTCCACCCGGATCTTCACGTTCGGGCCGACCAGCCGCCGCACCTCACGCACCAGCGTGACGTCGCGGTCCGGTTCCAGGCCGGTCTTGCACTTGATGGTGCGCGCCCCCTCGGCTACCGCCTGCTCGGCCTCGGCATAACAGCGTTCCAGGTCCATGATGCCCAGCGAGTGCGCGACCTCGATGCCGGGGCGCCTGCGTCCGCCGAGCAGGTCGGCGACGGGCACGCCCAGGGCCTTGCCCGTCGCGTCGTAGCAGGCCATGTCGATGGCCGCCTTCGCGTACGGGTGCCCTTTGACCGCCTGGCCCATCCGGTCGTGCACGACGCCGAGCTGGGCCGGGTCGCAGCCGTCGAGCGCCGGCGCGAGGTAGTCGGCGATGATGTGCCGCACGGTTTCCGGGGTCTCACCGTAGTAGCGCATGGCCGCCCCGCCCCAGGTCGCACCCGCCGGCGCCTCACCCCAGCCGGTCACGCCGTCGTCGGTGCTCAGCTCCACGATCGCGTGCCGGCCGATCGGGCTGTTCATCTTCGAGGCCCAGTTGTGGTCCCGGCGGGTCGGCAGCCGCACCAGGTGGACCGCAATGCCGGTGATCTTCATGGCGTCTCCAGTTCGGCTAGCTCGACCTGGTTCCCGTCCGGGTCCTGGATGTAGACGGTATGGCCGTATGGCCCGGGACCGGGGCCGCGCACGATCGGGTACCCGGCCGCGCGGGCCCGCTGGGCCAGCTCGTCCACGCCACGGGCGCCGAAGCACAGATGCTCGAGCCCACCCCGGCCGGCACTGCCCCGGCCGGCACTGTCCTGGCCGGCACTGGCCTGGCCGGCACTGTCCCGGGCGACCAGGCCGAGGCCCTGGTCGGTGACCACCAGGTCGCGTCCGTCCCGGAACGGTTCGCGTTTGCGGACGGTGAACCCCAGCACGTTCTGGTAGAAAGCGAGGCTGCGGTCCAGGTCGGCCACCTCGATCAGGAGGTGGTGCAGCCGGGTGGCCCGCGGCTGGGACGCGGTGGCCAGCCAGCTGGTCACCTCCTCGGTGCTGGCCAGCACGCCCAGGTACTGGGCCCAGACCGCCTGCGCGGTCGGCAGCCACTGCGTGCGTACCGCGGCGATCGCGTCGGTCACGGCCACCACGTCGTAGTCCCGCAGGTAGGCCTCGCGCAGTGTGGTCTCCACGCAGGCGTTGGCGGTCACGCCGGCCACGAACAGCGCCTTGACCCCGAGCATGTCGAGCAGGGACTGGAGCCGGGTCTCGTAGAACGCCCCGAACCGGTGCTTGGTGATGACGAACGTGGGGTCGTCGGCCAGGTCGGCGAGCTCGTCCACCAGGTCGGCATCCCAGCTGCCGGAGATGGCGGACACCTGCTTGCGCTTGGCGGTGTGCGAGGCGAGCGACTTGGCGTCGCGGGAGGCGTCCTGAGCCAGGTGAACCTGGCGGGTCCAGATGACCGGCAGGCCGCTGGCGCGGAACGCCCCGGCGAGCGTCCGCACCGGGCCGTAGGTGGCCTGGGCCGGGACCACGTCGACCCCCGAGATGCCCAGCGTCCCCTCGGGATGGCAGAACGCGTTCTGCATGTCGATCAGCAGCAGCGCGCTGCGGCGCGGGTCGAGCGCATCGATGGCGCTCACGCGTCCGTCCTGTCCACGCCGAGGACACCGCCCCGCGCCCAGTTCTCCTTGGGGTACTCCTGGATCACCACGTGCAGCCCGGACGGGTCGGCGTGGGCATGCTCGACCATCGCGGCGGTGATGGCCGCGGTCAGCTTGCGTTTGTCCGCCACGCTGCGGCCTTCCCACATGTGCACGGTCACGAACGGCATGACACTCCTCTCACCAGAGGGTCGCGGACGAGTCGAAGTTCAGGTGCTTGGTCTCGGTGAACTCCAGCAGCCCGTCGACGCCCTGCTGCCGGCCGGGACCGGAGCCACGGAAGCCACCGACCTCGGCCTCGGGGTAGAAGTGGTGGTAGGTGTTGATCCAGACCGTGCCGGACCGCACCGCCCGGCCGACCCGCCAGGCCCGGTCCAGGTCGCGGGTCCAGATCCCGGCGGCCAGCCCGAACTCGGTGTCCTCAGCGAGGCGGATCGCCTCCGCGTCGTCGGCGAACCGGTGCACGGTCAGCACCGGGCCGAACACCTCTTCCCTGACCACCCGGGAATCGGGCGGCAGATCCGCGATCACCGCCGGGGCCACGAAGTGACCCGTGCTGAGGATGCCGCCCTGCGGTTCGCCGCCCCCGGCCAGCAGGGTGCCCTCGGCCCGGCCGAGACTGATGTACTCGGTGACCGTGCGGGCCTGGCTTGCCGAGACCAGCGGGCCGAGCGTGGTGTCCGGGTCGAGCGGGTCGCCCAGCCGGAGCTGGCCGGCCCGCTTGACCAGGCTCTCGGTGAACTCGTCGTAGATGGCCGCTTCGACCAGCAGCCGGCTGCCGGCCGTGCAGATCTGCCCGGACGTGGTGAAGATCGCGTTGAGGGCGCCGTCCAGCGCCTTGTCCAGGTTCGCGTCCGCGAAAACGATGTTGGGCGACTTGCCGCCGAGCTCGAGTGCGACCTTCTTGGCCTGGCCGGCGGCCATGCGCATCACCTGGGCGCCGGTCACCGACTCGCCGGTGAATGCGACCATGTCCACGTCCCGGTGGCCGACGAGCGCGTCCCCGATCTCGTGTCCCGGGCCGGTCACGCAGGTGAGGATGCCGCCGGGCAGTTCCGGATCGGCCGCCAGCAGCGCCAGGCCCGCCACGGTGATGGCCGGGGTGAGGCTGGCGGGCTTGACCACGCACGCGTTGCCGGCGGCCAGCGCCGGTGCGAGCGAGCGCTCCAGCAGCGTGAGCGGCCAGTTCCACGGCGTGATCACCGCGACGACACCGGCCGGCTCGCGCAGGATGACCCCGTGCGCGGTGTCGCCGAGCGCGATGGCCCGGCCGTACACCGCCCGGGCCAGGCCGGCGTAGTAGTCCACCATGCTGGCCGAGCCCGCGATCTCCGACCGGGCCTCCCCCAGCGTCTTGCCCTGCTCGCGGGTGAGCAGTTCGGCCAGGTCGTCGGTGTGCTCGCGAAGCTGCTGCGCGTACCGGCTGAGCACCCGCGCGCGCAGCGCCCCGTCGTTGCGCCAGCCGGACCGGGCGAAGGCGGTCCTGGCCCGCCGGACGGCCGTGTCCACGTCGGCGGCGGTGGCCTGGCGCACCTGGGCGACCACCGCACCGGTGGCTGGATCCAGGTCGTCGGTGACCTGGCCGGTCGCGTGGACGAAGTCGTGATCCAGCGCCGGCGCCGTCCAGGGTGGCCGGGTGAATGTCATCTCGCCTCCTGCGCCGCGATTCGGAGCGGCTCCTGTGTGTTGGTCACGTCGGACAGCAGCTGGCAGCCGTCGCCGGTCACCGCCACCATGTCCTTGATCTGCATGCCAAATCCGTGGCCGGTGCGGTAGACCAGCGGCTCCACACCGAACACCATGCCGGCTTCAAGCCGGTCCGGGATGCCCGCCTTCAGATAGGGCGCCTCGTGCAGGTCGACACCGATGCCGTGCCCGACGAACGCGATCGGGCTCATGCCCAGCTCATCGAACTTGGCCCGGAAGCACTGGTAGACGGCGGACGCCGGGACACCGGGACGGATGGTGTCGAGCAGGATCTTCTTGCAGTCGGCCAGGTTCTGGTAGATCCGGCCGGCCTGCGGCGGGGGATCGCCGACGATCGCGGTGCGGCAGACACCGGCGTGGTACCCGTCGATGACCGAGAAGATCTCGATACGGCAGACGTCCCCGCCGCGCAGGATGCGCTGCGACGGGTTCACGTTCGGCAGTTCGCTGCGCTCACCGGTCGCGACGATCATCAGCTTGAACTGCTGAGCACCCTGGGCGTACACGCTGCGGGTCAGGGCGGCGGCCAGATCCATCTCGGTCGAGCCGGCCGCGACCGATTCGCAGGCATCGCGGATCGCCTGATCTGAGATCCGGGCCAGCCGGGTGAGCAGCTCGATCTCACCCGGCGTCTTGACCTGGCGGCACCGGGCGAGCAGGCCGTCGGCGGCGGTCAGCCGCACGCCGGGGAGCAGCCGGAGAAGCTCGGCGTGGTCGCGCACCGGGAGGTAGCCCAGCTCGATCCCGAGGCAACCACCGGCCAGGCCGAGGTCGGTGAGCAGCCCGGCCAGGGCGGCCATCGCGCTGCCGCCGAACTCGGCCCACACCCGGACATCGAGTCCGGGCCGGGCACGGCGAACCGTCGTCTCCTCCATGTCGACGCACACCATGGCCCGCAGGCCGTCAGCGCCGACCACGGTGGCCGCGTGCCGCCAGCGCATCAGCGGCTGCGACGGCACCACGAAGCCGGCCGTGTAGGCCACGTTCTCGGGGGACAGACACAGGAGCGCATCCAGCCCCGCACTGCGCATCGCGCGGCCGAGCCGGCGGGCGGCATCCTGTGGCATGGGCTCCTCCCAGTGGTAATACAACTGATATCTTTTCGGATATTACCGTCTTGTCAAAGCGTGCGGGAGGGAGCCCGGATGGACGTGCTCATCGAGCACCTGGATTTCGCGCTTACCGTGGACGCCGACGACACGGTGCTCACGGATGCGAGCCTGCTGGTGCGGGACGGCAGGATCGCCGACATCGGGCCGTCCTCCTCGGTGCGCGAGCGGGCGGCAGGCCGGCCGGACCAGGTGCTGTCCGGCCGCGGGCGTGGCGTCATCCCCGGGCTGGTCGACACCCACGTGCACCTGTCGGAGACGCTCAGCCGCGCGGTCTTCCCCGACGTGCTGGGCACCAGGGCCTGGGTGTTCCACTGGGCCAAGCCCTTCTACGCGCACGTGGACGACGAAGATGAGCGGGTGAGCGTGCTGCTGGGCGCCGCCGAGATGCTCCGCTCTGGCACCACCTGCTTCCTCGACATGGGCGCGCAGAACGACGCCGGGCTCACCGCCCGGGCCGCTGCCTCGGTGGGGATCCGGGGCATCGTCGGGCGGCACGCCGCCGACCGGATGCCTGCCGAGATCCCGCCTGGCTGGTCACCAGAGATGCTCCGGCATCACTTCTTCCCCGACCACCAGACCGCCCTCGAGGTGCTGGCCGCGCAGGTGAAGGAGTGGCACGGCTACGCCGGCGGCCGGATCCGGTGCTGGGTCAACATCGAGGGCAAGGAGCCGTGCAGCCTCGAACTGCACATCGGGGCCAGGCAGCTGGCCGCCGAACTGGGGGTGGGGACCACGTACCACCTGGCGACCAGCATCGAGGAGGCGCGGCTCAGCGAGCAGCGGCATGGCCGCTGGCCGGTGACGCGGATCTCCGATCACGGTGGCCTGGGTGACAACCTGGTGCTCGCACACGCGGCCGCGCTGACCGACGCGGAGGTCGAACTGCTGGCCCGAACCGGCACATCGGTGGCGTTCTGCCCGTCAAGCTCGCTCAAGCTGGCCAAGGGCGCCACCGCCATCGGGAAGTACCCGGAACTGCTGAAGGCGGGCGTCACGGTCGGCCTCGGCACCGACGGGGTCTCCGCGGGCGGGAACCTGAACCTGCACCGGCAGGTGCACCTGATGGCCGGGCTGTTCAAGGATTCCCGCCTCGACCCGGCGCTGGTCGGTGCCCGCAAGGCGCTCCGGATGGCCACCATCGAGGGAGCCCGCGCGCTGGGCTGGGACGACGAGATCGGCTCTCTCGAGGTGGGCAAGCAGGCCGACTTCGTGCTGTTCGACCTGAACCACCACGAGTGGACGCCCTACGGGGATCCGCTGCAGGCCCTGGTCTGGTCGGCCAGCCCGGCGAGCATCGCCGAGACCTGGGTGGCCGGGCAGGCGCTGCTTCGGGACGGCCGCGTGTCCAGCGTGGACGAGCCCGCCCTGCGGGCCGAGGCCCGTGACCGCGCCGCCCGCATCGTCCGCCGCGCCGACCTGGGCCAGCACGTCCCAGTCACCACGAGCCTGTACGAGTAATCCTCAGGGAGGCGGAGCTAGGAGGCCTGGCCGTCGGGGGCGGTGACCCGCTGCAGCCACAGCCGGACCGCGGCCACGTGCAGGTTGGCCGCGCGCCGGGCGGCGGCGGCGTCCCCGGCCAGTATCGCGTCCGCGATGTCCTGGTGCTGCTGGGCCGAACGCAGCGGCTGGCCGGTCAGGCCCAGGGTGATGCGGCGCGACTCCTCCAGCAGTCCGTTCAGTTCACGGACCAGCTTGGGCAGCAGCGCTCCCCCGGCGGACTCGGCGATCGACATGTGAAAGGCGACGTCGAGCTCGGCCAGTTTGGCCAGGTCGCGCGGGTCGGCTTCCACCGCGGCATGGAACTGCTGGCACGCCTCGGTGACCTTGGCCAGGTCGGAGGCGGATCCGTGCAGCGCGGCCTCCTCGGCCGTCAGCTCGTCCAGGGCCCCGCGCACCTTGAGCAGCTCGACCAGCTCGTCCCGGTGCATCTGGAGGTACTTGGCGAACGGGCCTGCGTAGCGGCCGGCCACGCCTTCGCGCACGGTCGCGCCGCGGCCCTGCTGCACGGTGATCAGGCCCATCGCGTCCAGGCCGGCGATGGCCTCGCGAACGCTGACCCGGCTCACCCCGAACGTGGTGCACAGCGCCCGCTCCGAGGGCAGCATCGTGCCGGGCGGGAAGTCGCCGCGCTCGATGGCCGCCAGCAGCTGCTCACGCACCTGCTGGGTCGGGCTCACGTGCTGCACCGAGCGCAGCCCGGGGATCCCTGGATTACCCGCCGGGTCTGTCATGAGCCCTCCGGACCCTCCGCCGTCGGCATCCGCGCCGACCAGGGGCGCCTACCCCGTCTGCTACTGGCAATGAGTTACCACGAGCCGCCCGGCTCCGCCAGTTATGACGGACGAACACGCCAGATGCCCGCTTGTGATGAAGTGTATAACATATCTTACATGTTGCCAGTTGCTGCGAAGTTTGGCGAGTTGATCCGGTTACCCTCGCCGCGGGTGTACTGCGCTCAGCCTCTGGGGCGGGACCGCGACCGCCCGCCTTTCGACTGGTCCCGCAGAGCAGACGGTGGCGCCGGCACGGCGCCCCTCATGGCCGCTACGGCGCCACCACCTGCCAGGACCGTGCGCTCACTCCGCGCCGAAACGGTCAAACTCTCCGTTCCTGACGCCGCCGAGGAATGCGTG
>Ga0070737_10003950_pt1 | contig 15320 bp, 8 predicted proteins | sample Coa_R1_10_FD_66438 | JGI IMG/M metagenome (GOLD analysis project Ga0070737, IMG submission 66438) | Surface soil microbial communities from Centralia Pennsylvania, which are recovering from an underground coalmine fire - Coalmine... | ecosystem: Environmental > Terrestrial > Soil > Unclassified ...
GTCAGGTCAATGGCTTTGTTGCGTTCGGCTCGGTCATCCGGCATAAAGATCAGAAACCTTTTGGGCGCGTCAGAAGCGGACGTGTTGAAAAACTGCTTTTTGCGCGCAAACAGTCCCTCAATCGAGTGGCGCCTGGTCTTTGCTGGTGATTGCTCTTTTGGTGACGAGCAGGCGCAACGTTATCGATTTGGTTCACAGTATAATGCCATAGCCTTGGGATTTTCCAGTATTTTCCTTCTAAATGGTAATTCTTAATGGGCCGTGTCCGCTTTGCTGCGATAATCGTAAAATCCCTGGCCGGTTTTTCGGCCTAGCCGTCGCGCGTGGACCATCTTTTCAAGCAACGGGCACGGGCGATATTTGGAGTCGCGAAAGCTCTCGTAAAGCACTTTCATAATGTCGAGGCACACGTCGAGGCCGATCATGTCAGCCAGTTCCAGCGGCCCCATGGGGTGATTCATCCCCAGCTTCATCACGCCGTCTACCGCTTGCGGATCGGCGACTCCCTCCATCACAGCATAAATGGCCTCATTGATCATAGGCATCAGCACGCGGTTGGAGACAAAGCCTGGAAAGTCACTCACACGAATGGGTGTCTTGTCCAGAGAAACGGCCAGGGCTGAAGCTTTCTCGATGGTTTCAGGAAGGGTTTCGATTCCGGCAACGACTTCCACCAGCTTCATCACAGGGACAGGGTTGAAGAAGTGCAATCCGCAGAATTGGCTCGCCCGCGAAGTGACCGCGGCGAGCCGCGTGATGGAAATCGAGGAAGTATTGCTCGTGAAGATGGCTTCCGGCGGGCAGAGCGTATCAAGCTGGCGCAAGACCTCAGCCTTGACGTCGAAGTCCTCTGTGACGGCTTCGATAACGAAATTTGCGGAGGCCATCAGCGCCAGTTCAGCGGATGTTTTGAGCTTTGCCAGGGCCTGTCGCTTTCCTGCCTCCGTGAGACGGCTTTTTTCGACATCGCGGGCGAGCGCGTTAGAGATGCTTTCCGCAGCCGCCGCCAGAGAATTGGGCGAGGCATCAGAGAGCAGCACCGAATAACCGTGCCGCAGCAGGGTATGAGCAATACCGCGACCCATTGTCCCGGAGCCCACCACGCCTACTGCATGGATTGATTCATTGATCGATTGAGTCATCGGCTCATTACCCTTTGTCTGTCATTCTGACGCCGAGAGAAACGAGGCGGAAGAATTCCCGTATTTGGCTCAAGATAGATTCCTCGAAGTGTGTCAGTCTTTCGTTGAAAAATGCAGAGACCCTTAACTTCGCTCAGGGTGACAGGCCACGCCCGATTCAATGCCCCGATGATTCAATGAACCCACGATTCAACCGCAAGCGCCACGGCGTTGCCGCCGCCCAGGCAGAGCGCGGCGATCCCGCGGCGGGCGTTTCGTCGCGCCATTTCGTAAAGGAGGGTCACCAGAATTCGCGCGCCCGAAGCGCCGATCGGGTGCCCCAGGGCGACGGCGCCGCCGTTGACGTTCGTCTTCTCAGGATCAAGCCCCAGTTCCTGCATCACGGCCAGCGCCTGCACGGCAAACGCTTCGTTGAGTTCGATGAGGTCTACATCCTCCAGCCTCCAGCCTGTTTTGGCGAGGAGCGACTGGACCGCGCTTACCGGAGCCATCATCACCCAGCGCGGCTCAACGCCGCTCACGGCCTGCCCCACAATCCGCGCCATGATCCGGCTGCCCATTCCCCGGGCGTTTTCGAGCGAAGTCACCACCACAGCCGCCGCGCCATCATTGGTGCCTGGAGCGTTCCCTGCGGTCACGGTTCCATCGGGCTTGAATGCAGGCTTCAATCGGGCCAGCGCTTCAAGCGAGGTATCCGCTCGCGGCGATTCATCGATTGAGAACAGCATGGGCTCCCCTTTTTTCTGGGGGACCGGCACGGGAACGATCTGGTTTTTGAAGCGGCATTCGTTGATGGCTCGGATCGCGCGCCGGTGGCTTTCAAGCGCGAATTCGTCCTGGCGCTGGCGGGAGATTTTGTACTTTTCGGCCACCAGTTCGGCGGTCATGCCCATGTGGAAGTTCTCGTAAGCATCCCACAAGCCGTCATGGATCATGGCGTCAATGACCTGGGCATTGCCAATGCGATGGCCCTGCCGAAATTGCGGAAGAAGAAACGGGGCATTGGTCATGGACTCCATCCCGCCCGCCACCACCACTTCAGTATTTCCGGTTTGAATGCCCTGCGCTGCCAGAGCGACGGCTTTCAGACCTGAGCCGCAGACCTTGTTAATCGTCATGGCCCCCACGCGATGATCCAGCCCGCCCTTCAGTCCCGCCTGCCGCGCCGGATTCTGACCCAGCCCCGCCGAGACCACGTTGCCCATGATGATCTCGTCCACCTGGCGGGGTTCAATTCCCGCCCTGCGCACGGCTTCGCGGACCACACACGCGCCCAGATCAACCGCTGAAAGCGGCGCAAGCGCTCCCTGAAACTTTCCAATCGCCGTCCGAACGGCGCTGATAATCACCGCTTCTCGCATGGCGTCTCCTTTCATCCCAAGGTGATTATAGCGCTTCTGACTTTGCGCCGACGCTGGAAGGAGATATTATTGAGGATACAAATTATAGTGACACTATTTGCTGTAGCGGCGCTGTCCTCAGCGCCGAAAGACGCCGGTGGGGACACCGGCGCTACAGAAGAAGTCGTCACTATAATTTGTAATCCCCTGTAGGTAGTGTCCCAGTTTGCCGTGTGGCACGGGCGTCTCACCCGCTGGCCGAGTAAGTTCCCGAAGCATGTCCTGGTATGCTGGGCTTGAAGCGTAGACGCTGCTCTGAGGTGGGGAAGCAGTCTGCCCGGCGCTTTGAGATGAAGCGACTGTACACACCGCCAGCGTGGTAGTCAGAAGCCTTACGATAAAAGACGCAAGAATACGCTGTGATGCAATTCCCCTCCCTTATGATGAAGTTCACCAGAAGAGCTTCAAGGCAAATTGGATATCCCGAGCGGGGTTCGCGCCTGTGATCGTTCCGAATGCAGGCGATCCAAAACTCGTGTTGGGAGCGTAGAAATTAGCCCGATTAAAGGCGTTGAAGAACTCCGCCCGGAATTGAAGGTGCGCCCGCTCGCCAAAATCCCAATATTTTTCGGCGGCAATATCCCAGTCGTAGAGTCCGGGCGCGCGCAGAGTGGGCATGGTTCGCGGAACGTTTCCGAAAGTAAACGGAGCGGGCTGAGCAAATGCAGCCGTGTTGAACCATTCCTGGATGGTGGGATTGGACAAGTGCGGATTGCCGATCAGATTGGGGCGCTGTGCTCCTCCGAAGTTATTCACATTGTCGCTCGCAGCCGTGATGCCCAGCGGGAATCCCGATTTCGCCGTAGTAATCCCGCTCACCTGCCAGCCGCCGACAATCGCATTCACGGGCCCGCTCAGATTGGAGCCGAAGCGCTTGTCTTTCCCGATGGGGAGTTGATAAATATAGCTCGCCACAAAACTCTGCGGAATATCGTCGATATCCAGTGAATACTCGTTCCGCATGTTGTAGATGTTCTCGTAGTTGGCGGAAGAGCCGGAAGTCCATCCCTCTGATCCGGAAGAGTCATCGAGGTATTTGGAATTGGTATAAGAGAGGAGGAACTGCATCCCGGAACTCCAGCGATGCGTAAAGTTAACCTGCAAGGCGTTATAGCTCGACCGGCCTCCAGGCACCTGAACGTCGTTGACGCCACAATATTCGGGATATGGCACTAAGAGGCGCCCCCTCTGAACGGTCGGATTGTTCAGGCCGCAGCCGCTATCCGTGAGATGGCCGAAGAAAGGATTGGAAACCGGTTGCAGCAAAGCGGAGCCTAAGGCCAGATTGGCGGTGGGCAGCATGGCAACTGGCGCTGTGGATTCCAAAGGCAGCTTTACGCCGTGGTTGCCGACGTAACTTACATCCAGCATGTTGTTGGGCGAAATTTCGTATTGAAATCCGTACATCCATTGCTCGATATAAGGCGTTGGACGATTTCTCTCGATAGCCGGAGTGGAAAATCCCACATTGGTCAAACCGCCTTGTGATTTGCCGGGCGGCAGCAGCAGCCCTGTCGGAAACGGGTTACTCAGCAGGTTTGCCGGCGTGATGCCATCGATCGTGCCCACATACGGAGTGGTTTGTGAAAAGCCGTTCAGGGTCAAACCCTGGTAATCCCCGAACTCCATAGCTGGAATGTAAAACATTCCAAATCCGCCCCGCATCACAAGCTTGGGTGCGACCTCATAGGCGAAACCCACCCGGGGAGCAACATTGGTGTATTGAGGATTGTAAACGCCGCGATTGCCCGGACTTGTGTACACGAGTTCGCCCGGAACGTTGAAGCCGATCTGGCTGCTGATGGGGTTCGTAGCGCCAAAATCGAACCATGACAGCCGGTTGAAACGGTCGGTCGGCGCCGTCTGGAAGTCATAACGCACGCCGAGATTCAGGGTGAGCTTGCGCGTTGCCTTCCAGTCATCCTGAAAATACCAGCCCTCGAAGTTCTTTTCAAATGCGGCCCGGGCGTTGTCTGTGATGCCTCCGCTATTGCCCGTGCCCAGCATAAATGATGCGAAGCCAAAGCCAGTGGCAGGATTGGCCACGGTCGGATCGGGACCCTGCGTCATATTCAGCGGGAAATTAAAACTAGCCTGGCTGGAATTGAAAGTGTTGAGATAAAGCCCCACGCCCATGAAACCGATGTTCATCGTATGCGGACCGGCCACTTTGGTGAAGTCGATGGAATAGCTCCGGGCCTCGCGCGGCGTGGAGTTCAAGACGCCGGAACCCAGAGATGATTCGCCATCGATGGTAATGGAGGGGAAAGCGCCGGGTCCGCCGAAGGTATCGAGCGCGGCGGGCAGTCCGAGGGTCGAAGGTGCAAACGGGACGCCTTGCGGCACGCGCCCTTCCACCCATCGTCCCCACCCAAGATTAATGCTCATCACCAGGGTCGGACTCATCACGCGGTTATAGTTAAATCCGGCATTGAAGCGGTCGTCGGGGGCCAGCGTGCCGGGGCCGCCCACATCCTTGGTTCCGAAAAGATCGCCGGCCAGTTGCTTGTATTCAAATTTCTGTGACCAGCGAGCAAACATCCGCGATTTGTCGCTGATGGTGTGATCGACGCGGACGGTGTAATCGGTTTGCGCGGTGGGCGCGCCGCCAGCCGCTGTGTAGTTGTTAATAATGCCGGCGCCTGTGGGCGCGGGCCAGTACTGCAAGAGATTTTTGGCGACCGAATTGAGCATCCCGGGAGGAATGATATTTCCCGGAATCGGGTCGCGGATGAAGCCGCTCTGCGTTGCTGTAATGCCGGTCACAGGGTCCACTTGCCCTTGTGTGACCGCGCGGGTGGTGAACGGATTGTAAATCTGGCCGCTCAGCACAGGCCGGCCCAAAGCATCGACGCCGATTTGCGCGCCCAGAAGACCGGAGAAGTCTCCATTGCGCATGGCGCTGGTGGGAACCGTCGTCGTCAGCGTCAAGGGCGTCGCCTCGCGCAGGCCCTCAAACTCGCCAAAGATGAAGGTCTTGTCGCGCTGCTCGTAGAGTTTCGGAATGTAGAGCGGCCCGCCCATGGTGAAGCCGAATTGGTTGCGGGCAAACTGCGGCTCCGGCGTGTTGCTGGCGTTGTTGAAAAAGAAGTTTGCGTCCCAGGCGCTGTTGCGGACGAACTCCCAGGCGTCGCCATGGAAGCTGCTGGTCCCGGATTTCGTGATGGCGTTCACCACGTTGCCCATGCTCCAGCCGTACTGCGCGGTGAAAGCATTGGTCTGAATTTTGAATTCCTCAGTCTCATCCACGCCGGGGACGTAGATGGTGCCGTCCCAGTCGCCCGCGCCATCCCATGCTCCGTCAAGCAGGAAGGCGGTGGTTCCGAAACGGCCCCCGCCGAAGTTGAAGAACCCAATATCCTGGTCCGCATCGCCCTGGGAGCCTGGAGGATTCAGCGCCTGATTCTGCTGGCTGTTGTTGACGCTCGAGTTTAAGGCCACCAATCCGTAAACGTTGCGCAGGTTAAGCGGCAGTTCCACGGTCTGACGGCCCGTGACGGTTGAAGCGACGTTGGCATTCGAGGTGTTGAGAAGAGGCGCTGAGGCGTTCACGCTCACTTGTTGGGAGACGGCGCCTAACTCCATCGTCACGTTCTGGTTGGCAGCTTCCCCTACGGCAAGCACAATGCCGGTTTGCAGATAGACGCGAAAGCCAGTCTTTTCGACCTTCAACGTATAGGTCCCAGGCGGAACCAGCGTGAAACTGTATCTTCCATCCGCGCCGGTCGTGAACGTGCGGCTAAAGCCAGTTTGGGAATTGGAAAGCGTGACGGTGGCCTTCGGGATTGAGCCGCCGCTTTTATCAGTTACCACTCCGCCGAGCGATGCCGCAAAAGCTTGCGTCTGTGCGGGGAGGCTTTCCCCGTCGCAGACTACAATCAGGGGCGCCAGGAAACAGGCGACGACGAGGCACAATTCCAGGATGCCGCGAAGATTAGCAATGATATTATTTGTGGAACAGCTGACTCGCAATAATTTTCGAACAGCACTTTCTTCTTGCCGCTGCATGGCGAAATCCTCCCGCTTTTAGGCTTCCGTCTCGAATTCTTCTTGATAGTCACGAGGATAGCGACGTTCATTACCGCTTCAGAAGTTACCTTTTCCTGCCTTGGAGGTGGGAGCAAGGGCATGCTTGCCAAAAATCACTTGGGCGAAGCGCTGGCTGGGTCTTCTATCAAGAGTGAAATGCCCTTTCTTCTCAAATTCTAAGATATGACTACTCGGCGCTGAATGATATATTGCTGACTAATAATCAGGCTTAATAACTCCGGCTCAAATGTTTATCAGTCGGGAAGTCTAAAGTCAAGCCAAAAGCCAAGCCAAAAGCCAGCTTGCCCTCCGACCCGGAACCCAAGGGGAATGAGCTTAGCTTAACCCCGGCCCCTGTCATTCGGAGCATAGAGGCCATGGGCCTTGGAATCACCACAGGGCATGCAAATGGCGCTGGCATTCCCACGCAAGCGGGAGTCCATCCAGCCCGTATTATTATAAAAATATAATAATTTTGATAATACTGATTAGGTGAAACGCTTTCTCTGCCAACTCCGTCTTAATGCTTTGCAAGGCCAAGTGCACCCGGAGTTCGGACTTCAACATGGCAATGAGCCGGCTGGGGAGGGCCCGGAATGGACAGGCGAATTGCAACTGTTCTGGAGAGGCTAGCCAAAGATCTAACCGTAATTCCTTCCGTTGAGAGTCTGGCCTCGTCTGTGAACCTGTCCGCCTACCGACTACGCCACCTGTTCAAAAGGGAGGTCGGAATATCTCTGAACGACTTTATCAGACAGCAAAGGATGGACCGCGCACGCATTCTGCTCAGCGGTTCGTTCTTAAGCGTTAAGCAGGTGATGTATGCCGTGGGGCTGACCGACGAAACCCATTTCATACGCGAATTTAAGAAAGTGTGGGGCATGACCCCGGGCGCTTATCGGCGCATCTCTGCCTGCAAGGTCGCGCCAGGAAAGAGCCAGAAAAGCCGAAAAATAGCAATCCTCGCCGATAATTCTTCCTTGCCTTCCCCTCTTTCGATGACAAATACTAGCGATGCTCAAGCACACACCGACGGTCAGGAAGACGATGGACAGCCGGTTGGTGGTTGACGCTCCTTGTTAGTTGAGGCGATCTTAACGGGAAGGTACTCCATTTGTGGCGGATGCGAAACAGAGCCGCTTAGCGCATTGAAATCTCGCTGCTGCTCGTTTTTCAAAAGACACTGGGACTCAACAATTGCAGGAGGCTAGACATCGATGCGAATGACGTTTTTCAGAAGAGGCACGTTAATTGTACTTGGAACCGTCGTGGGACTAATCTTGCCTACCCTTTCTCCGCCAACCGTTCTCCACGCCCAGAACGATTGTTACGCGAGTTTGTCTGAGGACCCCATCGAGTACGGCAACTGCGGTACGATCACCTATGATCTAACATACTATGTGAATTATGGTTATGGAAATTACAGCGGTGATGCCGGAGATTATACCGTGAGTGGGGCCTGCTATTCGTACACCGACTGTGATTGTAACCACGAGGACGGGTACACCTCTGGGACGATCACCGGTGAGTCGGATGGCGGACCCGGTTTGGGCTACATCGATTTCTGGTGGGATGCCAATAATATTGAGGAATACACGTATTCTAGCTGCACCTCCGGCCAATGCCAAAATAGTGGCGTCGTGGCTACGCCAGTTACCTATTACGATCAATACATTGCCTACCAAACTTGGTCGTGCTAGTGAGGAGGAGGTTATCCATGAGCCAGCGGCTATTTTTTTTCGTCGTAAGCGTAACCCTCGTTGGCACTCTGTGCTTGGCGCAGGAAGCTCCCGTGGTTATGAGCGTCAATCGCCCGCCGGACGGCTCCGTCACAGTCCAGATCGCCAACCACCATCAAGCTGCCCTGACCGCTTATGTGTTGGAGGTGGACAGAGAGCCTGTGGCGGCGAACGGGCCGCACGGCCGAGGCATTCTGTATTTCGACTCACTGATCAATCCCTGGCAGAACAAGAGCTTCGCGCCCGGTGAAACCAGAACCATCCGAGTGGCCGGTCCGTCGCGCGGGCCGACACCTTGGCAGATCACCCCCACGCTGAAGGCAGCAGTATTTGAGGACGGAACAACATTTGGCGACAGCGACACGGTCGCGTTGGTGATCGCAGCCCGGAAGATGTTCTTCGAGGAACTGGGGAAGGCCATCTCGCTTATCCAAACGGCCAAAGCCCAAGGCATGAGCCGCGAGGAACTGATCCGGGAAGCTACCCGGCAGCAACAGGCCGATCTCGCGGGCGCGCAGGAACCCGAAGAGAAACGGGCCGTGGCAAACCCCTGGGGGACACTGCGAACAAATCTGAAACGCGATGCCAGCCTGCCTCTGGAAAACGCGGAGGAAGCTGTGCTTCAGATGTTCATGCGCCTGCGGCAGGGCTTGATTCAGGCCAAGCCGTCAGTCGCTCCCCAAGGCGCTACCGTGAATCCTGCCAATTGATTTTGTTAATGCGCATTCCTGAATGGATGCGGACGCGAAACGGTGAATTGGAACGTTGGCAAGTTCTGTAGGGTTGGCGTCCTTGCTGGCCTCTTTCGGCGCTGAAGACAGCGCCGCAATAGTTCGTTGTCACTATCATTGGCAAACCTCGGGGGCCCAAAGCAGTTCGACCCCGGCACACCAAACATAACGATCAAAAAAACAACAGGTTGGAACTTTAACAGGCCGCAGGCGTCTGAATTCTTTTTGATGATTGCTTGTCAGACTTCCTCGGCGCGTTTTACCGGAGTCGTTTCGGAAATGGAGCGACAGGATTCGCGCTTCACAATTCGAGTGGGCAGGGTGAGAATTTGAGGCGGCGCATCGGGATGGTTGATGTGGTTCATGACGAGTTCGGCCATGTGCCGGCCAATCTGATCCGTAAAAACGTGAACGGTGGTGAGAGGGGGATGCATGGCGGAGACTTCCAGGGTGTCGTTAAATCCGGCGACGCTCACATCATCCGGGATCAGCAGGCCTCGATCTCGAATGGCTTTGTACGCTCCCCGCGCAGCGGCATCATCCCCGGCAAAAATCGCAGTGACAGGCTCCTGGCGGCTAAGAAGGGTTTTGGCGGCGAGATACCCCACATCTTCCGGGTTGTCGGAGTCCACTTCGCTCACGCGCGGCTCAAGCCCAGCCTCTTCCATTGCTCGACGGTAACCTTCCGCGCGGCGGGCAAACCACGGCAGCTTGGTGTTGCCCACAAACCAGATGTTCTGGTGTCCCAGGGACTGCAAGTAACGCGTCATTTCCGCTGCCCCATCGATGTCATCAAAGTATACGGCGCTATAGGCTTCGCTCGACCAGGAGCCCACGACGTTGTTGCCCAGCACGACAAATGGGATGCCTTTATGACTCAGCAGTTCGAGCAGGCTTTGGGAATTCGTGCCCGCCACAATGGCGCCCCGAATGATCTCAAAGTGCTGATCGATTTGCGGCATCGCCAGGCTCTGCCAGGGGAGATGTAGGGAGTAACGCAGCGGTAGAAAGAGCAGTCCGTAGTCGTGGGCTGCGCAGTAAGCCTCCGCGCCAATCAGAACAGAGGAATGAAAGGGATGCAGGACTTCGCGGTTGCTGAGAAGAAATGCAACCACTTTGGCCTTGCTGCGCCGCTCGAGATCAACGCCCAGCTTTCCTGCCGCTTTCATTACGCGCTGGCGAAGCGCCGGGCTGACATTGTTTGCTCCGTTGGCGACACGCGAGACGGTGGCGACGCTAACCCCGGCCATCCGAGCCACCTCTTGGAGTCCTATTCTTTTGCCCACCTTTGGCCCTCTCGAAATGAGTTTTGAAGCTGTGCGTACCGAGGTTCTATAAATAACCGCAAGCTGACCCTCGTAATCTGCCGCCAAGAACCGGAAAATATTTTCACAAGATTAGGCGAAATTGCAAGCTATTTATCGTGACAGTTTTGCATATCAAAAGCGAAATTCAAAGTTGTGACTGCTTAATTGGAGGTTTAGCAAACATTGCAATGAATTTGGAATATTTTAGTAAACAATTTATTCTAAAATGGTTAAAGGCTGTTCATGGGTCAATATGGTCGCGGCTTGGCGTTCGCCATAAATTGCTCGTCCTCTCTTTGAAATAATTTTCAGATTATAGAAAATTTTGCTTGACTTTCTTGAAGCATGGATTTATAAGCTCCGATGGCAATTATGACAGTCGGACAGGAGGCGTGAAAATTCAAATCGGTCATGCTGAAACCAGTGAAATACCCCGGTATTTGATTGAAAACAAAATACTGAAATGCTTTGCTACCGCTCAGGATGACAGCTACCCCATAATTTATTTACGCCTCATTCTGAATTCTCCCATTGTCATTGTGAGCCGAGCGCAGCGAAGCGAAGATTTTCCGTATTGATTTGATTTCTTTCCATGAGGAGGGTGCTATGCAGAGAAAAGTTTGGGTGATCCTTGTGGCTGGTCTGGCGGCGATGTTCAGTCTGGCTTCGGCGCCGCTTTGGGGGCAGGCAGTTTCGAGCGCATCGATTACAGGCGTCGTCATCGATCCGGCGGGCGCTGTTGTGCCGGGCGCAAAGGTTGAGGTAACGCAGGTCAATACCGGCATGGTTCGGACCACCGTGAGCGCCGCAGATGGAAGCTATTCATTTCCCAATCTGCCCGTCGGCCCTTACAAGCTTGAGGTCATGGCCTCCGGGTTCCAGGCTTACGAGCAGACGGGGATTGTTCTTCAGGTGGCCAACCACGTGACGATCAACGTGACGTTGCGCCTTGGGTCTCTATCACAGCAGGTACAGGTGCAGGCCAATGCCAGCATGGTGCAGACTCAGAATGCGGCTGTCTCGAACGTGGTGGACCAGCAACGCGTTGTGGACCTTCCCTTGAACGGGCGGCAAGCCACGCAGCTTATTCTGATTTCCGGGGCTTCCACGACGGCGCCGGGCGGCGATCTGAGAGGCAGCAAGAACTTTTACAGTTCCACCACCATTTCCGTGGCGGGCGGGCAGGCAAACGGCACCAATTATCTTCTGGATGGCGGCGACTACAATGACACGATGACCAACGTCAACCTGCCGTTCCCCTTTCCTGACGCGATCCAGGAATTCAGCGTGGATACGAGTTCGCTGCCCGCGCAGTATGGATTGCATCCGGGCGGCACGGTGAACGTGGTGACCAAGTCCGGCACCAACCAGTTTCATGGCGACGCCTTTGAGTTTGTTCGCAACGGCGCCGTGGACGCGCGCAACTTTTTTGCGGCGAATTCTGACACGCTACGCCAGAACCAGTTCGGCGGAACGATCGGCGGACCGATCAAGCATGACAAGCTTTTTTTCTTCTTTGGATACCAGGGAACGCGCGTGCGCTCCACCCCACCGCAAACCATCAGCCATGTGCCCACGGAGGCCACGCTCAACGGGGATTTCAGCGTCATGGATTCCCCGCAATGTCGTTCCAAAGGTGCATTGCAGCTCAATGATCCCTTTGCTGGCGGGCCTGCTTTTACGAATAATCAGATTCCCACTTCGATGTTCAGCCAGGCGGCGCTCAATCTCGTCAAGTATCTGCCGCAAACCAGCGACCCGTGCGGTGAAGTGGTCTATGGCATACCCGGGCCTTCCAACGAGTACCAGATGGTGGGCCGTACGGATTTCGTCAAGAGCGCAAAGCAGTCGCTGTTCGGGCGGTACTTGATCGACAATTATGTGACGCCGGCGCCCTGGGATCCGCACAATCTTCTGGTGACGGTGAACCCGGGCAACGATGAGCGGGTGCAGGCATTTACCCTGGGCGATACCTATTCGCTCAGCGCGACAACGCTCAATTCCTTTCATGCGTCGTTCAACCGGCGCCGCGATAATCGAGGTCCCAATCCGAACCAGATCAACGTCAACAAACTTGGCGTGGATATGTTTACGTACGTTCCGGACGACATCCGGCTTTCAGTCACCGGCTATTTCAACATTGGTTGCGGCACCTGCGCGCCGGGATTCTTTAACGTCAACGAGTGGCAACTCGCGGACGATGTGGACCTGATGCGCAGCAAGCACCAGATCTCTTTCGGCGTGGACTTCATCCGCGCCCAGAACAATACCCTTTCCGGTTATCTGCAGAACGGCGATTTTACCTTTGGCGGCCTGGGAACGGGCGACGGTTTGGCTGATTTTCTGCTCGGTTATCTGAGCAGCAGTTCGACCGCATTCAGCCAGAGCCGTTCGCAGCAGGTGGCCCTGCGGGAGAGCATTCCGGGACTTTACGTCCAGGACATTTATCACGCCAGCCGGGCGGTCACCATCAATGCCGGCTTGCGCTGGGAGCCCATGCTGTTCCCCCAGGATAATTATGGCCGCGGCAGTTCGTTTAATCTGGCCGCGTTTCTCGCTAACCAGAAAAGCCGCGTGTTTCAAAACGCGCCCGCTGGCATGTTCTATTATGGCGATCCCGGCATCCCGAAGGCCTTCACGCGCGATACGCTGGCGAACTTCGCGCCGCGCCTTGGGATTGCGTGGAGTCCGGGCGGCAAAGGCAACCAGACCTTCCGGGTGGGCGGCGGCATTTTTTACGATTCCGGGATGATGTGGTTTCCCCAGCGGCTCATGTCCAATCCTCCTTACGTCAATGAAATTGACCTGACCACCGATCAGACGGGATTGTTTGACAGCCCATGGTCAAAGTACCCTGGCGGCAATCCATTCCCGGGAGTGTTTCCGCCGCCGGCGAACGCGCCGTTCCCCAGCGGAGCCTACTATGCCGTGCTGCCGTTGCACCTGCATCCCACCTACCTGGCTAGCTGGGACGCCAGTTACGAGCGTCAGTTTGCCGGCAATTGGATGGTATCGGCAACTTACATGGGGAACAAGACAACGCATCTTTGGCTGACGCAGGATCTGAACCCCGAAACGAATGGCAAGTCCTCCAGCCGGGTGCTCAATCTGCTCAATCCGGCGCAAGGGCCGGCCTTTGGCCAATTGGACCTCGCTGACGATGGCGCCAACGCCAACTATAATGCGTTGCTTGTTACCTTGCGGCACCGCATCAGCCACGGCTTTACCCTGTTTGCCAACTACACCTATTCGCATTGCCTGAGCGATGGGGATTTTAATGGCGACTTGCGTGGTTCTTACTATCAGGATCCGTTCAATCGCGCTCTCGATTACGGTAACTGTAATTTTGATCTTCGCCACATCTTCAACGGCACGGTGGTTGCCACCAGCCCCGTGAGAGGCAGCGGATGGGCGGCCCATCTTTTGGGGAATTGGCGCCTCGCCCCTCTGATCAGCATTACCAGTGGAACTCCCTTCACTATCACAACCGGGAAAAACAACTCTCTCACCGGCGAGGGACTGGACCGGCCCAACTTGGTTCCGGGAGTTACAATCTTCACCTCGGGCCCCTGCGCCAGCAAGGTCAATTGCGTGAATTACCTTGATCCTGCGGCATTCGAAACGAATCTGTCAGGCACTTTTGGGACTCTTGCTCGCGACGCCTTCTATGGGCCGGGATCGGTGCATTTCGATGTCGCTCTCAGCCGCCTCTTCACGCTCACCGAGCGTTTCAATCTCGAAGCTCGCTTCGAGGCGTTCAACGTGATTAATTATGTAAACTTCAACAATCCAACCACCGGCATGACTTCTTCAAATTTTGGACTGATTACGGGCGCGGGCGATCCGCGCATTTTGCAATTTGCTCTCAAACTTCATTTCTGAGCGGCTCTTGCCGGGCAGCATCGGGGCGCGCCACGGCGCTCCCTGTTTTGTGTTTCCACGTTTTTTTCGCGCTGTTATTCCGAGCGGAGCGCAGCAAAGCGAAAAATCCCCGTATTTAGAAAATCAAATAAATACAGGGATTCTTCGTCGCCTTCGGCTCCTCAGAATGACAGGCTTCCAAGATTTTTCAACAACCTGAAAGGCAGTGATCAGCGCTGAGTGACGAGCAAAGGTCGGCCGGGATGCTTCGTCTGCTTTTCCTCGTCTCTCATGACTGTCGTTTGGTATTCTCACGCCTCGCAGAGTTTACCCCGAGCGAAGCCGAAGGGCCCTGTGCCAGAATGACAGGGCAGGCGATTTGATTGGGGGCCCTGCAAGGCTGAAAACAAAGAGGATGCTTCATGGCTGATGAATTGAAAAACGTTATTTTGAGCAAGCGAGATGCGCTCCGCAGGATGCTTGGAATCGGAGCGGGCCTGGCGGCGACGCCGGGTCTTCTGGCTCAAACCTCCAGCGCTCCTCATCCACACCCACATTATCCCTATCCGCACGTTGAGGCTGCCCCGCCTCATCTTTCAGTTGCGGGTGGGTTCCACGCGGCCCAGGTGTCGGGTTTCTACGATGTGCGAACCTTTGGCGCTGCGGGTGACGGTAAGACGCTCGATACGCCCGCAATCAATAGGGCTATTGAAGCGGCAGCAGCCGCTGGTGGTGGAACCGTGCTGTTGCCAACCGGAACCTATCTGTGCTACTCCATCCGGCTGAAGAGCAACATCTCTTTGTACCTGGACCATGGCGCAACCATTCTGGCCGCAGAGCCGCCCGCGCAGGGTTCGAGCGGCGGATACGATGCGCCTGAGTCAGTGGATCCGAGAATTGATCATTACCAGGACTTTGGTCACAGTCACTGGCACAACAGCCTGATTTGGGGAGAAGGGCTGGAGAACATCTCTATCCTTGGCTCCGGACTGATCTGGGGCAAGGGCTTGAGGAGGTCGGTCGGAAACCGGGGCTATCCGGGCCTCGGTGATAAGGCCATCGCGCTCAAGAACTGCCACAACGTGACGCTTCGTGACTTCTCGATTCTTCA
>Ga0070737_10003951_pt1 | contig 15320 bp, 9 predicted proteins | sample Coa_R1_10_FD_66438 | JGI IMG/M metagenome (GOLD analysis project Ga0070737, IMG submission 66438) | Surface soil microbial communities from Centralia Pennsylvania, which are recovering from an underground coalmine fire - Coalmine... | ecosystem: Environmental > Terrestrial > Soil > Unclassified ...
CCCAACCGCCGGCACAACGCCGCCGCAGGCAGCCGGGGGGCTCCGGGGGGGTCGCCCGGCCCGGCAGCCATACGCCAGGGCGCCCAACCGCCGGCACAACGCCGCCGCAGGCAGCCGGGGGGCTCCGGGGGGTCGTCCCCCCGGGGCTAACAGGCTCGTCATCCCGGCCGATAAGTGCGCCTCGGTGATTATGACGGCGCCGACGGTGGTGTTGGCCGCCTCGTCGATCAGGATCATGCCGCCGGTCAGGCGGTTCCGGGCGTACGGGTCGGCGAACACCGGCTGGGTCAGCCGCATCCGCACCCGGCCGATCTCGTTGAGCCCGAGCTGGGCCGCGCTCTCGTCCCGGTGCAGGGTGTTGACGTCGATCCGGTAGTGCAGGTCGGTGACGATCCCCTTGACGGTCCGCGTGGTGTGCTTGACCACCAGCCGGGTGCGCGGCGTGAGCGGCCGGTCGGCGGTCATCCAGCAGACCATGCCCTCGATGTCCTGGGCGGTCGCGGGGCGGTTGTTCGGGCGGCAGATCAGGTCACCGCGGGATATGTCCACGTCGTCGTCGAGCAGCAGGGTGACGGACATGGGCGGGAAGGCCTCCGCCACCGGGGCGCCCGCCATCTCGATCGCGCGGATCCGCGTCGTGAACCCGGACGGCAGGTGGAGCACCTCGTCGCCGGGCTTGAGCACGCCGCCCGCCACCTGGCCGGCGTAGCCGCGGTAGTCGTGCAGCTCCGGGTCGCTGGACGCGTGCGGGCGGATCACGTACTGCACCGGGAACCGCACGTCGATGAGGTTGCGGTCGGACGCGATGTGCACGTGCTCCAGGTGATGCAGCAGCGATGGCCCGTCGTACCACGGCATGTTCGCCGACCGGTCGACCACGTTGTCGCCGAGCAGCGCGGAGATCGGGATGAACGTGAGGTCCTGGACCTCCAGCTTGGCCGCGAATTTGGCGAAGTCGGCGCAGATCTGCTCGAAGACCTGCTGGTCGAAACCGACGAGGTCCATCTTGTTCACCGCGAGCACGAGGTGCGGCACGCGCAGCAGCGTGGTCAGGAAGGCGTGCCGCCGGGACTGCTCGGTGAGCCCGTTCCGCGCGTCGACCAAGATGATGGCCAGGTCGGCGGTGGAGGCGCCGGTCACCATGTTCCGCGTGTACTGGACGTGCCCGGGGGTGTCGGCGATGATGAACTTCCGCCGCGGCGTCGCGAAGTAGCGGTACGCGACGTCGATCGTGATGCCCTGCTCCCGCTCGGCGCGCAGCCCGTCGGTGAGCAGCGCGAGGTTCGTCGTTTCCTCGCCGCGGTCTTTCGAGGTGCGCTCAACCGCGGCGAGCTGGTCCTCGAAGATCGCCTTGGAGTCGTAGAGCAGCCGGCCGATCAGGGTGGACTTGCCGTCGTCGACCGAGCCGGCGGTGGCGAACCGCAAGATGTCCATCAGAAGTACCCCTCCCGCTTGCGGTCCTCCATCGCGGCCTCGCTCGTCCTGTCGTCGGCGCGGGTCTGGCCGCGTTCGGTGATCCGGGTGGCGGCTACCTCGGCGATCACCTCCTCCACCGTCCGCGCCGTCGACTCGACCGCGCCGGTGCAGGTCATGTCGCCGACCGTCCGGTAGCGCACGGTGGCGGTGAACAGCGGCTCGTCGTCCCCGCGCGTGATCGACGGGCTGTCCGCGAGGAGGATGCCGTCCCGCTCGAACACCCGCCGCTCGTGCGCGAAGTAGATGGACGGGATCTGGAGCTCCTCGCGCTGGATGTATGCCCAGATGTCCAGCTCCGTCCAGTTGGACAGCGGGAACACCCGGATGTGCTCGCCGCGCCTGATCCGCGTGTTGTAAAGGTTCCACAGCTCCGGGCGCTGGTTCTTGGGATCCCACTGGCCGAACTCGTCGCGGAAGCTGAACACGCGCTCCTTGGCCCGCGCCTTCTCCTCGTCCCGCCGGGCGCCGCCGAACAGCGCGTCGAATCGGTGCTCTTCGATGGCGTCGAGCAGCGTCACCGTTTGCAGCCGGTTCCGGCTCGCCCAGCGTCCCGTCTCCTCGGTCACGCGGCCCTGGTCGATGGATTCCTGGACGGATGCCACGACGAGCCGGACGCCCAGTTCCGCGACGCGCCGGTCGCGGAACTGGAGCACCTCGGGGAAGTTGTGCCCGGTGTCCACATGCATGACGGGGAAGGGGATGTTCGCCGGGCGGAACGCCTTCTCGGCCAGGGCCAGCATCACCACGGAGTCCTTGCCGCCGGAGAACAGCAGGGCGGGCCGCTCGAACTCCGCGGCCACCTCGCGCATGATGTGGATCGACTCGGCCTCGAGCACGTCTAGCTGGGACAACAGGTAATCAGATCGCATGCGTCGCTTCCCGGATCGCTTCGAGCAGCAGACCCGCGATCGCGGGCCGGCAAACTAGGATATCCGGCATCAGCGGATCCTCCCTGTTGTATGCCAGGGCAGTGCCGTCGATGCGGGACGCGTGGCACCCGGCCGCGGCCGCCACGGCGACCGGCGCGGCGGTGTCCCATTCGTAGAAGCCGCCCGCGTGCAGGTAGGCATCGGTCTCCCCGGTGAGCACCGTGGCCACCTTGGCGCCGACGGACCCCCACGGCACGAGTTCGGCTCCGATCCGGCCGGCAACGTCACGGGTGAGCCGCGGCGCCCGGCTGCGGCTCACCACTAGCCTGAGCGGTCTCCCGCCAGCCGCGGTGTCCGGGTGGGTGTCCGGATGGCCGGGGGGATCCACCGTCGACAGCACCTTCCCCTGGGCGGGCAGCGCCACCGCGCCGGCGGTGAGCCGGCCGGCGGCCGCGGTGCCGGCGCCGCGTTCCCACAGCGCCACGTGCACCGCCCAGTCGGTCCGGTCGTCGTCGCCGAACTCCCTGGTCCCGTCCAGCGGGTCGACGATCCACACCCGGTCGGCGGCCAGGCGCGCCTTGTCGTCGGCGCCCTCCTCGGAAAGAACCGCGTCGTCCGGGCGGCGGGCCGCGAGTTCGGCGGTGAGGAACTCGTGCGAGAGCCGGTCACCTGCCTTCCGCAGCGCGTCCGGGTCGCCGCCGCGCGCCCGCAGGCCGAGCAGCAGCCGCCCGGCCTCTTCGGCAAGATCCCGGGCGAGCAGATGGTCGTCGGCTGTCGTCACGCTGGCTCCTCCTGCCTGATTCCTGCCTGATGCGGCATCTCCGTCCGACCGAGGCTATCCGTGGCCGGCAAAAACCGCCCAAACGCGCCGGGCCGGCGCCGCGGCGCCCAGGAAATTCCACTTCGCACACTTTACGCACGGACATTCCGGACATAACAGGCACCGAAATGGTCGGAAGGTGTGCGAAGTGGAAAATCAGTGAAGTGCTGTGGCAGATGAGGCCCGGCGCCCGCCCGCTGGGCGGGCCGGGACGGGCCGGTGGCGGCCGGGACGGGCCGGTGGCGGCCGGGACGGGCCGGTGGCGGCAGGGACGGGCCGGTGGCGGCAGGGCGGACCGCTGGGCGGGCCGAGCCGGGACGGGACGGGGGCGCCGGCGGCTAGGGCGGGCCGGCGTGGTAGGTGTTCTGGGCTTCGGCGAGGCCCTTGGTGATCAGGGCTTCGACCGCGTCGGCGCAGCGGTCGACGGCGAACGGAAGCTCCTTGCGCTCGGCCGCCGTGAAGTCACGCAGCACGAACGTCGCAGGGTCCATGCGGCCGGGAGGACGGCCGATCCCGAAGCGGACGCGATAGTAGTCGCGAGTGCCGAGCGAGGCCGTGATCGACCGCAGGCCGTTGTGGCCGTTGTCGCCGCCGCCGAACTTAAGGCGCACCGACCCGAACGGGATGTCCAGCTCGTCGTGCAGCACCACGATCCGCTCGGGAGGCAGCTTGTAGAACGCGGCCAGCGCGGCCACCGGGCCGCCGGACAGGTTCATGTACGTCTGCGGCCTGGCGAGAGTAACCGCCTGCCCGGCGAGACGGCCTTCGGCGATGTCGTTCCGTGTGCGGTGCGCCTTGAAGCGGGCACCCGCCCGTTCCGCGAGCAGGGTGAGTACCATCTGCCCCGCATTGTGCCGAGTGCCGGCGTACGCTGGCCCCGGATTCCCCAGACCAGCGATGATCCACCGTTCGGAAGCGCTGTCCCGCAAGCTGCCGGGCTACTCCTCCGCCGCAGCCTCGGACGCCGCCGGGGCCTCGGGAGCTTCCGGCGCGGCCTCGCCGATCTCGGCCTCGATCTGCTCGGCGGTCGGCGCCGCGAGCACGTGCAGCACCAGCGCGTCGGGGTCAACCTGGAGGGTCGTGCCCGCGGGCAGGGCAAGGTCCCTGGCGTGCACCGCCGCGCCGACCTCCATGCCCTCGACGTCCACGTCGACGCCGTCGGGGATGTGCGTGGCCTCGGCCTCGACCGCGATCTGCACCATCTGCTGGTCGAGCAGGCCGCCGGGGAAGACCTCGCCGCTGACCCGTACCGGGATCTCGACGGTAACCTTCTCGCCGCTCCGGACCTCGATCAGGTCCACATGCTCGACCATGCCCTTGATCGGGTGCCGCTGCACCGCCTTCGGCAGCGCGAGGCCCGGCCGCCCGGGCAGGCCCTCCAGCCGGAGCAGGACGTTCGGCGTCTTCAGCGCGCGCATGAGGTCGTGCTCTGGCAGGGACAGATGACGGGGCTCCGCGCCGTGCCCGTGGATGACAGCGGGCACGCGACCCGCCCGGCGGGTACGGCGGGCTGCCCCCTTACCGAACTCGGTACGCAGCTCGGCCTCGATACGGACCTCAGGCACGGTCAGTCACTCCTCATACGGATACGTGCGATGCGCCAACGAAGTCTAGCCGAGAAACAGCGTGCGTGCGGATGCGGGCGTTCCGCATCCGCACGCACGGCCGGGATACCGGGCCTAGCGCGGCCCGAGCCTCATGACTGGTCTTCCGGCGCCACGGTCTCCGGCGCGACCGTCTCGGGGGCCACCGTCTCCGGTGCCACGGTCTCCGGCGCGACCGTCTCGGGGGCCACGGTCTCCGGCGCCACGGTCTCGGGCGCGACCGTCTCCGGCGCCACGGTCTCGGGGGCCACGGTCTCGGGCGCGACCGTCTCGGGGGCCACGGTCTCCGGCGCGACCGTCTCGGGGGCCACGGTCTCCGGCGCTACCGTCTCCGGCGTGGCGTTCTCGGGGGATACCTCACTCATTTCCCGTCCTTTCTGTCCCGATGCGCCCGGAACTGAAAAGACCCCGGTATTCCGGCCGTACGGGATGATGACTGGCATTAGCGTGCATTCTGGAGTCTAGTCACGCGACAGCCGCGAATTCGACGTATATCCGCGGGCGCCGCCGGGCCGCCGTGTTACGTCGCTGCCGGGCCGCCGTGCTGAGGTGCCGCCGTGCCAGGCCGCCGGCCGGCCAGGCCGCCGGCGGGCTGGCCGGCCGGCAGCGCCGCGAGCGCCGAGCGGATGTCCGCGGCCTCCGGCTCCGCCTTCAGGTTCTCGAAGAGCGCCAGCGCGGACGTCCACGCCCGGCGCGCCTCGTCGTGGTCGCCGGCGGCGTGCCGGGCCTGGCCGAGGTAGCGCAACGTAACGGCTTCCCCCCTCAGGTCCCCCGACGCCTGATGGACGCGGTGCGCCTGGGTCAGCACGGCGAGCGCGTCCGCCAGACGGCCCGATTCCAGGTGCACCCGGCCGAGATTGTGCAGCGCGTGGCCTTTCCCGTACGCGTCTAGCTTTTCCCCTATGTCGCACGCTTGGCGAAAGCATTCGGCAGCCTCGTCGAGCCGCCCGAGTTCCATGCAGAACTCGCCGTGGTTGATCAGGCCGACCCCGAGGAAATAATCGTTGCCCACCTCGCGCAGCAGCTCCAGGGAACGGAGCGAGGGCCCGAGCGCTGCCTGCGGCCCCCGCAGCTTGTGATAGGCGTCCGCGAGCAAGATCGCGATCCGCGCCTCGCCCGTCCGGTCCCCGGTCTCGCGGCATACGGTCACCGCCTGCTCAAGGACGGAAAGAGCCTCTTCGTCCCGCAGGCGGGCGAGCGCCTGGCCCATGTTCTGGAGCACCCACGCCTCTCCCCCGCGGTGCCCGGCGAGGCGGGCACTGTCCGCTCCGATGCGGCCCGCGATGATGCAGTCGGTCCAGTTGTCCCGCCGGTTGAAGACGGGGAAAAGCGTCGCCGACAGCCGCCAGGCCACCTCGTGCAGGCCGGCCGCCGCCGCCTGCCGGATGGCCGCGAGCACGTTCTCCCGCTCGCTGTCGTACCAGGCGAGGACATCCTCCACCGAGGTCAGGAGCAAGGGCGTCACGGCTGCCTCGTCCCGCGACGGCACTTGGTACCGGTGCGGCGACACTATCCCGGCGCCGGCGTCGGCGGTGGCCAGGTACCAGCGCAGCAGCCGCGCGAGCGCCTCGCCGCGGCCAGCTTCGGACTCCTCGGCCTGAGCGCGCTCGGTGGCGTAGACCTTGAGCAGGTCGTGGAACCGGTACCAGCCTGGGGCGGGCGACTCCAGCAGGTTGGCGTCGACCAGCGCCTCAAGCACATCCTCGACATCGTCTTCGGGCTCGCCGAGCAGGGCCGCGGCGGCCGGCAGGCCGATCGACGGTCCCTGCCAGAGGCCGAGCAGCCGGAACGCGCGGGCCGGGTCGGCGCCGTAGTCCGCCGTCCGCAGGCTGTCGTAGCTGACCTGGAAGCTGGCCCGGACGGCGAGGTCCCCGGTTCTCATTTCGTCCAGCCGCCGGCGGGAATTCCGCAGGCGGCTGGCCATCGTAGCGATCTGCCAGTGCCTGCGCGCCGCCAGCCGCGCCGCGCAGATGCGGATCGCCAGCGGCAGCCCCGCGCAGGCGAGCAGCACCTCGGCCGTGGCGTCCGGCTCGGCGGCCGGCCGCTCGTCGCCGACGATACGGGAGAACAGCGCCAGCGCCTCGTCGTCCTCGAGCACGTTCAGGTCGACGATGCGGGTGCTGGCCAGGTCGGTAGGACGACGCCGGGTCGTCACCAGCACGGCGCACGACGCGCTGCCCGGCAGCAGCGGCCGCACCTGGGCGGCGCCTCTCGCGTTGTCGAGCACGATGAGCACCCGGCGGCCGGTGAGCCGCGTGCGGTACAGCGCCGCCCGCTCGTCCTCGCCGGCCGGGACCTTGTCCCCTTCCACGCCGAGGTCGCGGAGGAACCGGGCGAGCACCTCGCCCGGCGCCGCGGGCTGGGAGCTGGCCCCCTGCAGGTCCACGTACAGCTGGCCGTCCGGGAACAGCGCGCGCACCTGGTGGGCCGCGTGCACGGCGAGCGTCGTCTTGCCCAGGCCCGCCGCGCCGGCCACCACGGCGATGCGCACCGCGCCCGGGCTGCTGGCGGACTCCCCGTGAAGCAGCATGTCACACAGGTGCCTGACGTGGACCTCGCGGCCGGTGAAGTCGCCGATGTCCGCCGGGAGCTGCGCCGGGCGCGGCATCGGCGGGCTGGCCGGCCCTCCGGCCGCCGGCGCCGGCGCCGGGGCGGGTGCCGCCGTGGCGGGTGCCGGAGCGAGCCCGGCGAACGTCCCGATTGAGATAGTGCCGGGTACCTCGCCGAGCGGGATGCCGCCGGCTGCCTCGTCAGCGGCTGCCTCGCCCTGGTCCGCGCCGTAAGCCCCGGGCGCCCCCCGCGCCTGAGCTGCCTGAGCCGCCTGAGCCGCCCGGGACCGCTCCCCGGCCGCCCCGGGCGCCCCGGGCGCGGGCTGCCCCGGCCGCTTCCGCGCCGCCGCGGAAGGGGACGGGGCGTCGGCGGCGAGCAGTTCCCCGTACATGCGCTGTAGCTCGGCTCCCGGGTCCACGCCGAGTTCTTCCGAGATCGTCTGCCTGGCCTGGGTGTACGTCTCCAGCGCTTCGGCGTGCCGGCCGGCCTCGTCCAGGGCGCGCATCAGCAGCAGCCACAGCCCTTCGCGGATCGGATTCTCCGCTACCAGCCTGCGCAGCTCCGGTACGACCTGGGCAGCCCTGCCGCACGCCAGGTCCGCCTCGATGCGGAGTTCGGCGGCCGCGAGCTGAAGCTCACCGGTCCGTTCGGCTTCCGTGGCGATGAGCGGGGACTGCGGCACGTCAGCGAGCAGCGGACCGCGCCACAGCCCCAGCGCCTTCGCCAGCAGCGCGGCGGCGGTTTCCGGGTCGGCGGCCGCCAGGGCGCTCCTGCCCGCCGCGACGAGCGACTCGAACTCCTGCATATCCAGGTCGTCAGGGCCGATGCGGAGCACGTAGCCGGGCGCACGGTAGGCGAGCGTCCGGCCCTCGGCGTCGCCGATCAGCCGCCGCAGCCGGTGCACGTAGATGCTGACCAGGTTGTTGGCCTTGGCGGGGGGGCTATCCCCCCACAGCTCGAAGATCAGGCTCTCGGTCGAGACGAGCTGCCCGCGCCGCAGCAGCAGGCAGGCCAGCAGCGACCGCCACTTGGGCGCGCTGACGGCCGTCCAGCCTTCTTCGGACCAGACTTCCAGCGGACCCAGAATGCGGAACCGCATCAGGCAAGCCCGTCCGAACTCACGATCTCCTCCGCTTTGGGGTTGACAGCAGTGTCCGGCAAGGCGGAAGCATCCCACCGGACGCCTGGAGCCGCGGGTTGGTCTCCGGGGCCGTGTAGGACTCACTTAATCACGACTCAAGCACGCCGTAAATCGGGCAGGTCAGGATGTGACCTATCCGCGTTGAGGGCATCGCGGCCCGTAGTCGCCTACGTCACAGGCGAGGCGCGGTTGAGCGATCCCCCTCAGGGCGGCAAAACCCGGCTTAACCAGCACGCAAGCGCCTGCTGCGACTCTCGTGCCAGCGCCGGAGAGCAGGGGGCGGGCTCGCGCCCCGCGTCGCGGCGGACGGTCGCAGGGGCACCGTCCGGCACGACGCGGGGCAGGGCCGGGACGTTACGGCTGACGGCGGGACCGCGGGGCGGACGGTCCCGGCACGTCGCACGACCCCCGTCCCGCCGAACCGGGGAATGGCGGGGCGGGGCCTGCGAGCCCCGGTCCAGGGTGTGGGCCACTCCTGGACCGGGGCTCGCAGGACCTCAGCTCTGGCCGTCGAAGAGGCTGGTTACCGAGCCGTCGCTGAACACCTCGTTGATCGCTCGCGCCAGCAGCGGCGCGATGGACAGCACGGTCAGCTTGTCGAACCTCTTCTCCTGCGGCACCGGGAGCGTGTTGGTGATGACCACCTCGCTGATCCGGGAGTTCTTCAAGATGTCGACCGCGGGGCCGGAAAGCACGCCGTGCGTGGCGGCGACGATGACCCGTTCCGCGCCCTGGTCGAACAGCGCGTCCGCCGCTTTCGCGATCGTCCCGCCCGTGTCGATCATGTCGTCGACCAGGATGCAGGTGCGCCCGGCGACCTGCCCCACCACCTCGAAGACCTTGACCTGATTGGCGACGTCCGGGTCGCGCCGCTTGTGGATGATCGCCAGCGGGCAGCCGAGCCGGTCGGTCCACCGCTCGCACACCCGGACCCGGCCGGCGTCCGGCGCGACCACCGTCACGTTCCGTACGTCCAGCTTGCCCTCCAGGTACCCCGCCAGGATCGGCAGCGCGAACAAGTGGTCCACGGGCCCGTCGAAAAAGCCCTGGATCTGCGCGGTGTGCAGGTCGACGGCCATCAGCCGGTCGGCGCCCGCGGTCGCGAACAGGTCGGCGACCAGGCGGGCCGAGATGGGCTCGCGCCCGCGGCTCTTCTTGTCCTGCCGCGCGTAGCCGAAGAACGGCATCACCACGGTGATCCGCTTCGCCGAGGCCCGCTTGAGCGCGTCGACCATGATCAGCTGTTCCATGATCCACTGGTTGATCGGCGCGGTGTGGCTCTGCAGCACGAAGGCATCGCAGCCGCGGACCGACTCAAGGAACCGGACCATGATCTCGCCGTTGGCGAAGTCGTACAGCTTGGCCGGCGACGGCTCGATCCCTAGGCAGTCAGCGACCTCGGCGGCAAGCTCGGGGTAGGCCCGGCCGCCGAACAACATCATCTTCTTCTCGCTGGGCGCCGTCATGCCGCTCACCTGGAACTACTCTCCTTCGCGCCGTATTGCCGCTCAGTTCGGCGGATTCTGAGGGGTTTCGGGGGCCCGTCCCCCCGCCGGGGGGATATGGGAGGCGGGAGCCCCCCATGCCGGGGAGACTTCGGGAGGCCGTCCCCCCGGGCCAGCAGAGTATTCCGAACGGGCGCGGCTTGCTGCCCGCGCGGAACGCGTCTGCGGCCGGCTGCGTTCCACCCAGCCCGGCGAGTTGTGCTGCCGTCCCCGCGCGATGGCCAGGTCGCCCGGCGGCACGTCCTCGGTGATCACCGACCCCGCCGCGGTGTAGGCGCCGTCGTCCACCGTGACCGGCGCGACCAGCACGGTGTTGCTGCCGATGAAGGCATGCTCACCGACTGTGGTGTGATTCTTGGACTGCCCGTCGTAGTTGGCGAATATGGTGCCCGCACCGATGTTGGAGCCCGCGCCGACGTGCGCGTCGCCGACGTAGGTCAGGTGCGGGACCTTCGCCCCGGGGCCTATCACGGCCTTCTTCAGTTCGACGTAGGTGCCGATGTGCGCGCCAGCGCCCACGGACGAGCCCGGCCGCAGGTACGCGAACGGCCCAACGGTCGCCTCCGCGCCGATCTCGGCCTGGCGGCAGACCGCGTGCAGCACCGTGGCGTCCTCGCCGACCGTGGTGTCCTCAAGCAGGCAGCCGGGCCCCACCTTCGCGCCGCAGCCGATGGCGGTCCGGCCCTCGAGCTGGGTCTGCGGGCCGATCTCGGCGTCGGCGCCGATCGTGACGGTGACGTCGATCCAGGTAGTGGCGGGATCGGTGATCGTGACGCCAGCGCGCATCCAGTGCGCCAGGATCCGGTCGTTGAGCGCGCGCCGCGCCGCGGCGAGCTGCACGCGGTCGTTGATGCCCTGGACCTCCGTGGCGTCGGCGGCCAGCACGGTCCCGATCGGGTGACCGTCACGGCGCAGGATCTCCACCACGTCCGTGAGGTATTCCTGGTTCTGGTCGTTGTCGGTCGTCACCCGCTTGATCGCGTCCGCGAGCAGCGCGCCGTCGAAGGCGTAGCAGCCCGAGTTGTACTCGTCGATGGCCCGCTCGGCCGGGGTGGCGTCGCGTTCCTCGACGATGCGGAGGAAGGCGCCGCCGGCGTCCCGTACGATCCGGCCGTATCCCGCGGGGTCACCCCGGGCGGTCAGCACCGTGACGGCGTTGCCGGCGGTGCGGTGGCTGGCGACGAGTCCGCCGAGCGTCTGCCCGCGCAGCAGCGGCATGTCGCCATAGGTCACGACGACGGTCCCGGGTAGGATGCCGAGCGCTTCGGTGACCATGCGGACGGCGTGGCCCGTGCCAAGCTGCTGTTCCTGGACGACGACCCGCGCCCCGGGCGCCCGGGCGGCCACCTCCGCGCTCACCTGGTCCCGGCCGTGGCCGACGACGACCACGAGCCGTTCCGGCTCAAGTTCGCCGGCCGCCGCCAGCGCGTGCCCGAGCAGGGTGCGCCCGCACAGCGTGTGAAGGACCTTAGGGGTGCGGGACTTCATGCGACTGCCCTCGCCCGCGGCGAGGATCATGACTGCGGCTGGGCGACTTTCGCTCACGCAACGGTCTCCTCGGGTATCGAGCCGATGATTCCAGGGCCAATCATCCCCGGGAACCCCACCCAGCGAAGCGACGACGGATTTGTTTACCCGCTCCTCATCCGCAGGATACCGTCCCGTAGCCGGGAGAGGGAGATGTGGCCGTCCGATGAGGCGAACAGCCCCGTACCGGCGGTGCCGGTACGGGGCAGCAGCCAGCCCATGGAGTAGCGCCCGCGGCTAGACCCGCGTCCGGCGCCGCGCTTGCGCCGCGCCGGACGTACCCGGCGGGCTCTCCATGCCTGGCTTGTCTGGTTCACCATGTGGTGTTGCCGCGGGGATCGCGGGGATGAGGCATTCTAGCCAGTCCTGCCCGGCTCATCGGCCGATTCCCTGGTTTCCCCGGCGCCCTGCGCCATGTCCGGGACGACCAGCTCGCTGGGTTCCTCGATGCTGCCTTCGGCCGCCACGGCGGCCAGGGCAGACCCCGCCGACTCGCGCGCGGCGGGCGCGGCCTGGCGGCCGGTCAGCGCCGAAGCGACGGCGGTGACCGCGCAGGCTGCGATCGCGAACCCGAAGGCGATGCCGATCCCGTCGTGGAAGGGGCCGGTGATCAGGTGAGGGAAGAACTCCCGGCCGACCACGTAGGCGGCGTGCGCGGGCGACAGGTGCGCCAGCAGCGGGCCGAGCAGCTGCTGCATCGGGTTGTAGCCCAGGAACGCGGCGAACAGCACGCCGATCGGCGGCAGGTGCGAGATCGGCGCGGCGGCGGAAGCCGGGATGCCCTGCGCGGTCAGCCCGCTGAACATGGTCGGCGGCAGCTTGCTGGACAGGCCGGCGACCATCAGCGAGAAGAAGATGCCGATCGACAGCACGGACGCGGAGTTCATGAACGTGGCGATCATCCCGCCCGCGGCGCCGCGGGCGTTGGCCGGCACGGCGTTCATCATCTCGGCGCGGTTCGGCGAGGCGAACAGGCCGGTTCCGAAGCCGTTGACGGCGATGAGGACCGCGAACTGCCAGTAGGTGAAGTTCACCGGCAAGAACGCCAGGACCACGAAGCTCACCGCCGCCAGCAGCGACCCGCCGATGGTGAACGCCTTGGCGCCGAACTTGTCGGACAGGATGCCGGACAGCGGCGCCGACAGCAGGAAACCGACCGTCAGCGGCACAAGGTAGATGCCGGCCCACAGCGGGGTCTGGCTGAAACTGTAGCCGTGCAGCGGCAGCCAGATGCCTTGCAGCCAGATGATCAGCATGAACTGCATGCCGCCGCGGCTCATCGCCAGCGCCAGGTTCGCGATGTTGCCCGCGGCGAAGGGCCGGATCTTGAACAGCGACATCCGGAACAGCGGCTCGGCCACCCTGGTCTCGACCCAGACGAAGATGACCAGCAGGGCCACGCCGCCGATCATCGCGGTGAGCACCCACGGGTTGGTCCAGCCCATCGGGTGGCCGCCGTACGGCATGAGGCCGTAGGTGATGCCGACCAGGACCGCGATCAGGCCGCCGCCGAACAAGACGTTGCCCCACCAGTCCATCCGCGCGTGCTTGCGGATGCCGACGTCGTGCAGCATGAAGTAGGCCCAGACGGTGCCGAACACGCCGATCGGCGCCGAGACGAGGAAGATCAGGTGCCAGTTCACCGGGGCCAGCACGCCGCCGAGGATCAGCCCGAGGAACGAGCCGGCGATGGCCGCGATCGAGTTCAGGCCGAGCGCGGTGCCGCGCTGGTTGGCCGGGAACGCGTCGGTGAGGATCGCCGTCGAGTTGGCGAACAGGAACGCGCCGCCGACGCCCTGCACGACGCGCCAGATGATCAGCCATAGCGCGCCCACGGTGCCGTGCATGAACGTCAGGGTCAGGGCTATCGAGGCGATGCTGAAGACCGCAAAGCCCATGTTGTACATCCGGACCCGGCCGAACATGTCACCCAGACGGCCGAAGGACACCACCAGTACCGCGGACACGACCATGAAGCCCATGAACATCCACAGCAGGTAACTGGTGTTGCCCGGGCTCAGCGGGTTCAGCCCGATCCCGCGGAAGACGTCCGGCAGCGCGATCAGCACGATCGACTGGTTGATCGTCGCCATCAGCACGCCCAGTGTGGTGTTCGACAGCGCGATCCACTTGTAGTGCGGGCCGAGCGTGCGGCCAGACCGCGCGGGCGCGCCCGCCACCTCGGAACCAACCGTCATGGGCGGATATGCCCTCCAGCTTGTAGGGAATCCTGAGAACTTGCTTGACCTTAACTAACCATAACCCATCCGGACCCGGCCTCCGTTTCCAGGGACCGCACTGCCGCGTTCCGCCATACCCGCGGCGGCCGGCTGCCATACCATCGGTCAAAAATTCGAATAAAAGAACTCGGCAAGAGCTCGGCCTGCTCAGCGAAAGCTCGGCCTGCTCCGCAGGCAGCGGTCGTGCTCTGCTTCGAGGGCAGGTACCGCCGTGAGGTCAAAGAGATCCCCGGCCCCATGAGCAGCGGTCCCGGCGGCCATGGCAAGCCGTGCGCTTACCGCCGGGCAGGCCCGGCCGGTATCGTAAGGCTAGCGACAGCGCTTGCGGCCTAACGCGTCGTCACGTGCTGTGGCAGCCATCCGGCGTGGGGTAATTGGCAGCCCGCAGTCCTTTGGAGTCTGTTGTTCTGGTTCGAGTCCAGACGCCGGAACCCGTTTCTTCCTGTTTGGGATCCTCCCGCACACCGCATGCTCGCGTCCCGCACTCCGCATGCTCGCGTGAAGCGCGCGCACTTCGCGCCGTGCGGGCAAGCGCGGGGATCCGGAAGCGTCCGGCAACCGACCACAACAGCCTGAGCGGGCGCTGAGAGGCATCTCAGAATATGAGACATGCTGTGGCGGCGCATACGGCTTTCATGCGCTGATTCGCAAGAATTCACCTTCGGGCCTTGCGCAACCTACGGCCTCGTAGGCTACGGTTACGTAAGCGTATAGGTCTCCGCCCGCAGGCGCTTTACCCAAGGGAGCACCATGTCACCGAGTCTGGACGCACCCGGCACCACCAGCCTGGCGGCGAAGCCAGCCGCCGCTCTCGCGGCGAAGCCAGCCGCCGAACCACGTACGACGGTCCGCACGGCACGGCCGGACATCGACGACGAGCAGAGCAGCCTCGCCCAGCGCATCCTGGTCGGCGTGTTCGTGGCCGTCCCGACGCTGGCGCTGCTCGCGGCGGTCCCCCTCGCCTGGGGCTGGGCCCTCAGCTGGCACGATGTCGTGATCGGCGCGGTCTTCTACTGGATCTCCGGGCTGGGCGTGACCGTCGGCTACCACAGGTACTTCACCCACGGTTCCTTCAAGGCCAAGCCCGCCCTGCGGGTCGCGCTGGCGATCGCGGGCAGCCTGGCGATGGAAGGACCCGTCATCACCTGGGTGTCCGACCACCGGCGGCACCACAAGTACAGCGACAGGGAGGGCGATCCGCACTCGCCGTGGCGCTACGGCGACGACGCCAAGGCGCTGGCCAAGGGCCTGCTGTACGCGCACATGCTCTGGCTGTTCGACGCCAACCAGACCTCGCAGGAGAAGTTCTCCCCTGACCTGCTGGCCGACTCCAAGATCAGGAAGGTTGACGATGCCTTCTGGGCGCTGGTCCTGGCGACGCTGCTGCTCCCCGCGCTGATCGGCGGCCTGTGGGGGATGTCCTGGCACGGCGCGTTCACCGCGTTCTTCTGGGCCAGCCTGGTCCGCGTCGCGCTGCTGCACCACGTCACCTGGTCGATCAACTCGATCTGCCACACGTTCGGCGACAAGGAGTTCGAGGCCCGCGACCGGTCGCGGAACGTCTCGTGGCTCGCCATCGCGTCCTTCG
>Ga0070737_10003952_pt1 | contig 15318 bp, 15 predicted proteins | sample Coa_R1_10_FD_66438 | JGI IMG/M metagenome (GOLD analysis project Ga0070737, IMG submission 66438) | Surface soil microbial communities from Centralia Pennsylvania, which are recovering from an underground coalmine fire - Coalmine... | ecosystem: Environmental > Terrestrial > Soil > Unclassified...
GGCCACCGTCTACCGGCATCTGAGCCAGAACCAGTTGCAGCGGCTGACGCAGGAGATCCGCGAACTCAACCGGGTTGAGCCGGAGATGGCGGCCGATGTGCTGGAAGAGTATCACCGGCTCAGCCTGGCGCAGGAATATCTCTCCCAGGGCGGTGAGAGCTACGCCCGCACTCTGCTGGTCAAGGCCTTCGGCGTCGAGGGCGCCAAAGCCCTGCTGGAACAGGTCAACCGCGCTCAGATTCTGACAGCCAGTCAAATGGACGCTCTGCAAAAGGCCAATCCCAGGGAACTGGCGCGCTTTCTGGAGGGCGAGCAGCCGCAGACCGTCGCCATTATCCTGGCTTACCTGGACACCAAGGCGGCCTCGGCGCTGCTGATGAAACTGCCGGAAGCGATGCGAGTGGAGTCGGTGAAACGACTGGCGCTGTTGCGCAACTTCTCTGCCGAGATGGCGCAGAAGGTGTCCTCGGTCCTGCACAAGCGGCTGCAGTCGCTGGGCGAGCAAAACCGGCGCATCTTTCCCGGGATCAAGAGCGCCGCCGACTTGATGAACGGGCTGGAGCCGGAAGCCATGAAGTCGGTGCTGGACGCCATTGAGGCCGAGGACGCTAAGCTGGCGCTGAATATCCGCAACCTGATGTTCACCTATGACGACCTGCTGACCGTGCCGGAGAGCGGTATTCGCGAACTGATGGCGAGGGTGGATAAGAAGGTTCTGACCCTGGCGCTGAAGGGCTCATCGGAGGAGATGCGCAACCATTTGATGAGGGCCATTTCGCAGCGCGCCGCCGAGATGTTGAAAGAAGACATCGAGGTGATGGGGCCGGTGCGCTCGCGTGAGGTCAACAAAGCCAAGGAAGAAGTCGTAGCCATGGCCCGTCAGTTGGAGGCGGAAGGCAAGATGATCCTCAAACCGGAAACAGGGGACGAATACATTGTCTGAACAGGGACGGGAGAGCGGCAGGCGAGGCCGGTTCGAGAGCTTTCGGTATCCGGCAATTTCGCCAGCAGGTCTGGCGTCTCCGCAGATGCTTGGCACCGGAGATCACAAGGCCCACGACCTGGCCTGGCAGCAGGAGCTGGCGGCGGCCGTCGAAGCGGCGCGCCGGAAGGGCTTTCAGGAAGGCCAGGCACAGGCCAATGCGGCGGCGGCGCATGCTATCGAGCAGGAGCGGGCGGCGGTCGTCGCGGCCGTAAAGGACTTCGCTCGCGAGCGCACGGCGTATTTTCGCCGGGTGGAGAGCGAAGCGGTGCGTTTGGCGCTGTCCATCGCGCGCAAGATCCTGCACCGCGAGGCGCAGATGGATCCGCTGCTGCTGGCGGGAGTGTTGCGGGTCGCCCTGGATCAGATGCAGGTGGGAACGCGGCTGGTGTTGCGCACCTCGCCGGAGTCGGCCCGCACCTGGGCGGAATTCTGCTCGCAGCAGCTCGGCAAAGAGCACATCATCGAGGTCGTGCCGGACACAAGTTTGGCGGCCCATGGCTGTATTTTGCAGGCCGAGGTTGGCTCGACCGAAATCTCGCTGGACCGTCAATTGGAGGAGATCGAAAGCGGCTTCTTCGACCTGCTGCGCGACAAGGTTAAGGAAGCGCCATGAGCGCCGGCAGCTTGCTTCCTTACTTTCACGCCTTGGAGTCGCGTCCAGCCGTCCGCTGGCAGGGACAGGTAACGCAAGTTGTAGGCAACCTGGTGGAATCGCTTGGACCGCCCTGCAGTCTGGGCGAATGTTCGGAAATTCGCGACTCTTCCGGGCACATCTACGCCGGTGAAGTGGTCGGGTTCCGCGGAACGACGGTGCTGACGATGCCACTGGAGAAGCCGAGCGGGGTGCGTTACGGGGATCCAATCGTGGCGCTGGGCACCAGGCCCTCGCTGGCAGTGGGAGAAGAGTTGCTGGGGCGTGTGGTGGATGCTACCGGCCGCGCGCTGGACGGGAAACATCCCTATGTAGGCAGTGACCGTCGGCCTTTGGATACCGCCGCGCCCCTGGCCCTGGAGCGGCTGCCGATCCGCCAGCCGCTGGGCTGCGGCATCCGCGCGATCGATGGTTTTCTGACTTGCGGCCAAGGGCAGAGGCTGGGCATCTTCGGTGGCAGCGGGGTAGGCAAGAGTACCTTGATCGGGATGATGGCGCGCGGCACCTCGGCCGACCTGACCGTGCTGGCGCTGGTTGGGGAGCGCGGGCGCGAGGTAGGCGAATTCCTTGAGGCGCTGGGTGAAGATGGGCGGCGGCGCTCGGTGGTCGTGGTCTCTACTTCCGACCAGTCACCGCTGTTGCGCCTTCGTGCCGCCCTGGCCGCCACGACGATTGCGGAGTACTTTTCTCAGGCGGGCAAGAACGTTCTGTTGGTGATTGACTCGCTGACCCGCTTTGCCATGGCGCAACGCGAGATTGGGCTGGCAGCCGGTGAGCCTCCCACCGCCAAGGCGTACACTCCTTCCGTCTTCAGCATGTTGGCCCGTCTGGTGGAGCGTGCGGGACGCTTTGCCACCGGTAGCATCACGGCGTTTTACACCGTGCTCATGGAAGGCGACGATCAGCAGGACCCGCTGGTGGACGCTCTGCGTTCGCTATTGGACGGGCATATCATGCTCGATCGCCGGCTGGCTTCGGAAAACCACTATCCCCCGATTGCCATCCTCGACAGCCTAAGCCGGCTGATGCCGGCCGTGGTTTCTGCTGAGCATCTTCATCACAGCCAGCAGCTGCGCTCGCTGCTGGCGACTTACATCCGTTCCGAGGACCTCATCCGCATCGGCGCCTATAGTCAAGGGTCCGACCCGTTGTTGGACCGCGCCATCGCGGTACTTCCCGAGCTGCGGAGGTTTTTGCGCCAGACCCCGCAGGAACGCATATCATTCGCCGACACCGTTGCCCGCTTGAACTCAATTCCCTGCTAGCTGGAGATGGCCTTTCACTTTACCCTCGAAGCAGTGTTGCGCTACCGCCAAAGCCTGGAGGAGCGCGAGCAGCAGCGTTGGCGGGTGCTGCTGGCTGCCCGGACGAAGCTGCGGCAGGAGATCCAACAAATGTGTGACAGGCGTCTTCACTTGCTGAGTGCTCTGAAACAGAACCTTGAGCAGGCGCCCGTGGCGGCGGTGGAAATTGAGCTGGTCACGATACAACTGAACGGCATCGAGCGCCAGCAAGAGATCCTGCGAGCACGGCTGGGAAAGCTGGAAACGGAGATTGCCGAGCAGGCGGCGCGTTATCGGCAGGCACGGCAGCAGCGCGAGGTGCTAGCGTCGCTGCGCGAGCGACAATGGTGCGACTATCGCTTGCGGCAACGGCGGCGGGAGCAGGCTGCGCTGGATGAGCTGCACCTGTTGCGGCGAAGCTGGACGAGGGCGGGATTTGCCTAGTACGGTAGGCAAGCCTTGCCTAGAACTCTCCCCCAGCGCCCCACCGTTCTCTCATCCATTCATCGTCAGGCTGGCAAACTACTTGAAGGCTCGGGGGTTGCCAGTGGGCAAGGGTTCGGCGCCCGCGATTTGCGATTGGAAAGCTACCTGCTTGTTGAATCCTGTTGTCCCGAGGCTGAAGAATTGCTCTCCCCTGCTCCAGTCGCCGCCGAGAATCAAGGCACCGCGATACCCACAATTCCTACCGCGGGAACCAACGCGGTTGGATCGTTCGGCGACTTGCTGGCAAGCAAGTTCGCTACGCCGCAATCCGTCACAACGACGGGGACGGCAACGGGGAGTCAATCGGCGCCAGGCGCGACTGCAGTTTCGCCTGACGGCAAGGAAAAACCCGGCACGGCGCCTACTACCGCTGCAAAGGCTTCGCCAGTCAAGGAGGAAAAGAAGCCCGATCAGGTTGGGACGCCACAAAACGCCAGCTTCGGTCTGCTTCCGCTGCAGGCTGTTCCCGCTCCGTCAACAGATCCGCTGGTTACGGTGAACCCACCTGCCGTACCCGAATCCACATCGTTACCGGCTGCGGTGGGCGCCCGGTCGCAGCAGAAACGTCTCTTAGGGCCGAATTCTCCCGTGAACCAGAATCTCATCAGCGGGAGTCCGCGCCATTCCGAGAAGCTCTCAGCTTTGGCTTCGTCGAGTTGGGGCGTAATACCTCCCGCCCCCGAAGCGGGAACCTGGCGTGCAGCGTTAGGCCAGGGGGTCATTTCAGCTCCGGATTGCTTGCCGGCAGCACTGTCAAAAGAAACATCGAGCGGCTCGGCAACAGCGAGAGGGCTTTTTTCTTCTACTGCACTAAGCTCTGAACGAAGCGGGGCTTTGGCTACGGCGAAGGAGGCTTCTGCCTTTCAGGAGACTTGCCCTGCTCAGGAAAAGCCAACGATGACAACGGCGGACGTCTTGCCCTCGCCGACATCGTTTCCGGCGGAACACGGTTCGGTCTTATTGCTTTCGAGGGCAGCGGTTATGCCACAAGCGGCGCTGGATCAGGTCAAAGCCGCAGACGCGAGCAGCAGCCCGGAAGGTCCTGTGCATACAGAGCCAGTGGCGGCGGCCGGTCCAAAGCCAGGCGTCGGCATTACAGCACCTGCACCCAGCCACACACCGCCGGCGGCAGCGGTGTTTGCTTCTTTTACTCCGCCTTTGGCCGTGCCTTTGGAACCGCAAAAGCCGGCTGTCGAAATCGGCCTGCAAGCGGCGGCTGCAGCAACCACAGCCCATGCAGACTTGAACCAAACTGTGCCGGCGAACTCCAGTGCCGAAACGCCCGGGGCCGCGGCTCATGCTGCCAAGGGAGCGGACAAGCAGCAAGCGAAGCCGCCGCAGGCTGCCTCAGCCGGCTCTGGCGAAAATCCGCGCCCATCGCCTCCTGTCAATGACGCCACGCTTGCCGGGCAAGGCCAAGCGCTACCCTCTGCCGCCGGACATGCAGCCCCAGACCCGAAGCCAACGGCCTCGCCCGCGATTTCGGTTACGGATACTCGCCAAGCCATTCCTCAAAGCGCAGCGCCGGCCCCGGACAGTTATGAGCATAGTTCGGCGGCAGGCACTCCCCGCTCGGCCGACATCCCGGCTCCTCTGCCGACCATAGTTTCCACCGCACATGTGCTAGAGCGCATGGGGCGTAGCGAAATGCGGGTCGACGTGAATATGGCGGATTTCGGAAATATCCAATTACGCGCCAGTGTAAGTCAGGACCGGGTCGGGGCCAGCATCAGTACGACCCACATTGACCTACGAACGGCAATGATGGCCGAAGCGCCATCTCTGCAACAAGCTCTGGAACAACATCACCTGCAGCTCGGCCAGCTCGACCTAGGCGCGCAGGCTGGCGGGCGGCAAGGCAGTGGCACGGCCCAGCAGCAACCACGGCCCCAGCCTGGCTGGCAGCCCGGCTTTCAGTCGCCCCCGCCCGGCGACACCGCACAGACGCAGGATAGCCCGGCACCATCGCTCTTGATGACTTCGGGCTCTTCGAGACTCAACATCCATGTCTAGGCAAAAGCGAGGTAGCGCATGTCCAGTAATCCGCTAGTCATCAATACGGCTGCAACTTCGAATACCAATAGCACCAGCAGCAGCACGAGCAGCAGCAGTTCCTCTTCCAGCAACAGCATGGACAGCATGTTCATGCAATTGCTGATTACGCAACTGCAAAACCAGGACCCACTGTCACCCATGGATCCTTCGACCTTCGTCACCCAACTGGTAGGGGTCAACAGTCTCGACCAGTTGACCCAGATCAACCAGTTGCTTCAGACAACGTTGGGAAGCGCTAACGGCTCCAGCAACTCTTCCAGCTCCGGAGCCTCATCCGCCAACAACCTAGGAGGCCTATAATGCCGCTTTTTTCCATTCCTCTTTCCGGTTTGACGGCCAGTTCCACGGAGATGTCGGTCATCGCCAACAACCTGGCAAACTTGAACACGGTGGGCTACAAGGGCAGCGATGTCCAATTTGCCGATCTCTTCTACCAGAACCTGGGTACCAATGGATCGGGCGATCCGCTGCAGGTGGGGGCGGGCACCAGCGTCGCCACGACCTCAATCAACATGAACTCTGGCAGCCCGGAAGCGACCAGTGTGCCGACCGACGTAGCCATTCAAGGCAACGGCTTTTTCGTGGTGCAGCAGAACGGCACCAACTACTACACTCGCGCTGGCAACTTTCAGGTGGCCACGGACGGCTCGCTGGAGACGGCCAATGGGGAGCAGGTCATGGGCTACGCCGCCGTCAATGGCGTGATCCCGCCAGGCGCGGCGCTGTCGCCGCTCATGATCAACATGGGACAAATCAATCCCCCGCAGGTGACCAGCAATGTGTCGCTGACCACCAACCTTGACGCCAGCGCAATCGTGGGACAGGGAGACTCTACCCTGTCGACCCCGGTGACCGTCTATGATTCGCTCGGCACGGCCCATGTGCTGAACTTCAACTTCACCAAGACCGCACCCGGGCAATGGAGCTGCGCGATTACAATTCCCAACTCCGATCTCACACCGCCGCCCGCCTGGCAGGCATCGACCGCGTATACCGTGGGCCAGACCATCTCTCCTCCGACCGCCAATGGCCATATCTATCAATGCACGGTGGCGGGAACCTCAGGGGCGACTCCGCCCAGCACCTGGCCGACCGACGGTTCCACATTCACCGACGGCAGCGTCACCTGGAAGGACATGGGAACCGAGACCACGATCGACACCACGCAGCTCACCTTCGACAGCAACGGAAAGCTCACCTCGCCGACCGGCAATGTCACCGGTATCACCGCCTCCGGACTGGCGGACGGCGCCAGCGACCTGAAGTTCAACTGGAACCTGTATAACAGTTCGAATACCCCGCTGCTGACCCAGGTGGCGAGCACCAGCGTCACCTCCAACATCTCGCAGGACGGTTGGGGCAGCGGTTCGCTGAACAGCTACACCATAGGATCTGACGGCACCATCATGGGGAGCTTCAGCAACGGCCAGAATGCGGCGCTGGGGCAAATTGCACTGGCCAACTTCGCCAACGTCCAGGGGCTCGAACGCAATGGAAACAACGATTTTGCCGCCACTCTGGCCTCCGGACCCGCGGCCATCGGAACACCCGGAGCGGGAGGACTAGGAACGGTCTCGGGCGGCTCGCTGGAGATGTCGAACGTGGACATTGCGACCGAATTTTCGGCGCTCATCGTTGCCCAGCGCGACTACGAAGCCAACGCTCGCACCATTACCACCTTCGACCAGATCATGCAGGACACCATCAACCTCAAGACGACCTAAAGTGCGGGACTGGAGTGGCCGATAGACAGCCCGTGACGCAGTGACAAGATCCCGCACCCTCGGCTTAGCCGGGCGGTGCGGGATCTTCGCAGAGATGGTAATGGGCTAAATTAGCCCACTACCGAAGGGATGCGTAAAATTAGAAAGCTCCAATCACGTGCTAGGTTCAGTTAGCTGCGCTTAACGAATCCTCCTAGATTGGACTCCGTGGCATGGCGGAAATCAGCCTTCCGGCCAGCGGTTTTCGCTTCCTGTTCACCAACTTAAGGCTCTAGAGAAGCCTGCGCCCAAGTCCCCATTTTCTTTCTCTCTCTTAACTTCCTCGGCAATCGGCTTGCACAGTAGTTGAGGTGCGCCCCCAAAGTGAGCCCGACGATGCAGGGACTGGGATGTCTACCGCCGAGATTCAGGTTGTGAGCAACAAGCAACTGCCGGCTGAGGCCGACGCAGTGACGGCGACGGAGCACTGGCGCCCGCTGTGGTGGTTGCCCTGCGAGTTGTCGCCGCAGATCCCGCTCGCCAATTTCACGGTGCGCGAGTTGCTGCGGCTGCGCGCGGGCAGCATTGTGGCCAGCAACTGGAGCCGCAGCAGGGAAATTCCCTTGTACGCCAATGGCCAGCTCATCGGCTGGACGGAGCTGGACTCGGTCGGCGAGCACATCGGCGCACGCATTACCGAACTGGTTTGAAAGGCGCAAATGGAACCGATGATCAGCAATCCTGTCTCTTCGCTTTCCCCGCTGTGGCCACGCTGGTGGTCACGCCTCCGGCAAGCTTTGCCAACGGTGCGCGTGCGACGCTCGCCGCGCCAGCTGCGGCTGTGCGAGAGCCTGGCTTTAGGGGAAAAGCGGCTGGTGGCAGTCATCCAGTACGAGGGTCAGAAGTTTCTGGTGGGCGGCAGCGCCCATTCGGTGAATCTGCTGGCCCGGCTGGGCGGCACGCCCGACTTCTCCGAGCTGTTGACGGAATGGTGCGAGCGGCAACGATGAACCGCCGTTCGACAGCTCGAATATGGCATGCCGGCCTGCTGGCAGCAACTTGTTTCAGCGGTAACTGTTGTGCGGCCATCGGTCTGGCCCCGGCAAGGGCAAAGCTGCAGATTCCCGGAGTCAACGGCAGCGGCGTGCCGTGGACGATTGTCCTGCTGCTGACGCTGTTGACCATCTTGCCGGCGCTGCTGCTGGCGATGACGCCGCTGGTGCGGCTGCTGGTGGTCTTCCACTTTTTGCGGCAGGCGCTGGGCACGCAGAGCGCCCCCACCAATCAGACGCTGATTGGCCTGTCGCTGGTGCTGACCTACTTCCTGATGCAGCCCGTAGGCATGGCGATCTATCAGCAGGCGATTGTGCCGCTGGAGAACAACCAGATCACGCCTTGGCAGGCGCTGGACCGCGGCTCGGAGCCGCTGCGCCACTACATGTTGAAGTTTACCCGGGAAAAGGACGCGGCGCTATTTGTGGAAGTTGCCAAGCTGCCGCCGCCGCGCTCGCCCGAGGACCTGCCCATGCGGGTGGTGGCCCCGGCTTACATTCTCTCGGAGCTGAAGGTGGGCTTCCAGATTGGCGCTGTGTTGTTTCTGCCGTTTTTGGTGATTGATCTGGTGGTGGCGTCGATTACGACCTCGGTGGGTATGTTGCAATTGCCGCCGGTGATGATCTCAACTCCCATCAAGATCCTGCTGTTTGTGATGGTGGACGGCTGGAACCTGCTGGTGGGTTCGCTGCTGAAGAGTTTTTCCTGAGGTTTACGAAGATGATGCTCGCCACCCTTCGACCCTGCTCAGGGCGGGTCCGGCACTGAGATCACGAAGAAGATTCGATCAGAACTACTCCGTGTACCCCGTGTCTCCGTGGTGAAGAAACGGTGAGGCTGCGGAATGTCGTCAGAGATGGTAGTGAAGCTGGGACAAAGCACGCTGGAGATCGCGGTGATACTGGCGGCGCCGCTGCTGATCTCCCTCGCCGTGATCAGCCTGGCAATCAACATCGTGCAGGTGCTGACCTCGCTGCAGGACAACACCATTTCCAGCGTACCCCGGCTGCTGGCCACCGCGGTTGGCGCGCTGCTACTGATGCCGTGGATGCTGCGCAAGCTGGCGCTGTTCACCCTGCAGTTGTTCGTTGACTTCCGGCCTTTTTTGCGCTGAGAGGAGATGCCGAGGAAATCGATGGGAACCGGACTGCAATTCGAAGAGGTGGTGACGGCGGTGGCCTGCGTGGGGGCAAGGGTCTCCGGGCTGCTGGTGTTCGCTCCGTTCTTTGGGAGCGACGCTATTGCACCGCGGATCAAGGTAGGGCTGGCGGTGCTGTTGACGGCGTTGTTGTATCCGGTCTGCGGTCCGCGCGCTGTTTCCCTGACCTCCGGTGGAATGTTGTGCGTGATGCTCGGGGAAGCGCTGATTGGCCTGCTGATTGGGTTGGCGATCCAGTTTGTCTTCGAAGCGGCCGAGTTTGCCGGCCAACTGATGGGCGTCCAGGTGGGCTTTGGTCTGGTCAACATCATTGATCCCAACACGCAGGTGGATACCCCGGTGCTGGGGGTCTTGACCCAGACCCTGGCCATGCTGCTTTTCCTGCAGATGGGAGTGCACCGCTGGCTGGTCCGTGGCCTAGCTGCAAGCTTCAGCTATCTGCCCCCTGGGACAACCCTGGCCGGAGCAGAGGTGACGCGGCAGCTTGTGCACGCCGCCGCCGGCATTTTTGTAGCCGGGGTTCAGATCGTGGCCCCGGCGCTGGTGGCGACTCTGCTCATCGACCTCCTGCTGGGATTTCTGAGTAAAGCTTCGCCGCAGTTGCCGGTGCTATTTCTGGGACTTTCCGTCAAGAGCATGGTCGGAATGGCAGTGCTGGCGCTGGCGCTGCGCTGCTGGCCGGCAATTTTCGATCGCTACTTTGCCGCCGCCATTCATGCCAGCGAGCGGCTGCTGCAATCGACGTATTGAAAAAGTCATGGCAGAGGGAGACAAAACCGAACGGGCAACCCCGCGACGGCGGCAGAAGGCGCGCGAGCAAGGCCAGGTTGCGCGCAGCCGCGAGCTGGCGGGAGCGCTGATCGGCTTTGCCGGCCTGCTGGTGCTGTTGTGGATTGCCGATGGCGAGCTCGGGCGCTGGCGGGCGAGCTGGCGCAGTTGGATCGACGCGAGCTGGCAAAACGACCTCAATCCCGGCTCGCCTGTCCTGCTCTGGACCGGCATTGCGGCGCTGCGCTGGATTCTGGCGCCGCTAGCGCTGGTCTGGGTGCTGGCTGTCGCCAGCAGCGTCGCTCAGGGAGGCTTTGTCTTTGCTGCCGAGGCGCTGGCGCCGAAAATCGAGCGCATGAGCCCGGCCAAGAAGCTGGGCCAGATGTTCTCCCTCGCCGGGCTGGCGCCGGTGGCCAAATCGCTGATTCCGTTCTCGGTCCTGCTCTATGTGGGAGCCGGCATCCTGGCGCGCGATTGGGGATTGTTGATGCGTTCCTCCGAGATGCCGGCGGGCGTGCTCGGCCAATTCGCTTATCAGCACGCCTTTGAACTGTGCTGGAAATCAACCCTGATCTTGCTGCTGTGGTCGGGGATTGACTACCTGCTGCAACGGCAGAAGCTGGAGCGCGATCTGCGCATGACGAAGCAGGAGCTGCGCGATGAATACAAAGAGACCGACGGCAACCCTACCGTGAAGTCGCGGCTGCGGAGGCTGCAGCGGCAGATGCGGCGGAGGCGCATGTTGAAGGAGGTGGAGCGCGCCACCGTAGTCATCGCCAACCCGACTCACTTCGCGATCGCGCTGGAGTACCGGCCGGAGATGCCGGCCCCGGTGGTTATTGCCAAGGGGCTCAACCGACTGGCCGAGCAAATCAAAGAGGTGGCGCGTTGGCACGAAGTGCCGATCGTGGAGAACCCGCCGCTGGCGCAGGCGCTTTACCGCAGCGTTGAGGTGGGGCAGACCATCCCGCCGAAACTCTATGCCGCCGTGGCCGAGATCCTGGCCTTCCTCTTCCGCGCGGAAATGCGAGCCCGCGCCCAGCAAGCCGCACGCAGGACATAAACCATGGCGGAGACAACGGAAAAACCGAAACCAGCGGCCTTGAGCAAGCGGGCCTCGGAGTGGATCATCCCCATCGCTGCGGTGGCGCTGGTGTTTGTGATGCTGGTGCCGCTGCCGGCCTTCGTGCTCGATCTGCTGCTGGCCATCAGCATCAGCGCCTCGGTCTTGGTTCTGCTCTCGGCGGTGCATATTTTGCGGCCGGTGCAGTTCTCGGTATTTCCCAGCCTGTTGCTGCTGCTGACGCTGTTTCGCCTGTCGCTGAATTTGGCCAGCAGCCGGCGAATCCTGCTGCACGGCAATGAAGGCGTAAGCGCCGCCGGCCACGTGATCGAGGCCTTTGGGCAATTTGTGGTAGGCGGCAACTACGTCGTGGGCTTTGTCCTTTTCCTGGCCTTGATCGCCATTCAGTACATGGTGGTCAGCCACGGCGCGGTGCGCACCGCCGAGGTCACGGCGCGCTTCACCCTGGACGCCATGCCGGGCAAGCAGATGGCGATCGACGCCGACCTGAACGCCGGCATCATCGACGAAAAGCAGGCGCGCAGCCGCCGCGAGCAAGTGGCCCGGGAGGCCGAGTTCTATGGCGCCATGGACGGCGCGGCACGCTTCAACCAGCGCGACTCACTGGCCACGGTGCTGATCACCGCCATTAACATCATCGCCGGCTTCCTGATCGGCGTCTTCCAGATGGACGTGCCCTTTCGCGAAGCGCTGAAGACTTACACCATCCTCACTGTCGGCGATGGGCTGGTGAGCATCATTCCATCGCTGTTAGTCTCCGTCGCCGGCGGCATTGTGGTGACTCGCTCATCGTCCGACAGCACACTGGGCAGTGACGTCGGTCAGCAGTTGTTCTCCCGCAGCCGGCCGCTGTGGATCGCCGCCGCTGCTATGGTCGCGCTGGCCCTGGTCCCGGGCCTGCCGAAGATTTCCTTCCTGCTGGTTGCGCTGGTGGCGGTCGAGCTGGCACGGCGGGCGAAGCGAGAGTTTGAGAAGCCGGCTCCCGCCGCGCAGGCCAACGGGGCCGCCCCTGGCGCTGCAACGGGCGCTTCCGCCCAGGAGTCGCTGGAAGGGTTACTCAAGCTGGACGATATCAGCCTGGAAGTGGGTTATGCGCTCGTGCCCCTGGTCGATGTCAAGCAAGGCGGCCAACTGTTGCAGCGGATCAAAGCCTTGCGCCGTCACCTGGCACTGCAGCTGGGCTTCATCGTGCCGCCGGTGCATATCACCGACAACCTCAAGCTTGCTCCGCGGGAGTACGTGGTTTTCCTGCGCGGAGTGGAGATCGCCCGCTGGCAATTGCGCGACGATTGCCTGCTGGCCATCAGCTCGGAGAGTGAACCGCCGGAGCTGCAGGGTTTTCCCACCAATGAGCCGGCCTTTGGGGTCAGCGCCCGCTGGATCGTCCCCGCGCTGCGCGAGCAGGCGCTAGCCCTCGGCTACGCCGTGGTGGACCAGACTTCGGTGATTGCCACCCATTTGGCCGAGGTAATCAAGCAACACGCCTATGAGTTACTCAGCAGGCAGGAGACCAAGCGCCTGCTGGATCGGCTGAGCGAGAGCCAGCCCAAGCTGACCGAGGAGTTAGTACCCAAGCTGATGAGCTTGGGCGAGGTGCAGAAGGTATTGCAGCAACTGCTGCGCGAGCAGGTGTCGATCCGCGACCTGCCCACCATCCTTGAGAGCTTGCTGGACACGGCGGTGGTCAGCAAAAACCCGGTGCTGTTGGTCGAAGGCGCCCGGCAGGCGCTGGGACGGGCGCTGGTGCATCCCCTGCTCTCCGACGACGGCGGCCTGCGGGTGGTGACCCTGGATCCGGGGATTGAAGACGAACTGACCCGCGCCTTCTCCGGACAAGCGCCGGCAAGCAACAACACGTTAGAGCCGTCGTTCGTGCGGCGGGTGCTGGATGGACTGAAGAAGCTGGTCGGCGAGCAGGTGCGTATGGCCACTCCGGTCGTGTTCTGCTCGACGCCGGCGCGCTTTTACCTGCGGCGCTTGCTGGAGCCCTTCCTGCCCAAGGTGGTGGTGCTATCACCGGCAGAGGTCCCCCCGGTGGTCCGGGTGCAGTCGCTGGGAATGATTCGATAAGGAGGCAACATGAGCGCCGCGCAGACCTACGAACAGATGAATGAACCGGCGGAGGCAAGCTCCGAGCAACTGCTGCTGGAGCAGTTGCCGCAAGTCAAGTACATCGCGCGTCGCATCCACGAGCGACTGCCGCAACACGTTCCTTTTGACGATCTGCTGCACGCCGGCATCGTCGGCCTGATCGACGCCATGCACAAGTATGATGCCGGCAAGAACGTGCGCTTCGCCTCCTATGCCAAGTTCCGCATTCGCGGGGCCATCCTCGACAGCCTGCGCGAGATGGACTGGAGTCCCCGTGACCTCCGCCGCAAGGCCCGGCGCCTGGAGACCTCGATGCAAAAGCTGCAGACGGAGCTGGGGCGCTCGGCCAGCGAGCCCGAGCTGGCACAGGCGATGGGCATGACGCTGGAGGAGTTCCAGCACATGCTGGATGAAATCCGCGGCCTGGAGGTCGGCAGCCTGCAAATTGAGTCACTAGAGGATGGGCGGGAGACCGATCTAAGCGAGACCATTCCCGGCCCGGCCGATCAGGATCCTTTGTCGCTGTATCTCCAAGGCGAGCGCAAGCAGATGCTAGCCAATGCGATCGCCGAGCTGCCGGAGCGGGAGCAGCAGGTGCTGGCGCTCTACTACCAGGAAGAGCTGACCATGAAAGAAGTGGGGGCGGTGCTGGGCGTGGGCGAGTCGCGGGTTTCCCAGATCCACTCGGTGGCCGTGGCCCGCCTTCGGGCAGCGCTGGCCAGCCGGAAACAGATGGGGGCACTGCCCCCGGTTGACAACCATGGCAAGGGGCAGACAGGACCATGGAAAAGGTCTTAAGTCAGGGAGAAATCGACGCCCTATTTCGCGCCGCCCGCGGCGACTCCTCGGCCAGCGGCAAAGTTGCTGCGCTGGTTGAGCCTTGGGACCTGCATCAGTCTGGCCTGCTGGGCAAGGAGCAGCTTCACAGCATCAGCCAATTGCATGAGAGCTTTGCGCGCAATCTGACCAGCGCGGTGGGGGGATACCTGCAGGACAAGTTCGAGGTCGCCCTAGTAGCGGTGGAGCAACTCGCCTACCGCGACTTTCTCGCCCGCTTTTCCGATACAACTTACTACAGCACCTTTCGCCTGCCGCCCAACGATGCCGCCGGTATTCTGCACATCGACCTCAGCCTGGCATTTCCGATGGTCGACCTGCTGTTGGGCGGCCCGGGGCAAATGCCGCCGGTGACGCGCGAGGTCACGGAGATCGAGGAGGGCGTGCTGGACAGCATCGGAGGCGTGATCTGCCATGAACTCGAGGTGGTGTGGCAGCCGCTGGGGTTGCAGGTCAAGTTCGAGCGGCGGCAAACGAATGCGCAGGTGCTGCGCATCATGCCGCCGCAGGAAAAGACCCTGACCCTGACCTTCGATGTCACCATGAACGAGTCGAAAGGCATGTTGAACATTGCCTTCCCCTCGGTGGTCTCCAATGCGCTGATGCGCAAACTGCGGGCCGAGCTGGTCTATCAACGCGCCCACGGGCCGGCGGTAAGCCAGCAGAACATAGGCAAGCGGCTGTTGCAGTCGGAGGTGGAACTGGAGCTGGCGACGCCGGCTGTCCCGGTTCGTCTGGTCGATCTAGTAGGTCTGCGGGCAGGGGTAGTCCTTCCCCTGCACTTCTCGATTGAACGTCCGACCAGGCTGCGGCTGAAGGGACGTGACTGCTGGTCGGCACGCCCGGTCAGCAGCCGCAACCGCCGGGCCGCGCACCTGCTGGAACACATCCCCCACACTGAGGAAGAGGAACAGACATGAGTTCACCAGCAGCGAGCAGGGTCGAGACATACTGTCAGGCATGGGCCAACAGCCTGACACTACTTCTTTCGCAAATGACTTCGGCAGATTGGCAAGTCGAGTTGGCCGCCGTCCCTGCAGAATATGTTCCAGTGGCATCTCTCCAGACTGTGGTTGACGGGGGAGTGGCCGGGAGGCAATGGCTTAGCTTCACTGCGGATGATCTAAGCCGGCTGCTGGGAATCTTTCTCGGTGAAGAAGTC
>Ga0070737_10003953_pt1 | contig 15318 bp, 11 predicted proteins | sample Coa_R1_10_FD_66438 | JGI IMG/M metagenome (GOLD analysis project Ga0070737, IMG submission 66438) | Surface soil microbial communities from Centralia Pennsylvania, which are recovering from an underground coalmine fire - Coalmine... | ecosystem: Environmental > Terrestrial > Soil > Unclassified...
AGATGATCGAAAATCTCAAAGGGCCGCGCCAGTAACCGCTGCGTCCGTGCGCAGTTATCGGGGCGCCGCAGCGAGGAGCGGGGCCGGGGCTGTCCCCTTGCTTGGACAAAGCGATTGCCCGCGTGCTTCGGTTGTGACACGCTTGAGGTATCTGGACCAAGGATTGTTCAGTGTCGCCGCTCCTGCTTACTGATGGCGCGGGTTAAGCGTCGCGCATGGCAAGACGCTTGAAATTGCTCGCCACGTCCCTTCTCCTGACGTGCTTTGTGCTTCTGGCCGTCGCCGAAGTCGCGCGTCCGCTGCGCTCAATCACGACCGATGCGGCATCCGCGCTGTCCGCGCCGCATAGGGCGCTGACCCGTCACATCGCACTGGAGGCGCCCGCCGCCGCGGCGGATATCCAAGCACCGCGCCAGCTTGGCTCGATCGAGGCCGATGATGGAGTTGACTCGGCAGCGATTGACACCTCGGCGCCCAAGTTTGAGTTTATCCCGCTCGGTTCATTTTGGAGCGGCCGAATACTGCGTCGAATCAATTCTTCCGAACCCGACGGCCACTAGCCGCTGCCGGGATCTGCCCGGGTTTCAAACATTGCGTCGTCTGTTGATTCAGCAGCGGCGAGCATACGCCGCCGCGTGACGTTTTCTATTTTGCGGACGTTGGAGATGCTGACAATGAAATCGATGACAGTGCCTTTGCTGGTTGCCGCGGCGCTGGTCTGGCTGTGCTTGCCGGGCCCCGCCGTGGCGCAGGTCAGTTGGAACCAGACCAGTTACAACAATCTGGTCGGGGCGGATTCTTCCAGCACCATTGCGCCCGGAACGCTTATCACTGCGCGCAACTGGCAGCAGTACCGGGACTTCATGCCGGTCGGGATGCAGGAGCTATGGGCGAATCAATTCTTCTGGCGCCTGCCCGCCAACGCGGCGATGCAGGTGGTTGCTACCGTGCCGACACCGCTGCCCAAGAAGTATCGTGATGACACCGAGAAATACGCCAGCCAGGTGTCGCTCGTTCCCGATCCCAGCGGCGGATACAACATCAAGGGTTATGTCGCCGGCGTTCCGTTTCCACATCCGAGCGGTCCACAGGCCGGCGTTCAGATCATGTACAACGAATATTATGCCTATATCCCGTACGTGATTACGACATACGCCAAACTCGGTTTCACGATGGATAAATTCGGCAACAAGTACGTAAACGAAGTCCGGGAAGTCAACTTCAAGGTCAAACATCTGAGCGACCCGGGCAAGGCCGTCGACCTGCCGGGTACCGGCGATGTATTCCTCACCCAAAACAACGTCATCATGGAGCCCGAACAGTCCAAGTACGTCAACTCGCTCCAGATCTTTCACGACAATCCCGCCGACCTGCCCGAGTCTTACGTGTTCGTGCCCTCGCTGCGCCGCTCGCTTCGCCTGACCACCGCGGCGCGCTGCTCCCCGCTGGTCGGCAGCGACTACACGCAGGACGACGAGCGTTCGATGAACCTGCAGCCGCCGATCTTCCAATCCCGCTTTTTGGGATACAAGAAGATCCTGGTCGCCTATCCGACCTCCGGCTACACCGAGAAAAACAATTACTACAAACCCCTGTACTTTCCGAGTCCTGCGGCGGTGACCTGGCAGGTGCGTCCTGTAGCCGTACTCGACATCCGCCGCGTACCGTCGATGACGGGCGGATATTGTTACGGAAGCCGGATGGCGTACATCGACCGGGAAACCTGGCAGCCGATCTGGATGGATCTGTACGACGCTGAACTCCATCTGTGGAAAATCGGCCCGTCGATTTACCGCCCCATGCCTATTCCAGGCACCAATGGCGATGTTGCGACCGGAGCCGGCGGGCCCGGCGACGGCGACTACATGTTCTGGGACATCCAGAACAACCATCTTACCTTTGACATACAGAGCGGAGGCCAAATCAACCAGGATGCGGGCCAGTTCGACAACTATGCCCGCTGGGGTACGCCGGGCGGAATGGATCAGGTGATGCAGTAAACGGGCGTGCTGTGCGTCCGGGTGCCATGCCTGACCGGACCCAACACATGAAACCAAGAGGCAAAGCAATGTCATGAAAAAAATTATGGCGCTCGCGTGGCTGGCGTTGGCCTGGACCCTTTGGGCGGCATACGCAGCCAACGCGCAAATGACCTGGAATGAACAGAATTACCGGGAACTGGTGGATGCGAATTCACCGCGGACAATTCCGCCAGGAACGCGCATCACCGTCGCCAACTGGCGCCAGTACAAAGACTTCCTTCCTATCAGTTTGTGGGCGGCTTTCGGCGGGTCCTATCCGTATCACATTACCGCGGATCCCCAATACACGATCGTGGTGGAACCCACGACGCACTTTGCGATGCCGTCGAAGTGGAGGGAAGACGGCGAGAAGTACGGCGGTCAAACGCGCCTGGAACGCACCCCGCAGGGTGGCTACGTCATGCACAACTGGATGGCCGGACCGCCGTTTCCAAACCCGTCGGGACCAAACCAGGGCGTGGAAATCATGTATAACGCCTGGACACCCCTGCGCCCGTTCAATATGCATTCGCAATCCGATGGATGGCTGGTCGACCGTTACGGAAACCGCACCCAGAACACCAGCGACGACAGCTTCTTTCAGCTCTCGCATCTGAGCGAACCGAACATGAGCACGAACATGTCGTATGCCGGCGGGATGTTCTATGTATCGCGCTTTATGGTGATCGAGCCCGAGCAGTCGAAGTACACCACGCAGTTGCAGTCGCAGCCCGATGATCCCACCCGCGTTCCCGAGACCTATGTTTTTCTGCCCTCGCTGCGCCGTTCACTGCGCCTGTCGAGCGCGGCCCGGTGTTCGCCGATCCTCGGCACCGACTGGGTGCAGGATGACAACGCGTGGAACCCGCCCTATTTCAAGGTCAACTTTCTGGGCGAGAAAAAGGTGCTGATGAACATCCAGGATCCTGCCAAGGCCTTCAGCGCCAATTCCTATGTCGGCATCGCGGACAGTAGCGCCGGCGACTTTCCCGGATGGCCCAAGGCGGGGACCGGGCATTTCGAACCCCGCACCGTCGCGATAATCGACCTGGAATGGATTCCGTCGCTGGGACCCTACTGCTTTTCCCATCGCGTCTTTTACGTCGACCGTGAGACTTGGGTACCGATGGTGATTGATGAGTACGACAATCAGGGCAAATTCTGGAAGATGGGATGGAACAAGTATGCACCGTTGGACTTCCACGGCCAACCGTTCCTGTTTCTGGATGGTTACTCCGCGCCCCAGATGATCGACTTCCAAAACGTGCACACCACCATCGGCTGGGCGACCCATCCGACCATCGACGAGCAGGTTCCCGAGGCTTACCGCGATGTTGCGGTCCTCAGTTCGCCGGGTGGACTGGATCGGATATTGAGGTAGTCATTCGCCGCCATGGCGCCGCCGCGCCCGGCTTGAACCGGGCGCGGCGGGTGTGACATTTGCCATACCGCGTGCAGGAAACAGCCCGACGCCCGCGCCGGCGCTGTGTTGGCGCCCGAAGTGGGCGCCTCTCCGCGCAACTGCGCTTTTTCTCACCTCAATCTGAGCACACCAACAGACCGCTTTCGTAGCTGAACCGCAGACGCGATTGACTGTACCGCGGCAGCCGGTTAGGCGTTATCGCTGGTTTGCAGTCTGTATCGGTCTGGAGAAGGGAAGGAATGACAGCAAAGAGAGGGTTTTTGCTAAGCGCGGCTGGAGTCCTGTGGTTATGCGCTTCGGGGCTGGCTGCCGCACAGGTAAGCTGGAGTCAGCAAAGCTACGACAGCCTGGTTTCCGCGGACTCGTCCAAGACGATTGCGCCGGGAACGCGGATCAACGCCCAGAATTGGCAGCAGTACAAGGATTTCATGCCGGTCGGAATGCAGCAGTTGTGGACCGGCAAGTTGTTCTGGCATCTGCCAGCCGACGCGCAGATGGTGGTGGGCGCCACGACGCCAACCCCGCTGCCCAAAAAGTATCGGGAGGATACCGAAAAGTACGCCAGCCAGGTGACGCTGGTTAAGAACGCCGACGGCGGCTACGAAATCAAGGGCTACGTGGCGGGGGTGCCTTTTCCAAGGCCCGGCGGTCCGCAGGCCGGCGCCCAGATCATGTATAACGAATACTATGCCTATATTCCATACTTGATCACCACGTATGCGCACCTTGGTTTTAACATGGACAAGTTCGGTAACAAGTATGTAAGCGGCGTTCGCGAAGTCAATTTCAAACTAAAGCACCTGAGCGACCCGGGCAAGCCGATCAATCTGCCCGGCGTCGGCGATACCTTTCTTACCCAGAACAACATCATCATGGAGCCCGAGCAGTCCAAGTACGTCAACGCGCTCCAGATCTTCCACGACAATCCAGCCGACCTGCCCGATTCCTACGTGTTCGTGCCCTCCCTGCGCCGCTCGATTCGTCTGACTACGGCGGCGCGATGCTCGCCGTTGGTCGGCAGCGACTATACTCAGGACGACGAGCGCTCGATGAACCTGCAGCCACCCATCTTCCAGGCGCGTTTCCTGGGTTACAAGAACATCCTGGTCGGATATCCCGCGCCGGGCTATACAGACAAGAATAACTACTACAAGCCTCTGTATTTCCCCGGGCCCGCGGCGGTTACCTGGCAGGTGCGGCCAGTGGCGGTGCTCGATATCCGGCGCGTCCCGGCCAAGTCAGGCGGATATTGCTACGGCAGCCGCATGGCCTATATCGACAAGGAAACCTGGCAGCCGATCTGGATGGACCTGTACGACGCGGAACTGCATCTGTGGAAGATCGGTCCGTCGATTTACCGCCCGATGCCGATTCCCGGCACCAGCGGCGACGTGGCGACCGGCGCCGGCGGTCCCGGCGACGGCGACTACACGTTCTGGGATGTGCAGAACAATCACATGAGCCTCGACATACAAAGCGATGGGCAGATTAACGAGAACGCCAAAGGATATGACGACTATAATCGCTGGGCGACCCCGGGCGGTATGGCGCAGGTGATGCAGTAAAGCTCACTCCTCTAGGGTGAGAATATGACCAAGCCGGCAGGTGCAAAGCCTGCCGGCTTTTTGGTCCGCGGCGGCGCTGCAGACCGGGGGAAGAAGGCCGCGCGAGCCCTCACATATCACTTCAATGTGAACGCGCCGTCCGGATCGCTGTCCGAACTGGTGTAAGGTACGAAGGGCGGATTGAAGGCCTGGAGGTAGGCCGGTCCCGCCATCGCGCCGGACGGCACAGTGAAGGTGAATTGCGTGTCATTGACGAGATTCAGCGCAATCGCCGCCTTACCGGATTTGATACCGCCCAGATTCACTACTCCGCCGCCCTGAGCGTTGAACAGATTGATTACCGTCAGCGTCGAGAACCCGGTACCTTTAACCGTCACCGTACTGCCGACTCCGCTGCCGGTCTGTGTCACGGAGGTGATGCTAAGGAGCGCGCCGATCGGCACCGACACCGCGTTGCTCTTCTTGGTGTAATCGTGGGTCGGCCCGCCGTTGCTGATCACGAAGGAACCCGGCCCGGTCTCCGGCCCGGCCATCCCGCTGGGCACAGTAAACTGGATCTGGGTGCTGCTCAGCCCCGGATTGCCGGGGTTGAGGAAGTAAGGCCCCACCTTGTTGCCGGTCTTGGGGCAGGCGCAGAATATATCGACGGCGACACCGTTGGTGGTGTCGAAGCCCGTCCCGCCCAGCGTTACGGTGTTGCCCTGCACCACGAGCGATTGCACATTGTTGGTGGCGAAGTTCGGATCGCTGCTGGTCGCCGCCAGGCCGGTGCCGTTGATGCTGGTAAGGCTTGGGATGCCCGCCGCCGGGTTGCCCTGCAGCAGCGCGTAGACGGTGTTGGACACGGTGAAGCTTTGGTCCGTGTCGATCACCTGGACCGAGGCAAACCCCTCTCCAAGCGGGATCGTATCGGGCACGTCGATGGTCATGGCCGTGGAGCTATGACCGGGACGCGGTGACAGCGGTCCATGGTTGACCGGTCCGCTGGAGGTGGACACGAAGAAGTTGATCACTGCACCCGGCGTAAAGCCCGTGCCATTGATACTGAAGCTGCCGCCCACCAGGATCGTGCCGCTGCTGAGCGAACTGATGTGCGGCACGATTGGAGCCGCGGTCGGGGTCGCCGTGGGAGCAATCGGCGTGTGGGTCGGCGTAGCGGTGGAGGTGGGTTTGGCGGTCGCGGTCGGCTTGGGAGTCGCGGTTGGCTTGGGAGTCGCGGTTACGGTGACGCTGGGACTCGGGATCGGCGTCGGACAGACTGTGCTGGATGGATCCAGCTTGGTGATAAACGCGTTAGTGGTGCCGGCCGCGAAGGCGTTGTTGCCGAACTGGTAAGCGCTGCCGGTGACTGGAAAGTCGCCGGAAAACGTCACGCCTGCCACGTAAATCTTGTTGGTTGAATCGCGCGCGATTGCGCCAGCCGCGTCGATTTCGGCGCCGCCCAGGTAAGTGGAAAATTCAAGTTGAGCGGAAGCAGAGGCGGCGTTGGGGTTGAGAATACTGACAAAGGCGTCCATCTGATCGCTGGCATCGATGGTCGCCATCCGTGAACAGGTGTTGATGACCGGAAATTTGTCCGACGTCGCGCCGCCCGTGAGGTAGATCTTGCCGGTGGTGCTATCCACGGCGACATCGGTGGCGGCGTCGCCCGGTCTGGGCGGAGTTCCCAACAGATTGGAGGTGCCGCCCAGATAAGTCGAATACACCAGCTGCTTGGCAGGGACCTGACTGGGATCCAATTCGCTGACAAAAGCGTTAGCGCCCGGGTTAGCGGCGTTGGTGGACTGATAGGCCGGCTTGCTTCCGTTAACCGGAAAGTTATTGGATACGGCGATTCCGGCCACGTAGATACGATTGCTGGAATCCAGCGTGATTCCGGCGCCGATGTCGCCGAAGTTTCCTACAAAGAGGATCGAAAGCCCGCTGCCGCCCAGATAGGTCGAATACACCAGTGAGTTCGCGCCGATCTTGGTCGGATCGATCTCGGACACCACTGCGTTTTGAACGCCCAGACCCGAGCCGTTGTTGGCTGATTGAAAGGCGTTTTTGGTCGGATAGTCCGTCGAGTAGGTTGCGCCCGTGACGTACATCCTGCCGCTGGAATCGACCGCCACCCGGGTCAGCGACTCGCCGCCGGTGGGCGTGCCGCTGCCGCCCAGGAAGCTTGAATAGACCAGCGACTTGCCGCCGCCGGCGATTTCCTGGACGTAGCCTGCGCTGTTCTTGTTGGTATCGGGATTGGTGGCCTGGAACGCGCTGCCGGCGGTGACTATGTAATCACCCGCCGCCGAACGCGTGTTGCCGGCCACGTACGCCGCACAATTGCTTGCGCATCCGGGCTTGATCGCAATTCCGGTCACCGCCGCATCGTCACTGCCATGGACAAAGCATGAGTAGACCAGTCCGCTGCCGGTCGGATTGAGTTCGGCAACAAAACCGTTGTTGTTATCGGGTGCGGAATGGTTGTTGCCGGTGCCGAAGGTTCCGCAGCCGACGTTGGGAAAATCGTTCGAGTAGCTGAAGCCGCCCACGTAGGCGTCGCCGCTGGTATCCACCGCGATCCCCGTACCCTGGTCGCCGTCATGACCGGGCGTGCACGGCGACGTGCTGCATCCGCTGCCGCCCAAATAGCTGGAGTAGACCAGGGAATTGGCGCCGACCTTGGTGGTGTCGAACTTCGCGACAAACCCGTTGGGTGTCGTGTTCGGTGTGGCCTGGTTGGTGGTCTGGAAAGCGCCCGGCGTGGTGGGAAAGTTCGATGAGTAGGCAAGGCCGGTGGTGAAAACGGTGTTGCCCGGACCCAGCGCCAGAGAGATCGCGGCGTCGGAAAAGTTGTTGGGCAGCAAGCCCGACGGCAGCGAGGCGAAACCCTGAAGCGGGCCGCTGCGATCGCCCTTGCCGCCCAGGTAGGTCGAATAGACCAGCTCCGGGTCGATCAGCAGCGGCAGACGCGGATTGTGATCGGCCAGCGCCAACGCAATCGTGCGTTTGCCGCCCGCCGAACTCGCCACGTAATGCGCGTCCACGGCGACGCGCTCGCCCGAAGCGCTGTCCTGATAAACGCGCGGCTTGCGCATCGTCAGGTCCCCTGCCGCCGTGGTAATTACCAGATCGCCCGATTGGTTGAGGCGGGCTTGCTGTGCGCCCTCAAGCTCCATCCGGATCAAGCCGGGGTCGGCACCCGGCGCTGCGATCAGGTCGTATTCAAGCGCCTGCGGTGTGCCGTAATAGACCAGATCAATTCCCGGGTAGATCGAACGGTATCTGACCCGGGCATAGGTCGGGATATTCGTATGCCAGCGCGATGGGTCATTGCCGATCAGGTAATTGACGCGTCCGGGCAGCGGATCGATTCCCTCAACCTGGGCGTCGCGCCGCGCCCCGGCCAGATTGATCCACACCGAGGCGGTGGTCAGCTTGACCGGCTGCGCGGCGGCGGGATTGGTATTGCGCCCAGCCGAGCGGGGTTGCGCCGAAACGCTCGCCCTGCGCAAGGCGAGCACCGTTCCTTGGCCGGTCAGGAATACCGTGTAGCCCGGACCGCGCGACAAAAAACGCACCCGCGCATCGGTCTGCCCGCGGTTTTGCTCAAAGTAGACCGGGAAGGTCTTGTAGTCCCGCAACGAAGGCTGGGGGATCTTGGCTGAGGGCTGCAAGCCGGCATTTTGCGCGCGCAGCCCGTATTTTGCTGCAGCGCCGAGCGCGATTATCGCCACGATCGCGATCGTTACAACCACTACACGCGATAGTCGGGCCGGACGGCCATGAGAGATTGTCGGACGCATGTCGGAACCACTCCTACCTGTTCACTGTGGGACCTAAAGCCGACCAGTCCCGCCCGTTCAAAACGCGAAAACCGATAGCATTATTTCGACCTTAAGAGCAATCAAAAGCGCGCTTGTAATGTAATACGCTACGATTAGTGCGGAAGCTATCCAACTGAGCAGTCAGCAATACGTATCAAAATTCTCCGCGCTATTGCGCAATCTTGCATCAGCGGCTGGACGTCCGGCCCACGACCGGTCTTGCGCTCCGATTTCAACCGGCGTCCTCGTGTGCTATCGGGTCGATCGCGGCGAACGAATCACCAAGCATCGGGCTGCCTTGTCATTCGGCCCGACGATGGCGGGTGCGCGCACGGAGGTTTGAGCGATGGAAGTAGGAGTCATGATCGCGGCGACAGCGGAGACCGGCGACATCGCCGAGATCGCCCGCGAAGTGGAAAACCTCGGCTTCGCCTCGTTTTTCATCCCCGAACATCCGGTCATCCCGATCGGGTTCAAGACCAGGCCGCCGCTGGGCGGGGAGTTGCCCGAGCATTACGGCCGCTGGATGGATCCCTTTGTCGCGCTCAGTGTGGCGGCCGCGGTTACCCGGCGCGTCAAGCTCGGCACCGGGATTTGCCTGCTGCCCGAGCGCGAACCGATCCTCACCGCCAAGGTGATCGCGACGCTCGACGTTATCTCTGGTGGCAGGGTCGTGTTGGGAGTGGGCGCCGGATGGCTGCGCGAAGAGACCGAAGTGATGGGGACGCAGTTCGTCAAACGCTGGAAGCGGCTGCGCGAAAGCACCGAAGCGATGCGCGTGCTGTGGACGCAAAAGGAGGCCGCGTACCAAGGCGAGCTGGTGCGTTTCCCGCCGGTGCGATGCGAGCCGAAGCCGGTGCAAAAGGGCGGCCCGCCGGTTTTGCTCGGCGCGCGCGGCCCCAAGGCGTTGGAGCGCGTGGTGCGCAGCTACGACGGATGGTGTCCGGTGGTGGGCAAGCCCGAGTCTTTCAAGCGCGATATCGCGGCGCTGCGCAAGCTGGCCGCCGAGCGCGGGCGCAATCCCGACACGCTGCGCTTTACCGGATTTGTCGCGCCCGGTGAGGATGGGCTTTCGCTTGACCAACTGAAGTTCTTCAAGGACGCGGGCGCCGATCATCTGGTGATGTTTTCGCAAAGGGACGCGATCGAGATGGCGGCCGGCCGCGCGCTGGAGATCGTGCGCCGGCTCGCCCCCACGGTCGAGCGCCTGCAGCACGCGTAACGAAGAGCCGGTTCGAGCCGCGGCTCCCGCAACGCCGCGAGCTTCTTTCCGAAGGTCACTCCGGTGCGCGAGCGGACGGCGCGTTTGACTCACCTCGGTGGCGCCGCTTTAATCCATCCGTTCCCCACATCATCCATTCAGAGGACTAACGTGGCAGCAATCGAAAAGTCAGGTCCGCTCAAGGGCATCAAGGTCGTCGAAATCGGCATGTGGGCGGCAGGGCCCGCGGCCGGCGCGATCTTCACCGATTGGGGTGCCGACGTCATCAAGGTCGAACCACTGGAAGGCGACCCTTATCGCGCCCTGGTCGTGCAGCGCTCCAACGAGGGGCAGGACAGCCCGCAATTCCGCCTGGACAATCGCGCCAAGCGCAGCATGACGCTGGACGTCCGAACCGAAGAGGGACGCCAGATCGCCTACGAACTGATCCGGCGCGCGGATGTGTTCCTGACCAACATCAGGATGCAGTCGCTGGAGCGCTTCAAGATGACGTGGGACATCCTCAAGGAGATCAACCCGCGCCTGATCTACACGATCGTTACCGGCTACGGCATCAGGGGCAAGGAGATCAACCGCCCGGCGTTTGACTCCGGCGCATGGTGGGGACGGGGCGGCGTGGCAGCGACCGTGCTTCCCGACGGCATCCCGCCGCTGTTTTTGGCCGGCGGCATTGGTGACCATTTCACCGCGATGGCCGGGGTGACCGGCACGTGCGCGGCGCTGTACGCCCGCGAGCGCACTGGCAAGGGTCAGTTGGTGGACGTCTCGATGCTGCGCACCGCGGCCTATTTCATCAGCTTCAATTTGTTCGACCAGATGCTGGGGCGGCCGCGCAAGAAGCAGCAGCGCGAGGAGACGCTAAACCCGATGATCATTCCCTATCAGGCCAAGGGCGGGAAATGGTTCTCGCTGCTCGGCCTGCAGGGCGACCGGGTGTGGCCGCTGGTGTGCCGCGCGATCGACCGGCCTGAACTGATTGACGACGATCGCTACAATACGGCGGCCAAGCGCAGTCAGCGCAGTCAGGAACTGGTCAGGATGCTCGACGAGATCTTCGCCACCCGCACCGTTGCGGAATGGGCGGCGGCGTTCGATCGCGAAGACGTATGGTGGGCGCCGGTGCAGACCACCGAGGACCTGCTCAGCGATCCACAGGTGCGCGCCGCCGGCGTGTTCATGGAGGTGCCCACCGAGGACGGCAACACCATCGAAATGGTCGCCTCGCCTGTCGATTACAGCGGCACGCCGTGGCGCGCGACCGGCACCCATCCGGCACTGGGCCAGCATACCGAGGAAATCCTGCTCGAGCTGGGCAAGAGCTGGGAGGAGATCGCGCGGTTGAAGGAAAAGAAAGTCATCGGCTGAAGCAAAAAACCGGCGCCGGGATCTGCGTTACAAACTCAAGAAGACGCCCTTGCGTTCGGCCGTTGCCTGCGCGCCGGTTCTTTTTTGCCGTTCTAGACTAAATTGAATCGATCCACCAACTCCCGCGCTACCAGCACCTGGCCGCTTAACTCCAGCGGGCATTGACAGCACAAGTACTCCGCGGCTGCCGCCGGGATCTCCATCGGCTGGCGCACGCCGATGCTGGGGCGCCGGCCGGTGCGAATCTCATGGTCCGCGCGTTCGGTCAGTACCGCTCCCGGATCGAGCGCGAATACGCCGATGCCGGCGGCCCTGGTTTCCAGCGCCAGCGCCACCACCAAGCGATTCAACGCCGCTTTGGAGACAGCGTACGGTGCGCCGATGCCCAACGCACCCGGTGTGGCGACGCTCATCGTTGCCACCACTGAAGTCAGGTTGAGGATCACCCCCCGCTTACGCTCAAGCATCGCGGGCAGGCAGGTCCTGCTAGCGACCACCGCCGCCATCAGATTGGCCTCGAGGTTGCGATCCCAGGTCTCAAAGGCGGTCTCAAGAAAGGGATTGTAGTTGCCCGGGCCCAGATACAGGGCGTTGTTGACCAGGATGTCGACTGCGGCGTACCGGGCCAGGGCGCTCTTGCACAACTCTTCCACTTCGGTGCGACGTGTCACGTCGCACTTGATGGCCGTCGCCTCGACGCCCAGGGCGCGCGCCGCCGCCGCAGTTTCCTCCAGCGAGCCGGGCCATCTGGAGCTGCCCGCCTCAAGCGTGCGCGCCGCGAGCACCAGGTTGACGCCGTTGCGCGCCAGCCGTAGAGCGATTTGCTTGCCGATTCCGCGGCTGGCGCCGGTGACGATCGCGGTCTTTCTTGCGCTGCTCATAGTTGTGTCTGTAAGGCTGGATTCCCGCCAGTTTGACCATCTCGCCTAGCTTGCGCGCCACCGTCCCGGCTTCGGCCGACGGCACGCCCGGCACGACGCGATCGAATCGAAAGCGCGCTCCTTGACGGCGCGCGCGAGTTGGTCGGCGCGCATCGAATATGCCGTGGGAAAATAGAAAATTCCGTACTTCATGAATATCTCCGGCCGGGCGCCGATAGCCTGATTGCAAAATCAACGTCCGATGAAGCGCGGTGGACGGCCTTCGGCGAACGCTCTGACGCCTTCCTTGAAGTCCTCACTCAGATACATCCGATCGGTGGTCTCGCCGCATCGGGCAACCGCGGTTGGAAGGTCGCAGCTTAACGCCTCATAGGCCAGACGTTTGCCTTCCATCACGGCGGCCGGTGAGCAGTTGCGTGCGATGTCCATCGCAATCTCCTGCGCCTTGGCCAACGCCTGCCCCTCGGGTACGAGGTGGTTGACCAGGCCGATGGCTAGCGCCTCGCGCGCTGCCACCAGGCGTCCGGTGATTTGCAGTTCGATCGCCATTCCGATTCCGATTATGCGCGGCAGGATCCAGTTGACGCCGTCTTCCGTGGTCAGGCCGCGCCGCACGAATACCAGACCCATCCGGGCGTTTTCGGCGGCGACGCGGATGTCGCAGTAAACCGCCAGATTGAACGCCATCCCCACGCACGCGCCGTTGATTGCCGCGATTACCGGCTTGCGCAGCGCCAGGATGTTGCTGAAGGTATTGCCTCGGTCGCGGATGGCGGTGATCACGCCGCGGCCCTCGGCCGCCGCCTGACCGCGCACCTCTTCCAGGACGGCGATATCAGCGCCCGCCGAAAAGGCGCGCCCGGCGCCGGTGATGATCGCCGCCCTGACGGCGTCGTCGGCGTCGGCCCGGCGCAGCGCGTCGAGAATTTCACCGTCGGTTGCCAGCGTAAAGGCGTTGAGGCGATGGGGCCGGTTGAGCGTGATCAAGGCCACCCCGTCGGACGTCTCATAGGTGATGTCGCGATACTCCATGCACAACTCTCCTGGCCGGGGCGCACTTCGTCCCGCATCGTGAGTAGCCCATTGCGCGGGCAGAGTCGAACCCTGAGGCGGCGGGATTCAGGCGGCGGCATCGATCTTTTGCAGGAGTTGCGCGACTCCTTTGGGCTCGCGCAGTCGGTAAGGTGTATACGAGCGCGACATCACCTTGCGCAGCCGCGAGTTGACGAAGGCGGACTCGCGCCGGCGAATCTCCGCAAAACGTTGGCGCGACACCCGTTGTTCTTCGGAGGTCATCAGTTTGGCGTCCTCGCTCAACAGGTACTTGACGGCTGCGCCGTTGATCATCTCCAGGTCGCGCAGGAACGCACGCAGACCGTAGATGCGATAGTGATAGCCGCCGAACAGCTCCTGGTAGACGTCCCAGGCGACCGTGCGATGCTCGAATTCCTCGGCCAGGTGCCACTTCCACAGGCTGACCACGGACGGATCGGCGTCCGCCATCACATCGGCGGTCTGTTCGAACCACCATTCGGTATATATCGGCCCGATACTTTCAAAGCCCAGCGAGTAGGCACAGTTGAACTTGAGCGAGCGCTCCTCGAGCAGCCGCGCGAAGTGGGCGCGAAAGCGTTCCTCGAACTGGGGCAGGCGTGCGTAACCGGCGCGGCGCAAAGCTTCGTTGTAAGCGTCGTGCTGCAGGTAATGCGCGGCTTCCTGTTTGCAGAACAGGGAGATGTCAGCATTCAGAGGATGCGCCGGACCGAGCTTGGCCTGCGCGCGGCGCATCACGGTGTTGAGATAGGGTTCCAGGTAGGGCAGCGTCAGGGAGGCGACGTTGACCACCTGCGAATATTCGGGATAGGTCCTGCACCATCGCGGCAGCGAGGCGCTGTAGTCCCAGGACGGCTTTCTGACCTTCATGGCTTCTTCCTGTGCGAGCCGCTTGTGAGGAAACTAACACGCCCGCTGCGATGCGCCAAATTCAAGCCCCGCATCGCCGCGCTCAGTCCTTCCATCGCGGCGGCCGTTTTTCCATGAACGCCCTGGGTCCCTCGACGCTGTCGGGATGGCCGCGGTATTCGGCGCCGACCAGTTCGGCAAAAGCGTGCGCGTCGCGCAGGTTGCGCTCCAGCGATTCCCACAGGATGCGCTTGCTGGCGCGGACGGCAGCCGGCGAGTTGGACGCGATCAGGCTTGCGAGTTCGCGCGCACGCTGCCCCAGCGCGGCGCCTGCCACCACCTCGGTGACGATTCCCAATTCCAGCGCGCGCCGCGCGTCGAGGCGCTCCTTGCTGCCCATCAGCGTCATCCCCATCAGGGCAGGGAAGGGCACCCATCTGCTCCACGTGGTGGGCGCGACGAATGCCAGTTGGCCTATCGAGACGGCGGGATTGAAGAAGGTGGCATGCTCGGCGGCAATCGCGATATCGCTATCGGCGACGAACATCAGCCCGCCGCCCGCGCACATTCCGTTGACCGCACAAATCACCGGCTTGGTCACCTTGTTGTGGCGGGCCGAGATCAGCAGCACCTGATCGCGCGGCGCGTTTTGCCGATCGGATTCCGACAGCGCCGACAGCGCCTGCACGTCGGCGCCCGAGCAGAACGCGCGTTCGCCCGCGCCGGTGAACACAATGACGCGCACGGCCGGGTCTTTCTCCGCCGCCTGCCACATTTCGGGAAGCTGCTCGCGCCACATCCGCGGCGTCAGCGCGTTGAGGCGATGGGGCCGGTTGAGCGTGATGGTCGCGATGCCTTCGGACTTATCCCACAGGATGTCGCTGTCTGATTCCGCCATGGCACCGCCTCCTTGTCGGCCGCCGCCGTGGTTGCGGCGTTTGCATGAACGCTTACCCATCGTGCTAAGAGAATCGATGGATCGCAACCCGGACCGCATCCTTGCGTGCGCACACCGAAGAATCGCAAGGTCAAGCGGCATCGCGTTGCGGCGTCAGGAGGCACTTGATGTTGCTGCGGAAGGTTAGCAAATGGGATCGGATAGCCGACGTAGTCGTGGTCGGCTCGGGCGGCGC
>Ga0070737_10003954_pt1 | contig 15313 bp, 8 predicted proteins | sample Coa_R1_10_FD_66438 | JGI IMG/M metagenome (GOLD analysis project Ga0070737, IMG submission 66438) | Surface soil microbial communities from Centralia Pennsylvania, which are recovering from an underground coalmine fire - Coalmine... | ecosystem: Environmental > Terrestrial > Soil > Unclassified ...
GGCGGGGCAGGCGGATAAATCCGCGCCTACGGGCTACGCCACAAAGCCCACCTTCGTGGGCTAGGAGCACGTAGGATAGGCGAGATTGCAGGAGGTTAGCGGATATGTTGGCATAGTAGAGTCCGCGAAGGCGGACTTCGTGGCGCAGCCCTTAGGCGCTACTTGAGTCGCCAGCCCCGCCGCGCCTATACGATAGGCTCGCCATCAGCGAACCCGTCGAATAGATGAGTCCGCGAAGGCGGACTTCGTGGCGGAACGGAGTGAAGCCCGTAGGCGCGGTTTCAACCGCCCGCCCCCACCGACCAGAAAGGATCACACACCCATGACAGAACTGCTCTGGGATGGCAAATACGACTCGGATCACCACCGCATCGGCCCCGTCCGCATCGCGCTCCCCTTCCAGACCGTCGAGACCGTCAACGAATCGGCGGCCGTGCGCGCGCATCAATATGACCTGTGGGCGCGCGGCGAGGAGACCGCCTGGCGCAACCGCCTGATCTGGGGCGACAAAAAATACGTCTTGCCGTCGCTGCTGCCCGAATTCGCAGGCAAGGTCAACCTGATCTACATAGACCCGCCCTTCGCCACCGGCGCCGACTTCTCCTTCACCACCTTGATCCCCGAAAGCGACGAGAGCCTGACCAAAGAACCCAGCATGATCGAGCAGAAAGCCTACCGCGACACCTGGGGACGCGGCCTGGATAGCTACCTGCAATGGTTCTACGAAACGGTGGTCTTGCTGCGAGAACTGCTCGCCGAGGACGGCAGTATCTATGTGCATTGCGATTGGGGAGTGAACAGCTATATACGGGCAGTGATGGACGAGGTGTTTGGCGCAGAAAACTATCTCAATGAGATCACATGGCTGAGAAGCTCATCAGGTAAGACAACCTCGCGGAGTTTTCCGCGAGATACTGACTCTATTTTGCTTTATTTCAAATCACCAGACTATGTTTTTAACTCAGTATTTCAACCGCTTTCAGAAAGAACTATTGCAATGTATGACAAGGACGATCACGATGGGCGAGGGCGATACCGCTACTACCCTATGCAAAAGACAAGCAATCCTGGGCCAGAAACAACGTATGATTATGTGGATCTTACTGGCAAAGTTTGGAAATGCCCTGCAAAAGGCTGGCGCATGAATTTCACGAAAATTCGAGCTCTCGAAGAAGATGGCCGCCTCGTGCTTACAGGCTCTACCTTGCAGGAAAAAGCCTATTGGAATGAACGTGAAAATGAGGGTAAGTTGTCAAGTAATTTATGGAATGATATTCCCAACCTTCAAGGCTCCAGCGGCGAGATGGTAGGCTACCCCACCCAAAAGCCCGAAGCGTTGCTTGAGCGCATCATCAAAGCGTCTTCCAACGAAGGCGACCTCGTGCTGGATTGCTTCTGCGGCAGCGGCACGACGGCTGCGGTGGCCGAGAAGCTGGGCCGCCGCTGGATCACCTGCGACCTGGGCCGCTTCGCCATCCACACCGCGCGCAAACGCCTGTTGAGCAATCCCAATGTCAAGCCGTTCGTCGTGCAGAATCTTGGCCGCTACGAGCGCCAGGCGTGGCAGGCCGCCGAGTTTGCCCAGGGCGATCCCCGCCAGGCCGCGCAAGCCCAGCACGCCTATCGCCGCTTCATCCTCGACCTCTACCACGCCCAGCCGATAGACGGCTACCTCTGGCTGCACGGCGTGCGCGACGGGCGTATGGTACACGTCGGCGTAGTGGATGCGCCGGTGGCCGAGGGCGACGTGCGCCAGATCGTCAGCGAGTTCTGGAAGGCAAGCGGCCAGGGCGTCTCCGGCGCGACGGTCAACGGCGTGGATGTGCTCGGCTGGGACTTCGCCTTCAACACGAACGAGATCGCCACCCACTTCGCCAGTGAGGCGGGCGTCAACCTGCGGCTGAAACGCATCCCGCGCGAGGTGCTCGAAAAGAAGGCCGTCGAGCAAGGCGACATCCGCTTCTTCGAGCTTGCCGCACTCAGCCTGAAGGTCAGCCAGAAGGCGCGCGAGGGGCTGGCCGAGCCGGAGCAGGCATATGGCCCCGCCGTCGCCATCACCCTCACCGACTTCATCGTCCCGCCGGATGATGTGCCCGCCGAGGCGCAGGCGGCGGTGAAACGCTGGGATCAGTGGATCGACTACTGGGCGGTGGACTGGGATTACAAAGGCGACGCCTTCCACAACATGGCCCAGCGCTATCGCACCCGCAAAGACCCCCAACTGCAACTCACCCTCGCCCACACGTATAGCGAACCGGGGCGCTACACCGTCGTCGTCAAGGTGATCGACATCCTCGGCAACGACACCACGAAAACGCTGACCGTGGAGGTGAGGATTGTGGGGTAAGCGGGATCGGCGGTGGGCGTGGCGAGGGGGCGTGGCGAGGGGGCGGGCGGTTAAAACCGCGCCTAAGGGCTACGCCACAAAGCCCACCTTCGTGGGCTAGGAGCACGTAAGGTAAGCGGAATCGTCTGCGCGGCGCGAACACGTTGGCGTATCCGAGTCCGCGAAGGCGGCCTTCGTGGCCACCGGCCCTTAGGCGCGACTTGAGTCGCCTGCCTGCCAACATGCCGGGCGTGGCGAACGAGGCGAACGGGGCGGGCGGTTGAAACCGCGCCGAAGGGCGTTCCGCCACAAAGCCCACCTTCGTGGGCTAGGAGCAAAGTAGGGCCAACAGGATCGTAGGAGGCATGTCAATGTATCATGTCTAATCCGAGTCCGCGAAGGCGGCCTTCGTGGCCATCGGCCCTTAGGCGCGGTTTCAACCGCCCGCCGCGTCCTGCGTTCGTGCCGCCCGCCGCGTCTGCGTTCGTGCCGCCCGCCGCGTCTGCGTTCGTGCCGCCCGCCGCATGGCCCGCTCGCCACGAACCTACCCAGACAGGAAAGAAGGAGCAACACACCCCATGCCACGCGCCAAAGCCAACCCGACCGACGAGACAGGAATCACCCAGCTTTCGCTGATCGATCAGCAAGAATACCTCAAAACCGCGCCATGTGTGCCACTGCTGCGGCGACGTGTGCGCGAGTGGCGCGACCAGGGCTATCCGGACGCCACAGACGTCTCGCGCAAGCTGCTGGCGTGGTGGTTTCTGAATGACCACCGCCTGCCGGATGGCCGCCCCTTCGAATACCACGCCTCACAACGCGAGGCCATCGAGACGCTGATCTATGTGTATGAGGTGGCAAAAACGCGCACGCGCCATGCCCTGCTCGAACAGTTCGCGCGCGACCTCGGCGAGATACGCCTGCCTCCCGCCGACGACTTCGCCCGCTACTGCGTCAAGATGGCCACCGGCTCTGGCAAAACAAAGGTGATGTCGCTGGCCATCGTCTGGCAATACTTCAACGCCGTGATGGGCGGCAATGACACCGACTACGCCCGCACCTTCCTGATCGTCGCGCCAAATGTCATCGTCCTCGAACGCCTCAAAACCGACTTCGCGGGCGGCTACATCTTCAACTGCGATCCGCTCATGCCGCCCTATATGCGCTACTTCTGGGACATGCAAACACTCGTGCGTGGTGACGGCGAACGCGCGCACAGCCAGGGATTGATCCTGCTCACCAACATCCAGCAGTTATATGAGCGGCCTGACAAAAACGGCGACGCCGAGGCCGAGCCGCTGGCCGCCGTGCTTGGCCCCAAAGCGCCGCCCGCCCGCAGCGAATCAGCCGACTTCGCCGAGGTGATCGCCAGGCGCGACGGCGGACTGCTCGTGCTGAATGACGAGGCGCACCACACGCACGACGAAGGCAGCAAGTGGAACGAGGTGATCCACGGCCTGCATGAGCGCACGCCCGTCGTCAGCCAGCTCGATTTCTCCGCCACGCCACGCTTCCAGAAGGGCGCGCTCTTCCCCTGGGTCATCTCCGATTATCCGCTCAAACAGGCCATCATAGACGGCATCGTCAAACGTCCCTACAAGGGCATCGCCAACATCCCGGAAATCGCCTCCGATGACGCCAGCATCAAGTACGAGGGCTTCATCACCGCTGGCGTCGCGCGCTGGCGTGAGTATCGCGAACAACTGGAGGCGGTAGGCAAACGCCCGCTGCTCTTCATCATGCTCAATGGCACGGTGGAAGCCGACCAGGTGGGCGCCTACCTACAGGACAAGTATCCCGACGAGTTCGCTGGCGACAAAACGCTGGTCATCCACACGAAGAGCGACGGCGAGATCAAAGGCGAGGGCCGCAACAAAGACGACCTCGCCCAGGCGCGCCAGCTTGTGCAGAAGGTGGACGATCCCAGCAGCCCGGTCAACGCCATCGTCAGTGTGCTGATGCTTCGAGAGGGATGGGACGTCCAAAACGTGACGGTGGTGGTCGGCTTGCGCCCCTATAGCGCGAAGGCAAACATCCTGCCGGAGCAGACGATTGGGCGTGGTCTGCGGCTGATGTTTCGTGGGCAGAGCGTCGGCTACACCGAGCGGGTAGACATCATTGGCAACAAAGCCTTCCTCGATTTCGTCGAGCAGCTCGATACGTTGGAACAACTCGAACTGGGCACGTTCAAGATCGGCGAGGAAAAGCTCTCGATCATGACCATCCAGCCGGACGAGGAGAAGCGCGCCTACGACATTGCCATCCCCCAGTTGAGTCCGCTGTTGCAGCGCAAAAAGTCGCTGGCCGAAGAGATCGCCGCGCTGGATGTGCAGGCATTCGCTTGCCCGCCATTGCCGCGCACCCCAAACGACGCGGCTGAGAAGCGTTTCCGCTACGAGGGACGCGACTTCATCACGCTGCAAAAGGAGTTCGAGCGCGAGTACGACATCCCCACGCCGCGCAGTGCAGGTGAGGTAATCGGCTACCAGGCGCGGCTGATCGCCAACGACCTCAAGCTGCCCGCGCAGTTCGCGGCGCTGGTTCCCAAGCTGCGTGAATTCTTCGAGACAAAAGCCTTTGGCGGTTCCGTAGACCTGGAAGACCCTATCATCATTCAGGCGATGAGCCGTGTGCCTGTCCTCTATGTCGTGCGCAGGCTCTTCGGCGACGCCCTGCGTGAGAAGATCGTCGAAGGGCTTGAACCGTCGCTCCAGGGCGAGGCGCGTCATCTCTCCGATGCGCTGCCCTTCCCATTCTCCAACCCCAACGCGCTCGCCGGGCGCAAGTGTATCCTCAACTTTGCGCCCTGCTCCAACGCCTTCGAGCGCGCGTTCGGCTCCTTTCTGGATGGCGCAGCGGACGTGGCGGCATGGTGCAAGATCCCCGACAACTTCAAGTTCACCATCGAGTATACCGATCAGCGCGCCAGCCTGCGCTACTACTACCCCGACTTCATTGCCGTCACCGACGATGGTATACGCTGGATCATCGAGACGAAGGGCATGGAAAGCGTGGAGGTGGCCCACAAAGACCGCGCCGCGCTCCTCTGGTGCGAAAACGCCACCCGCCTGACCGGCGAAGTCTGGCGCTACATCAAAGTCCCCCAGAAAGACTTCTATGAGCTACAACCAGCCGCCTTCAGCGACGTGATCCTGTTGGGATGAGGGAGAGCCGACGCCGATAGCCGATTGGTCATAGGGCGCCGCCGGATCGGTTGACAGCCGCCATCCATAGGATACAGTAAGATTGAGCGCAACGAATCGGCGCGTCGTGGGCAAGCGAGCGTCGTGGCGAGCGAGTCGTGGCGGGCGAGCGTCGTGGGCGAGTGGGCAGGCGGTTGAAACCGCGCCTACGGGCCTGGCGGCCACAAAGCCCACCTTCGTGGGCTAGGAGAGCGTAGGGCAAGCCAGATCGCAAGGGGGAACGCAAACACGTTGGCATACCAGAGTCCGCGCAGGCGGACTTCGTGGCGGTAGCCCGTAGGCGCGGTTTCAACCGCCCGCCTCGTTCGCCCGCCTCGTTCTTCCTTCGCCATGCCCGCCACGCTGCCTGCCACTGCCACCCATACCTCCCTCTCCGCTGGGGGAGGGCCGGGGGGGTAGCACGCCCAAATTGCCGGATGGAGACGCAAAATGGCTAGAAACAACGATCCCTATTCACCATTTGAGCACGACAACCAGCCGGATGAGATTGAAGAGACTGACGACCTCGAAGACTTTGACGAGGAGCAACCGGTGGCTGAAGAAGGCAGTTTCGAGGCGCAAGATGGCCTCGATGACGAGGCGATGGAAATGATGGATGTGCCCGACACTGCCGAGGGCGACGACTGGCAGGATTGGGCGGCGGACAGTGGAGACGACGAAGCAGCCGATCCAGGCGTGTATGCCCCAGCCTATCCCAGCCCGTTCAGCCCGCGCGCGACCCGCAAGGTTCCCGCGTTGCATACATTGGATGTGGCCTATGATGAGCACGGCAAAGTGGTTGGGATGACAACGGTCGCCAGGACGCCTGCCGTCCGCCCATCCGCGCCGTTGGAGCCGCTAAGCGAAGACAGCGCGAAGGTACAGACCGTCTTCATTCGTGGCTCCGGCGTGCCAACCGTCTCTCCCTTCTCCCGCCGTCGCCGTCGCACGCTCACGTTACGTATTGCTGCCATCTGCATTGTCGTGGCGATTGCGCTCACCGCAGTCTTCACCGTCACGCCGCTTGCCAGCCTTGCCAGTCAGCCAATCAGCGCGTTCCAGGGATTGACGGGCGCCGTGCTGGCGGGCAATGGGAATGTCAGCTTCATCTGGTATACCGCCAAGCCCGGCGACACGCCGGAGTCCATCGCGCAGAGCTTCCATATTCAGCTTGGCGGCTTCTACGAGCTCAACAACTTCTATCAGGGCGAAGAAATCAAGGTCGGCGAACAGTACAAGATTCCCACAGACCCCAACTATGGCGAGGGCTATGTGCCGCCGTCGCCCGTCAATGCGAACGAGCCGAACTACGGCAACACGCGCTATGGACCCAACTGGTGGGACTCCATTGCGGGCAATCCATCGCAGGCCGCGCCATGCGCGCCGGGCGGCAACCTCGCCGATCCGCTTGGCTACCATCTGATCTCGCCAAACTGGAATAGCATCTGGATACGCGGCTTCATCGTCTATGGCACATGGGTCTATCATACTGGCGTAGATTTGGCCGCGCCACAGGGCAACCCCATCCACGCCGCACAAGCCGGGCAGGTCATCTGGGCTGGCTACGATGGAACAAACGGGTTGGGCTGGTCGGTAAAGATCGATCACTGCAACCACGTCTCCACAGTGTACGGCCATATGTTGCAAGTGTTCGTGCATGCGGGCGAATACGTGGATGTGGGAACCGTTATTGGGCTGGAAGGCTCGACCGGCAACTCCACCGGCCCCCACCTGCACTTCATGGTGGAGGTCAACAACCTATGGGTTGATCCCATGCTGTTCTACACCAGCCAGTACACCATAAGCCACTACGTGCCGTCGTGATACGCCATGGGGCGCATCGGCAAGCGTGGCGGGCGTGAGGTGGCGGACAGTGAACAATGTGGAGGGCAGGGGCCAGCGGTTGAAACCGCGCCTACGGGCTAGCGCCACCAAGCCCACCTTCGTGGGCGAGCAGAACGGAGAGCAAGCGAGATTGCGGAGGTATGCGACCAACGTACTCTATCGTATCCGAGTCCGCGTAGGCGGACTTCGTGGCGCAACGCAGTGAAGCCCTTAGGCGCGGTTTCAACCGCCCGCCTGCGTCGCCCGCCCGCCTGGCTGCGTCACTGGGAGTTCTGGCTGGCGCTGGCGCTCGCGGCGCTTCTCCGGCTCTGGCAGATAGACCTCACCGGTTTCCTCGATGATCAGGCCGCGCTGATGACGCTTGCCCGCACAGGGATCACGCACGGCGCGCTGCCCATCACCGCCAATCCCTCCTCGATTGGCGCGTACAATCCCCCGCTGAGCGTCTATCTGCTCATGCCGTTCGCCGCCCTCACGCTCAATCCCTTTCCCGCCACCGTCTCCATCGCGGTTTGGAACGTCATTGGCGTCGCGCTGTGCTATCCCTTTGCATTACGCTACTTTGGGCGGCGCGTCGCGGCGGTTGGCACGCTGCTCTTCGCCACCAGCGGCGCCGCCGTGAACTATAGCCGCTTCATCTGGCAGCCAAACTATCTGCCGCCGCTGCTCGTCCTCTGGGCAATCACGCTCTATCTTGGGTGTGTGCAGGAGCGTCGCCGCTGGTTCATGGCTCATATGATCGTGTTTCTCATCGCGATCCTGCTCCACTCAGTGGCGGTGTTGCTGCTTCCGGTCACACTTGTCGCCATTGCGCTGGCTCCGCAACGACCACGCCTGGGTGAGTATGCCATCGTCGCGCTTGCCGGAGTGGTCTTGGTCACGCCATCGCTGCTATGGGAGGCGCTGAGTGGGGGCTACGATGTTCGCGCGCTCTACCATGCCGCGCTGCATGGCAGCCAGATCAACCTTGCGGTGTTCAACTCGCTCTACCAACTACTTGGCGCGCCAGGAACAGGCTACTTTGGCCCTACCGCGCCCTACACCCGCCTCAGCCCGATATATCCCGCGATCAACATCGCAGCCGCGTTTGTCTTCGCGCTTGGCTATCTCGCCCTGACGATTCGTATCGCGCATCCGGCGCTGGTCATCTGGCGCACGGTTCCCGCCGCGCCCTCCATCGAGGGAGACGATACTGCCCCTGCGCTTGCGGGCGCCTATCGGACGGCGACGCCGCGTGAGCGGATCGGGTTGCTTCGGCGCTGGATGATCGCCGTCTATCGCGGGTTGCGCGCCGATGCTCACTGGCGGGCGGAATTGCTGCTCTGGCTCTGGGTCAGCACTCCGGTCATCCTGCTCATACGCCACTCGGTTCCACCCTATGTCCACTACCTGCTGATCCTCTTCCCCGCCGTCTTTCTGGTGGCAGGCTACGCGGCGGTGGATGTTCCGCGCTGGCTGGCGGCGGTGGGTAATCGCTTTGCACGCACAAATGGTGAGGTTCCACGCTGGGTGACGCCTGTGGTGGTTGGCGCGCTTACCCTCTTGATCGCGGCGCAGGCCGGGCAATCGCTGGTTTATGTCGCCTCGTTGTCGGATGGCAGTTTCACGGCGCTGAACGGCCCTGGCTATCCACTGAGCGAACTCGCGGCGGTGGATCGCTCGATCTCGTTTTTTCAGCGAGCGACCCATGCCGCAAGCGTGGAAATCATCACCCCAACGGCAGCGCGCTATCGCGCCCCGCTCGACTATCTGCTGGTGAGCGAGCATCCCCACCGTATCAGCCTGGAGGCGAACTGCCTGGCGCTGCTGCCCACCGCTGCTGGTTCTACACTCATCGTCACTACCATTGCGCCCTCGACACAGAGCCGCGCCGCTGCGTTCTTGCCACTGCTGCCCAGTGCTCGTCTCGTGGGGCGCATTGTAGCAGCGGGTGGCCCGCCGTTCCGGGTCTATCTAGCCCAAGGCACAACGCCTCTGCTTCCCTACGAGCGTACTCTTGATGTTTCGTATCATGATACCCAGGGTGACGCGCTCACGCTGGTGGGCGCTGCGACTGAGGGAGTTGGCGTGATACGGCTGCGCTGGCGCATCACAAGCGTCCCGGCTGGCCATTGGCTGCGCGTGGGGCTTGAGACGCCTCAAGGCAAACCGCTTGCCCAGTCGCCCGCAAATCCGCTGACTCCTGTTACGCTCCAAGTACACGACGATTGCCAACCCAGTCAGTGGAGCGCAGGCGAGACACTCTTCACCTGGCTCTCGGTTCCCGCCGGAACGGCGTTTCCGCTGACCATCGGCGTTTCGGCTGGCCGCCTGGGCCTCTTCACCGCCTCGCTAGGGCCATTACGGGTGCTGGCGGATCGCCCGGCGCAGACGACGCTCATACCGTTGCAGACAGAGGGATAAAGCAATAACAACCCTTTGGCGCTAGGCGCGTTCAGCAGCTTCCGGACGAATCACCATGAAGCCTTCATGTATAGCAACGCCTCCTAATTGCCGATCTGATGTGACCAACGCCATTCCTGGCCGGTCTGTCTCTGGTAGCGCCTCACGCGCCAGGAGCGCCGTTGCCAGCTGCAGCGCGTCCAAGTTGCGGAGCGCATTTGGGGAGCTAGTACAGTAGTATATCACGCCGAGAGAGAGCAATGATGGCTACGGCTCCGGCTCAGGGCCATACTCTCCGCTGGCCAGCATATCCGTGCCCGTCCACATGCGCGCGAAGTCGTTGATCGCCTCGCCGGGAGACATCACACGCGGCTGGCAGCGGTTCACGTCAAGTGTCGCCACGAACCGCACGCTGACCAGTCGACCGCCACGCCAGTAGAGGTGGAGCAGCATGCCTTCCTCGGTCGCCTCCGACCAATCCTGATCGAAGACGAAGTTGCCCATTGAGTAGATGATCAGCTTACCCTTGTAGTTCTCGATGCCCTGTGTCCAGTGGGGATGGTTGCCCAACACCATCGCGGCCCCTGCGTCAATCGCGGCGCGGGCCACCTGTTGCTGGTACTGTGTGGGGTCTTTGGTGTACTCGATGCCCCAGTGAAAATAGGGGATCACCAGGTCGGCCTTTGCCTGGGCGGCGGCAATGTCCTGTGGGAGGGTGTTCACATCTATCGGAGCCAATCCCCAGGAGTTGGCGGTGGCGAACGGCCCCTGCGGCAGAATGTTGTCGTAGCTGAGAATAGCGATCCGCACACCCTTCACCGTCTTGATAGCGGGCATGGTCGCCTCGGCCAGATTATCGCCCCCGCCACAATGAAGAATATTATTGTCACGCAGCGTATTCTGCATATCTTGAAACACTGTCTGCCCCTCGCCGTTCGAGTGGTTGTTGGCGAGCGTCAGCACGTCGAAGCCGCCGTAGACCAGCCCATCCACCGCCTTCTTCGCGCTGATGAAAGTAAAGGTGGAAGGATCAGTCGGAGGCGGAACGAGATCGGTAATCATACACTCAAGGTTAGCGACGCGGAAGTCGGCGGTCATCAATTCGTCGTGTATCCTGCGGTAGGGATAGAGATAATCGTTGTGGGCAAGCATCTGGTTGTTCACGCCGCGCCCCAGCATAATATCCCCTACCGCGATCATGTCAACCGTTGTGGTTCCTGACGCCAGCGCGGCGGCCAGCGGCTTCGCAAGCGCATGTGTGTCTAGCCCCTGGCGGATCAACCGCTGCGCCACGCCAAGCCACAGACTCAGGCTGCCCAGCCCGCTCACTGTCGTTGCGCCATGCGCCGGAAAGACGCCATCCACACCAAGGTTGTGAAGAATCCAGTCAGCCGCCTCCACAGGCAGCAGCGTCATGCTCCCCGGCTGTTTGCGCAGCGCATCGAGCAGATCGGCCAGCGTATCATAGGTCGTCGCTCCCTGTGCCAGTGTCACACCCTGTGGCACGGGCAATCCCTTCAGCCAGAGGGGAACAGTCGGCAAACTGTACGGCGCGCCAACGCTCTGCCAGTCAGTAATGGAGCCATCCAGCAGCCCACGCGCCTGAGCGGCTGTAACGTTCTCGATAGGCACACGCAAGTGGGTGAACGCGGAGTAGGCGCTTGGGCCAACCGCGACTCCGCTATAGCCGGAAGGGAGCGCGCCAAACGTGAGGACAAGATCGGGCTGCGTGCTGAGGCTTGTCGCGCTCGTGACGCTGGCAATTCCTGCCGTATGGGCAAGGTGGTCTATGAGGGAGCTTGCCAGCGATGAAGGGATTGTGGCGTCGGCGTAGAGGCTGGCAGGCCGCCGCAACACAAACGGCGTCGCAGTAGGCGCAGGAGATGTCTTGCCAAAAAGCGGCGCGCACCCCACCAGCGAGACAGCCGCCACCGCGCTGGTCGCCCCCGCCACAGCCAGCAACTCCCGCCGCGTGATTCGTTTCGAGAGACGTTTCGGCTGCGTAGTCTGTGGTGGCTGCGAATTGCTTGCCTCGTGGCGTGTCAGTGCTTTTGCCATCGTCTTCCCCTTTCGCCATCACATCACGAAACTGGCGCTTTATGAGATACAACGGAGGGAAGAGAAACGTGGATACGATGACGCCCCATCAGGTTAGGAACATGCGCTATCTCAGCCTCGTTGACGGATGGATAGATCGGCGGCAGCCCACCCGGCATGCGCTCATTGGTCTATCCACGCCGGTCTATCCACGCCCCTCTCGAATCCGCTGCTGGAATAGCGTAATCACCCAATCCACTTGCAAGCTCATGGCAATAACCCCTCCGCACGGATCATATCATCCGGCGTCGTCACCTTGATATTCTTTGCCGAGCCTTCCACCAGCGCCACCGGCAGGCCGAGCCGTTCCACCGAGGCCGCCGTATCCGTCCCCTCGAAGCCATCCATTCGCGCCCGATCATACGCCGCAAGCAAGGCCTGCGCCGTGAACGCCTGGGGCGTCTGCGCGCGCGCAAGCTCATCCGGCGAGTAGACCGCCGCCACCGCGCCATCGCCCTCCACGCGCATCACCACCTCGTCGGGCGCCAGCCGAGTCGCCAGCAGCGCGCCCCCCGGCCCTCCAAGCGCGCGCACAGCCGCTATCACTCGTTCCACATCGTCTACGCTCACCAGTGGACGCGCCCCATCGTGGATCAACACCATCTCGATCTCGCCCAACTCGATGTGTGGACGCAGCGCCGCCAACGCTTGCTCCTCGGATTGATGGCGCGTTGCCCCACCAGCGACGACTCGCTCAACTTTGCGCAGCCCATAGCGTTCGACGATCTCACGCCCTATATAGGCTATCTCCTGGGGATGCGCCACCAGCAGTGTCTCGTCTACCAGTGGCGAACGCTCAAACACATCGAGCGAGTAGAGCAGCAACGGCTTGCCCGCCAGTTCCAGCAGCACTTTGTTGCGGTCGGCCCTCATGCGTGTCCCCTGGCCAGCTCCCAACACCACAGCGACAACCTTTGCCATGGACGCTCCACTTAAAAAACGCCCCCTTCCCATCGATGGGAAGGGGGCCACGGGGTTAGGTCAGTCCAGCTTATCGAGCTTGGCGCGTAGCGCATTGAGTGTATTGAGCAGGTCAGCCCGCTTGGCGAGCCACTGCTTCTGCGCCTCGAGCGCCTGGGCGAGGTCGCTTGCGCGGGCGGCCAGCGCATTGAGGCTATCGAGATGACGTGGATTGGCGGCTGTATCACGCGCCACCTGCGCCAGCGCCTCAACATCCTCACTCGACGGGAGCGCCGAGTCTTGCTCTTGCGCCAGCAGATCGTTCAGGAGGGAGCTGATCTCCTGAACGGTCGCGCGTCGCTCTTCGGCAAGCCGCGCCTCAGCCTCGCTCTGTTGGGCCAACGCCAGGCTGGCTTCGGTCAACTGTGCGCGAATCTTCTCGAGCGCCTCGGCGCCCGCTGTAGCGGATGGCATTGGCGGCGTCACTGGCGTGATCATACCGGAGGACGGCGCCGATGACGCCGCAAGCGCAGGCTGGGCAGGCGCCACTGGCGCATCGGACGCCTGAGGCGTTGGCGGCGCGAAAGACGCAGGCGCTTCCCACGGATTTTGCTGGGCTGACGCTTGCTGCGCCTGATCACTCTGTCCGGCAGGCGTCGAGGCAACCGCAGGGTGCGGGCTGGTCTCGTTCTGCGGGACGTGTTGATCTACCTGCTCCCCGCCAATCCGCTCACCGGCTACTGAGGCGCTTGGGCTGGCTGGCCCTGTGAGGAACAGCAAGTCGTGTTCGCCGATGGTGATATGATCGCCGTCATGCAGCACGGTTGGCTCTTGAATCTCAACATCGTTGACGAACGATCCATTGCTGCTGCCAAGATCGACCAGCGTATAGCGATCCCCTTCGGCGCGCAAGAGCGCATGACGGCGCGACGCAAGCTGATCGCCCTCCAGCGAAATATCACAGGTAGGGGAACGTCCCACTGTCACGGTTCGCCCGTCGAGCGCGAATTCACGCTCCCGGCTCTGGTCGGACGCCCCCTCGCCGATTGGACGCACAATCACTCGCGCCACCGATGTCGCAGTCACCATCTCTATACTCCCTTTCACTTGCTCTTCTGATGGCTCTGAAGTTGTCGCATTGTCGTGTATCTTATCACGTGTAACGGACACGTCTCGATAGCGTAAGCCAAACGCGCTCACCGCGCGCAGATCATGTGGGTCGTACGCCGCCTCGGCGACCGCCTGATCAGCCAGGCCAACATCCGGTGGCTGTGCAGACGCCTCCATGCCCTCTGCTGCATGCTGTATGTAACCTGGGTACAGGGCATGCGCTGCGTCGCCAGTGGGCGCGGACGCCGACTCCTCATGCTCGTCAGGTTCGTCATTCGCCACGGCAGCCGCACGCCAATCGCCAAATCCTGCCGTCGCAGGTGATGTGGTGTTTGCCGCAACGGCCACTACATGAAGCTCATTACCTCCATTGGATTGTTGCTCGCTCGGCGCGCCAACAAGTGGGCTAAACGCCTTATAGATAGGCGGAGAATGTCCGGCGGCTGGCGCATCATCTGGCGTAGTGGCAGGCGCCTCAATCGCAGCAGGAGCCGCTGTTTCAGGCGTAGCGGACGCCTGAGAAGCCGCCAACAGAACAGGCATGCCACAATGGCGACACTCATGCGCGCCAACGTCAACCTGCGCCCCGCAGCTACCACAATTCCCCATCGCTGCGCTTCTCCTCACCTTCCTGGTTGCCATTGGCTCTGTATTCACACACTCTTGGCGTTATGATACAACATCCCCAGCTTTTCAGATGGCTGATATGTCGTCAGTCCTCAATGTATCACGCCGCGCCACGAGAGGGCGAGAGCGCAACTGTGAACCAGAACACGCTTTGCGACAAGTGTGACGAGGTTCACACATGGCTGTTAGCCGCCGATTCCGGCCAATATTTCTATCGAAACCTGGAGCTTTAACTCAGGATAGAATGCTCCTCCACCCACCCGCGCATGAACGCCAATTCGCGATCAAAGAACGCCTCGCGCTGCGCATCGCCGATGCCCCAGGCGCCCCAATTGCCTGCCTCCACGCCGAGATACCAGAACTCCCGGAGAAGCACGAGCGGCACGATTGCCTCTTGGTCGGCGGGATTGAGCGGACGCCGCTCCTGATAGCCGCCCAGGTAGGCGGCGCACAGTCGGACGACGGTCTGCGTGTCCCATCCCAGGCGCGCCTTGCCCAGCGCCGCGCCCCAGAAAAACACGGCGATGTCATACGCGCGCCAACCGATCCCGCACACATCAAAATCGAAGAAGGTGATTGTTCCATCAGGTGTCATGTGGGCGTTGCCACCTTGCGCGTCCCCATGACATACGCCGCTGTCGAGTCCGCGCGCCTGCAACGCGGTGAGCCGCTCCGTCACAGCCGTCCTCACCTCACAAAGAAAGCGCCAGTCCGCTGGCCGGTGGGCAAGGTAGGGACGGATGATGTCAAGCGGCCTAGTACACAGGAGATCCAGATCGAGCGCGAAGCGGGTGTGGACGCTGGAGAAATCGCTGGTCGCCGAGTGGATCGCCGCCACCGTCGC